>ERZ1292633.4913-Hain-H41-02um-R1-4913-length-12232-cov-5_pt1 | contig 12232 bp, 11 predicted proteins | sample MGYA00564406_ERZ1292633 | MGnify/ENA primary metagenome ERZ1292633 (study PRJEB36523, sample SAMEA6512639) | groundwater metagenome | collected 2019-01-08 | study: AquaDiva: Metagenomics assemblies of 32 groundwater samples
GAAACCATCACTCGGGCTAAAACACCACCTTTTTCCGTTAACGTGAGCCCAATCGCTTGAAGTCGAGCTTTATCTTCGTCGTCGAGCTTACCAACAAAGCTCACTACCCGCTCTCCGCTCGCAAATTCAGCCCAAAGTACTTCGCGGCGCACAAACGGCAGCAACATATTCAAAGTGAGCGGACGACCAGAAAGCAACGGAACATCCCCAAGGTGCTCGGCAAGGTCTTCAATTTCTGCCTTTCCGACAATATTGATCACTGTCGCCTCCTTAGGGAGGCTGGAAATCAAGCTCGCCCGACCAATCACCATTCGCGTAAGGCACAAAACTAAGCCAGCGATCACCAACACCCCAACCAATGGCCAAACAACCCGCCCACGAGGGCGGGTTGTTGATTGTCCTTTCATTGGAATGCTAAGGCGTGGTTGCATGTTAGTGGCGTGGGCGAGCTGGTGGTCGGCGATCACCTGATGGCACGGAACTTGCTCCGCCAGCCGGCTTTTCTGGATAGACATTGCCTGGAGCCTGCTTCATCGACAAATTCAGGCGGCCTTGGCTATCGATTTCAAACAATTTGACTTTGACCTTGTCACCGACTTTCACGATATCACTTGGTGAGCCGACGCGATAGGGGGCCATTTCCGAGACGTGCACCAATCCTTCTTTCTTCGGCATGATTTCAACGAAGGCGCCGAAGTCCATCATTTTGGTGACTTTACCTTCGTAAATCGTGCCGACTTCTGGCATGGCCACGAGCGACTTGACCCAGGCGTAAGCTTTCTCCGCTGCTTCAGCGCTAAGTGAAGTGATCATCACAAGGCCGTTGTCGTCGATGTCGATCGAAGTGACGCCAGTGGTATCAATAATTTCGTTGATCACTTTACCGCCTGGACCAATCACCCCGCCGATCATCGATGGGTCGATTTGCAGTGTGGTGATGCGTGGCGCATATTGCGACAACTCAGCACGAGGGGCGGGAAGAGCCGCAAGCATCACGTCGAGCACTTTCAAACGTGCTGTTTTAGCCCGAGTGATGGTTTCTACAATAATATCGTGGGTGAGACCGATCGTTTTGGTGTCGAGCTGAATGGCAGTGATCCCGTTTTTCGTTCCTGTAATTTTGAAGTCCATCCCACCTTCACCATCTTCCAAATCCTGCAAGTCAGTAATCACTTTCCATTTCTTCATGTCAGGCGTTGAAGCAAGACCCATGGCAATACCAGCCACTGGTTGTTTGATCGGGACACCAGCGTCCATGAGCGCGAGTGTTGCTCCACAGGTCGAACCCATTGAGCTCGAGCCGTTCGAGCCAAGTACTTCAGAGACCACGCGAATGGTGTAAGGGAAATCTTCTTTGACTGGAATCATTTTTTCAAGTGCTTTTTCCGCTAGCGCACCATGACCGATTTCACGACGACCTGGTCCGCGCATCGGCTTCACTTCACCAACCGAGTACGGAGGGAAGTTATAGTGGTGGAAGAAGCGACGTTTGCCAACCAATTCCATGCCGTCGAGTGTCTGCTCGTCGCCAGGAGCACCGAGCGTCACAGCCGAAAGCACTTGGGTTTCACCGCGCATAAAGTGACCAGTACCGTGCACCCGTGGCAACACCGCGACTTCGGCAAACAACGAACGAATCTCGTCAAGTCCGCGGCCATCAACACGTTTACCGTTTTCAATAATTTGATTGGTGACTTGCTCTTCGACAAAATCGCCAACAGCGTCGGTGCCGTATTTGAGTTCTTCGGGAAGCACACCTTGTTCGAGTAAGAACCCTTTGAGTTCGGTTTTCAACTGCGACTTGGCCATAGCACGTTCGGTCTTCGTGGCTTTTGGAGCACCGAAGAACAATTCGGTCACCCGCTTCTCGCAAAATGGTCGCGCGATAGCCACAACGCGTTCGCGAGCGACTTGTTTCACTTTCTCATCTTCATTCTTTGGCGACATCACATCGACTTTGGTTTTCCCTACAGCCTTTTGCACTTCTTGAATGAGTTCGATTGGCGTGGCCAAATTCTTCTCGAGATACTCGAAAGCTTGAAGCATTAAATCTTCTGGCACTTCATTGCAACCCGCTTCAACCATTAAGATGCGCTCAGGCGTTCCAGCAACCGACAAGTCGAGAGCACTCGCTTCGCGTTCAACGTAGGTTGGATTCAAAATAAATCCACTTTCGTTGTTCGATGCACGCGCCACAGACAGTGGACCATTCCATGGGATATCCGAAATCGTGAGCGCACAGGACGCTCCGATCAACGCCAAAATGTCTGGATCATTTTCGCCGTCAAAGGCAAGCACAGTGGCAATCACCTGCACGTCGTTGCGCATCTTTTGATTGAACAGTGGGCGAATCGCGCGGTCGATGTAGCGGGCAACGAGCATCGCCTCATCGGTTGGGCGACCTTCCTTTTTAATAAAGCGCGAACCCTTAATGCGTCCGGCCGCATACAACTTCTCTTCGTACTCAACCATCAACGGGAAAAAGTCCAAGCCTTCGCGTTGAATCTCTTTGGACATCGTCGCGGTCGCGAGGACCACGGTGTCACCGTACTGAATGGTACACGCTCCACCAGCGGCGCTCGCGTACCGGCCCACTTCGATCGTTAACTCTTTGCCTCCCCAATTGCGGGAGAACTTCTGCACATTTGGCATAGATAGACATCTTGCCGAAGCCTGGAATCTCGAGTGCGGCTCAAGATTCTGATGTTTCGACAAGATGGATTAGGGAATAATTAGAATGATAACGTACGACCACGACGCTCTTCCCGATCATCTTCAGAGGCGTTAGTGTCTTCCCCACTGTCTTCGAACAACCCGCCACCACTCATCGGAATTTCTTCTTTTTCCACTTTGGTGGTGAGCATCGGTTTGCGGCCTCGTGGTGGAGCACTTCGTGGTGATGCAGGACGTGGCGCGCTATGCGATGGTGCTTCCGGTTGCGCTTGCCCGATCAAAAACTTTTTCTGATCAGCAGACAGATCGGTGTAGCCATCAACCGCTTCAACTAATTTGGTCGAGGTGGATTCGCGAAACGAAATCACTTCCACCTGGCGTCCGCGACTCTGACAATAACGCACGAGCGGAATGTAATCGCCGTCGCCGGAAACAAGCACGACCACGTCGAGCAAATCCAGCATCTTGATGATGTCGACAGTGATGCCTACATCCCAATCAGCTTTTTTCTGTCCCGAAGTATATTCGAGCAACTCCTTCTCTTGCGTTTCGATTCCTTGCTTACGCAGCGCTTCCAAAAACGGAGCTTCTTCTCCGGTCTTTGTGGTCACCACATAGGCAATGGCGCGAATCAGCTGACGTTCAGCCATCGCTTCTTCAACGATATTGGCAAAGTTCACTTTGCGCTGGAACAAGTGGCGGGCCGAGTAATACATGTTTTGCACGTCGATAAATACCCCGACGCGCTGATGTCCGTAACGGATCATAAATAAAAGCGGTTGACGAGCAGCAAATTAAAGCGCTGCCGGTCGTTAAAAAGTTATTTCAAATTCAAAGCCTCTTTGAGCTTGGCCCAAGCCTTCTTGTCTTCGCGCTCGAGATATTTCAAAAGGCGGCGGCGTTCCGAAACTTTCTTGATCAAACCACGGCGGCTGGAAAAGTCCTTTTTGTGATCTTTCAAGTGCTTGGTCAAATCTTTGACTTCTTCAGTCAAAATAGCGATTTGGACCTGTGGGGAACCAGTATCGGTGGCATGGGTGCGAAACTCCTCAATGAGTTTCTGCTTTTTCTTGGCATCGAGCATAGCAGTACGTCACGTTTGGTCTGAGAAAGGGAGATGAACCCCCATCCAAGGCCAACGTCAGATGAATATTTACTGGTCTAGTATACGAAACTTGGCCAAAAATGTCAACCGGAGTGCCCCAGCGGCATATTGACAAGGGTAGTTTTTTATGACATATTTGCTGGTCCCCTTGCCCGGAGTCTTCCATGCGTCTCCTTGTGCGTCTGCTGCTGCTCCCCTTCATGGTCGTCGCCAACATGATCGAGACGTGCCTCGGGGAGGCTGGCGTTCGCATCATGAGCAATGACCAGTATCTGGTGAGCGTGGTGGTCGAGCCCTGTCCGGACGACATCCGCGTCATCTTCGACATCGACCGCGAGGGTGGCGTCCTCTTGATGCTCCCCCTCGAACAGAAGCTCATCATCTGCACCAACCTGGGGGGCCTCTACTGCGGCCCCGCCTTCTGAGGTCCTCTGACCGCCTGCCCCACCGCGGCCGTTCCAGGCTCTCAGCCAGGAACATACAAGGTCGCGCATCTCTCGGGGAGGCGGTCTTGCATTTTAATTAAAAATACTTGGATCGTTGTAAAACGTCCGCTTCGCGGTAGCAACAAGGGCGATAGCTTTGCTAAGCTGGGTAAGGGCTTTGGCATCTGGCGAAATTTGCTCCAGCGCATCAAGGAGATCTGGAAAATGCTGCCTAGCGTCATGATCAATATGGTCATCAATATAATGACGAGCTTTTAACTTATTACTTCTGACCTCTTTGCTATCTTTTGCCGAAACAACAAACACACTTGGAAACAGCGTATCCATACCCTCACGAATATAAGTAAACTCGACGGGGATGAGCCGTTCAAGGGCCAAGAGCACTCCGTACACCAAAAACGGTTCAGAAGAAGAAGCGACGTTGCTCATCATCAAATCATAATCGGGATAGCCAGACGAAGCAGGGAGCTGAAGCGCACGAGCAAAATCTTTCCGCCACCCATCATGAGCTCGAGTTGTATCTATCGATCCGTCTGATTGACGACCGATTTCATCAGATAAGTTCTCCGTGAGAGCCGAGTGCACTGCATCATGACCACAGGTTGCACTAAGCGCGATGGCTTTTCCAAGAACGGCTTCAAATGCTGTAGCAGACTGAAGACGTTTAGCTGCAAACGCTTTCCACTGTTCTGGGCTCGCTTCTTCCTGAACCAAAGGCAAAAGAGGATTTTTTTTAAAATCCTTAATCATCTCGTTCAACTCTTTCACAATGCGGATACGTGTGGCTGATTGGGGCATATGCGTTGTAGCGACGATATTGTAACACTTCTCTACCAGACCTTTCCTCCAGCAGGCAAGTATCGTAAAATGACGAGGCTATGGCAGCAACAGCACTTGATAAATTGATTCAAGATTTTCTTGATCACTTAGAAGTCGAAAAAGGACGCTCGGCCAAGACGTCCAAAAACTATGATTTTTATTTGAAGCGATTTACCAAATGGGCCGGATGCAAAAAGCTCTCCGATATCACTCAAGACAACGTCCGCCAGTTTCGCTTGTGGTTGAATCGATCGGTGAAAGGGCGCGAGGGCGAGACGGTGAAATCGAGCACGCAGAATTATCATTTGATTGCTCTTCGATCGTTTTTGAAATATTGTGCCAAGCGTGATTTTGATTGTTTAGCGCCTGAGAAAATTGAGCTCGCCAAGCAGCCGTCGCGACAAGTTGAATTTTTAGAAGCCGAAGAATTGACCCGGATGATCGACGCGTCGAAAAAGACGAACGGGATTGTTGGCCTGCGCGACGAAGCAATTTTACAAATGCTTTTTTCAACTGGCCTGCGCGTGTCCGAACTCACCAATTTAAAAATCGACAACGTCAATTTGAAGCGAGATGAATTTACCGTCCGCGGTAAAGGCGGAAAGACGCGCGTAGTGTTCATCTCCGACGACGCCAAGACCTGCGTTAAAGCTTATCTTGAAAAACGTACCGATCCTTCGCCATATATTTTTGTCAGCCACGATCGAGCGAAGAAGGGCCGTGAAAGTTCTGGCCCACTCACTCCCCGCTCGGTGCAGCGTCTTGTCGAGCGCTACGCTCTGGCTGCTGGTGTCACCAAAAAAATCACTCCGCATACACTCCGCCACACCTTTGCCACCGACTTGCTCCGCAACGGCGCCGATATTCGCGCCGTGCAATCCATGCTCGGCCACGCCTCGATCACCACAACCCAGGTGTACACTCACGTCACTGACAAACAACTCCGCGAGGTTCACAAAAAGTTTCACGGCAAAGGGGCTTGATCAAATCACAAAAACCGCGTACCATCACGACCTTGCCCCGGTAGCTCAACTGGATAGAGCAAGTGGGTTCTAACCACTAGGTTGGGGGTTCGACTCCCTCCCGGGGCACCAGAAAAATCCATGTTACGATAAACCCCTATGAACAGATCAGTGGAAAGTGGCATGAGCGAAGCCCTCTTTGCTGAGGCTCGCGACAAGCGCTACGAATTAGCGAAGCCGGAAGAAAAAAGACTGGCGAGCTATTTAGGTTTAACTCCCGAAGCCTTTGCTGCTCTCCCCACCGATGAACGCGCCGATCTTACCGAATTTTTCTTTAATGCTCACACCGAAGTCCTGCGCGTTCTATCTCCACTCGATGCGTCCATGAAAGAGTTAGAACGAGCGAGACATCAAGTAGACACCATCCGCCAAGGACTCGAGGCTGCGGTTAGGGAAAGTACAGACAAATTCATTACAGAACGCGAAGGCGGTCTTACTAAGGCGAAGGGAGTATGGTTCGTGGCAGTAAACACCGCCCTCGCTATCGCCTACAAGAAACTCAATTCAGAAATTGGCTTTATCAGTAAGGATGAGCAAGCGGAGTTAACGCGAGTTGCATTCGCTCTTGCGGAACGCGCAGTGAGCACCGGAACTTCCGTTCCCGATGGCGCCCTCCTCGAGACCTTCGAGCGTCTCGGTCCGACCCGTAATGTTTCTTTTGATGGTCAAACATATCCCATTCACGACGGCATGCATGTCTTAGAAAAAATGCGTCGGAAAGGCAAAGATGCCGAGCTGCCCAAATTTCTTACTGCCGAGCGACCAGAAGACAATTACAAAATAGAGGTCATGCGCGAAGAACTTTTTCCTGTTCTCTTTCTTCCTGTTATTGAAGCCGATGGCGACCCCTTGCCGCCCGTCATGCTTCGCGAACCCAAACACCGGGAATCCGCGGCAAGTACATGGGAAGTGATGGCGACGAGCGACAGCCCTGAATTCAACGCCACGATTCTTCGGCTGGTCACCTTCCTGCGCAATCCACCAGCCCAGGATGTGCCCTCCCGCATCAAAGAATATGAAACGTATCTCATGCACCTTATCCGCGTCCAAGCTATCCACGGCACTATTTTAACTTCTGAAGGTGAACTCGGAAGAATCGATAAAGCGTTCGCCGGCCTAAAGGACAGCAACCGTCCACCTGATTATTTAGCTTTTGCCAAGCGCGTCTTTTCTGATGAGCTTCTCACCAACCCCCGCATTTTTGTCGACGAAGTCTTGAACGGTATTCGTTCACAAACCTAGGGAGGCCCTCCACACATGAATAAACTGCGGATGAAACAGTTCGCCTTTGTCGATCATGGCTTGAATTTGCTCGCGGGTGAAAAAATCGATTTCCTGAACTTCTTGCGGATCGAGAGTAAACGGACCATCACTCGTCGCTCGGTACACGCCGATGAATGTTTTTGTATTTGTGGAATCTAAAAACAACTCCTTGCCAACATAGGTGAGAGGCAAGTCTACGCTCAATTCTTCTTGTAATTCTCGTCGGGCGGCTTCCTCATAAGATTCCCCGGCCCGCACATGTCCAGCGGCAGACATGCTCCAATGCAAGGGGCAATAGGCACATATGGCACTTCTCTTTTGCACCGCCAGTCGCCCAGCCCGATCAAACACAAACACGTGCACGATGCGATGGGGTAAACATTTCGTGTGAATTTCTCCTCTCGTCGCCCGGCCAACGACTCGATCTTCTGCGTCGACCACGTCCATCATTTCCATACGTCGTAAGTATACATGAACAAAAAGACCTCCCCGAAGGGAGATCTTTTTGTGGGGCGGCTACAGGGATTCGAACCCTGTCTAGGGGATCCACAATCCCCTGTGCTAGCCATTACACCATAGCCGCCATGTGCGGGCGATAATAACAAATCGGCGTAGAGATTTCAAGACCATTAAGTTATGCCTTGACACGCGATAGCCGTTCGGATACTATTCCGCCCGTCCCGCAAGGGGCGCTTATTTTTTAGCGGATTCGAGCGAATTCCGGAGGACAGCTGTCGTCTTGAACTCGCTCCGATCGGCACAGGCTGATGCGGACACCCCCGGGGACGTCTTCGGGGACTTCAACACCATCCGGTATCCAAAATCCGGAATCAACAAGAACGAGGCAGCCTTGCGTACGACCCCCAACCTGAAGCTCATCGTCATCACCCTCCCCGCCAACAAACTCGTGGACGCCATCAAGCTCCTCGGGCGGGGGAGCGTGACGAACTTCGCCAACAGCTACACCGACGAGACCGTGCTCCTCGCCGGCACCATCGACGAGGACAAGATCGACATGGTCCCCGGGAACATCGTGGCCAAGCAGGACCCGGGCACGGCCGTCATCATCGACCGCACCAAGTGGGCCGAGGTGGGCTCGATCGAGCGTGGCAACCGCAGCTACTCCGTGACCGCCGTCTCCGACTACGACCGGACTCCGGCGTTCGGCAAGGTCATGAAGCTGGTGGCGGACAAGACCCTCCCCGCCTTCGACACCGTGTTCGGCCACGTCAACGCGCCGAAGGCGACCTGGCCCGGGCTCATGAAGCTCGCCCCGCACCGCCTCCAGCTGGACGGCGAGGACGTCGTCACGAGCCGCTTCGGCTTCCACGGGCTCATCATGACGGCGAAGGACGACACGCTCCGCTCGGTGCCGTGGATCGACCTCTTCGCGGCGTTCGCGGACGCGAAGCTCGGGACCATCGACCTCGGCCCCGTCGCGGAGACCATCTACAACTTCGACGCGCCGGTGGTGAGCCTCTCGCACATCCCCGAGACGACCGTGGTCGCGAACCTCGCGAACGGCACCAAGGACGTCCTCGACCTGAAGCCGCTGTACGCCGGCAAGGCCCAGACGGCCACATTCGTGGCCAAGGACGCGTCCATGGGCAACCTCGCCTTCGTCGGCCAGCTCGCCTACGACGAGACCGCCCCGGACTACACGGCCGTGGACACGAGCGACAACGAGCTCCCCAAGGTGGTCCGCATCCAGAAGGACGGCCTCACCGTGGCGCTCCAGAGCTACGCGAGCACGCCCCCGGCCTAGCGCAGGCCGGGAACTCTCGGGACGGGCCTGACTCCGAGACGCACCGCGTCTCCAACCGGCCGCTTCTCGGCCGCGCACCCCCACGCCGGCTCTCGGCGTCGGGCCCACCGGGTCGCAGGTTCGCCCTGCGGCCCGGCCTCCTTTTTTAGGAGGTTATTTTATTTAAAATGCGAAACGCCCACCGAAGTTGATGGGCGCCGTTCCCGCGGGCGGCCGATGAAGTTCGGCCAGAAAGTGTGCCTGCTCGGCTAGCGCTCGGGCCCGCCGGTCCGGAATCCTGGGACGAGATCCATCACGCCACCAGAGACGCCCACCGGCGGCTTGCGGCGCAGGCGCGTCGTCACGGCCGGGGGCTCGAGCACGAGGTCGACCTCGACTCGGGCAGGCTCCTGAACGACGAGATCCATCACGCCGTCGGTGGCGTAGCTGACGCCGGAATCAGAAGGCACGGGTTCGACAAAGGCCATGGGAGCACTCCAGAAAGTGGCAAGATCATACCTTAACTTAAAACTCTTTTCAACCCCGACCTATGTTAGAATGAGTCTATTATGCCAACGCTCGCGAAAACCTTTTTGATTTTAGACGGCAATGCCTTGTTGCACCGCGCTTGGCATTCATTGCCGCAAACCATGACCACTTCAGATGGCACCATTGTGAACGCTGCTTACGGCTTCACCATGATTGTTGAACGATTGTTGAAAGAAGTGCGGCCAGATTACATGGCGGTCGCCTGGGATTTAGCTGGCCCAACATTTCGCCACGATGAGCATGCTGAGTACAAAGCAACTCGGGTTAAAAAAGAACAGGCCTTGTACGATCAAATTCCGATCATCCAGGAAGTCATGACTGTGTACGGCATTCCCTCACTTTCCAAAAAGGGTTTTGAGGCCGACGACATTCTCGGGACGATCGCCAAGATGAACAAAAAGAAAAGGCTGCGCACGATTATTGTGACCGGCGACTTAGATTCTTTGCAGCTAGTTGATGAAACCACTTCGGTGATGTTTTTCATCAAAGGGATTTCGGAAACCAAAATCTACGACCCGGCCGCAGTCCGCGAACGCTTTGGTTTTGAGCCGAAGCAACTGATTGATTACAAAGCGCTTGCCGGCGACACTTCAGATAATTTGAAAGGGGTCGAAGGGATTGGCGAAAAAAGTGCCAAAGAGTTGATTGCTGAGTTTGGTTCAGTCGAAGGCATTTACAAAGCGCTCAAAAAAAATCCTGTGTCGATCAAGGCGAGCTGGCGCAGTAAGTTTGAGGGACACGAAGACAATGCGGTCAAAATGAAGCGTCTCGTAACCATCGTCTGTGATGTCGATTTGGATGGATTCAAAATCGATGATGCTAAACTCAAAAAACCAGACCAAGAGAAGCTCGTCAAAAAATTTCGTGAACTTGAATTCCGAACGCTTCTCAAAAAGTATGGCGCAGAAGACGGCGAAGAGAAAAAACCAAAGACGAAAAATAAAAAGGCGGCTGCTCACAGTGAGATCAACCAATTAAAAACCGATCGTCTGGCCGTAGCGATTGAGACGCAACCCGAGGATTTATTCGGCGGAACGATTAAGTCGATCGCCCTTTCAGACGGAGAAAAAACATTTGTTAAAGAACACCCAGGCGCAGACAACCTCAAGACCGTAACCGAAAAACTACTCGCCGCCAATCTGGTCATCGGTCACGATTTGAAAGCGGTGATGCACACCTTGCACCTCCGTCTCGAACACGTTTTTGATACCCGCATTGCTGCCTACTTGTTGAACTCCTCTGGCCGGGCGTTTGAACTCCCAATCATCACCCTAAACCTCCTCCGCGTGTCACTGCCCGAACACCCCAGCGCCGAGGATGCGGCTGCTGTCCTGTTTGACCTCCACGCCAAACTCGCCGCTGAACTTGAAAAAGAGGGTCTCACCAAGGTCCTGGATGTTTTCGATATGCCAGTTCTCCCTGTGCTCTACGAAATGGAAAGAGAGGGTATTAAAGTTGATGTCGATTTTCTAGCCACGCTTTCAAAACAAATGCATAAAGAACTCGAAGCGCTCACCAAAAATATTTACAAAGCTGCAGGCAAAGAATTTAACGTCAATTCCCCTTCCCAGCTCGCAGATATCTTGTTTGAGACTCTCGAAATTCCAACGACGGGCATAAAACGGACGAAGACTGGCTATTCAACTGCGGTTGAAGAGTTGGAAAAGATCGAAGAGCAGCACGAGATCGTTCCATTCATTATGGAATATCGTGAGCTGGCTAAACTTGTTTCGACCTATGTCGATGCCTTGCCAAACATGGTTCAAAAAGACGGCCGGATTCATACAACGTTTGATCAGACTGGCACAGCCACGGGACGCATTTCATCGCTTACTCCAAACTTACAAAACATTCCGATCAAATCTGAACGCGGCCGCGAGATTCGCAAAGCCTTTATTGCTGATGAGAGGAACGTTTTGATCGCTGCGGACTATTCGCAAATCGAGCTGCGCTTGGTCGCGATCATGGCCAAAGATGAATCGTTCTTGCGTGCCTTCAAAGAAGGCGCCGACATTCACAAGCGCACCGCCGCAGAAATCTTTGAGATTCAAGAAACGGAAGTCACCAAAGATCAACGTCGAGCAGCCAAGACCGTTAACTTCGCCGTGCTCTACGGCATGGGCGCGCGAAACTTAGCCAAGTCTACGGGGCTGAGCTTTAGCGACGCCAAAATGTTTATTGAAAAATATTTCGAGATTCACCACGCGGTCAAAGACTACATGGACGCCGCTAAGACCAGGGCCCATACCGAAGGCTTTGTCGAAACATTTTATGGTCGCAAGCGCTATTTTCCCGAAATGCATTCCGGCGTTGGCATGCTCGTGGCTCAAGCCGAGCGCATGGCTGCCAACATGCCGATTCAGGGAACAGAGGCCGACATCGTCAAAATGGCGATGATCGAAATCGATACATGGTTGACGCAAGAAAAAATCGAAGCGCATCAATTGTTACAAGTGCACGACGAAATTGTTCTTGAGGTTTCTAAAAAAGATGCAGAACGCGTCGGCAAGCAGATCAAAAAAATAATGGAAGGCGTGGTCTCGTTTGAAATCCCAATGATCGCTGAAGTGCACGTTGGAAAAAACTGGGGTGAAATGGAAGATGTTTAATC
>ERZ1292633.3533-Hain-H41-02um-R1-3533-length-15128-cov-4_pt1 | contig 12229 bp, 12 predicted proteins | sample MGYA00564406_ERZ1292633 | MGnify/ENA primary metagenome ERZ1292633 (study PRJEB36523, sample SAMEA6512639) | groundwater metagenome | collected 2019-01-08 | study: AquaDiva: Metagenomics assemblies of 32 groundwater samples
TCGCGCTCAACTATCTCGGCTACAGCTGGGTCGAGCGCGGGATCAATCTCGATGAAGCCTTCAAGCTGATCGAAAAAGCGGCGGCGCTTCGCCCGCAATCGGGCGCGATCATCGACAGTCTCGGCTGGGCGCATTACCAGCGCGGCGACTACAAGGAAGCGCTGCCGCATCTGGAAAATGCGGCCGCGCTCGAGCCAGCTGATCCGACTGTGACGGAGCACCTCGGCGACGTCTATTGGCGCCTTGGCCGCGAGGTGGAGGCGCGCTTCCAATGGACGCGCGCGCTCGAGCTGGAGCCGTCGGACCGCGCCCGCGCGGGGCTTGAAGAAAAACTGAAATCCGGCCTCAAGCCCCAATCTGCGGCGACCGCGCAACAATGATCACGGAAATCGCGCCGGCGAAGATCAATTTGTATCTTCATGTCGGCGCTCAGCGCCGCGACAAGCTGCATGATCTTGAAAGCGTTTTTGTTTTTGCCGACGGCGGGGACGTGTTGACGGCTGAGGCCGCCGGGACGCTGACGCTTGAGCTGACGGGACCGTTCGCGACCGCGCTGAGGAACGAGCCGGTCGAAAAAAACCTGGTGATGCGCGCAGCAAGGCTTCTGAAAGAAACATTCGAGGTCAGGGCCGGCGCGCGTCTTGTTCTCGACAAGCGTCTGCCGATCGCCTCGGGCATTGGCGGAGGGTCAGCCGACGCCGCCGCTGCGCTGCGGGCGCTGGTTCGCCTCTGGGGGCTCCGCGTTACCGGGCCGGAACTGCGCCGCCTCGCGTTTTCTCTCGGCGCCGATGTCCCGGCTTGCCTCGACCGTGCGCCCACCCATGTCGGCGGCGCCGGCGAGGTCCTGTCGCGGGGGCCCCTTCTGCCGCCGCTCTGGGTCTGCCTCGTCAATCCGCAGGTTCCGATGCCGACAGGGCCGGTTTTTCGCGACTTTGACGCCGCGAGCCCGCGACCCTCGGCGCCTCTAAAAGTCAGTCTCGCCGGCAACGGGTATCGGGCGGTCAGGCGTCTCCTCGACAACACTTGCAACGATCTCGAGGCGTTTGCCATTCATCGCCAATCCGTGGTCCAAACCGTCATCGGACGGCTCGCCAGCCGGCCGGGCGCTCTTGGCGCCCGGATGTCGGGTAGCGGGGCGACTGTGTTTGGCCTGTTTACCTCCGCCGTCGCAGCTGCGCGGGCCGGACGGGATATGGCGGGGAGAGGCTGGTGGTCGATGAGCGCGCCGCTCTGCGCGCCGGATCGGTCGCGGTCAGGGTGGTGTTCTAGATGACGACGGCGGCGGCGATCTTGATCTTCTCGGCGGCGTTAATAGCGGCGATCGCCTCCTACGCCATAGCCAGGCTTGCCGTCAGCTTGAACCTTTTTCCGGATCGTCCGAACGGGCGATCGAGCCACAAGGCGGCGACGCCGCGCGCTGGCGGTTTTGCGATTTTCGGCGGTTTTGCGATCGCGATGCTGTTGATGATCGCGCTGCAATGGACGAACGGCGAAGGCGCCGACTACGCTGCAACGCTTGCGCTCGGCTTTGGCGCGTTCGCGTTCGGCGCTGTCGACGATGCGCGATCTCTCGGCGCGCGGCTAAAGCTCGCGCTTCAAATCGCGCTGGCCCTCGGGTTCATCGCCGTATTCGGTGCGGTGGAGACTATCCCCGCGCCCTTCATTGGCGAGCTTCGCCTTGGCGCCGCAGCGATCCCGCTGACAGCGCTCTGGATCGTCGGTTTCATGAACGCCTTCAATTTCATGGACGGGATCAACGGCATTGCCGGCGCTTGCGCCCTGTTCGCCCTGTCGGCGCTCGCGATTATGGGCGCGGCGGGCGAAGGGGTGTGGGCGGCGCCCGCGATATTTCTCGCGGCGGCGCTGCTCGGCTATCTCCCGCTCAATTTTATCAGCGGGCGCATCTTCATGGGCGATTGCGGCAGCCAGTTTGTCGGCTTCATGATCGCCGTTCTGGCGACGCTTTCCGGCAATGCCGACAGCGCAGCGGCGCCGTTGTCGCGGATGTTTATCCCGATCGTCTTTCTGCCTTTTATCGTCGATGTCGCGTTCACGCTGTCGCACCGACTCCGGCGCGGCCGCAACATACTCGAAGCGCATAACGAACACGTCTATCAGCTGCTGGTGAGAATGGGGAGATCGCATCAGGCGGTCGCGACGCTTTATCTGACGGGGGTTGTGCTTTCGACCGCTGTTGCAATCGCCGTCAACGGACGAGCGCCAAGCGTTCAGTACGCTGGCGCGTTAGGGCTTATTGTGTTGATGGTCGCGCTCTCGGCGATGGCGGTCCGGCGGGCGGGCGCTGCGGGCTTGCTGACTAACGTTGCTGAGGAACCGATGTCACCGCCGGCCGAACAATCAGCCCAGCGCCCCGCCGCAGCAGAATAAGCGCGCCGCGCCGGCGATCCGGGCTTTCGCGGTGAAGAGCAATCAGGAAATTCGGGACGCCGACAAAACGGTGAGTTCGGCAAGCGTCGCGCTCACCTCATTCTGCGGCGCGCGGCCAATATCTTCCACCGCGCGAGCGGCATAACGGCGCGCGCAGACGAAGGTGTCCTCAAGCGCGCGCGTCGAGATGATCAGGCGCCGCGCCTGTTCAAAATCCTCGGGCCGTTGAATGCCGTCCGCGATGGTGCGCTTCCAGAAATCACGATCCGCTGGCGTCGCGCGATCAAGGGCGTAAACGACCGGAAGGGTCATCTTGCCCTCGCGAAAATCGTCGCCGACTGACTTGCCCAAAGATTTCTCGCGGCCGGAATAATCGAGCGCATCATCGACAAGCTGATAGGCGATGCCGAGATTGCGGCCGAAGGAGCGCATCGCTTCTTCGCCGCGGTGATCGGCGCCGGCGATGACGGCGCCGGCCTGTGCGGCCGCTGCAAAGAGGGCGGCCGTCTTCGATTCAACAACCGCCAGATACATCTCAAAAGTCGCTTCGAGGTTCTTTTGCGTCGCGAGTTGCAAGACCTCTCCCTCGGCGATGACGCCGGCCGCGCGCGAGAGGATTTGCAATACCCGGAGGCTTCTTGCCGACACCATCAATTCAAACGCCTGTGAAAACAGGAAATCGCCGACCAGGACGCTTTCCTTGTTTCCCCAGATCATGTTGGCGGTCTCTTCGCCGCGCCGCAAAGCCGACGCATCGACGACGTCGTCATGGAGGAGCGTGGCGCCATGGATGAGTTCGACCGCCGCCGCCAATTTGATGTGATCGTCGCCGCGATAGGAGAAGAGACGCGCCGCCGCGAGCGTCAGGATCGGGCGCAATCTTTTGCCGCCGGCGTTGATGAGATGGCCCGCGATATCCCCGATCATCGGGGTCTGCGAGCGCATGGCGCTGAAGATCGCCTTGTTAACGAGGCCAAGCTCGTCGTCGCAAAGCGCACGCAGATCCGCGACCGCAGACGAAAAATCGCGCGCGCCTGTCGCGGCGGACGCAGCGACGACGGTGTTGGCCTGAGAAGAAATCGCGAGATCCACGCGCGTGCGCCAGTCCTTATGCTCAGCCGAGATTGGGCTTGCCGCCTGCTCGGGTCAAGGCGAGCTCTTGCGGCCGATTGGGCCGCAGCAGCGGCGTCTGCGGCCTTTTGTCCGGGAGCTGAGGCGTTTGGAAGTCACATTTAGACGAGGTGATCGACGAGCGGAGGCTGAGGGGCGCTGAATTGGCGCGCCCGCGCCGTCAGGCGATTGCGCAAGCGTGCGGCAAGACGGTAGTCTTGGCGGTCAGCCGCGCTACTGGCGGCGATGAACAAGGAAGGATCGAGATGGGTCCGACGTCAGGGATAATGGCTGGCCTCATCGTCGTCGGCGTCGGTGTTGCGCTCTATCGCCTCGCGCAGCGCAAAACCGAAGAATTGCGGACGGCGATTGAAGAAATTCGCCGCGGCGGCTCTGGCGGCGATCGCGTTATCGAGCTTGAAAAAGATCCGGCGACCGGCGTTTACCGTCGTCGCGGCTGAACGCTTAACGGAAGGTCGTTCAGACATTGGATCGCCCGGCGCCGACACGGCTCGCCTTCATCGATTTTGAAGCTTCCGGCCTTGGCGCCAAAACTTGGCCTATCGAGGTCGGCTGGGCGTTTGAAGACGGCGCGGGCGAGTCCTTCCTGATTAGTCCCGCTCCTGAATGGTCGATGGACGCTTGGGACCCGCGCGCCGAACGGCTGCATGGCATCTCGCCGAAAATGCTGAGCGATCTTGGGGTGAACGCCTCCGTCGCGTGCGATCGCCTCACAAAGGCGCTGGGCGGCTTTGATGTTTATTCAGATGCGCCGGACTGGGACGGGTACTGGCTGATGCGGCTTTTTGACGTCGCCAGCCGGAAATCCCCCATTCGCCTCAAGGATTTCATCTCGTTGATGCCGTCGGTGAGTGCGGATCAAAAATCGGCGTTGCTGGCGCGCGCCGACAAAGAAGCGCCGCGCCGTCACCGGGCGGGGGAGGATGCTCTGCATCTTGCCTCTCTTTATCGTCTGGCGGCCGGGCGCGGCGGCGATTAATCGGACAACATGACAGTAGAAGCCCAAGACTTTGCGCGCCGGCGCGTCATGGTTGCGATACCGGGCGGCGAAATGTCCGTCTTGCGCTATGGCGAGAAAGGCGCGCCGCCCCTGTTATTTGCGCACGCGAACGGATTTTGCGCCTCCGCCTACCGGCAGATGTTTGAAGCGTTGGGGCCTCGGTTCGATATCTTCGGCGTCGATCTGCGCGGGTACGGCGCGACCAGTTTGCCGATCGATCCCAACACTCATCACAGCATGGACATTTTCGCCGACGACGTCCGCGCGCTCCTGTCGGCGCTGACGGAGCGCTTTGCCATCGCGCAAAAATGGGTGCTCGCCGGCCACAGCCTTGGGGGCGCGACGGTGACGCTGGCGGCGGTCGGGCGCGGAGATATCGCAGCCTTAAGGCTGATCGAACCGGTCGCCATGCCATGGCGCTTGGCGCTGCTGGCGCGGTCGCCGCTATGGCGGGTGATCAAGTCGGATCTGCCGCTTGTTCGGGCGGCGCGCGGCCGGCGGGCGGTCTGGGCGGACCGCGCGAGCGTTAAATCCAGCTACGCCACGAAGCCCTTCTTTTCGACCTGGGCGGAGGGCGCCCTTGACGACTATCTGGCGGATGGACTGCGTGAGCGCGGAGACGGCGTCGAGCTTTCCTGCTCGCCTGCGTGGGAAGCGGCGACGTTCGCCGGACAGGCGCACGATTTCTGGTCGGCGATCAAAAAAGCCCCGGCGCCGGTGACGGTTCTGGCGGCCGATCACAAGACGACGACTGTGCCGGGGCCATCCATCCACACTCTCGAAAAGCACGGCGTTACCGTGGTCCGGGCGCCCGGAAACACCCACCTTATCCCGCTCGAGAGCCCAAAATTCGCCGCCGATTTTCTTGCCGGAACATAAGTCGCGCCCGTCCGCCCTTGGAGGAGGGGACTGTTTTTGCTAAGGCCTCCCGCAACCGACCGCCCCGGGGGGCGGCAGGCGCCGCTTCGCGGCGCTGTTTCGTGCGCTTACCGAGGGAAAATCTCATGAGCCAGACGCAAGACGCGCCGCATATCACCGGCAAGATGTTTTTGTTCGAGCGGCCGGAGCTGCTCACCCGAGAACAGCACGGAAATCTCGGCGTCGGGCCCGCGCCAAAACCTTTCCAATTTTGCACCAAAATCCGGGCGGTGCCGTTGACGATCTCCGAAATTCCAGAAGCGAGCAAGTTTTACCCGGTCATTTTCATGTCGCAGCAAGATCCGGTTCCGCTCGCTGTCGTCGGGTTGCACAGCGACTTCAATCTCTTCGTGGATGACGACGGCAATTGGGAGCAAGGAGCTTATATTCCCGGCTATGTTCGCCGCTATCCTTTTGCGCTAGCGGGCGAAGCGGGGGGCGACCGGATGGCGCTCGTGATCGATCGCGCTTACGCGGGCGTTTCCGCGCAAGGCGCCGTCAAACTGTTCGACGACGGACAGATGAGCGATTTCGTAAAGCAGGCGATGGAATTCGCACGAACTTATGAAACCGACAAGCGCCTTACCGAGCAGGTGATGGCGGGATTGAAGGAATTCGACATCATCCAGACGCAAACTGCGCAATTCACACCTACCGGTGGTTCGGAACCTCGGCCCTTCGCGCAATATGCGGGTATCGATGAGCAGAAGCTTCGCGAAGTCCCTGATGATCGCTTTTTAGAGCTTCGTCGCAGGAACGTGCTTCCGATCATTTATTCACATCTTATTTCGCTTGGAAATTGGCGCAGCCTGCTCGTTCGCCGTATGCGTCGGTTCAATTTGAGCGAAATCGAGGCAATCGGAGCGCCGACGGTTTCCTGAGCTCTCCAGAGCTTTCCCACGTTTTTCACGTCTCAGCGAGAATACCCTCATCGCCCGCCGGTCGTATTGGCCGCGCGGGCGGTCTCGCGTAAGGAGGGCGCCATGAAGACCCTTCTCGGTGCAATCGTCCTTGCGCTGACGGCTCTGCCGGCGGCGGCGTCAAGCGTCGTCACCGATCATGCGCGCACGGGCTTGATCGCGGAAACGGATGGGGTTGCGCCGGGCGGCGCCCTCTCGCTCGCCTTCGCGCAAGAGCTTCAAAGCGGCTGGCACGTTTATTGGGAAAATCCGGGCGATTCAGGCTTGCCGCTTGATTTCAAGTGGACGCTGCCCGCCGGCGCCGCCGCTGGCGCGATCCTTTATCCGGCGCCGCACCGGATCGCGATCGGGCCCTTGGTCAATTTCGGCCATGAAGGCGCGCCTGTCTTTCTGACCAGCGTCACGGCGCCCTCCGACGCCGTGATCGGGTCGTCGCTTGAGATCGCGCTTGAAGCGACCTGGCTCATTTGCGCCGATATCTGCGTGCCGGAAACCGGCGTCTTTCAGCTATCGGTTCCGGTTGTCGCGGCTCCTGCGGCAGATCCGGCGGAGGTCGGGCTCTTCGCGCGCGCGCGCGCCGCGATGCCGGCGCCCTATGAGGGGGGCGCCTCATTCTCTGTGAGCGGAGAAAAATTGACGCTGCGTCTCGAGGGCGCGCCGGCGGCGGAAGGGGCTTATTTTTTTCCGCTCACCCCCAACATTTCCGAACCCGCAGCGATCCAGAAGCTGGAGCGCAAGGGCGATGTTGCGACGCTGTCGATAAAAGGAGGGAGCGAGCTTTCCGCTCTCGGCGAGGAACTCGGGGGCGTCGTTGAATTCGGCGACGGGGACGCGCGTCAGGCGTTTGCCCTGTCGGCCCAGCGGTCCGGAGAAGCGATGGGCGGCGCCGCTAGCGTGCAGGGCTCTCTGCTCGGTTTGCTGGCGGCCGCGTTTCTCGGCGGCGCTTTTCTCAATCTGATGCCTTGCGTCTTTCCGATCCTTTTCGTCAAAGCCGCGTCGATGGCGAAATCGGCGAGCGGCGAGAAATCAATTCTGCGCCGCCACGGCCTTCTTTACGGCGCTGGCGTCATGGCGAGTTTTACCGTGCTCGGCGGTGTGTTGCTTGCGCTGCGCGCCGGCGGGGAACAGATCGGCTGGGGCTTTCATCTACAGTCGCCGGCGGTGATTGCGATTTCCGCCTATGTGCTGTTCGCGGTCGGCCTCAATTTCGCGGGCGTCTTTCATGTCGGCTCAAGCCTGCAAAATGTCGGTTCTGATCTTGTTGCGGGAAAGGACGGCGACTTTCCGGCGTTCATGACCGGCGTCCTTGCGGTGGTCGTGGCGGCGCCATGCGTTGGTCCGTTTCTGACGGCGCCGGTTGGCGCGGCGGCGGTGTTGCCGCCGGTCGAAGGCTTTTCAATCTTCATGGCCATGGCGGCGGGTCTTGCAGCCCCCTATGTCGCGCTATCTTTTGCGCCGGGCCTTGCCCGGGCGCTGCCGAAGCCCGGCCCGTGGATGGTGCGGTTCCGTCAGGTTCTTTCCCTGCCGGTTTTCTCCGCCGCCGCTTATTTTCTCTGGGTTCTCTCCGCGCAGGCCGGTCAGAACGGCCTGGCGTTGGGGTTCATGGGCCTCCTCTCGATCGCTGCCGCCGCCATCTTGTGGGAATGGCGCGGCCAGTCCCCTTGGGCGAAATTCGCCGCCCTTGGCGCGCTCGCCCTCGCGATTGCGCCGCTGGCGCTGGCGCGTCCCGTCGAGGCGGGAGCAAAGGATGGAACAATCGCCTATGACCCGGCGGATGTGGCCGCGCGCCGCGCGGCGGGGGAGCCGGTTTTCATCGATTTCACGGCCGCCTGGTGCGTCACCTGTCAGGTGAACAAGCTGACGGTTTTATCCTCGCCGAAGGTGAAAGCTGCGTTTGCGGCGAACAACGTCGCCTTTATCGTTGCCGACTGGACCAATCGCGACCCCGAAATCGAGCAGGCGCTTGCGTCTTTCGGGGCCAATGGCGTGCCGCTCTACGTCTTTTATCCGTCTGGCGAGGAGGCGGTGATCCTTCCCCAACCCCTCTCAGAGAGGTCGGTGATTTCCGCGATTGAGGGAGGCGGCCCCTAGCGGGCGGCGAGGGTCATCAGCTCGACATCGAGCGGTCGCACGTTCATCTCTGCGGCCTTAAAGCCGAAGATCGCCGTCACGGCGAGGGTGACAACGAGGTTGCGAACGATGCGTCCGGCGATGCGGCGGTTTTGACCTGACATGCTCATGGCAGTGCATTTACGGCGCCAACATTAAAATCCGTTGAGACGCTTCCTTAAAATCCATATCAGTTGCAGCAGGCGATTGAGGCGCGCTGACCGCCTAGCGCATCAGGCGTGATTTAAGAATCACGCCTGATGCGCTAGCATCTTGATCTGGCGCGCCTTTGCGCACGAAACCGGTTTCCACTTTCGCGCCCGGCGCGCTTAGGGTTAATGGGGCGATGACAGAGATCACGAAAAGCAAAGCATGGCGCCGTCTTGAAGCGCTGGCGCTTGGGTTGGATCAGCGCCGAACGATCGATTTGTTCGGCGCCGACCCCGGCCGGGCGGCGGCGTTCTCGCTGGAGGCTGCCGGCCTTTACCTCGATTATTCAAAAAATCGGGTCAGCGCTGAAGCGATGACCGCGCTTGGCGATCTGGCGCGTGAGGCCGGGCTTTCCGGCGCGATCGGCCGTATGGTTGCCGGCGAGAAAATCAACACGACCGAGAACCGTGCGGCTCTTCACGTCGCGCTCCGCGATTTTTCGGGGCGGGCTTATCTTGTCGATGGCGAGAACGTCGCCCCGTCGATAGCGACGGTGCGCGAGAAAATGAAATCCTTCGCCGGACGTTATGAGCGCGGCGAGCTCAAGGGTTTTTCCGGTGCACCGATTGATACGGTTGTGAACATTGGCATTGGCGGCTCCGATCTCGGGCCGTTGATGGCGGTCGAAGCGCTGAGGCCGTATTGGCTGCAGAACAGACGCTGCTTTTTCGTGTCGAATATCGACGGGCAACATCTTGCCGATATTGTGACGGAGCTCGATCCTGCAAGAACGCTGTTCATCGTCGCGTCAAAGACCTTCACGACGCAAGAAACCATGACGAACGCGCATAGCGCGCGCGGCTGGTTTCTCGCCAATGGCGGCAAGAGCGATGAAATCGCCAAACACTTCATCGCGCTATCGACCAATGCGAAAGCCGTGATGGAGTTCGGCATCGCGCCTGAAAACATGTTCGAATTCTGGGATTGGGTCGGTGGGCGCTATTCGATGTGGTCGGCGATCGGCCTTTCGATCGCGCTCCAATGCGGGTGGACGGCTTTTGAAGCGCTGCTTAAAGGCGCGAGCGCGATGGACGAGCATTTTCGCACTGCCCCGCTTGACGCGAACATGCCGGCGATCCTCTCGCTTATCGGCGTTTGGAACAGGAATTTCATGAACGCCGCGTCGCAGGCGGTTCTCCCTTATGATCAGCATCTTCACCGTCTGCCGGCGTTTTTGCAGCAGCTCGACATGGAATCGAACGGCAAGTCGGTGACGGCGTCCGGCGCCAAGGTGAGCTGCGCAACGGGCCCGGTTATTTTCGGCGAGCCGGGAACCAACGGCCAGCACGCTTTCTATCAGCTCATTCATCAGGGAACGGACGTTGTCGCCTGCGACTTCATCGCCGCCGCAAAGTCCGCCTCGCCGCTTTCCGATCACCATGAAAAGCTGCTCGCGAATTTCCTCGCGCAGACCGAAGCCTTGATGCTCGGCAAAAGCGAGAGTGAGGCGCGCGCCGAATTGGCGGCGGAAGGAAAGAGCGCCGCCGAAATCGACCGCCTCGCGCCGCACAAGGTTTTCCCGGGCGATCGCCCGACCAATTCGATTTTGATGGAGCGCTTGACGCCGCAAACAGTCGGCGCACTCGTCGCTCTCTACGAGCACAAGATCTTTTGTCAGGGCGTCCTCTGGGGGATCAATTCCTTCGACCAGTGGGGCGTCGAGCTTGGGAAGGCGCTGGCGAAGGAAATCCTTCCCGAAATTGCAGCGCTCGGGAAGACGAAGCCCGCGCCGAAAGCCCATGACGGATCGACGCGGCGCCTGATTGAAAAGATCAACACCCTGCGCGCGACATAGAGGAGAAATCCCGATGACCGGAAAATTCCTGATTGCAACGCTCGCTCTGCTCGCGCTCGCCGCTTGCGACCGCAAGACGCCAAAGCCGATCGTGCCGCCCGCCGCCGAAGCGCCGGAAAGCCAGGCGCCTACCAGCGAACAAACGCGAAGCGATGCTGCCGCGCAGGCGGAACCGCCCGCTGTCGCGGCGCCCATCGAAACGCTTGCCGATTCAGTTGACTGGCCGGCGACGAAGCTGCACGCGAAAATCGTCACCTCAAAAGGCGACATGCTGGTCGATCTTTATCCGGAGCAAGCGCCCAAAACCGTCGCGAATTTCGTGCAATACGCCAAAGACGGCCATTATGACCGGCTCATCATTCACCGTGTCGTCGAGGGCTTCGTCATTCAGGGCGGCGGCTTCAACAAATATTTCAACGAGCGCCCGACGCGCGATCCCATTCCCTATGAAGGCGATAATGGCCTCAAGAATTACCGGACGACGCTCGCCATGGCGCGCACGAGCGATCCCGGCAGCGCGGCGGCGCAATGGTTCGTCAATCTGCGCGACAACAACGAGAAGCTCGACCATTATGTGAACGATCTCGGGCCCCGGTACGGCTATGCGGTTTTCGGCCGCGTCGTCGAAGGGATGGACGTCGCCGATGCGATCGGCGTCATGCCGACCGGGGCAGGCGGGCCGTTCCCGTCGGAAGTCCCGGCGGAAACCGTTACCATCAGCCGCGTCGATATCATCGAGGATGCGCAATAGCGCGCCGGGCGCGAAAGTGGAAACCGGTATCGCGCGCAAAGGCGCGCCAATAAAGCGCGGCGTTGCGCGGGGCGGCGCCATCGGCTATCCCCGCGTCCATGGCGAAAAAAGAAAAGACATTCAGGCCGAAGGCGCGGGTTCCGCGCGGATTTCGCGATCGTTTTGGCGCGGAGATCGCCGCCGAACGCGACATGCTGGCGCGGATTTCCGCCGTCTACGAATCGTTCGGCTTCGATCCGCTCGAAACGCCGGCGTTTGAATACACCGATGCGCTCGGCAAGTTTCTCCCCGACATCGATCGCCCCAATCAGGGCGTCTTTTCGCTGCAGGACGATGACGAGCAATGGATGAGCTTGCGCTACGATCTGACGGCGCCGCTCGCGCGGTATGTCGCTGAAAATTACGACGGGCTCGCCAAACCCTTTCGCCGATACGCGGTCGGCCCCGTCTGGCGCAACGAAAAGCCGGGCCCGGGGCGCTATCGCCAGTTCACGCAGTGCGACGCCGACACCGTCGGCGCGCCAGCGCCCCATGCCGACGCAGAAATGTGCATGCTGTTCGCCGAGGTTATCGAAGCGGCAGGCGTTTCAAAAGGCGATTTTGTCATCCGCGTCAGCAATCGCAAAATCGTCGACGGCCTATTTGAGAAAATCGGGCTCGCGGGCGAGGGCGATGCGGCGACGCGCCTTAACGTCATGCGCTCGATGGACAAGTTCGACCGCCTTGGCGAGGCGGGCGTCAGGCAATTATTGGGCGGCGGCCGGAAAGACGACAGCGGCGACTTCACCAAAGGCGTCGGGCTTGATGAGGCGAAGATCGAGAGCGTCCTTGGGTTTTTGACTGCGACGGTTGCGGGCGGAAACGCGGCGACGCTTGAAAAAATCGGCGCAGTTCTCGGCGCGACGCAAAGCGGCGCTGCCGGCATCGCCGAGCTTGCCGCAATCGCCAGTCAGATCCTCACCCGCCACCGGGGATCGATCGCGCTCGATCTCTCGATCATTCGCGGC
>ERZ1292633.4914-Hain-H41-02um-R1-4914-length-12229-cov-6_pt1 | contig 12229 bp, 7 predicted proteins | sample MGYA00564406_ERZ1292633 | MGnify/ENA primary metagenome ERZ1292633 (study PRJEB36523, sample SAMEA6512639) | groundwater metagenome | collected 2019-01-08 | study: AquaDiva: Metagenomics assemblies of 32 groundwater samples
ATCGCCGAGGCGCTCACCGACGACCCCGAGATGATCGCCGCGGTCAACGAGCTCAGCGCGTCGTTGTTTTAATGATTTTTAACCGCCAAGGGCGGGAAAATTTAAGCCCATCGATTTCTTGACGTCCTTGGCGGTGAAACTTCTTAAATGAATACCCAAGCACTCACCGCCGCCGAACTCGAAGTAAAACTCGACGAGTCGCTCGACCCGATTCTGTCCTCGCGTCGCACGGCGGCGACGCTCGCCAAGGCGCTGGCGGAATTCGAGCGCGCGCAGCAGGATTTCGTGCTGCGCTGGGTGGACATCATCACCAAGACCAACGCCGAGATGGCGTATCAGTTCGCGGCGCGCGCGCCCGAGGCATTTCGCCTCATGTCCGCGCCGACGATCGAAGCGTGGATCATCCACGCCATGGACGTGTACGACAAACAGGGACTGTATCCGGGCTGCACCGCCTTCGGTCAGGTGCAGTCCTTCGCCGCCGATGCGGCGGAGACGGATCGCAGCGTGGCACTGGATGAAATCCACCACGTGCTGGAACTATTCATCCAGGGACTGGCCGGACGGCGGCTCAAGATCGAGGCCGCCGCGGAAACCGGCACCGATACGGCCACGCTGTTCCTGCCCGAGCGCCTCAGCTGTTTCGCCGGGCGTCAGGACAATTTCCGTCTTTACAAGATCATGGCGGCCTACCTCTGGGCCCAGACCTGGTACGGGACGTTTCGCGCGCCGGACAAGGAACCGCCGCTGGCCGAGTGGCTCGCGAGCTTCGACGCTCCGGACACGGCGGCGCGCCTGTTTCACGCGCTCGAGACCGCGCGCCTCAGCGCCTGTCTGGCGCGCGAACTTCCCGGGCTGTATCGGGATATGCGGGAGATCCAGAAACTGACCGGCGAGGTGCATTATCCCGCGACCTGGGAGGCGGCGATCGCGCACCTGAAAAAACCGGAAGCGACGGTGTCGGATACGCGCGCCTGGCTGACAAGACTTTATGGTACGGAAGTCCCGCCCGCTTTCTGTTATCAGGGGCAGTTGTTGGCGCAACGTGCGCAACAAGCCATGCAGGAGCGCGTTGCGCGTGAAAAAGACCTTTTCCGCCAGGCACTGGCTCAGATCGACCAGGAATCCGCCGCCAATCGGGCCAAGGCAGAGTCTGCCACAACGCCGCCATCGCGGCGCTACCGCGTCGACATGATTCCCGATCCGGATCACCCCGGGCGGTTCATCTTCGCGTTCAGCGTCGACGGCCAGCCGGTCCAGCCGCCCGCCGACGTGCGCGGCCTGATGGGTTCCATCGTCCAGGACCTCGAGCACATCCCGGAAGACTATCTGGTGGCGGCGGGCGCCGGCGGCTACCGCGAGGCCGCGGAGGAAAAACGTCCGCAGGACGTGTGGAAGGGCACCTATCACGAGGAAGGCGCGTTTCTCTACAACGAATGGGATCACCGGCGCAATCATTATCGCAAGCACTGGTGCGTGCTGCGCGAACTCGACGTGCACCCGGACAGCGATCCGTTCGTGGCGCGCACGCTGCGCAAGTACCACGGCGTATTGCCGGCGCTGCGCAGGACCTTCGAGGCGCTGCGCGGCGAAAACAAACTGCTCAAGAAACAGATCAACGGCGACGACATAGACTTCGACGCGCTCGTCGAGGCGCGCGCCGACATGCAAAGCGGCATGGAGCTCTCCGAGCGGCTGTTCACCAAGCTGCACAAGTTCGAACGCGACATCGCGGTGATGTTCATGGTCGACATGAGCGGCTCGACCAAGGGCTGGATCAACGACGCCGAACGCGAGGCGCTGGTGCTGCTGTGCGAGGCGCTGGAAATTCTCGGCGACCGTTACGCGATCTACGGCTTCTCCGGCATGACGCGCAAACGCTGCGAGCTGTATCGCATCAAGCGCTTCGATGAAACATACAGCGATGAAGTGCGCCGACGCATCGCCGGCATCCGGCCGCAGGATTACACGCGCATGGGCGTGACCATCCGGCATCTCACCAAACTGCTGAAAGACGTGGAAGCGCGCACCAAGCTGCTGATCACGCTCTCGGACGGCAAGCCCGACGACTACGACGGCTACCGCGGCGAGTACGGCATCGAGGACACGCGCATGAGCCTGATCGAAGCCAAGCGCGCCGGCATCCATCCTTTCTGCATCACCATCGACGAAGCCGCGCGCGACTACCTGCCGCACATGTACGGCGCGGTGAACTGGGTGCTGGTGGACGAGGTGCGCAAACTGCCGCTGAAAGTCTCGGATATCTACCGGCGGCTGACGCTGTAGCCCCCCACCTTCTGGGACATGTTAGGATGGCAGCATCCCGTTTGCGTTCAGGCCCGCCTGCAATGAAATAAAAGGGGTGATCAGCCGTCCTGTACAGCGGGCACTACCGACATGCTTAAACCGGACAAAAAAACAGCCTTCCTGCTTCTGCTGCTGGGAGTGATCATCGTCGGCATGGCTTATGCCCTGTACGCCACCGGCGTGATCGACTTGCTGACGAGCAAAAACCGCTTGCTGCAATTCATCAAGGAGAACCGCACCCACGCGGCGACGATTTTCATCGGCCTTCAGATCGTGCAGGTCGTGGCCGCGCCGGTACCCGGCGAGGTCACCGGTTTCGTGGGCGGCATCCTGTTTGGGCCGGTGTGGGGCGTGGTTTACTCCACCATCGGGCTGACCATCGGTTCGTAGATCGCGTTCATGCTGGCGCGGCTGCTGGGCCGGCCGCTGGTCGAGCGCCTCGTGAGCGCCGAGACCATTCAGCGCTACGACTACGTGATGAAGCACAAGGGGCTGTTGCTGGCGTTCCTCATGTTTCTCATCCCCGGCTTTCCCAAGGATATTCTTTGCTACGTGCTCGGCCTGGGCCACATGCAGCAGCGCGACTTTCTGCTCGTCTCCGCCTCCGGGCGCCTGCTCGGCACGGTGCTGCTCACCATGGGCGGGACGTACTTCCGCGACGCGCACTACGGCGCGCTTTTCACCGTCGTCGGTCTCAGCCTCGCGATCATTCTGTTCGTCATGATCTATCGCGAGCGCATCGAACTGGTGCTGCGGCGTATGTCGGGCGCGCTGCGCAAGGAACCCAGGGATAAATCTCCCCCGTCCGAATAGGGCGCCTGCTTCCCGCCCGACAACCGCGATTACTTTGGCGCCGTCTTGGCAAAGCTTGCCCGGTTCTTCATCGCGCCATACCATTTTGTCACCGCGGGATAAGGACTCAGGTCGTGCTTGCATGTCTCGAGGTAGGCGATATTGGTAACGGCCGCGATATCCGCGAGCGTCGGCTGGTCGCCGCACAAATATTTGCGCTTGCTTAATTCACCGTCCATCACGGGCAGTATCTTGGCCAGCCATTTCTTGGCGTCCTCGATGGCCTGGGGGTTGCCGTTGTCGCCGGCGAAGTGCGTGTTGAACATAATCTTGCCCGCCTCAGGCCCGAGGCGGGTGTGGTTCCAGTCCAGCCACTGCTCGACGATCGCGCGCGCCTTGGGCTCGGCGGGATACCACTTTGACGCCTTATGCTTGTCCGCGAGGTAGCGCATGATCGCCTGGCTTTCCCACAACACGAAACCGTCATCATCGATCACCGGCACCTTGGCATTCGGGTTGAGCGCCAGGTATGCCGGTGAATTCTGCTCACCCTTCATCAGGTCCACGGTAATGAAGGTGTAGGGGATACCCGCCTCTTCGCAAAACATCTGCGCCCGGCGCGAGGCGTTAGAATAGGGATGTCCGTAGAATTTCATGTGTCCTCCAGGTTTGTCAGTGGGTCCAGTCAAACAGCGGAAAGAAAAATAGCGACGGTACAAACTCCGCCACCGGCGAAAGCGAGCGAGCGCAAAACGCCGATGTTGGCGAGATAGAAAACACCGTGCACCACGCGCATGACCACAAAGGCGATCGCCAGATTGTCTACCGTGGCCTGTGGCGCACCGAGCTGCTGGGCGATGATGACCGCAGCGACAAAGGGTGGAAAGTTTTCAAAGGCGTTAAGGTGCGCCCAGTGCGCGCGCTGGCGCCAATCCGTTGTCCTCCATGACCGGCACCTTGCCGTTGGGATTCAGCGCCAGGAAGGCGGGCGTATACTGCTCGCCCTTCAGCAGATCCACCGTCTGGTAGGTATAGGGGATAGCGCACTCTTCGCACAGCATCTGCACGCGGCGCGCGTGATTCGAATAGGGATGGCCGTAGATCTTCATAAATAATCTTCCTGTGGCATTTTCATACCTGAGTAAATCAGTCAGCCTCTGCCCGTGATCAGGATGCCAAAAAACCTAGTATTCCGGTATGCTGACCTGCATAAATCATAACAATAAAACATCATTAACAAGACGTAACCGGGAGAACGGGGTAATGCCCTATCAGAAAGACGAGCCCGCCGCACAGTCGGGCAATAACAGGTTGCGCAAAAATCGCGCCTACAGCGCCGCCACTATCAACCGGGCATTCAACGATTTCCTGCAGTTGGGGAATCTCGATCGGAAAATCCTAGCACATTATCAGGACGCGCTGCATCAGGGCAGCGAGTTGTTCGCCAAAACATTTTACGACTACCTGCTCGCTTCGCCGGTCACGGTGCAGGTGCTCGAACGATTCCGCGCGCGCGGCGGCAAGATAGAAGATCTGGTCAAACGCCAGTCCCAACATCTGTGGGACCTGCTTTCCGGCCGCACCGACGATGAATCCGCCGGAAGGATGGCGCATATCGGCGATATCCACTACCGCTACGGCATCGAGCCGGTATGGATCATGGGAGCGTACCTGCTTTACCTCAATCACCTGCAAACCCTGATCCGCACCAGTGCCCACATCAACGACGCGCACCGGCCCGCGCTCGAAGACAGCGTGACCAAGCTGCTGTTCCGCGACATGGGTCTGCAACTGGAAGGATACTGGGACAGCAGTGTCAAGGCGCTGCAACAGGAAAAAGACAAGGTCACCGAACTGCAAGAACAGATCACGAGCGTGCTGACCAACATCCCGCAACTGCTCTGGTCGGTGGATGTCGTCAACAACCGGGCGCTGTACGTGAGCCCCTCGGCGTACGAGATCTGCCAGATGGACATTGAGATGCCCATTCCCTGCCTCGGCTGGACCGTACCCGAAGACCGCGAGACTGTACAGCTCGCCTGGCAGAAGGCATTGGCCGGCACCGGGGCGGAGGTGGAAAGCCGTGTGCGGCAGCCGAACGGCATGCTGCGTTGCTTCCGTCGCATTTTCTATCCCTTCATGAACACCGAAGGCCGGGTGGTGCGCATTGACGGGCTGATGGAAGACACCACCGAAGCCAAGGTGATGATCGATCGTCTGCACGCGCTCGCCACCACTGACAACCTCACCGGGCTGCCCAACCGCATGCTGTTCAACGACCGTCTGGAGCAGGCAATTGTCGCGGCGGAACGAGACAGCCACAAACAGGTGGGGCTGATACTGATGGACCTGAACCACTTCAAGGAAATTAACGACACGCTCGGCCACACCGCCGGCGACCAGGTACTGATCATGGTGGCGCAACGCCTGCGCGCGGCGCTGCGCGAGCCCGACACGCTCACGCGGCTCGGCGGGGACGAGTTTGCCGTCCTGCTGCCCGACATCCGCGACGGACGGAAAACCGTGGAGAGAGTGATCGAGAAAATCACGCAGTGTTTCAATACTCCGTTCCTTCACGGTGACAACGAGCTTTTCCTCGGGATCGGCATCGGCATTGTCCTCTATCCGGAACACGGTCAGGACGCCTCAACACTGATGAGCCGCGCGGACGTGGCGATGTACGGCACCAAGAACCGCGATATCGGCTATCTCTACTACGACGCCACGCTGGACCCGAACACACCGAAGCAACTGCAGCTTTCCGGTGATTTGCACCAGGCCGTCCAGCGCGAGGAATTCATGCTGCATTACCAGCCTCTGATCGACATCGAGACCGGCCTGGTCACGGGCGTGGAAGCGCTCATCCGCTGGCAGCATCCGGTCCATGGACTGATTCCGCCGGACCAGTTCATCCCGCTCGCGGAACGCACCGGCATAATCCGCCCTATCACCTACTGGGCGCTCGAAACCGCAGTCCGCCAGTGCCGGGTTTGGCGCAATGCCGGCCATTCCCTGCGTGTGGCGGTAAATATTACCGGGCGCATTTTCCACGATCCCGCCTTTGTTGACCGGGTTGAAAGCATCCTGAAAGCCGCGGGCACACCGGCGGAATGCCTGGAGATGGAAATCACGGAAAACATACTGATGGCCGACATTGATTTTGTTTCCCGCATCCTGGAAAAAATCCACCGGCTCGGCATCCACATCGCCATCGACGATTTCGGAACGGGTTACTCCTCACTGGCCTACCTCAAGAAACTACCCCTGCATACCCTCAAGATCGACAAGTCTTTCGTGCTGAACATGGACAAGGATGAAGACGATGCCGTAATCGTACGTTCCATCATCGATGTGGGACACAACCTGGGCTATCAGGTGGTCGCGGAGGGCATTGAAAACAAGGGCGCGTGGGAGATACTGCGCATCCTGCGCTGTGACGGCGGCCAGGGATTTCATATCAGCCACCCGCTTCCCTCGGAAGCCTTGACCCAGTGGCTGAACCAATACAGCCCGGACGTCGTTCAATAGGCGCAGGACGGACAACAAAGCGCCTAGCGGGTATACTCGCGCGGCCATTACATCACCTCCAACAGGCCATTCATGTCAGCACTGATCTGCGGCTCGTTCGCCTACGACACCATCATGGTCTTCCCGGACCAGTTCAAGAACCACATCCTGCCCGACAAGGTGCACATCCTGAATGTTTCGTTCCAGGTACCGAAAATGCGCCGCGAGTTCGGCGGCTGCGCCGGCAACATCGCCTACAGCCTGAAGCTGCTCGGCAGCGAGCCGCTGCCCATGGGCACGGTCGGCAAGGACTTCGGTTTCTATGCCGAATGGATGGACCAGCACGGCATCAACCGTCGCCATATCAAAGTATGCGAAGACACCTACACGGCTCAGGCCTTCATTACCACCGACATGGACGACAACCAGATCACCGCGTTTCATCCCGGCGCCATGAACCGCTCGCACGAAACCCGCGTGACCGACGCGAGCGGCGTCAAACTCGGCATCGTCTCGCCCGACGGGCGCGAAGGCATGATTCAACATGCCCGGCAGTTCGCCGAGGCCGGCATTCCATTCATTTTCGATCCCGGGCAGGGCATGCCGCTGTTCGACGGCGACGACCTGATGGCCTTCATCGAGCAGGCCACGTGGGTCACGCTCAATGACTACGAGGCCGAGCTGATGCAGGAGCGCACCGAAAAATCCCTGAGCGAGCTGGCCAGATACGGGAAAGGACTGATCGTCACGCTCGGCGCGCGCGGCTCCTGCGTTTATACCGACGGGCGCGTGATCGAAATCCCGGTGGTACCGGTTGCCGAGGTCAACGATCCGACCGGTTGTGGCGACGCCTATCGCGCCGGCCTGCTCCATGGCCTGGCGCGCGGCATGGACTGGGAAACCACCTGCCGCATCGCCTCGCTCATCGGCGCCATCAAGATCGCGCATCATGGCACCCAGAATCACCGCTTCACCCCGGATGAATTTGCCATCCGCTTCCGCGACAACTTCGGTTATAGTTTGTAGCCACCGGCCGGATCTGGCTCCTTCCGCCGGCTCGTGGAGGGAGGCCGTGACGTGGATAACAGACTTCCGCCCCTGATTCAGGCGTTGCTCAATCCCGCCGGCTACGACCATGCGGTGCAGAACATTCACGTGGTCGAAACGCATATTTCCTGGGTCGTCCTCACCGGCGGCTACGCCTACAAAATCAAGAAGCCGGTAAACCTCGGGTTTCTCGATTTCAGCACGCTCGACAAACGCCGCTTCTATTGCGAGGAGGAGCTGCGCCTGAACCGGCGCCTGGCGGAAGCGCTCTACCTCGGCGTGATTCCCATCACCGGCTCGCCCGCTTCCCCGCGGCTCAACGGTTCCGGCGCGGTCATCGAATACGCCGTCAAGATGATCCAGTTTTCCGAGGAGGCGCGGCTCGATCGAATGCTCGCGCGCGGCGAACTGCAAGCGATACACATCGATCTGCTGGCGCAGGAGCTGGCCGGGTTTCACGACCGGATTGCGGTCGCCGGCAATGACCGGCCCTTCGGCGACCCGGAACATATCTACGAACCGGTGCATCAGAATTTTGAGCAGATCCGCCCGCGCATCGAAGCGCCGGATCAAACTCAGTTACAACGCCTGCAGGTGTGGAGCGAGCTGACTTTCGCCGAACTCGGGAAAATATTCGCGGACCGCAAACACCGGGGCTTCATCCGCGAATGCCATGGCGACGCCCATCTCGCCAACATGGTATGGCACGATGAACGCGTGCTGCTCTTTGATTGTCTCGAGTTCAGCGAGAACCTGCGCTGGACCGACACTATGAGCGAAGTCGCTTTTCTGACGATGGACCTCGACGATCGCGGGCGCGCCGATCTCGCGCGCCGCGCGCTCAATGCCTACCTCGAACATACCGGCGACTACGAAGGTCTCGCGGTGTTCGGCTTCTACCAGGTCTATCGCGCGCTGGTGCGCGCCAAGGTTGCCTGCATTCGCTCAAGCCAGAGCGACCTGGGCGATGAAGAAAAACGGCGGGTACGCGAAGAGTATCTCGGTTACGCGAATCTCGCCGAGCGTTACACCCGGACACGGCCTACGGCACTCATCATCACCCACGGTCTGTCGGGCAGCGGCAAGACCTGGCTTTCGCAGCAACTGCTGGAGAGTCTTGGCGCCATCCGGTTGCGCAGCGATGTCGAGCGCAAACGCCTGCACGGACTGGCGCCGCACGCGCGCAGCGGCTCAGCGATCGACAGCGGGATTTACACGGCCGAGGCCGGCCGGCGCACTTATACGCGGCTGGCGGAGCTGGCTCATGTCATCCTGCGGGCGGGACATCCGGTGATCGTGGACGCCGCCTTTCTCAAACGACACCAGCGCGACCAGTTGCGCGTCGTGGCTGATCAGGCGCGCGTCCCATTCGCGATTCTCGATGTGCAAACTCCGGAAAACGTCCTGCGACAGCGTCTGCAACACCGTGGCCAACATGAACACGAGGCTTCGGAAGCAGACTCGGTAGTGCTCGATCAGCAGTTGGTCAGCCACGAGCCGCTGACGGCCGACGAACAGCGTCATGTTCTGGTCTTCGACGGTGCGGCATCGGCCGATATCACGGGTCTGGCATCAACGTTGCGCGCGCAGATCGGCCTGGCGTGACGGGGTTCCCGCGCGGAAGGCTGTAGTTAACCCGCCATGGTGCAACGGGTTGACCAAAACACCGTTGCACCCTCATCAGAGACTCTGGAGCCTGCCGAACATATATAAGGAAAGACCCACGGCTTTCGATTCAACACGCCATAAAAAATTACAATCTTGACATCACCTGCCTTATGGGTCTAAAACTACAACATGTTGTGGTTGGCCAAGGTCACAGGCCCGATACCTAGTATTTCACTAAAATTTCACTAAAAACCGGCACGGCGAGTGCCCCACAGACAGGCACCGGAGGACAGGAATCAATGAAGGTCGTCCAATTACAAGCACAAGACCCGGTTGTCACCGAGAAGTGCGCCAGGGATGGCGCGTCTACGGACCTAAGGATGGAAATCCCCATGCAACCGGCTTCGCTGGATATCTGGGATAAAAAATACCGCCTCAAGAGCAAAACCGGGGAAGTCCTCGACCAGGACATCGCCGGGACCTATGCCCGGGTGGCCCGGGCCCTAGCCGACGTGGAGGATGCCCCGGAAAAACGCGAGGAATGGTTCGAAAAGTTCTTCTGGGCCCTGCAAAACGGGGCGATTCCGGCCGGGCGTATCATCTCCAACGCCGGCGCCCTCGAACACAAACCCGCCACCAGCACCATCAATTGCACGGTCTCGCGGACGGTCCCGGACTCCATGGACGGGATTCTGTCCTCGGTGCACGAGGCCGGCTTGACCCTGAAAGCCGGCTGTGTCGCCCCCGGCACCTGGGTCGTCACCGAGCGCGGCTTGGTCACCGCCGATCAGGCGGTCGCCGAGCGACATGCACAAATCCTGTGCTACGACCGCGACGCCGGGCGGTTTGAGATGCAGACCATACTGCGGCACCTCATCACGCATGTGCCGCGCGCGGAGAATATCGAGATCGTCTCGAACGGGGTTTCTCTCAAGACCTCGATCAAACACCCGGTTCTGGTTTATCGGCATGGCGAGCTGATTTACACGCGTGCCGACGATGTCCGCGCCGATGATGCCCTGGTGCATCACCGCTTCGCGTGGACCGCCGATCCGGCGCGCGCGCTGGAGGCGTGGTTCGCCGGCGCGCACTTGGGCGACGACAGCGCTTATCCCAAGGCCATGGCCTATAAACCCTCGCGCCAGGCTTGGGCCGCGCGCGCCCAAGCCTATGGTAAACGGCTGGTCTTCAAAATCCGCGCCGCCGAGCGCGAGGTGGTGGAACGCTACGCGGCATTTTTCCAGTCCTTCTGCGGCGCCCAAGCCAGGGTCGTCGCCACAGCCACCGCCAACGGCACGCCAGTGTGGGACTACACGGTAGCGGGCTTCGAGGCGAGCCGCGCCGCCGACCTGATCGATCATCAAACTGGTGCGAAGTCCGCCACGCTGCGGGTGCCGGCTTGGATCAAGACCAACCCTGAGAAATATTTTCTCCCGTTTCTGGCCGGGCTCATCGATACCGACGGCACGGTAGGCAGGGAAACGGGCAGCGCCAGCGTCGCGATGCTGAACCGGCGCTTCGCCGAGGAACTCAAGGGGCTGCTCGCCCTGTTCGGCGTACACGGTGCGATCACGATGCGTACGCCGCGCCCGCATGTTTACAACGGTCATGTTGTCAACGACCACGGCGGCGCCATGCTCAAAATCAGTGACTCGGACTTTCTTGCCAGGGTCGCCGAACACATGGCCGACAGCGGCAAGCGCATGCGTATTCTCCGGTGTGCCACGCAATCCGGCCAGTACGACCGTTACCTCCTGCCGTGCATTTTGAGCGCGGCATTGAAACAAGAGTGCGCCGGCCTCGGTCACGAGGAACGCCAGCGTCTCGGCTTTTATCACCGTTACCACGAGGCGCGCGTGGTCAGCCGCGTCTGGCTCGATCGCTGGCAGGCGCGTTTCCCACACCTCGAGCGTCTGATTGCGTTTACCCGCACGCTGCGGCCGGTGGAGACGGTCCGCCGCAACCTAGATCTGCCGGAGACCTTCTACGATTTTACCGTCGAGAAGCACAACAACTATCTCGCCGGCAACGACGGTCTCATGGTCATTCATAATTGCGGCATCGGTTACGAGTTCTCTACCCTCCGCCCCAAAGGGGCGTTTGTGAGCGGGGCCGGAGCTTATACCTCCGGTCCCCTCTCTTTTATGGATATCTTCGATGCCATGTGCTTCACCGTGTCGTCCGCCGGCGGCCGGCGCGGCGCGCAGATGGGCACCTTCGACATCGCGCACCCGGACATCATGGATTTCATCAAGGCCAAACGCGAGAACGGCCGGTTGCGCCAGTTCAATCTCTCCTGCCTGATCACCGACGAGTTCATGCAGGCGGTGAAAAAGAACGGGTCCTGGGACCTGCTGTTCCCCGTCAGCCGTCATGAATATGAAGACCCCGAGTCACGCATTGTCTGGCGCTACTGGCCGGCGACCGAGGGTTACATCACCAACAACCTCGGCCAGGTGGCCTGCAAGATATACAAGAGCCTCCCGGCGCGGCGCCTGTGGGACCTGATCATGGCCTCGACCTACGACTACGCCGAACCCGGGTTCATCCTGATCGACAAGATCAACGAGATGAACAACAACTGGTTCTGCGAGAACATCCGCGCCACCAACCCGTGCGTAACGGCCGATACCTGGGTGCAGACCGCTACAGGTCCGCGCCAGGTGCGTGAACTCATCGGCACGTCCTTCCTGGCGCGGGTGGACGGCATGGATCATGCGAGTGGCTCCGAGGGTTTCTTCAAGACCGCCATCAAGCCGGTGATGCGCCTGAGCACGACCGAAGGCTACAGCTTGCGCCTTACCGCCGATCACCGCGTGTGCCGCGTTACACGCTTCACGCGTTATGCCACCGATACCCAGTGGTGTACCGCCAGCGAGCTGCGTCCCGGCGATCGCGTGTTGCTGAACGATCACCGCGCGAACAGCCAATGGGTTGGTTCGCACAGTCGTGAGGAAGGCTACCTGAT
>ERZ1292633.3635-Hain-H41-02um-R1-3635-length-14841-cov-5_pt2 | contig 12228 bp, 6 predicted proteins | sample MGYA00564406_ERZ1292633 | MGnify/ENA primary metagenome ERZ1292633 (study PRJEB36523, sample SAMEA6512639) | groundwater metagenome | collected 2019-01-08 | study: AquaDiva: Metagenomics assemblies of 32 groundwater samples
TTTTGATATCGGTTTTGCGCACACCCATGTTACTGCCGTTGCGACCCAGGGGCAGTAAATCCAACAGCGACCAGAAATTGCAGAAAGGTTCGAGGCCCCTGGCGTAACATGAATACGTTCGGCACACCTGATCACGATCTGGGCCGCCCAACGCAAACACTGAAATGCCCGGGTATTCTGTTATCGACCACTCGTTCGGGGCCAACTTGAAGTTGTACAAGAAATCCTTCTTGGCGGCGATGTCTTTCTGGGATTGGTGGACATTGAAATCGGCGTTGAACGACGTGCCCGTGCTACTGAGCACTGGCCACGTCCAGCAGTTGTCGATGACCCACTTTTTCAGCACAGACTCCTTGCCTTCCGGGTTTTGAACCACGGCGACAAGGTTGGCGTGCTGCGACAGCTGCGCTTGGACGCCATGAAAACTATCGAACCACAGAGAGCACGTGGAGCACGGCAGATCGCTACCCGCTGGCCACATGAAGTGCTGGAGGATGAGCGGTTTATGTGACTGCTGGCGGACCAAGTCGAATAGCGTCACGTGGCGTCCGGAAACGGCGTCGACGAATTCGTAGTCCTTCGCAACCTTTTCCCATGGTAGATCGCGGCGGGCGGCGACGCACGCGTCGTAGGCTCTCGTGACGTCCTTTTCTTTCGCCAGCAAGTGTCGTCGCTCCTGCAGCCACGTCTGGCTATCGACGACGCGTGCGCCAGTCGCGAGCTGCTTTCGACGGGACGAGTCCTTTGGAGGGCCATAGTGAACATTGTTCATCTTGGGCAACGTCGGCTGAGGGCCATTTCCGGGATTAGGCCCAGCTACTGCGCTGCGAGTGGATGTGGCCGACGTGCGTTTCGTGGCAACCCCACCACGCCGCTTTGGCGTCACCGGCGCTCCTTTCTTGGCGGTGGACTTTTTCGCAGCCGCAGCGGTTCCCTTGTGACGAACAGCCATGGTGACGATCGACGACCACGGAGGAGGAACGTGTGTTGCGCGTGCGCGATCCCACAAGCGAAATCGATCGTCGTAAAGTTGTGAATTGACGGCACAATCGGCACACATTTCCACAAATAAACGTAGCACGTGGCAGCAAAACGTGAAAAACTGTAGGATCGCCCCCCCTCACCTAGGATGCGACCGCATCGCAAGCGCTCGTTTCGGCGGCAACCTGGGCAGCCCCCTCGGGCCGCGCCGCATCCTCTTCCTCCCTGAGCTTGCGCTCACAGTACTCCACGGCCTCTGGGTTGTTGCTCCGCTTCGCATACGCAAGCGGCCCCTCCCCGTTCAGGGCCTTGTTCCGCAGCGTGCCACCACCATGGCGACAACAGTACTCGATCATATCTATGTCGCCGCTGTAGCACGCCCAGTGTGTCACCGTGCGGCCCAACTGGTCGCGGAACCACATGTGCCCTCCGTTGTGAGAACAGCAGTATTGCAAGGCCGTGATACTGCCGCCCCAGGCCGCGAAGTGCGTGAGCGACACCCCACGTCTATTCGGCGTCGACATATTGCCGCCTTTCTTTTGACGGCAAAAGCGAATCGCCTCGACGCTACCGCCGAGCGCCGCCCAATGCGTGACCGTTCGCCCCGCGATGGTACCATCGGTGAAGCGGCCACCGCCGTTCTTCACGCAATACTGAATGAGGGCGATGTTGCCGCTGAAGGCGGCGCACTGTGTCACGCTGGAGCCTGAGTACGAGAGGTCCGACATGCGGCCGCCGCCCTGCGCCAGGCAGTACAATAACGCGTCGAGATGTCCGCCCATCGCCGCGCAGTGCACCGTCGAGAACTTCCGTTCGGCCGTCATCGTGGCCAACTCGCCCGGTGAGAACTCCTTGAGTGCCGACACGTCGCCACGAAAGGCAGCGATGTGCACCGGCTGCGCGTTCGATCGGCGTAGGAACCAGTTGAAGCGTCTCGCGCGGTCGCTTTCCTCGCGTTCTTGCCCATCCTCGTCGGCAGCCAGCTGCCACTTCGTGCACGCATGTCGCACCGGGCGTAGTTCCTTTGCGCGCAGAAATGGAAGCGTCCAGTGCGTTAGGACACTCCAAGCCATGTTCGAGGCTTCCGTGTGCCTCGTTATGAGGCTACTACAGCTTGCGGCACCCGTGGCTCCGTCGCTGTGACCCTCGATCGGGGCACAGCTTGGCAACTTGTCATCTGTCTGGCGCGCCCGCTTGGCGCAAGCCGAACGGCAACCACCACCCGTCTTTCCCTTCTTTTTTGGCGGCATCAAGGTGACAGTCCCTCCGAGGGAGAGAGGTGCAAAACCACTCTTACTGTGCGAAACACCAAAAACCGGCGACGAAATGTGCCGTCCGCGGTCGCCCCAATGTCCCCATCTGAGACACAAGCGCCGCACACAATAACACCCGTTCCAGAAGAACTATTTTCGGGGTCCTCCGATAACCTCCAAACCCCAAATGCAGCGGACCCCTCCCCACTTACATCATCCGCGAAAGGCATCGCATCACCGGCTCGTGCAAGAGCGCGACGAGTCCCTCGTCGAGGGAGGGTCGTTGCGACGCGCGGTCGTCAAGCCCCTCCTCGCCGTTCGCCACCGCTTGCTTCCGCAGCGATCCGAGGAGTGGTGTAAATCGCGGAATGGGGACCGCCTCGGCCGAACGAGCGACGAAACCGAACAGGGAGGGCGGCACCGGACGCAGAGTCGCTACGTCGCGCGGAAGGCCGCTGCCACTCCGCTCTTGCGATATGCCGAGAACCAGGCCACCGACAGTGAAACGGTGTTCGACGTTGACCCGGCTGCCCCAGGGCGCATACCTCGCTCGCAATGGGTAGTGCTTCCCTTCACGAGGCCCGGTCGCCGCTCGCCCTTCTGTCGAGTCGCCACCACGCAGCTCCAGGTCAAAGTCAAAATACTGATCCAATGAGTACATCGACGGCGCTGGCAACACTGTGGTGGTGGTGGTGGAGGTCGAGGCGACGCTCCCGCCGCTGTCCCCAAGGGGAGGGACCGAAGGTGGCAATGGCGTACGTGGTGGGACGGTCAGAGACCAAGCGCTGTCGACGATGTGCTGAGCGATGGAGTTGGCCGGGGCGAAGGGTACGGGTTGGTCGTGACCGCAGTCGCTAAATGGGGCGGCGTAGATGCCCAGCTGGTTCACGGTATGCAAATAGCGCCAGAGCCAATCATCCGCGTTGCACGTAGCTCGCCACGCGGCGACCCCTTGCAGCTCGGGACTCGCTGCCGGCGTGATCAGCGGCAGTCGAGAAATCTGCGCGAAAGGCCGGGACGATGCGGCGTTCATGGCTCCTGTCGATGCGGCACCATCATCGTCGTCGAGGCGGTCGTCGTCGTCGTGTTTTTGAAGCAGTTCGCGGGCGACGGTCCGGACGAGTGCTTCGGCAAGGTATTTCGTGGCCCCGTAAGCGCCCAGGGCACGGGCGATGCCGGGATGGTCCTGCAGCCAAAGTGGCGGGACATGCCATTGACGCTTTTCCAGCCCCGCGATTGACGGTCGAGCGGCGTGAGGTGGGCGGTGTGTCGTTTTCGCATCACGATGGGCCAACGCCACGTCTGGCATCGAGGACGGCTCCCTACTTCCTATCACGTCCGCCAAGTCGTGAACGCGGCCGTCATCGGCGGGAGCGCAACTCCCAGTGGAAACGAAATGCATCGCGAGGGGCCATGGCGAACATATCGCCGGCACTGACACCGTCGTAGGAGTCATGTGATCCCGAGCATCCGATTGGAGCACCCTCCGCAGCGACGCGCAATGGTCCGCCACCAGCGTTTTCGGCAAGCCGACGGCGGCTAGAGCGTCATCGAAACTCTGCGACCGTTGAACGAATGTCGAAGCGTTGTCGTCGTCGTCACCGGCGGTGACGTCCTCCTGCGTGCGGGCTGCGTCCGTAATCACCGCGCCTAGACAGAAGAGCAGCACGTTCATGGTGGACACCACGTTCGGCGGAAACAGCGGCAGAACGCCTTCGTCGAATGTCGCGTACGTCTTCACCGTCGCCGCGACATGGATCACACCCCGGACAGGGATCACATCCTCTCCGTAATCGCACGTGTCCGTCAAGTTAGCGGCAGCGTGAGGCTGTGTTGTCGTGGGTCCGAGCCCGCGTGACTGTGATTCCGAGTTAGGCTGTGTTGTCGTGGCCGCGCCTTTTTGCGGGATGTGAAAGCTGTACAAGCTTGCATACTCCGGTAGCGTGAGGCCAAAATTGGAAGCGCTCAAATCGCGGATGGCCATGCATCGCACAACGCGGCCGGATGTCACGTGCTGGACGAAAGCCCCAGCGGGGAGCAGGGGGGAAGCACCCTGCGAACGATTCCATATCGGTCGAAAGGAAGCCTCCTGGCAGCCACCGTGAACGGCTGCGACGGCGGACAGCAGCCGTCGCAAGGCCTCGCCGTGAGATGGAGCACGGATGAGGCAGGTCACTCCACGACAGTCGCCATTTTCCACGTCGCCAGTGTCCCGCATCAACAAGTCGGCGATCACGTGTCGGCCAACGTACCCTGTGGCTCCCGTAACTAACAACCCGAAGCGTCGTGGTGCTCGCACGGTATTGATCCCCACGGCGGCGTGGCGCGGAGCGAAGAATTGCACAGCGCTGCGCATCACGAGCCGCGACGCTTGCTCCAACGCGGCAAATGCCTTCGAACTCGGTGCCAACAACTGTGGGGCTTCGTCGCTGCCGCTCTCAGCAGCAGGCGGCGGGGTGGTGGCCGCCGACGCCAGCGCTGGGGTCGGGGAAGCGGCCGACAACGCGGCTGCTGCCAATGGCTCACCCTCGGTCGTAAGGGGTTTTGGTGTCAGACTGGCCGCCGCCGCTGCCCCTTCATCTCCTCTTCTGGACCAACGGCATCGCCATGTCAACGACAGCAGCTGGAATGCGACGGCACCGAGGCTCATGCCCACGTCCACAGTCACGTGCCGCTGCCGATCATCGCCGCCGTTCATCGTCGTGCTCCCCAAACGGCAATCGCGCATCACGACGCCACGTAACTTCACGAACGACATCGACTCCAGCCCTAGAGACGACATCGGTACGGTTACCCAGGGCGGAGGGGAGGGACACCGCCCCGCCTCGGCGCGACCGTGGGGACCACCACTGCTTGGCGGCGTCTCCACCAACAAGCTGCTTGGGGCGGGGCGCGCGAGCGTTGTTTCCCACCAACGGTTGGACAGCTCCACGCACGCCGCCACGACGGCTGCCATCGTCTGACCATCAAAAACGGCGGCGGCGCCGTCGACGTCATCTTGGTCCCTCGCCTCCCTTTCGTTACCATCGGCACGATGGCGAAGCATCCAGGGCGGGCTGGGAATGTCGGGGTGCCGTGCCGCGGACATCAAAGTGAAGAGCCGCGCAACGGTGTCGGTCGCTAGCCATCCTACCGAATGGGTTCGTCCGCTTTCTTCCGTCAGCGGTTGAGCCGTGGAGCTCAGCAGGTGGGCGACACGTTGTTTGACTTTTCCGCGGGACATTTTTCCCGAGGCGGTGTAACAGCCGACATCGCCCCAGTGGCGGCAACCGGCGGGCAAAACGTCAACGACGACGGCCTCTGGCCACTCCTCAGGTGGCACGCCGGCCGCGGCGCAACGACTCCGAAGTTTGCGAAGGAGGAGCGTGGCTTGATCCCCTGAGGAGGATGCCAGCTCACCTGCGCCGCTGCTGCTGGGTCCTCCGACCGGACGAGGGCAAGCAACCACGGACTCGACCACGGCGACCACAGTGCCACTTGGCGCCAAGCTGATCATACACCGCTGCCACCCAAGCGCTGAGTCTATGGGACCACCTATGCGCTCCTCAAGCTGCTCCGGCGAGAAGAACTTCCCGCAGGGTAGCTTGACCAACGCGGCCACGCGATCGATCACGCGAATGGTCCCGTCCAGGTGAAGTTCACCGATGTCCCCAGTGCGAAGAAAGCCGTCCTTTGTATACTTGGTGTCCTTGGCCATGGTTCGGATGGCGTCGTCGTCATCAGCATTGCGATTGCTCGCGGCGGCCGCCGCCCTAGGAACAGACATATCATCATTGGTATCGATCACCCAATCCGACGCCGCGGCCATGCCGGCCCTGCGTATGCAAATCTCCCCTCTTGGAAAGGGCTCGTCGGCGGCCGTGAAGCCCATGTCCGGCACATCGACGAGTTTGAGCACGACGCCACTGTTGATCCGCATCGACCCCGACGCGGCCAACCCAGGAAGTTCGTCGTCTTCTGTCATCCCGATGCCGCCCCCCTCAGTGCTGCCATACGTCACGGAGTAGGCACCGACGATGCACTTCACGAAGTCCAGCTGTTCTTGGGTGGGGCGCGCGCCCCCAACGGCAATTCGCTCAACGCGACCACCAAGGACGGTGTCACGGATGTAGCGGTGGGCAGTCGCGTGGCTGTGCCCAAGGATACGGGTGCGAGCGATAGATTTGAGCGTCTCGACGGCGGTTCTTTCGTTATTGGCGTGTTGATGGGCACAGTCAGTGTCTTCAGGTCTCCTAGACTGCTCCGCTGCGCGCACTACCCTGTCATGCAGAAACGCGGTCGTCTGGTTGAACACGTCTTGATACTGCTCCTTCAGCAAGTCCACCATCATCGGGACCATGAGCAGCGTGCCAGAAGGACGCACCAACGCCGCGCAACGTTGAAACGGGTCGGCACGGTGAGCCGCGATGTGAGGCACGAAGGCGGTCCGGCCCCCATTCAGCAACGAGCGGTACACGAGCAACGCGTCCGTCATCCACGCGCTCGAATACCACGACAGGGTGACGTTTGGGTGGGAGAAGTTTGGCAAATTAATGTCGTAGAGAAATGTTCCGCTTCGAACGATGATGCCTTTGGGGATCGTCAGATGCTGATAATGGGGCGGATGAGGGATGAGCTGTGTCCCATCGTCATTGTCAATGGTTCCACTTGACGTGGCTTCAGCCCCCGCCGTGCCGTTGGCGACGGCAGCCGTGGTGCCGCTGGAGAAGCAGACCATGATGGGAAGCTCACTCTGATCCCGTTGGCGATCCTCATTCAGAAATGCTCGCAGTAAGGGAGGTATGGGTGGTATCGCGTCCCAACCGTCATGTGGTTCTCGACTATCGGAATCGTAGTTGCTGCTTGAGATAACTGGCTTGACCAACGCATCGGCGCTGGTCAGGTCACCGCAACGAGAGGAGAGTGCTTGCAGCAAGGATGCGAAGGACGAGGAGGTGTCGACCTGCGTCGATAACACCGGCGGCACACTGCTGGAGGACGTGTCCAGTGGTGGCGGTGGTGAGAGCCAAGGCTCGTTGATCTTCACGAATATCAATGTGAGCGTCGCCGAGTCCTCGGCAGGTGAGGAGTCGCGGTCGGCTACCGATTTGGGGTTGGCCGATGCCCGTTGCGACCGTGGCACGGAGATCGAACGCTGAACGCTGGGCGGAGGTCGGCGGCCTTGTCGACCTCCGTCATCGTCCGCGACGCGGTCGATGACGCCGCGACGCCAGAACGCACGATCGACGTCGCTGCTTCCCGTGTCGTCGATTTCGTCACCTCCCGCACCTCCCGCCGGTGCTGCTGCTACTGCGGCGGTGTCGCCGGAGCTCATTTGAAGGGGCATTTCGACTTCAAAGAAGCACCACGTGGTCGCCACAAGGGCCATGCGCTGCGCAACCGCCATCGCTTCCAGTCGAGTCGCGACATTGCCGCTACCTCCCGCAGCATGCTGGTCGTCGCGAGTTACTGCCGCCGACTGTCCCTTCTCCTGCACCGCCTCGCCCGTCGCACCCCCGGGATCGGTTGGATTGCTCCATATCGTGCCCAGGGAGGCGCAAAGTTTCCGTCTTGTGGTTTGGTCGACGATTACCTCTACCATACGAGGAACAGGGGGTCCTTCCGTTTTTGTGTGCAAGTCGTCTTGGTGGGTGCCCTCAGGGGATGCTGCATCTCCACGACCAATTTGACTGACACGGGCCACGCTGCCAACGAAGGCCATCATTGACTCGCGGGCGGACCACGATTCGTCTACCAACAAGGCGCACCGCTGCTGGAAGAACGCGGTGAACGATGACGCATAGAAGGCAGCGCCGCTTCGCATCCAAATCCCAAGCGAGCCGAACCGCTGAGGGGTCACCCCCGCGGCGGCGCCTTCCCGGATCAGCGCTTCGCCCAGTCGCGTCGCGGCATCGACAACATCGCAGTAGCGGACCCATCGCAAATCGAGCGGCCGCTCGGCATCGCATTTTGACTCTGCGGCGGCCGCGACAGACAAAAATCCAAAGCACGGTCGACTTGGGTACGCCTCGAGAAAGCAACTCGCCAAGATATAACGCAGCGAATTCAACGGCCGTCGAGGGACGCGAACCCTGGCCGATGGCGCCGGCCGTGTCGACGGCTGCTGCTGCGTCTCAGCCACCAAAGGGTTCGTCGCCATGCGGACGCTGGACGGCAAGGAAAACTCGACCGCCACCGTCGCGTTCAGAGTCGTCGTGCCTGCGGCCGACGCGGCGGGTCGAACGTCGCGCGACGAGTCACCGTCGGTCTCCTCCTTCGTTGACGACGACGATGGCATGGTGAGCAACAAATCGGGTACGGCACCATCGCCGAGGAGCTCACGGATGCAACGTGACGTTGCCAACAGGCGCGACGGCGCAGGGGGGGGCGCATTCCCTTTCGTCGTTGTCGCCTCGGCGGTGGAACCACAAAGCGCAGCCGCCGCGACCATCGCGTGGGGCACGTGGAAGTTGCACCGACAAATGGCCTCAAGAAGGGCGGCGGTGACAACCGCTTCGTCTTCGCCGGAAGGGGGGCTGCTGCTCTTGCTGCTGCTGGCCTCTTTCCTCATGACCCCCTGGTGGGAATACTTCCTTCTGAGCACTGCGCTGGCAACGCCGAAGGTTGAAACGTGGCACGGCCAGCACACGCAGCCATGGCCGCCCAGCCTCCCGCACTCGAGGCACCGCGCCCGCGGCAGACCCTCACCGTGAAACGCACCGTAGTGAAGCAAGCGGCCACAGGCATCGCACGATTCCTTCATAGGGTTGGTGCCGTCCGCGTTCGTGATGTCACATTCGAACACGCCGGGCTCCACGAGCAGCTGCTGGCTCGTCGAGTCCAGGTCGCTGAGGTCGTCGTTCAGGAGGCTTGCGGCCTCTTGTGGAGGTAGCGAAGGAGGAACAGAGAAAGCAACTCCATCGCCAGCGGGCAGGGGCGGCTGTGGCGCCGTGGTCTGCGGCGATTCGCCACCTCGTCGTCCTAAGCGAACGAGAACCGCATCTCGGAAGACGATGAACGCTTCCTGGCGTTGCGCCAGCGTGCGCCGAGCGTCATCGTAGGACTTCAAAAGTCCGATGTCTTTTGTGCCCTCGATGAATGCTCCGTCCGGTCGTTGCATCGCTTCTCGCAGTTGCTCGAAGTGGCCTGCGACGAATCCCCGTGCGGCCTCCGATCTCGAGGGCGACGAACCTCCAAGTACCGTCATCGCCGGGGATGATGAATGCTGCTGCTGTGGTGCCGCCTCATCCCCACGGTGGGGGCACACTATAATCGCGACTTGAGATATGAAGTGACGTGCGTTGGCAATGCACGCCGCGTTTCGTGCCGCGCTCGCTGCGCGGAAGACGGCCCGCCTGGCCGTCTGCTCCTCCGACAACGCCGCCGACCATTCGTCTTTTTTCCTAGCGAGAAGCTCTTTCACCGTAGACATTTTTGATGGTCGATGGGCAGCGCTACAATTCTCAACGATGAAGTAATATAAACAAAGCTGTCGGAAGGAAACAGCTTTTTCAAAAAGGGCCAGCCTTCACGATTCCACAACAAAGTGTGGGAGACAGAAAAAAAGCCGTCGTACCAAACTGGCCACCGTCACGATCGAGGGGGGGAAATGGGGAGCCAAAACTAAAAACAGACCGTGACACAACAGCTTCTAAAAGAAGACGGTTTCAAGCAGTCGCATCCAACTTGACGCGCTTTCTCTTGCAACCCAGCTGCTATTCTTTTTTCGTCTCCTCGCGCCGGTTGTTCTGCTGAGCTCACGACGTCACGATGACTTTCACACTTCCTGATCGAATCGGAGAGTCCGTCGGGGCGGTGTTAAACGGACAATCGACACCGGGAGCGGACCACACGCGAGGATGAAGCCGCGTCGCCCATAAGTCGATGCGAGACGCAACGGGAACAACCAGCCGGCGTCGTTGACTGTTGCCAGCTCGTCGCAGGCAAGAGGCGGTGGCGATCGTGGCGGGCGCCGACAATGAGATGGCATCTGAGTTCGCCGCTGCTGCAGGTTCGGATGAAGGTCGAGTGCGAGGTGACCCGAGCATGGAGGGAGCCATCATCACCGACGTGGGCGTGGTGATCGGCTCCGCAGTTTGAAAAAAGTCGTCCTTGTTCGCGGCATCAGGTGACCTCGGGCGTTTAGCTCCCATCGTCGCCGAGGTGGGAAGCACGACCGTCACAAAACGATACCCCACAGGTGCATCGACGTCACCGGCAGGTGTGTCTGGCACTGACGATGATGACGACCCCACCAACTCAATTGGGGCTCGGGCCGCTGCGCTGTCGATGCGTTGCAGCTTGGCGTTCCAACGTCGCGCATCCTCCGTGAGCCACTGGGCTTCCGCGATGGAAGGGCAAAGCCGCACCGCCTCGATGATGAGAGGAATGCCGCCACGGGGGCGCCGCCGGCGGGGCGAGGCTAGTCGAGGCTCCATGGCCCCCTCACATCGGGTTGCCGGCGTTGTCGTCGTCGCCGTCGTCGTGGCTTCTCCCTTCTCCCCCACCCCTGCCACGCTACGTTCGTCCTCCTCCTCTCGCTCGCGCCATTCACGCAAACCGTGTAAAGCGGTGGAAGGGTCAAAAACGTCCTCAGTGCTCACTATCATGCGTCCCGTCATGGTTTTTTTGTTACAGATACGAAGCCGCCGCGGAATGGAGTGTGTTGGGGGGGAGAGGTGAGGGGGGCGTGGTCCTACGGCGATGTCCAGCGGTGCGGCGTTGCTGTTCAACGCAGCACGGCTTCCAAGGTATGGCAGCACAGCAAGCCGTCGGTACGGGGGGAAAAGAGGGGTCAACGCTGTGCCGCTGGGCGAAATGGGCGCAACGCGAGAAGAAAAAATCTGGGTTCACTGTTTCGCGCGTGTGTGGTTTTTTTCCTCAAAAAATCCATCAAACGGATTTGAACCCACCGGCAACGGAAAGAGGGGGCATATTTGCGCAAGGGGTCCCGAATCATCCTCTATCACCCAGTTTTCAAACTACTTTTCTACAGTTCATCTTTTGGGGTTCCTGCGGGGCGCCACTCGCGTCATGTGTCCATATTGGCTGGTGACGGCTGCTGCGTCGCGACGTAGTAACCTTTTTAATCGGTGTTGAACGATGCGGGCGTTGGCCACCCTCACCGCTTCGGTCAGCGCCTGCTCTTCCCACGTGAGCCCCGTTCCTAAGGACCGAATGCGGTGAGGGGCACCGTCGGATGCCCCGGCATCATTCGACGGCTGAACAGAGTTGTTCGGGAACAATCGCCTGGCTGCGTAGCCTTCGGTTGGTGGCTCATCGTCGCGTGTGTTCTCAAAGTCTCGTGCGACGAGTTGGTAACTGCTCGAATCGCCATCAACGAACTTCCGACGCTGCTGCTGCTGTGCCACTCGTGTACTATCAATATGTTCGGCGACACCAGTCGAACTATCGGCCTTCGCCGCTGCTTGATTTCGGGATGCGGTCGGGCGACGGCCGCGCTGGTTTGGCAGGGCACCACGATTCGTGTGGTGGGTTCTTGGTTGCGGCAACACCGGAAGTGCGTCGTGGTGCCCGGCGGACGACGCACCGATAGCAGCGGAGAAACGAGCGTTCGGCAACTCCACTTGCTGCCGAAGATCATTCGGTCTTCGAACGTCTACGACGACTTGGTGAAGATGCTGCTGCTGTTCACGGACGTATCCGTCATCAGAACTGCGCTGCTGGTGGTAACTCTGGTGGCCATCGTCCATGGTGGTGAAACCATCATCGTCATCTTCACGTCGCGGTGGGTGGGATTCGTCGCCGACCGCGAATCTCACGCCATTCCGATCAACGAACACGTCGCCGCAGCTCCCTTGCAGCTCGAAGCGCACGCACGCCCCGCGACTCGGCAGGGCCCGAGCGCCGCTGTCCACCTTGGGTCCGACGGCCAGCAGTCGTCGTGGTGGCTCTAAAAAGGGGTTTCGGAACCCCGCCCACTCCTCAGCGGCTCGGCGCTCCGCGGAGTCGACGGGCACGAAGACGGCGGGTGGCCGGTTGCTGCCACCGGCCT
>ERZ1292633.4915-Hain-H41-02um-R1-4915-length-12227-cov-9_pt1 | contig 12227 bp, 12 predicted proteins | sample MGYA00564406_ERZ1292633 | MGnify/ENA primary metagenome ERZ1292633 (study PRJEB36523, sample SAMEA6512639) | groundwater metagenome | collected 2019-01-08 | study: AquaDiva: Metagenomics assemblies of 32 groundwater samples
TGTCCGTCCGCAGCACATCTTGCCCTGATGGGTGCGATCATTGTTGTAATAAATTTTATGGAACTGCAGGAAAACAGTCATCATGTATTCAGGTTGATGTATCACTTTGTATGGATTCCGAAATATCGTCACAAAGTATTTCTGGGGAGGTAAATTATGGACACAGAGCTATTTCGTTGAAACTATAGGTAATGCAAATGAGGAAGTTATTCGTCAATATGTTCAAAGTCAGCTTAAAGTGATGGATAAGATGGAAGAGAAGATTGCGCAACTAGCCCTGTTTTAAAACTCGGTTGCTTGCAGTCGAGTTTTTTATCGTTATTGTGTTATATTTAAATGAGAGGCGGAAACGTTGTGGGCGTGTAGCTCAAGGGGCCGGGAATCCGGCAGCATTGCCAGCGCCGCCTGCCTATTTCTTCTTGATTACCATCGACAACAACGAAATCGCCCGCGCATTTTTCCCAGCACTTCAAGAACCATTCTCTTGCGATTATTATCCTCAGCAACAGTCACCATAAATGGTTTTATTGCCGGATGGAGTCACCCTGCGGTTCATCCCCACGGGCGTGGGGAACACTAGTTCATCATGCATATTTATTACCGGTTCATCGGTTCATCCCCACGGGCGTGGGGAACACATGCGGGAATCCAACTGTGGGCGGAGGTGCCGCGGTTCATCCCCACGGGCGTGGGGAACACGCTCTTCTTTGGTTAAAAGATTGGCATCAATACGGTTCATCCCCACGGGCGTGGGGAACACCTCTACTCATAGCTATATAAATCTATTAGTATCGGTTCATCCCCACGGGCGTGGGGAACACTTAAAAATTTATCAGCTTGTACTATTCTATAACGGTTCATCCCCACGGGCGTGGGGAACACCAGCAAGTATAATATTATCAGCCTGTGTCAACCGGTTCATCCCCACGGGCGTGGGGAACACGGCCCTCTTATCACTTAGTTTCTCTGCTAATGCGGTTCATCCCCACGGGCGTGGGGAACACGGTAAAAATGCTATTATCAACGATTAACATACCGGTTCATCCCCACGGGCGTGGGGAACACTTCTACGAGTAGGTTGCCCACTTATGATAATTGCGGTTCATCCCCACGGGCGTGGGGAACACGAAGTAACACACTAATACGATTAGTGCACGATCGGTTCATCCCCACGGGCGTGGGGAACACTAGTTTAATCCGGCCTAATCCAACCTCAAGCTGCGGTTCATCCCCACGGGCGTGGGGAACACTACAATGACATAGGTACCGGAAAGTTAGAATACGGTTCATCCCCACGGGCGTGGGGAACACGAAAAACTGGGAATTGAACTAGCACAGGATTACGGTTCATCCCCACGGGCGTGGGGAACACAGCCTGTACGGGTTCTCTATCAATACTAAAAACGGTTCATCCCCACGGGCGTGGGGAACACTGATTCAGGCAGGTTTATGTACTCATTCACGTCGGTTCATCCCCACGGGCGTGGGGAACACAGCTCGCCTAGCGCTCAGTAGCTCTGCTAGCGCGGTTCATCCCCACGGGCGTGGGGAACACTGATACGAAAGTTTCAGCAAGGGGTTGTCTCCCGGTTCATCCCCACGGGCGTGGGGAACACTCAGATACTTTAACAGTTACCTGTAATTTACGCGGTTCATCCCCACGGGCGTGGGGAACACACTTCTTCCATCTCGCTGAAATATCAGCGATAAAAAAGATCTCTGAATTTTACCAAATTTTTAAGGAGCATCCCCCGTTTCTTCGGGCAAAAACGAAACCAGTTTTGCGCCGTCTATTTCAGTTGGTATTCTTCGATTAGCACCCAGTGTCACAAAATCAAAACCGGCCTCATTATTGGTACGCCATGCCATCACGGCATTACCATCTTCAAGTCCTTTTTCGACCTGATTCCAGATATAGTCGCGCACTTTGGTTGAATAATTGCCGACGTAAACACCCGCACGAATTTCCAGCAACCAAATTGCCATTCGCCCACGCAACCGGGGCGGAGCGTTTTCAAGCACGATGACCAGCATCGCCCAGACTCTCAGGATTAGGTATCGCTGGCTGGACAGCGTCATCCGGCGCAGCAGGTGGAGGAATTTCACCGGCAGAAAGCATTTCCTCGATGCCGGGTATGATTCGTGCCAGCAATTTACTTTCGCGGAATACATCCCGGCACGCAAGCCTCACCTGCTGTTCAGGATTACCGGGTTGTTTTGCGGCAATCTTAAATGCGAGCGGAACAACTGTCTCAAACTTATAAATGTCAGCCACATCATAAACAAACGATAACGGCTTACCGGTATGGATAAAACCCACCGCAGGCGCATAACCCGCTGCCAGCACGGCAGCTTCCGTCACACCGTAAAGACAGGCAGTGGCCGAACTCAGGCAACGATTGGGTACGTCTCCTTTATCCCAGTTATCGGTATCATAATTTCGCGCTTTCCATTCCACGCCGTATTTTTTGGCAATCAGTTTATAAGTTTCACGTACCCGTGCACCTTCAATACCCCGCAATTGTTCTACGCTACGGCGAGCGGGCGGTTCCTCACCAAAACGCATGGCATACATCTTACGCACCACTTTCAACCGCAATGTTTCATCCAAAGCCAATTTAGCCTGATACAGCAGCCGATCAGCACGTGCGCCACCGGGTTGGCCCGAGGAATACAGCCGCACCCCTGCTTCGCCAATCCATACCAGAAGCGTGCCCACGCGCGCAGCCAGTGCAGCCGCTGCATGAGAAATTCGTGTACCCGGCTCCAGCATCAGACAGGCGACATCACCCACCGGAATATGGGTGCGCACACCGGTCTTGTCCACTACGACAAACGCGCCATCCAGCACGTCAAGATGACCTTTTTCGATAAATAGAATGGATAGCCGCTCTTTTATCGCCAAAGGTTTAAGTGGAGGAAGAAATTCCGACATGGCTATATCACTCCTGAAGGTAATTTTCTGGAACGAATGCCGCTTCGCGTAATCACCCAATAGCGCCCCATCAATCGGGTCATTTCAGTCATCAAAAATCTTTGAAGAATTTCAGCTGGTTCAACGGGTGTAATGGGTACAAAACGTAAATAAATAACCGCAGGCGGGACAGGCATTCGTTCCCTGAAAATCAATTCACCATAATCCCGATCGAAAGTGATCAAAATTCTTTGTTCATCTGCTGAGACGGAGAGAACCTTGCGATCATTTTCACCCCGATAGCTTTCAACAATAGCAAGAACATCAAAACCAGCGGCTCTAAGCTCCTTAATCGAAGCAAACGGAATATTCTCATTCGCCAGCAACAGCAAGCTCAATGAACCATCTCCAATGGCAGAAATTCCTCATCCTTGATAAGCGCACCGGCAAAAGCATATAGCGCATGCAAATCATCAGCCGTCAATTGCGGATAGTTTTCCAGAATCTGCTCATCTGACCAGCCCGCTGCCTTGAGTCCCAGCAGGAATTCAACCGACAATCTCGTCCCCTTTACTACAGGTTTGCCGACAAGCACATCAGAATCAGTGACAATACGATCTTTCCAGTTCATTTCCATCTCCTCTGATCCATGTTTTCTAAAATGTTTCTAGAAGCTAATACAGCAAGTTATTCATGCTATCGGCACCACCGACATAAGCCCAAGCCCCATAGCCTTGCCGTTCCCAATACCGGTTTTCAGCGCAATCCTGAAGTTATTCGGCTCGGTAACGATAAGAATGCCGTCATACAGTACAGAATAAATCCGGATGCCATTGCCTGTATGTTGCTTTCCTCGGAGCATCTGTTCTTGCGAAATCCGCACATCAATACGATTTTGCGGAGATTCTGAAAAATCGAAGGATGCTAATTGAGGAAGTGAAAATCCGTGCTGTTTTCCTTTTCGTTCAAGCCATGCTTCCTGCTCATCCGTCCGCAGCAACCCCAGCCGTTTACCATCGCGCTTCACACATGGGTTGGCTCGCAGTCTGAAACGAAAGCGCTGTCCGGCTTTGAGTGAATCTAGCTTGAGTCGATCTTTCAGATCAATAGCCGAATCGGCATTTGCCAGCCACCCCTGCACACCAACGCCAGCCCAATCCGGCATGGCCTTGCTTTGCACAAGAATGCGCGGACATCCGGCGGGATCAGTTTCTGACTCAAGTCGCCACAGGAATTCACCTTCGGGGCATTTTTTGTCTGGTGTACTGAATGCTCGACATAGGGTGGAATGCAATTGATAAGGATCGGACAAGTCGCGTCGAGCCTCGTGGCAACGTGGATCAAGGTGAATTCTATGCAGAAACATGCGTCACCTCTTTAGGGAAGTCGATCAACTCTGAGCGTACAAATCTCGAACCGAAATGTCGTTCAGCAAATGAGGACAACGGCTGATCCATCTTGAGTACGCCTGATCCATCGTCGGACTCGAAGGAGATCAAGAGCTGTTCAGGCGGTTTTTCCCATTTGCGTGTTGAGCTGATCCATGGCCACTGTGCCAAGGCTTCACGCAACTGTGCATCCTGTAATCCATTTTCAATCCAGATTGGCTCGGAAGGCACATAGGATTTTCGTCCCAATGCCAAAGCCCACACTGGACTTTGCAGGGCGGCATAAATCCGTTCCAGCAATAAACGATCCGCGCATTCCAACCCGACAAGAAAAGCCGCATCAGCAAGATAATCGCGCTGGGAAGGGACACCGTCTTTAGATGGTTTTCCGTCCGCCTTGATGATGGCATCGGTTGTAGCACACCCCGCCGTCTGATAGTCCCGCTTGGGCACTCCCGGTCTGTCGTGACGAACCCCCATGGACAGGCGTATCAGTGGCTCAAGATCAATCCAGTTCTCGCGATCAATCCCCATGGCGGCAGCTATGAGGCCGATGACACCAGACTTGCTCGGCTCCTTCCCCGTATCGCGCTGGTCAAAACGGCTGGTGGTTCCCCACGATTGCATGGGCCCCATCAGGCGAAGCAACAAGGTAGGCATGGCTTACTCCTGTATGGTCGCAAGAACTTCATCCAGAAGTTCCTGCAAAGATGCCGCAGAGTTTCCGTATCCATCCAGCTTGGCATCCGTCAAATTAAGCACCCAGGTTTTTTCTTCACCACCGAATGCGGACTGCAAAACCTTGGCCTTTTTGGCAAGCTCCTCCGCTGACCTTCTGGTTAGCGATTCATCCTTTTTTACTCGAATAGCGGTTTCAAATGCATTGGCAAAGTTGCGGGGGGCTGTGTTGCGGCGTACTGAAACAGCCACGAACTCCGGCGGATTGTGAGCCGCGAATGTATTCTGTTTGCCGGTGGGTTCGGCCACCACAAAGCCTTCAAGGAATGCCCGCAACCCTTTGTTTGCCAGTTCCGTGTCATTCTGGAGGTTGGACACCAGCTTGTCCCAGTCCACCGCAGCATAGCGGTAGAAGCAAGCCGAATTAAATTCCACCGTACCCATCATATCGGCACCAGCAGAATCCTCAGGCTTGAGGTCATCCACTGCGGTGTAGAAGTCGAATTCACGCTCCACGGAATGGGTCGAAATAGCGTGGGCTACTTGGCACGCGGCGTTCTGGTTTTTCTCTGGCATGTCGGCCAGCATGCGTCCGAAGAGCGCCACATCTACGGCTTTGCCACCGTTGAAAACTTTGTCGAGAGCCTTCTTCAATTCGGGATCAGCATTCTGGGCGGCTTGTTTCTTGGCTTTGCCTGGCTTTTTCCCTTCGGCTGGGGCGGTATTGGATGCGGCAATGGAATCCCACTTCTCATCAATAATGTTGGCAATGCTGGAGATTTCTCGTTGACCCAAGAAGAGCAGATACTCACTTTTCCCGTCCTCCTTCACAGTAAGTTCCATGGCTGCCAGTGCTAAGCGAACCTTGTCGGTCGCTTCAAGTTCGCTACGACCCTTTGCGACCAACGACTTGGTGAGGTTATCCAAGATGCGTTTGGTACGGACGGCAATGTCATCCGATGCCAAGGCGTTTTGTTGCACCAACTCCTTAAAATGCTGGCGCACTGCTCGTTTGAGACACTGGCTGGACACACGTGCGCGTCGGGTGCCGCCGAAAAGGGCGTCTTTCGGAGCGCCCGTGTCGTCGCGGTTCAGGTTCGATGGAGCAAAGTTCTGTAAGGCGTGAATCTCGATAATTGTTTTCATTCGCTGATCTCCTTTTCGTTTTGATATTCGGTAGCTGTTCCATTGTTCAGGGTGCGGTAGAAGTTGCGTGCCCAAGCATTTTGCGTGCGCTTCTGGTCATCGCTCCAGTAAATAAGCCCCTTCAATAAATCGTTGAAGTCGATGGCTTGCTCTTTGAGAAGAGCAACCATCTGGCGCAGGCGGTTTGGCAATTGGTCGGGGTCGGAATCCAGCAGGGTGATGAAGCGGCGTTCAGTACTCGTTGAGCCACTTGCCACCTGATGTGCAGCACATGCCTTCCCGATGGGCAACGGTGCTCCGCTCCTGCCTTCTCGCCAGTGCGCGGCCCAAAGGCCGGCTACCAGATACAACATTTTCCTCCGCCAGGAATTGTCTTCCCCCTTAAGAAAGTGTTCAACATAGGGATAGGCTTGCGCGAATTCGCCCGGATCAAAAGCCAAGCTTCGCCGTAACACCGCTCTCACCTTGGTGTCCTTTTCGTTAAGGCCTTCCAGCCATTGGATAAATCCATTCATGCCTCCTCCTTCTGTGGTTCGAGTTTCAGAATCTCGTCGTTCAGCTCCTTAAATTTGCGCAGTACCGGCCCCTCGGCTTTCACCAGTGCTCGGATGGCCCATGCATCGCCCGTTGAAACGGATGCGCCATGCAGCGCCCAAGCCGACATCAATGTGTCCCGAACGGATTTCAACCACTGGCAGCGAATATCCTCGGAATCACGTTCAAGGGTGTATTCGCGCAGGATTCCATGGAAGCGTGACTCCAAGGTTGACCAGTACCAAGGATTGGCAGACATTTGCGTTACGAATTTCTTGATGTCCTTACTATCAGGATTCCGATCCCCTCGGCTCAATAGATCTCGCGCAAATGAACTACAGGAAGACCATAGTGACTTTTGGGCATCTTCTGAATCTTTGAGAAGCTGCCGGATTTCTGCCCGAATAAAGCGATCGCCCGTCAATGCATCGGGCAGAGCAAAGCGCTCCATGCGCCAATACTCAATCTTTGCCTTGTTGTTTGCCTGACCAAGAACTATCACTGATCGTGGGAAACGTCCACGGTTCATTCGGGTCAATACTGTCGCATGCTCGATCACTTGCGGTGCCAGATGTGATTCGTCGGGCAGCATGGAGTCGAAGTCTCGCCAAAGACCACGGTCGCGGAATTGGATCGGCAGCTTTCCTCTCGTGTCGTCAATCCTATAACCCAGCATGGGGTCGCTCTGTTCAGCGGAAGTATTTCCAACTCCAGAGGCAAAAGCCAGTTTCCCGATCCGACCTGAGTCATTTTTCTCCAGACGGATAGAGCGAACCCTCCATGTGTACCGATCCGCAAGGCCGCTTACCGCACGTTCAAAGCCTGTTTTCAGGCTCGCCACCGATTCTGGATGCCGCTCCCACAAAGGAATATCTGTAGCGATGACGGCGCGATTCTGTGGAACAAGAGAAAACAGCAGGGTGTCTTGGAAATCATTCCCGAGAGGGAGTGCCATTGCCGCTGTTGCAGAGGGGGCTGTGCCAGTGTGCGACAACTCGCTCTTGCCACAACTAACGGAAAAGGTCTGTGTGGCAAGAATCCAGCGGGCTGACGCAGCCTCGGTTATGGTACCAGGAGCCTCGACATCCACATGGTCGAAGAGCACCTTGGCATTGTCAGCATTGTGTTCGGCAGCAAGCACCGTCCATGCTCTCCAAGCCTTCGGTTCGAATGTTGGAATCTGTCCAAACGGATATTTCTCATCAAATAACCAAAACCGATCCCGCCACTTTTCCAGATATGCCGTAATTTTTTCGCTGGGCAATCCTTCCTTGAATAATGCCTTTGCCTGATCTATGTCGGTCGGCCCTTCCAGAGCGCGGTACAGCACCGCAAGTAAAAAGCGATGGAGTGCTGCCACCACCAACGGTGAAGAGTCCTCAATGGCGGCGATCTCCTTGGCTCGCAGCAGCGTGTCGCGGATGCCCAGTTCGTCACGGTCTCCATTAAGGAATCGCACCGGTATCCATTTCTCGTCTATCAGGTTGAATCGGCTCATTCGGCCTCCTTTGGTTCGTAAACTAATCCCAAGTCGTCATCCAGTCGCACCTTTGCATCCTCCGTCCAGCGTCCTTGTGCGTCCAGCGTCAGCGGAAAACAATTGCGCAAGAGTGGCGACTTCTTCCATCCTTCCGGCACACCGAGTGCCCGAAGTTTATTGACCACGCCTTTGCGCGAAATACTCACGGCCCGGAGATACCACCGTTTTGCTTGGTCGAAATCAGGTGTCGCAGCGGAACTGAATTCGTCATCAGGGAATAACGGGATAACGACAATCGAGTCTTCGCCAAGTCGAGTCTTGACCATGAGTGTTCGATGTACACCGGGTTCGTCTTCATCGTAAAGAACGAATCGAGCCGGGTCATTCCACGATGCATCGTCGGGAAAGCCTATGATCGCTTGGTTGGCTTGTCCTCTGTGGGCGATAACTTCCCCATCTTCCGCCACCAAGGATTTCTCCAGCCGTTCCCGCAGGGATTCCGGTATGTCCACTTTCTCTTCATAAACCGCTTGCACCATGGTGTCAATTTCATCCGGTAGTGTCAGGCTCTGTTTCGCCTGCAAAAGAATCCAGGTGCGTAACAGAATATCCTCGCGGTATATAGCGCCCCACCAGAGAGGTTCCCCGAGTGAAGGAGGTTCGTCGCCAGCAAGTCCCGCAACCAGAAGAATAGGTTCTGAAACAGGCCTGGATTTTCGCTTGTGCCTCCACATGCGTCCGGCCCTCTGAAGCACGAGGTCAATGGGCGCAAGGTCGGTTACGATCAGGTCAAAATCAAGGTCAAGGCTCTGTTCCGCCACTTGGGTAGCGATGAGGATTTTTCGGCCTGACCGATCTCCCGTCTCACCGAATGTTTCCAAGGCATGGTCTTCACGTTTCTGCCGCCGCTCAGCAGGAAAGCGGGCATGGAAAAGATACACTTCCGTTCCATCGGCAAGGCGTTTACCAATACGCTGGCCTTCGCGCACCAGCGGTTCACCCTCTGGGAAAAGCCGATACAAGTCTTGTGCTCGCTGCACCGTATTAACAAGCGCCAAGCCCATGCCGCCATTGGCAAGATGTTCTTCCAGCGCAGAACGCATGCTGGGTAAATCCGCAGAGATACCTTGTAACTTTAGCGTCAGCCGCCGTGCAGGATCGGCCTCGAAATGTTTTTGCGTCACCGCTTCGCCGGGGCAGAATACTGAAAGGCGCGGATACGCCTTGTCTTGTTCAGGCAACTTGCCTTCCACCGCGTTTGCCAAAGCTTTACGGATTGACGGCGGCAGCGTGGCCGATAGAAGAATGACCGATGAGCCTAATGCCAACAGCCAGCGCAGCAGGTGGACCAGAAGCGTGCCTGTGTATGCGTCGTAAGCATGTATCTCGTCGAAAATCACTACGCGGTTTGCAAGACCCCACATGCGAACGAAGTTGTGTCGCACGGGCAAAATAGGCAACAAAGCCTGATCAACAGTCCCTACGCCGTATTCAGAAAGGAGCGCCCGCTTCTTGTTGGTAAACCATTCTCCCGCACGAACTTCGCCGCCCATGCTGGGATCATGGATGCCCGAAAGACGCAAATTCTGGAAGGTGTCGTTGAGTAACGTCCCGCCATGTAGCAGTTGCAGGTCAAGCTTTCGATCTGAACCTTGATCGCGCAAGAATTTAAGGGTTCGCTTGAACATGGCATTACCCGTGGCCTTGGTTGGTAAGGCCACATACAAACCACGGTGCCCGAAACGACGTTGCAACTCCAAGTGAGCGAAGTAGGCGGCCTCGGTTTTGCCCTCGCCCATGGGAGCTTCCACCAGCAAGATAGCTGGCTCCTTCAGATCGGCCACAACATCAGCGACCGCTTGTTGCAAAGGGCGGGGAGCAAATTTAAAAACCTGCTCGAAGGATTTTGGTTCAAAAGAAAGTGGTGTTCGTGGCTCCCATCCGATTGCATCCAAGGCCTGCTCAGCAAGGACTCTGCGTTGTTGAAACCATCCATCCAAGTCATCACAATCGTCGGGGGTGCCGAAGGCGAACCAATCTTCGTTGGAACCAATCCAGTCGGCAAAACTGGTGAGTCCTGACAGCAATATGAAATCGGGGCCGGTGAGCGTTTGTTTGGTGGGAATCTTGATAGGCTTGAAAACTTCCAGCAAGGCATAGACAAGTTCTTTGCGGACATTCGTCCAATCTTCCTTGCCAAGGGCGCTCCTATCGCCTTCCAAATCATTGAGGGTTATTGGTGAAGCTCTGCTCCCGTGATGACATCCCACCGCATCGGCCACCAGTTCCGCCATTTCATCTGGCCAGCCCTTCTCCCGTAATAACTCTGTCAGTGCAATTTGGCTCACGAAGGCGTGGTTGATCTCGGTATTCGGACTGCGCCCAGAATCCATCCCGGTCAGGTTTTTCCACTTGCACTGAAAACCCGGGCTTGCCTTCCCCAGATCATGACAGGCGACTACGAGCAACAACCATGGCCGAGCATCCTTCCACGCCATCTCCAAACATGCCGCCATCCTATTGCGAGTGGATTCCGGTTCGCGCGCCAAGATGGCGTCCGCGCTGGCAGCCACATCCAGCATGTGGAGAATGAGTGGATGCCACCTTGCGTCGCCATTCTTCCCGGTTTTCGCCCAGATGTTTTCCAATGTTTTATTCATTACTCACCTATGTCGAACTTCAGTGATAATTCACTGTTGCCACATTTAAACCGCGATACCTCAGCGGATGCCATTTCTGTTCACCCGAACAAACAGGATCTGCCTTACCCCAGTAGTTAAAAATCGTATTCCCTGACTTTTCCATTATTTTTAAATCAAAGTGTTATATGACTGCTTAGGATTATATATCTGTGACAGGCTCAAAACCTGAGCCTGTCGATTTAGCTCGGAAAAAAATTCCAGGGAACCTCCGAACAACTGTCATTTCGCTCGTAACGAGAAATCTGTATTGCTGATTCCAGGAAATTCCTTACTACGTTCGGAATGATAAATATGGGTTATTCAGAACTTCCCCAGATTAAATTTCTTACAGCGGTATTTTTTGTATTCTCTGCCGCTGCCGCAAGGACACAGATTACTCAAGCCGCTTTATTTTCCGTCCTTCCGGGGCAAATATTTTTCCTGCGCCTTACGCAAATTTTGCAGGATGGCATCGCGCAATGCTTCCGGGGCAATCGCTTCAACCGCCGCGCCGTGTTTGAGGATATCCATGACCAGTTCGGTTTCGTTGGCGTAGGGGATGCGCAGTTCATAGCTGCCGCCGGGCAGAAATTTCCCCTGTTGCTGCGGGTGCCATTGCTCGTCGGCGACCCAGCGGGCGCGTTCGGCGGTAAAGCGCAGCACTGCGGTTTGCCTGGCTTTACCGGCGAAAATGCCATAGCTGGTGGCGAAATGTTCGTTGAGCGTCGTCTCTGCAATTTCAAGCGCAGCGTGATCGAGCAATACGGAAGAGACGATGCATTCCACCGCAAAGCTGCGCAGGGCGTTGCGTTTGTGGCACCAGGCATCGAGATACCAGTTATCGCGGTAATGCGTGAGCCGCTGCGGAGAAATGACGCGCTCGGTTTGCTGGTCATGACTGCGGCTGCGGTAAGCGATGTTGAGCTGCTTGCGTTGCAGTAATGCGCTGGCGGCTGACTGAAAATGTTTGAGGGTTGTGCTTCTTCCCATCATGCTCAGAATGCGTATGCGGTGGGTGATTTGTTGGTTATCCAGATGCTGCGAAGCCAGTATCTTTTCCAGCTGGTCTTTGATCGGCTTAAGTTGCGCGCCCAGCAATCCCGGCTGGATCTGTTCGAGCAGTTGCTGTGCGGTGAGCAGTGCATACAGCTCGTTGGCATCAAACCAGATACCCGGTAATTCAAATAGGCCATTGTCCTGCGCATCGTAATAATAGCCGTTACGTTCACGGTCGTATAACAGTGGCGCATTAAAATAAAGGCGTAAGGACTCAATCGTGCGGTTGACAGTCGCCCGGGAGCATTCCAGCAACTCTTCAAGAACTGGATGAGATACCGGCAGGGCGCGGGACGCCAGAATCCGGTGCAACTGATAGATCCGCTGGAGATTGCTCATTGATTTATCTT
>ERZ1292633.4917-Hain-H41-02um-R1-4917-length-12227-cov-6_pt1 | contig 12227 bp, 5 predicted proteins | sample MGYA00564406_ERZ1292633 | MGnify/ENA primary metagenome ERZ1292633 (study PRJEB36523, sample SAMEA6512639) | groundwater metagenome | collected 2019-01-08 | study: AquaDiva: Metagenomics assemblies of 32 groundwater samples
GAACCGAAGGACATTACCGCTCGTTGAGCAGCAGCATTTGGACTTGCGGCATGGCGGCGACGCGGGGGTCGATCGAGGACAGTCTGCGCACCCATTGGAGGGATGGGCTCGAGGGGGCCAGAGATGAATGTGAAGAGAGGGATGGGCAGGAGTGGGCGAGAGTCGAATGTGAAGAGGGGCCGCCGACGGTGCCAACCGATGCTGTGAGAAGCGAGGCGGTGATCGATTGATCGCACGCGAGGTTGACCAGCGCGAAGTACGAGGCCGGGTCCTCGTCCGGCTGCTGCAAAAAGGGCATCAACACCGCCGGGTGATGGGTTTGGGTTAGGGCCACGGGGGGTGGACACAACGACGCGAGCAGCGCTGCCGTCGCGCCGGCAACAAGCGTGCCATCGCCGCTCGACAACCAGTCGACGAAGATGCTCAGCTCCAATCGTCTTGGGAGCACACTGTCCATGCGAAACTGTGTCCAGGCGACGGATCCGAGGGCCACCAGCAAGGCCATTGAAGTGGCCGCGAGCACCGAGACGGCCGGCCAGTCGGCATCGCAACAACGTTGAATGTCATACCACGAACAGCGTCTTCCCTTCGCTGCATCGCGTGGGGTGCGATGCAAGACGTGTCCAACCAATGAAAAGCACTCCGCCACGTACGAATGACAATGTGAATCGGTCGGTAGGAGTAAGGTGACCACTTCGGGGGCGTAGGCAGACCGCAGGAGCGCGGCTAGCCACCTTGCGGTGCTCAAGCCACGGTGGGTTGCCGGCAGGTTCACGAGAGAGCGGCTGACGGCGACATCGACAGATGAATGACTGCTACGCGCAAGCGACACCGTGGCCACCAAGTCACCAAGTTGCGCGGTAAATCGAGCGTGGATTGGGTCATCGGCACGGGCTGCCGACAGCGCTAATGCGGCGTTGAACACGATGATCAGACTGAGGTGGAGTGAATCTAGGACGGGCCTCTCGACCGCCGCCGACCCCTCCGCCGCGAGGAGCTGCGCGACGCCCTTCGATACGAATCGGAGCGCGCGGTGGTGGCGTGCCCGGCGGACTAACGGCACGACGTCCGCCAAGGCCACGTGCCCTGTTTTCGCAACGAGCGCCACGAGCGTCGAAAGTGGTGGGGGGCGGTCATGCCGTGCAGCAACGACATGAGAAAGCACCTCATCGTGCAGAGTGTCGCCCTCAGCGTCGTCGGTTCGGCCACCGGCGTCTAGCAACATGGATGCGACCAGTGTCGTCACGCATTCCGCCATCTCGCCTGCTGCGGCCTCCTCCGCTGACGCCGCAGCCCGTTCACGCAGCTGGACGAGGTAGTCCAGCATCGTCAAAACCATCTTTCGGCAGGTCAGGGCATCCTGAACGCGGTGACGGACGAACACCTTACTGGCGAAAACTTGGGCATCAAAAATGCTGACGTCGATCCGCAGTTCACAGAGTCGCTCTAGCCATGGCGGCACGCCCTCGTCGATACGATGCGGCGAGGCGGAAAAGCCAATGTGTAGCAGCGATACTTGCAGGACGCTGAGTATACGCCGCTTGTCTGCATTGCGCCGCCCGAACGCGGAGCCGCACAAGCCGGCTACGGTCGCGTCGAGGTGGGTTGCGACGCAAGGAACGCCAGCCGACGTCTCAGCATCAAGCGCAGAGGTGGCCGCGCGCGTCGCGCGAAGGACATCCGCGGCCAGTGGGAGAGGTGACGCTGCGATCAGACCCGCTACGGTCGCGACGCAGTCTTTTGTCAGGCTGCAGTCATGGTCTCGTGATGGCGTCGCCGACACCGTGAGGGCTAAGGCGACCGCCAGATCATCGATTGCGCCGCGCTGCAAAACGGAAGCATCACACGTCGCACACTGCAGTAGGTACGCCAGTGTTCGAAAAATGGTCGAGGGGTCGTGCCCGCCGCAGTGCCTGGCGATGCTATGGAGGTCGTTGTGCACGCCTCGGCCGATCCATTGGATGGCTAGCGCAACGCAAGCGTCCCCACTGCTGTCGAGGTTGGCCGCCGCCGCCAGTGAGCAGCACATCGCCTCACAAAGGAAGTCACCGACGGTCGTGAAGTCCACCAATGCTTCAAGCGACTGACGCAGCTGACAAAGGAGGCCACCATCACAAGTTGCTGCGGAGGCCAGTAGGAAAACGTACTCGGGCACCTTGGAAGCGGTCAACTTACTGAAAGTAGAAGGCCCGCAGGAGGAGACGATGGTGGAAATCGACGCCGCGTCGCTCAACTGCAGTGCTTGCGCCGTGACGTCACCACCCCTGTGACGGCAAACACGCAAGGGATCCCCTGCCACGACGATCGATACGATCACCTCCAACGCCCTGTGGAGGACGTCGGCGTCAATCGTCGAGGGGGGGCCATCCACGACGGCACGAAAGAAGTCGGCACGGCAAACCACAAGGTCTGCCATGTCTCGCAGCAGCAATGACAAATCGGCACCGAGGAGCCATTCGGCGATTGCATCGGTGCCGGTGGTATCGGAGCCAACAGAGCGCGCACCACTGGCAATGCAGCGGCACAGAGAGTGATAAAAAGTCGTGAACGCCGTCGACCAGTCTTGACAGGCGGCCTCACTTGACGGTGGCTGCGACGCGCAGATGGATGTGGCCGCTGCCACGCACCGGGCGGCCATGTGGAGTAACTTTTGCACAGCAGGAATAATGGTCGCGTTCGCTGCGATGATGTCGACGACTCGCGCAAGGGTGCGACTCGTCATTGCCGCTGCTGCGGCGACCGCCGTTCCGTCACATGCGCACGTCCCGTGAGCCTCTGTCATGCTTGCGAGGGCGCAGGTGATGAAACTGACAAGGGCGGCACCGGTGTCGCCCGTGGCATTTGGGCCCGTCGACCAACTCGACAATGCACCGACGCAATACTCAACAACGGAACTGCAGGTACTCGTGAATTCCCGAAAAGAGAGGCCGCGAAACAAACACCACCACACCCCGCGGCCGAGCGAAGCGGCCGTCCCACTCAACGCTGTGATGCTCGCGATGGCGGTAGATGCCGCTGAAGTGTCCACAGAGAGAAGTGCCGGGGCCAACGTGCCACGCAGTAGCTCAGCGGTGGAAGTTGCTAGGAACGTTTCCGACGGTGTTGAACTGGCTAACGTCGGTTGATTTTGGCTATGCAGCATGGATAAAATTTGTGCCAAAGGCACCACGGATTGAAGAATGATGGCCGACGGTTCGTGACCAAACGTCAGTCGCGGAAAAAAAGATGCGATGGTGGTGACCAGCGAGTGCCCGACCTGGCACAAGACACGCCGAGAACGAAGGCGATCCCGATCCATGGTGTCCAAGGCATACTTGAGAAGCGTGACGATGCCCAAACAGTGAGCCGCCGAGTCAACGCCGCGCATCGGCAGTTCGGAAGCAAGCAGTTCCACGAGTGATTCCTCCGGCGTCCCGCAAGATGCGGATGCATCGACGAAGCGCCGCAACCAAACTTGGATCAGTCGAGTCGACCGAACGTCGATCAGGGGAGGGAGCGTATTCGGCCATGCGCGCAGTTGACGAGCCACACGGCAAAACTCGTGCGGAAACAAGGCGTGAAGCCAAAACAGCTGCCGCGGTGTCGCGACCGTCATAACGCGGCAGGTCGAGCCGGCAATATTGCCCGACGTAGAGTCAGCAAGGTCGTCTCGGCCAAAAAAACTTGCGCGCAGCTCGTCGTGCAGCGACGCGGCAAATTCCAATGTGCGTTCGGTCGCGAGCTGAAACGACGGCGACTCCGCCATGAGGGTCACCAACTCGCCGAGCCCACGCACGAAGCCGAGTTGGTCCGTGTCACGACGCATGTCGTCCTCGTCGATGACGTCGTCGTCCATCAGCGCACTCAGCGAAAGCACTAGCTGCCAGCTCGTGCTGAGGATCATGTCCGATACGGTACGCTGCACACCGACGCGGCGGAAAATCGTCAGCAGGAGCTCGAGGCCGGGAGTCACCGCTGACAGAGTCAGGCTCCGTCGTACAACAGCGTCGCGAAGACAAAGGAGACACAACGCCGTCTCGTTCGCGCCGTTTATCACGGAGGAATGGTGCGGTGAATGCTTTGCTTCATCGCCCGTTGAGGAAAAAATGCACGGCCCGTTTGGAACGACAAACGGAACACGCAATTGGTGTGAGGCCCCGATCATTTGTTGTTGTGAAATGTGTGAAGACGAACTGTGGCTCCTATCACAGACAAACACTCGTTTATTTCCGTAAGTCCGAACATCACATACAAGAGAGAGTTCCATTCGACATCAGCGACGCCTACGAAACATCCGGCTGTTCATTCCCATCTTTCGGGTCCCAAGCGCTTGACCCTTGTCTTTCTGACGCTTGGCAGCGGACACCGCCGCGGCTCGGAGAACGATGTCAGGCACGTGTCCTGAGTTGACGTCGAACGGCTTGTTGAGTGGATACATGCGCATCAGCATCAGCTCGTCGTCCGACATCATTCCTGGCACAAGCTCCACGTTCACGTCAACGACAGGGACATTTCGTGGAAACGCGACGCGAGACACTGCCAGGTTAATTTTCCGGCACGATGCGAGGTCATGAGCCCACCGCGCAGAGACTTGCGAAGGCACGTCTTCCTTGCCTTGCCATACCACGTACTCGTCGTCGGTGAAAAATTGACGGATGCCTCCACAAGTGTTCTGAACCAGATCATCCCAGTTCACTTCGGCTTTCGTTTTTCTCGCCGCCTGAAATCGGAGAAGACTCCTTGACTTAACATCGATGTCCCGGGCCTCCCGGTCGACGGGAGTCTGGTTTGTGGTATGGAGCCGTGGGGTCGGCAGACGGCCTCCGCGACGGGTGCGAGGCGTTGGCGTCTTTTCACGGGCGACATCAGTGACACTCGATGGAAAAGACCCGTCCGTAAGCACGTCACGCATCGCGTCCACCATCGTGGTGCTAAAGCGGTTCATGAAGGCCAGCGCGATGATGTCGTAGAGTTCTGTCAATGCATGCTGCACAACGAGCGTCAATCTGCACCCCTGCGTCGTGGCGCCCAGCAGGCCTTCTGGATTGGCGTTGCCGTCCGCGCGCGCCACGGCCCCCGCATCGGGGGCCACCCTCCATAACGTGACGTACAAATCGCCGACGATGCCTTCGATGATATCGGCCTTCGCCTTTTCGCCCGTCAACGGCGTCGTCGCCGGCAGAAGTCGTTGCAAGCCGAGCAAATCAAAGGTTGCTGTCAAGTTGTCATTGGATTCGATGTTGTCTCGCAGAATCCCGAAGCCCCATGCGTGCTCCCAGCTCGTCCAATCCCGATCAGGCAGCATGATCATGAGCCGTCGGTTGGTCGCAGACCCCCACAGGTTGTCCCCCAGATACTCACGCGCCTCGAACTCAACGGTGTTTCGGCGGCCGATGCCCACCGTATCGAGAAGGCTCCTTCGCATGCACGGATTGAGGGCGGCGGGACTGACGATGCCAGACGCGACCAAGTAGGAGAGAGTTTCAAACAAGCGCTCACTTCTATTTGACAACGTCACACCACCTTGCGGCAACAATGAAGGAAGCCTGAAGAATTCCCGAGCTGCCAACAGTCTGGTTTGCCATGCAAGCCGCTCGTTTTCTGCCAGTGTGAGAATCGAGACCGTCTCATCCATAACGGCAGCGCGACCCACAAGGGCACCGGCTGTGTAGTCGAGAATGATTTCGCGGCACGCGTGGTGTCGCCCTTGAAGGCCCTCGTGAAGATGCTGCTCTGGTGTGTAACCTGACTCCAGCACGTTGATCATTTCACAAAGCCTGCAGCGATTGGTGCCGCGAAAGTAACTGCGCACTGGATCGGCCAACCTGAGTCGGTGAGGTGGAGCCTTGTGCGGGTTGGCGTCATCACACTTGACGTTTCCAATTTCTGGCGGGACGCGACCGGCTGCGACGTATTGTAGAAGACGTCGACGCAGTTGCATTCTGCCGAGTCATTTGCGCAGCTTGTGAATTGTGAGAAGAGAAAAAGTCAACCGCGGGCGAACCCTGGCGAATGCAGTGACATACCCCCCGCACTCGCGGCGATGGAGATGAACGTAACGTTCCCGAACACTACTTCGTCAGCAAGCTATCCTCATCGGTCAACAACGGCATATCCAGTTGTGGCGACGGGTGCTGTGCCATTGCCGGCAGCGGCTGATGGACGGGCTGTCCACCAAACGCTCTCAGGAGCACATTTTCCTTCGGTGCCGTTGTCGGGTGGACCACCTCTCCGCCGGCAGCGGCAGACGGAGCACCAATACTTTCCGATCGCCGGCGAACGCGAATGGGAAGTGAGCTCGGCACTCTGCGGCAGCGGTTAAGTGCCGCGTCCAAGCACACGTCAGCGATGATGTCAGGGATCCAGAACCTTAACACCGTCGAGCATCCGAATAAGACAGTCGCACATCCCAGAGCCACGCCGGACATGGGAAAAAGCCAAGTCGCGAGCCAGGTCGGTACACCCAAGTTCATGGGAAACAAAAAGGCGACAATACACAGTGCAATGGACACCACCGCGCCGAACGCGATGACGGTCTGCAAGTGCATCACCACGTTCAACGCACGGACTGGAGGCAAAATAAACTTCGAATCGACCACTGCGCTGCGGCTTCTCAAATGTGGCAATCCAATGAACGCTGCGACCGTGCCTTGCAAGCCAGGGACTGACGCGCAGAAATATCCCGGCCAGCCACAAATGAGCAGGCCCAAGGAGGCGACAAGCTCGAAGGCCATAACAGCGACAGTCACCGAGAGAGATTTCATGTCTGTCGTTCAGTGTCCAATTTGAAACACGAATTGTGGAGGTACGATTGTTACGACACAGCTCAATGCGACAAGGAGACACACGTGTCGAATCTTTAATTATCGCGTTTGACGCTGCTCACACAACGCTCGAATTTTTGCAAGTTTCTTGCAGTTTTCCGCCGCTGCTGCATCGACTACCCAGTTGGGAATGCTCCCGCCTGGATCGACAGCCACAATGTTGTAGACTTTGATGCGATCGTCATTAGCGCCCTCGCTCACAGCAATGTAACTGTAGGTCAAGATGGTTCCTCGCACAAAGCCGGATTGAGCGCCTTTGAGATTGGACGATACGGAATTTTGAACAAAGATTGTGGCATTTCCATTCTGTGTCAACCCTGTTGCCACCGCATCCTTCCCTTTTAAGACGGTGCGATGTGATTCGATGCAAAAATCGCGAGCTGCAATCAAGCGCGACTGTTGCTTGTAGGAGGTGTAGATCACCACGGGTTCAGTTGATTGCAGTATGGTGAACTCCGCGAGCGCTGGATCGTACATTCTCACGGTTGACTCATCGGCGAGGAAGGCCGCGAAATTGGTCAAGCTGCTCGAAAAATCCGCAGTGAGCCGCTGAATTTTCCTACTGCTGCCAAAGTAGGATGAATTCGCGTCTTCCAGCAAGACAGACTCTACAACTTTATTCCGACGCCACGGAATGTCCGGTTTCATCAAACTGAGACACGTTCGTAGATGAACAGACAATGGCGCGGTCGCGGAGGATGCACCAGTGTCAACTTGCTTGTCGGCAGTGGGATGAACAGACTGCTGCACTGAGGATGCGCCGCTGTCGGCCACTGTGGCCATCGGATCGACGTGAAGGCTCGGCCCTGAAGCAGGAAGGCACGCAGATGCAGAGGTAGCCTCCGCTGCTGGCCGCTCGGCGAGGGATTCCGTGGGCATTGTCTCGGTTAGCAAAGCGACTTCTTTTTCACTTTCCTCGCATATGCTGGCCAGTCGGCACAGCTTGTGGGCTATGGAAGGCGTCGAATCTTGTGTCGGAAGCCAGGCTGGAGTTGATGCGCTTTTCTTACCGCCGAAAACAATATCGTCACTTGTGGCGACGAATGCCAATCGGATACGCTTTGCATCGGGGGGTGTCGCCGTTGCAACAAACGCGGTGTTGCGGACGTTAACACGAGTGATTCCTCGGGTCTCCGGCAGTTCTGCAACGTCGACTGCGGCTTGGACGAAGGACTGAGATTTGAAGCCCTTGGTACAAAGGGCGAAATGGTCGCTTTCCTCTTGGCTCACCGCGCGAGAAACCTGCGCGACACACGTTTCGCGCGGTACGGGGTAAAGCGATGAGGCACGGTACGATGTTTTCGTTGTCACGGCGCCGGGAAATGTCGTCGATGCTCGCTGTTCCATGCCGTCGATCGATGCATCAATGTGCCGGAGCGACGCGGAAGCAGCAAGAAAACCATCAAGCGTCTTGAGCGAGCACTTGATTTCTAGGGAAAAACGAACGGTCGGTCGCCCGTCGTCGGTGGTCGAGTCGATTTGGCACCGCCCGACATGGCGCGCTGCGCTCCACCGTCGTTCCTTCAGTAACGCGAGAGCCGGCGTGACGATCGCTGCATCAAGAGAAGCCACATTGACAGTTTCCATCGCACGTTCGGTCCCTTGTTCCGTGAAGCCGCTCACTTGCGCTTCCTCGCAAAGTTGTTTGATCTTTGTCACTTTTTTGCATGTGTCGGCCACGGCGAGATCCACTAACGCAGTTGGGACACTTCCTTTCGGATCAATCGCTGCCACGTGAACGACACGAACCCGGTTCGCTTCCGGAGGAGTGGCAATCGCCAAGTATCCGAACGTATGCACGACGCCACGAATGTAACCGCGTTGTTCCGGGACATCCGTGGCGTTTACGCTGGCTTGAACGACGGCGGACGATCGTATCCCTCTTGTAAACAGTCCCGCTTCGCAACCCTCCTCATCAGTAATTGTCCTGGTCGTCGTCATCGTGCAAAAGTCGCGGCTGCTAAAGAATGAGTTTCTGGACTTGTACGTCGTATGGAGAATCGTAGCGTACGGAGGTGACGGTAGTACTCGCATCGATTCCAAACTCGGATCTATCGCCCTGGCGGTGGCTTCGGCCTGGATCACGTTTCGGAAAGTCGACAAGTTGCAACAAATTTCCAGCGATACACAATACGCTTTGACAGACGGTTCCGCGGTCGGGAAAGGCACAGGGCAAAGTGACTGCACTTGACATCCCGAAGAGATCGACGGTGGACCCCAATCCGATGACGAAATCAAAGTGAACAACGGTCCGCACATTTTTTTGCTATCTTCATCATAAAATGCGGAAACCTGGTTGCTTTGGTCAACGAAGGAGCTGTCATCGCCACTTTGACAACTCTCGAAGCTAGAATCCAATGCGTTCGAGACAGTCGCCGGATTCGCGCAACTAGCCGCTGCCTCGTTCGACTCCGTGGAACGCGGCTCGGCAACATTAGTGGTGTCACCTGCTCGCGGCGGATGCATCTTGTGTCGATCCTCGCACAGGTCTCGCATTTTTGCCAGCTTCTTGCACACGTCCCCAGCGGTGGCATCGACGATCCACGTGGGAATACTCCCACCAAGATCAACGCAATGGATGTGATGAACCGTCAACTCCTTCCCTTCGCCAGCTTCGTCGATGGCCACATAACAAAAGGCGTGTACCTTTCCCCGAACGAATCCAGGTTGTGGTCCCTTGAACTCGCAAGACACTGAACTTTGGACAAAAGCGGAGGCCGATGAATATTGAGACAATCCGGCAGCAACCGCATCCGCGCCAGATAAAAATGTGCTGTACTGTTCGACGCAAAAATCGCGCGCGGCAACAAGCCGAGAATGCTGTTTGTACGACGTGTAAATGACGGCACTCGGAGACGCGGCGGTCGGTTGCCTGAGAACTTCGAATGAGTCGAGATTCGTCTCGTATCGTCGATGCATTTGCTCATCCGCTAGGAAAGCAGAAATCGTTTGGAGGTTGCATTTGAAGCTTGAGGTCACCTTGAGAGCTTTTCTCTCTGAAAAATTCACTGAAGCATCGAACAAAATGCATTGTTGAAGCGTTTTGGAGAGTCGCCAATCCTTCCGGCGACACAACTCCAACGCTCCTGCAATCAGAATGTGTTGCTGTTGATGTTGGTGCGAAGGTGCGGAGCGCGCCGTTGGCAACCGTGCGTCGTCCGTTGGTGTGTCGCAAGACGAATCATCGTCGCTCGAACCAGCATGGCGCGACTTGACGTCGAACGATTGTGGCGCTGCAGCGTGGGAAGAAAGCAGTCCACTGAGTGTCGCATTACCGCTCGCGAGCGCCGCCATGAACATATCATTTTGACTCTCACAAAGCAACCGAATTTTTTTCATCCGTTTTGCAATATCGCCGTAAGTCGCTTCCACGGCGAATGCCGGCAGCGAGCCCTTGGGATCGACGTGCGAGACGTGAACGATTCTGCAAATCGAGGGGAACCCAGGAAGCCGTTCGAGAGGGGCAATAATGTATCCGAATGCATGAACGATGCCTCGGACATGTTTGATCCCTTGAGGAATAGACGAGGACGATGCATCTATCGACCCAAGGCAAAACCCAGACCCAAATCGTTCGTTTGCATCCTTGCGAGGAACCAGTCCCGCTATTTCTGAAATAGAAAGTTCGTGATGAGCAGATTTGACACAAAACTCTCGCGCAGAGACGAAATGAGCCTTTTTGTATCGGCTGATCGAAACAACGGTGACTGCATCAGAAGCCACCACTCGGTGTTCCTCTAGAGTTGGTTCAAGTAACGCCAAGTTTCGATCGTTCAATACAAATGCCACCGCGGTTGGAAGCGTACATTGCACATCAGTGCACACTCTGCACGCCTTCTTTGAAGTCGGCACCACCGGCAATACTTCCAACGTTATATCGCTGTCTTCGAAGGGAAGTTTCGTCCATCCGATGCTTGCTTGCAAGTCACGTAATCGACGCGTGATTTCAAACTTTTGTTCCAGTGCGGCCTTCTCGAGCAGCAGTTGTTGTTGCTTGATTCGACACAGAGCTGCCTCTTGCTCAGCTTTCCTGTTTTCTTCAACGCCGATTGCCGAATTTCTCGCCACAGTTTCTTCGACCGACCTGGGCGATGGCTCGACAGTGTGTTGTGCAGCCCGCGCTACGTCGTGCGATCGTGTTGTGTCTGGGGGGTCGACTCGCGGCTCTTTCACGGTTTCACTCGCACCCCCTGTTCGCGCGAGACAAGCGGTGCAGCATCGTTGTCTGTCCAACACTGCACCCGTCACGGGATTGAGCATGGAGACTGATGCTGCGCTGCAAGAGTGGCAAACGACCCGGCCACAGGCACGGCAGTGATGCCGGCGGTTTACCAAATTAAAGACGCCCTCGCACACGGGGCACTTTGCCACGCTGCTGTCTCGCTGCCAAACTCCGGGGTCGGCCAGTTCGAGTCGTTGCATATTTGAGTCGTTACTGCAAGGGGTTTACACCAGCAACGCGCTTTACGCAAACTTACCCTCCCGAAGTGAGTGATCGAGCGGCGGGCACTAAACTACAATGAAACTGGGTACGAACTTGCCTTGAAAAGAGCGTCTTCTACACGTTGCAACTCAATCGCCACGTGAATACAATCATGCATTTCGCAACCCCGCCACATCGCAACGAGCGGCGTAGGACAGTCTTGCCTCAATCGTGGAAGGAAACATCTTGCACGTTCCGTGTCCGTTGTCAATTTTAGTTGAAGCACGTCGTTTTCTTGCCTCATGACCTCGCTGTGATTCTCACCCACACGCGCCATCAATTGATCGATGCGACCAAGCTCCCGTCGCTTCAGCTTTTCGACCGCAACAGCGTCGTTGACAATACCATCGTGCAACGCTGCTGACCGTCGTTGCGCGACGAGGATTGCGGCATGCTTTGCTTTCAGTCCCTGTTCGTCCTGTTCACGATCTTTTAACACTTCTAGAAGCTCTGCATTCATCTTTGCCAGACGTTGCTGCTCTGCTTTCGCCAGGTCCAGGTCCTGCTTCAAGCGGGCTATTGAGGAAACTTTCGCATTTAATGCCGTGGTCAATTCTTCTACCACACGAGCGCGCGTGACGTTGTCGAGGGCGTACGTAGCGTGATGTCCCCCGATAACGATTTCCGCGTTACTCAACAGGGATTTCAGGTGCCTTCTTCCGTCACGGGCACGTACCATTCCGCATTTTACCCTTTGAAGCGCCCGAATAGCCCCTCGCTCTTGCGACGAGTCAAGCATGTTTGCTTTGGAGACGAAAAGGGACGCGGCAATAATGCTGTTGAGCAAAACAAATCAAAAAAAAAACAGATCAACACAGAGAATAGGTGCGGAAACGAAAAACCCGGAAAAGTGCCACGAGCCTCAAAGAGCGAGGGCGTTATTGGGGCAGCAGTTTTCGAATAAATCGTCGTATCATTTTCCGCGGCTGCCAAAAACATTG
>ERZ1292633.4918-Hain-H41-02um-R1-4918-length-12224-cov-14_pt1 | contig 12224 bp, 10 predicted proteins | sample MGYA00564406_ERZ1292633 | MGnify/ENA primary metagenome ERZ1292633 (study PRJEB36523, sample SAMEA6512639) | groundwater metagenome | collected 2019-01-08 | study: AquaDiva: Metagenomics assemblies of 32 groundwater samples
GCCCTGGCCGAGATCGCCGCGCGGGGGGAGTCGTCGAGCTGGCCATGACGGGCGAAGCGTAGCCGAGGGCGAGCGGTGACGTTCAGGTGGGCGACCCGAGGTCAGGCTCGGGCCAGGCGGGCATGCGGGGCCGAGGGAGCGGAGCTCGCTTCAAGTTCGACGAGGCCTTCGGCGGCGAGGGCGGCCAGGGCCTCGTGCACGCTGGGCAGGTCATGTTCGCCGACCGCCTCGCCGAAGGTGATCCACGAGTCTCCATCGGCATCGCGGAGTCGATCCATCACCCGCCCGCGCAGCCATCGCCTGGTGGCCGCGAAGGGCGGGGTCGAGCGGCGCCGGGCCGCGAAGGGCGGGGTCGAGCGGCGCCGGGCCGCGAACGCCGGGGTCGAGCGGCGCCGGGCCGCGAGCCGGGCACCCTCCGCGGGCCGCTCGCCGGGCCTCTCGCCAGAGCCGGACGTCGCGAAGCGGCACCATCGGGCGGCCGGACAGGACACGCACAACGGGTCTCGCGGGCGGCAGAACGTCGCACCGACGTCCATCATCGCATGCGTCCACTCGCCGGCGGCGTGGTGCGGGATGGCCGCGTCGGCCAGGACCTGGAGCTCGTGCGTCCCGAGCGATGCATGGTCGCGGCCCGCCGACACGCGCCCGAGGACCCGTCGGACATTCGTGTCGACGGCGCCGACGGGCTCACCAAACGCCAGCGCCGCGACGGCGCGTGCGGTATACGGGCCGATCCCCGGAAGCTGCTCCAGGGCATGCAGGTCGCGCGGCAACTCCCCGTCATGCTCGGCCACCACGATCCGGGCCGCGCGCAACAGGTTGAGCGCTCGCCGGTTGTAACCCATGCCTCGCCACTCGCGCAACACGTCCGCAGGGCTCGCTGCCGCCAGCGCACCGAACGTCGGGAAGCGAGCGATGAATCGCGTCCATGCCTCGGCGACACGCGCGATCTGCGTCTGCTGAGCCATTACCTCGGACACGAGAATCGCGTAGGGGTCGCGCGTCGCCCGGAACGGCAGGACGCGGCCACTCGTGCGGTACCAGGCAAGGACGGCGTCGCGCATCGCGGGCGGGATCGGCTGGGCGTCGGGCACACACCTACGATAGCGCCATGACCGATCGTCGCCCCAAGCACGTCCGACGATGAGATTCGGGGCCGCCTTCTGGATCCAGATGACCGATTGGCCGGCGCTCCGCGAGGCCTGTCTCGCCGCCGAGGCGGCGGGCTTCGACGCGCTCTGGATCGACGATCACCTCGTCTCCGACGAAGGCGACTGGCGAACCGGCAAGCTCGAGGGATGGTCCGTGCTTGCCGCCCTGGCCTCGGTGACGACCTCGCCGACGCTGGGCCTGCTGGTCGGTGCCAACACCTTTCGAAATCCTGGGTTGACGGCCAAGCTGGCCACGACCCTCGACCACCTCTCGAATGGGCGAGCGATCCTGGGCATCGGGGGCGGCTGGTTCGAGCGGGAACACGACGCGTTCGGCCTCGATCTCGGGGCGAGCGTCGGTGAACGCCTCGATCGGCTGGACGAGGCGGTCGGCCTGATCCGACGACTGCTCGACGGAGAGCGCGTCACCCACGCCGGCCGGTTCTATGCGATGACCGACGCCGTCTGCGAGCCGCGCCCGATCCAGGCCCGGCTTCCGATCATGATCGGCGGCGCAGGACCGACCAAGACGCTGCGCACGACCGCCCGCTACGCGGACCTGTGGAACGGATACGGGCTACCCGATCGGATCGCCGAGGTGAGCGCGGTGCTCCGCGAGCGCTGCGTCGAGGAGGCTCGTCCGTTCGAAGCGATCGAGCGGACGGTCGTCCTCGACGTGGTCGTCCGGGACAGTGCATCGGAAGCCCGATCCGGCTACGAAGAGATCGCGTCGCTCCACCGCCTGGCGGGTCGGATCGGGTCGGATGGCCGGCACCGCGACCTCTCGGCCGGCGGATCCCCGGCTGTCGTCGCCGAGCTGGTCCGTGACTACGCGGCCCTGGGCGTCGGGCAGGTCATCTGGATCTTCCGCTCTCCGTTCGATCTCGAGACGATGCGCCGGCTCGGCGAGGTGCGCGCCCAACTGTCCTGAGAGCCCCGCGCAGGAGCCGAACCTCGAAGGCTCACCGGCCGCGGTCGACCGACCAGGCCAGCAGGCCGTCGAGCCCACCGATCGCGATCGTGGCCCAGCCGGGCAGGTACGTGGCGGCGTAGACGAACTCGTAGCAGGCCTTCTCGAGTTCGAACGCGAGGAGCAGGTCCTCGTCGACGGCGACCTCCGCGCCCGCCGCGCGCAGCCCGCTCCGGTAGGCGGCGAGGAACCGCTCGCGCGACCGGAGCAACCACCCGTCGAGATCGAGGCCCGTGCTCGCGAGCGGACCACCGTGGCGCTCCTCTGCGCGCTGCGCGGCCGACAGGCCGATGTGATGGAGCGAGCGGAGCATCGACGCCACGTCGCGCAACGGCGACGCGTGGCGTCTGCGTTCGTCGAGCGATCGGGTGGGCTCGCCTTCGAAGTCGATGATCCGCCAGCCATCGGCCGTACGCATCACCTGGCCGAGGTGGTAGTCGCCGTGGATCCGAGCGACGAGCGGAGACTCGGCGAGCGCCTCGTAGACCGTGAACCTGGCCGAGATCGCCGGCGCGGCCTCGCGCAGTCGTTCGCGCACGTATCCCTCGCTGACCTCGATCGCGCGCCCCAGCCCGGTCTCCGCGTCGACGCGCCAGCGGCGCAACTCATCGCGCGATGCGGGACGCAGCTCGAACCCTTCGATCCTCGGTCTCGAGAGCAGCGCACCGTGGAGAGCGGCCGTCAGCAGGCCAAGATCCTGGGCGTCCTCCGTGGCGAACTCGACCGCAACGGAGCCCGGCGCGAGGAGCCAGCCGGTCAGCATCTCGGCGGTGGTCTCGTAGCCGTCCTCGGCGTCGGGGACGAACTCGGTGAGCAGCGCGACGGTCGCGACGCCATCGCTGGCCGTCACGAGTTCGACCGAACCGGCGAGCGGCGGGACGGCACCGAACGCGGCCTCCTCGGACAGGAACGCCGTCAGTTCGAGATCCGGCTCGAGCCCCGGCTCGATGGCGCGGAATGCCTTCAGGACGATGCGCTCGCCGAGGACGACCGATGTGTTCGACTGGTCGACTCCGAGCGGACGCTCGGTCTCGAGATCCAGCAGCGAGCGGGCGCGGCCGGCCGGGCGGCAGACCAGCACGGCCGAGGTCGTGGGAGGAGGGCCTGCTGTGGCAGAACTGCCGATGTCGGGGGTGATGGCCGGGATCACCCGGCCATCGAAAGCAGCGGCCGCAAGCGCTCGCCAGGCGCCGTCCCCCGGTTCGGCCGCACGCAACTCCGGAGCTGTTTCCGGGCCATCCCGATCGGCCACGAACGGCAGCGAGATCCGGGACCGGGACCCATTGCCAAACGAGACGTCGACGAAGGCCAGCACCGACCGCTCGTCGAGGGCGAACGCATGAGCAAACCTCAGGCCGCTGATCGCGGCTCCCTTCCGTCCGAACCAGCGCTGTTCGCCCAGCCAGCCTGGGTCGAGTCCTTCGATGGCCCGCTCGACGACGCCGCGCTCGAACAGCCGTGCCGTCACGGGCCCACTCCGGCCACGAGATGGAATCGAACGGCCGCCGGCATGTGCCGGCGGCCGTTCACCTGGGCGGCGAGGTCCAGGGTTCTGCTCAGTGCTTGATCATGACGTGCTTGATGAACGTGTAGTCCTCGAGCGCGTACTTCGAACCGTCCTTGCCGTAGCCGGATTGCTTCACGCCACCGTGGGGTGTCTCCGCCGAGAGCGTGAAGTGTTCGTTGATCCAGACGTGTCCGAACTCGAGCGCCTTCGATACGCGCATCGCTCGTCCGATGTCGCTCGTGAAGACCGACGACGCCAGGCCGAACGGCGTGTCGTTCGCCCAGGCGATCGCCTGCTCCTCGTCCGTGAACCGCTGGACCGTGACGACGGGCCCGAAGATCTCGTCCTGGACGATCTCCGACTTCTGGTCGGGTCCGGCGATGACGGTCGGTGCGTAGTAGGCACCCGGTCGGTCTGGTCGCACACCGCCAACGACGATCTCGGCCCCCGCTCGCGCCCGGTCAACCATGCCCTCAACCTTGTCGGCGTGGGCCTGGGCGATGAGCGAGCCCATCTCGATGTCGTCACCCTCGGCCGGGTCGCCCCACTTGATGGCGCCGACCTGGTCTGCGAGCTTCGCGACGAACTCGTCGTACACCTTCGGGCCGGTGATGACCCGGGTGGCGGCGGTACAGTCCTGACCCGAGTTCCAGTAGCCCGCGGATCGGAGCGTCTCGGCCACGTTGTCGAGGTCCGCGTCGTCGAAGACCAGGACCGGTGCCTTGCCTCCGAGCTCCAGGTGGAGCCTCTTGACCGTGTCGGCCGCGATCTTTGCCACACGCTTTCCGGTCACCGTGTCCCCGGTGATCGAGACCATCCGAACCTTCGGGTGGCCGACGAGCATGTCCCCGATGTCCGCTCCCGTGCCGGACAGGACATTCACGACGCCGGGCGGGAAGACCTCCGCCAGGATTTCGGCAAAGACGAGCGCGCTCAGCGGGGTCCTGGCCGACGGCTTGAGGACCACGGTATTGCCGGTGGCGAGCGCCGGACCAAGCTTCCACGTCGCCATGTACAGGGGGTAGTTCCACGGAGCGATCGACGCGACGACGCCGATCGGGTCGCGCCGGATGATCGACGTGTGGCCGGCGAGGAACTCGTTGGCGGCCAGGCCGTCCATGACCCGGGCCGCGCCGGCGAAGAAGCGGAACAGGTCGGCGCTGGTGGACATCTCGTCGATCGCGGCGCCGACGGGCTTGCCGGCATTCCTGCTCTCGAGACGCCCGATCTCGTCGGCCCTCGCCTCCAGCTCGTCGGCAAGCTTCAGGAGAAGCAGGCTGCGGTCCTGCGGGGTGCTGTTCCGCCACGATGCGAACGCCGTCTCGGCGGCGTCCACCGCACGATCGACGTCCTCCTGGCCGCTTGCTGGAACATGGGCGATGACCTGGTCATCGGCGGGGTTGATCACGTCCATCGTCTTGCCGGTCGCGCTGTCGACGAACTTGCCGCCGATGAATTGCTGGTACGTCTTGACTCGTTCGAGGGTGTCGGTCACTGCCTGGTTCCTCCGCTCGATCGGCCGGGCGGCCTGCGGCCCACGCTCCGGCATCACGTGTTGGTTTTCCCCATCGTGTGCTGGTTTTCCCGGCGTCGGGCGTCGGGCCACGGAACGCTCCCTACTTGTTCACCGGGCATTGTGCGCGCCGCGCATCGCCCCTGCACAGCGTCCCACGCTCCGGGCGGAGGCATCGACCGCGTGAGCGTCACGTTGCGCAGGTGACGTGAAAGTGCCGGCGTGGCCGGCGTGGCCGGCGGTGGCCGGGTTTGGCCGGCGTGGCCGGGTTTGGCCGGCGGTGGCCGGGTTTGGCCGGCGGTGGCCGGGTTTGGCCGGCGTGGCCGGCGTGGCCGGCGTGGCCGGCGTGGGCGGGTTTCTTGCAGACTGCCGCCCGGGGCAAGTTATCCAACCTTGGGCCCCGAATCACGCGACCAGCGCCCGGCGCCAGAGTCGATTCGTGCGGGGATTGCCTCGTGCCGCGGCCTCAAGCAGCCCTGACCATGTCGATCCCTTGGATAACTTTCCTGGGACGGCAGTATGAGCATCAGGGGCAACTGGCTCCCGGCGGCGCGGTCGTCGCGACGCGCACTGGACCCCGGCGCGATGCAGGCGGGCCCGGCGCGGGACCCGGCGCAGACGCGCTGACGCGCCCGGCGCGAGGCACGCGGCCTGGTCCCGGGCCCCTACCTCGCCGGCTGACCGGTCCGCGCCACGCGTTCGATCAGGTCGGCCGCCGTCACGGTTCCCGGGTTCGCGCGGAGCCGCGACGAGACCGCAGACAGGCGATCCCGCAGCGCGGCGTCGGCTGAGAGCCGGTCGATCGCGCCGGTCAACTCCGCGTCCTCGAATGCATAGGCCGGCAAACGCATCCCGAACCCCGTCTCATCGACCCGCTGCGCATTGTCGACCTGGTCCCAGAACAGCGGCAACACGATCATCGGCTTGCCGTTGTGGAAGCACTCGGTGACCGTGTTGTTGCCGCCGTGGGTGATCACGAGATCGACCTGCGGCAGGATCGCCGGTTGGGGCAGGAAGCCTTCGCCGGTCATGTTGTCGTGGAGCCGGATCTCGTCGGCGAGCGGGCCCTTCGACACGATGACTCGATGGCGGGTCCGACCCAGGACGTCGACCAGGCGCTGCATCAACCCCACGTCGGCCGACCCGAGGCTGCCGAGGCTGAGATAGATGAGGGCGCCATCGCGACCGGAACCGCCGGCCGTCGTGTCACGCAGGTGCTCCGGCAGCTCCCATGTTGCGTCGGTCTTGCGAACCGATGAGTCGAGCCGGTGCCAGGTCGGCGCCAGGGGCACCTTGCGGGTGTAATCGGCCTCGGCCGGGAACAGATAGAGGTTCAGGTAGGGCGACTCGTGGATGAACTCGGGCCCGAGCGGGCCGTACCTGAGCCCCGGCGCACCACGCTCCCGAACGAACGCATCGAAGTCGGTCCACATGTCGCGGTGGGTTCGATCGACTTCCTCCAGGAAGGCGGGCCACAGACTCCGATCCGCGGCCGGATACCCGGACGAGAACGGCGCCATCGCCGGATCCTTGATCTCGGCCGGGTTGCACGAAACGATCCGGACCCACGGTCGGCCGGACGCGGGCAGCGCCGGGAAGCACACGACGTTGTCCTCCACGACGACATCGGGCTCGAGTTCGTCGAAGATCTCGAGCAATCGATCATCGACATACTTCGCCCCGTCGATCAGCGCCTGCCAGGTCGGCGCGATGAACCCGCTCAGCTGCTCGAGCGTGGACGTCCGGAACACCGGCGACGTGTCCCGGATGAAGTCGATCCAGAACTGGCCGGCAACCTCCTCGGTCTCGGGCTTCGGCCCCAGGCGCATCACGCGCTCCTCGAAGCCCTGGGCCTCGAGATTCCCGGTGAAGGACTCCTCGACGATGAAGACCACCCGGTGCCCACGCTCCCGCAGGACGTTGCCGATTCCGACGCAGTTGTTGGTCGGGCCGAACGCCCCCTCGGGGAACAGCACGATGGTCTTCGCATCGTTCACGATGTGCTCCCTCGCGATTCGCACGGCAGGCAGGGTCGACCGCCCGATTATCGCGGAAGTCAGGTCACGCGCGGCAGGACGACCACGATCGCCAGCACCACTGCCGCGCCCGCGCCGGCGCCGAGGTCTATGAGACCCCAGTGCATCGGACGGTAACGGCTCCGCGGCCCGGTCCCGAACCCGCGCGCATCCATCGCGAGCGCCAGTCGATCGGCGTGCCGGATTGCCAGGACGAGCAGTCCAACCAGGAGGCGCGGGTGCCAGCTCGAACGCAGCCCGCGAATCCGCCTGGCCTGGCGAAGCGTGCTGAGGTCTTCGGCAAATCGCGGCACGGCCTGGTAGGCGGCCAGCGCTCCGTACCCGAACCGCTCCGGGACCCTGCCCTGCTGGACGAGTGAATCCACGAGGCGAGTGGCGTCGGTTGTCTGCGCGAACAGCACACCGATCGCGGCGATCGCCAGGACACGGGACGCGAGTCCCACGCCGGCGATCACTCCGGGCTCGGTCAGCCGGAACGGCCCAATGATCGCGAGTTCATGGAGCGCGGGGTCCGAGTTGAGTGGACTGAACAGGCCGTTGAACAGCCCCACGGCGAGCGCGGCAATCCACAGTGGCGCGAGGCCCCGTCCAAGCGTTCCGGCCGGCACATACCCCAGCACCAGCGACGCGCCCACGGCGATCCCGGCGAGCGCCAGGGCCGGGAGGATCTCGGTTGTCAGGAAGAGGCCGACGAACCACGCACCGGCGATGGCGAGCTTCAGCAGCGGGCTGACCCGTCCGAGCGGACTGGCGAGCTGATCGTCGGTTGGATCGACCCGAACCATCATGACGGGCCAACGAGGGCCGCGGAATCCGGCTGGTCTGGCAGCCGATCGGTCGACGATGGGACCCCGACCCGCTCGTCCGTGATGACCCACCCGTCCTCGAGGGCGATCCGACGCCCGGCAAAGTCTTCGACGAGGCGCTCGTCATGGGTGGCTGCCAGCACGCACGCACCGTCGCCGACCCGATCGTGCAGGATCTCGAGGAGGCTTTCATAGCCCAGGCGATCCTGTCCGAAGGTCGGCTCGTCCAGGACGAGGAACGCCGGGTCGCGAACCAGCGCGCACGCCAGCGACAGTCGTCGTTGCTCCCCGCCGGACAGTTGATACGGACTGCGATCGGCGAACGTTTCGAGGGGCAGGCCAAGCCGGTCCATGAGCTGGATCGCGGAGGACTTCTCGCCCAGGGTCAGGCCGAGGGCGATCTCCTGGTCGACGCGCGTCGCGAGAAACTGGCGTTCGGGCTCCTGGAAGACATATCCCGCCACCCGGGACAGGCGTGCAGCCGGGAGACGAGACGGGTCCTGGTTTCCAAGCCGAACCCATCCTCGATCCGGCCGCAGCAGACCGACGAGCAGCCGAGCGAGCGTGGACTTGCCGCTCCCATTCGAGCCGACCAGGGCCACCCGGTCGCCAGCGCGGAACTCGAGGTCGATGCCCCGGATCGCGGGCTCCGCCGTTCGGCTTCGCTCATAGCCGAAGCGCAGCCCGTGGGCGCGGACAATCGGCGCCCCGGGCTCGTCCCCGGGCGAATCGGGCCCCCTGTCGAGCGGTTCGGCCGTCGCCGGCCTCGAACTCCCTCCGGGGACGCGCGCCGGGAGCCAGATCCCGGCCGCCGCCATGGCCGTCCCGGATCGTGCCAGCACCTCGGTCGGTGCCCCGACGTCGATTGGCGAGCCGTCTCGCCCCAACGCGAGCACCCGGTCCGCGAGAGGCCAGGCGCGCTCGACGCGGTGTTCGACGAGCACGACGGTATGCGACCGCTCGGCCCTGATGCGCTCCAGGCGCTCGAAGACGCCGGCGGCCGCGACTGGATCGAGGTTGGACGTCGGCTCGTCGAGGACGAGGAGCCCCGGGCGAGGAGCCAGAACCCCTGCGAGGGCGAGTCGCTGCTGCTCGCCGCCGGACAGTCGGGTCGGGCGCCGTCGTCCGTGGCCGCCCAGGCCCGAGGCCTCGAGAATCTGCGGTACGCGCTCGCGCATCGCTTCCAGCGTCCACCCGAGACTCTCGAGGCCGAAAGCGACGTCGTCCTCGACGCGATCCATGACCAGCTGGCTGCCCGGATCCTGGAACACGATCCCGACGCGCGAGGCGCCAGAACGCGGCGACGTAGCCGTCACCCCGGAGCCGTCCAGTTCGAGATCCCCGGAGAATTCGCCCGGAATGTCGTACGGCACGAGGCCGGCCAGGGCGAGCGCGAGGGTGCTCTTGCCCGACCCCGATGGCCCCACGACGAGCAGGCACTCCCCCGGCTCGACGACGAACGAGACGTCGCGAAACGCCGGCCGCAGACGGCCAGCGTAGGTGAACTGCAGGTCGCGGGCGACGATCGCCATTGGGTCGGTCATCGTGGGCCGGCCCACGATACCCGTTGGCGGGTCAGTCCGGGAACCCGCCGAGCACCCCAGCGCTGCGGAGTGCGCTCACCAGGCGGATCGAACCAACCGGCAGGATCGCGATTGCCGAGATCGCCATGAACACGCCGATGACCGCCACGGCCTCGAAGCTGGAGGCCGCATACCAGACCACCCAGTCGTGGACCCAGGCGGCGGCGGCGCTGGCCAGCGAGGCAAGGACGACGATCGGAAACGACCAGCGCCGGTACATCCCGAACGCGAACACGAGCTCCGCGGCGGCGCCCTGGACGAACCCCGACAGGAGCGTGTCGGGGCCCCACTGGCTGCCGAGCAGCGTCGCCAGCCCGGCCGCCACCATCTCGGCGAACAGCGCGGCGCCCGGCTTGCGAATGATCAACGCGGCCACGATCGCCGGCATCAGCCAGGCGCCGTACAGGATGTTCTGGGCCGGGCCCAGGAACTCGATCGCCCGCCAGGCCACGCCGAACGCGACGAAGGCCACGCCGAACGCCACGCCGATCACCGCGGCAACGACGATGTCGCGCGTTCGCCACGCGGCGGCGTCTGGCCCGCCGTTCGCTGAAGTGCCGGTGTTCGCTGAAGTGCCGGTCCCGATTGTCATGGATCTCGACTCCCAGGCTGCGACTGAAATGAGGAACGCCGCCCTGTCGAGGAGGACGGCGTCGAGTCGGATGAGGCCTGCTTCCTACACCGGTATGAGCCGGATCAGGTTCGGCGGGTCTGTGGCTCTCGCCACACTCTCAGCGCTGCTGCGCTCCCCGGAGGCGATATTCGGTTGTGGCGGCATCGTATCACCCGAGGCCCGAGCCGCGGCCTCACCCGAGGCCCGAGCCGCGGCCTCACCCGGTGCCCGAGCCGCGGCCCGAGTGTTCCGGGCCCGAGCGCCCCCTGATCCAGGTAATCACGTCCGAGACGATCGACCGTCCCTCGGGCTCGTTGTGCAGCTCGTGGCGGAGTCCCGGATAGGTGCGACGGGTCACGCCGGCGACGTCACCGAGAGGCGCGCTGGCCGCCGGCGGGACGAGTTCGTCGGCCTCTCCATGGAGGACGAGGGTCGGGATCGTCAGGGCGCCGAGCGACGAGCGGACCCACACCTGCTCCGCCAGCGCGGCGGCACCGAACCCGGCGGTGGCCCCATGGACGACGAGCGGATCGGCGTGGTAGCGCTGCCCAACCGTCGGGTCGCGCGACAGGAGCTCCCCGGCGACGCGACTCGGGATGACGAAGGTGGGCACCACCCGGCCGAGCAGCCGGGCCAACTGGATCTTCCACCGCGGAATGGTCGAGTCGAGACCCGGGGCGGACAGCACGAGGAGGTCGGGCACGGGTCGACCAGGCGCGCCGGCCGTGGTCGCAAGCCGGAGCACGTAGCCGAGCGCGATGAGCCCTCCCAGCGAGTGGCCGTAGAGGACGACCGGCCGGCCGGGCGCGGCGGCGCGGACGGCGGCGAGCCGCGCGGCGAGGTCGCGGTAGTACTCGTCGAAGACACGGACGTGAGTCCTGCGTCCCGCCGACGCCCCGAAGCCGCGCATGTCGAACGCATGGACGTCCAGGCCTTCGGACGCAAGCTGTTCGCCCACGTGCTCCCAGCGACCGCTGTGCTCGGCGATCCCGTGAACCAGGAGGACCGCGGCGGCCGGCTCCGAGCTGCCGCCGGGCGGCGTCCAGTGCCGCGTTCGCAGGACGATGCCGTCATCGGCCGTGGCGGTCCCGATCGTGGAGGTCACGAACCGAAACGATACGCCGACGCCGACAGCGGTCAACTACGATTTCGCGATGAAGGCACTCGTTGAAGTTGGTCTGCGGGTCTTCGCCCTTCGCTATCGGTTCTACGACCAGCAGATCGGCGTCGTCGTCGGTGACGACGGGGTGCTCGTCATCGACACCCGGTCCAGCCATCGCCAGGCCGATGAGATCCTCAGGGACATCCGCACGATCACCGCGCTGCCCGTGTCCGTCGTTGTGAACACGCACGGCCACCACGACCATGCCTTCGGCAACCGGGTGTTCCGGCCGGCACCGATCTGGGGCCACCGCCGCTGCGCGATCATGCTCACGGCGACAGGCGACAGGCAGCGGGCGGAGGTGGCCGCGAACAGTCCAGGGCTTGCCGACGAGCTCGCGTCCGTCGAGATCGATCCCCCGGACCAGACGATCGACGATACCGCCACGATCGACGTCGGCGGGCGTCCGGTCGAGCTGCGCTATCTCGGTCGTGGGCACACCGACAACGATATCGTCGTCCGGGTGCCCGATGCCGGCGTCCTCTTCTCGGGCGATCTCCTCGAGAACGGGGCTCCACCCTACTTCGGCGATGGCTATCCGATCGACTGGCCCGCAACGGTTGAGATGCTTGCGAGCATGGTCGACGGTGCCGTGGTGCCGGGCCACGGCGATGTCGGGGATGCGACGTTCGTGGCTGCCCAGCTCGCCGATCTGCGCGCGATCGCGGGCCTCGCCGGGCAGGTCCATCGCGGCGATCTGGCGATCGACGATGCGATCAAGCGGGCGCCGTTCCCGGTCGGGGCTGCGCGGGAGCCCCTGGAGCGCGGGCTCGCCCAGCTCCGCGGAGAACTGGGCGAGCCAGCGGTCGTTGAGCGGGGTCCTTCGCCCTAGGAGCGTGTGTCGGTATTAGCCAGCAGGGCCACCCGGCGGGGTGGGAGAATC
>ERZ1292633.4923-Hain-H41-02um-R1-4923-length-12217-cov-4_pt1 | contig 12217 bp, 12 predicted proteins | sample MGYA00564406_ERZ1292633 | MGnify/ENA primary metagenome ERZ1292633 (study PRJEB36523, sample SAMEA6512639) | groundwater metagenome | collected 2019-01-08 | study: AquaDiva: Metagenomics assemblies of 32 groundwater samples
CCGCGGCGCAGTCGGCACTCGCCTTGGAGCGGATACTGGGACCGCATCTCACCGCCGGCATCGCGCTCGACGTACAACATGTCCGCACCCGACTCATCAAGAGCATCGCCGGGTCGCATCCGTTTCCGTCGTTGCCGAACATGCAGGCCACGGGAGAAATCATGGGGCTGCTCAAACATGTGGATTCGCGCGACCTCATGATCGTCGTCGTATCCGGCGGCGGTTCCGCGCTCTTGTGCTGGCCACATAAACTCAAATGCGACGATGTGTCCGCGATCACGCGCGTGTTGATGGCGAAAGGCGCGACCATCCAGGAGTTGAATACGGTTCGCAAACATCTGTCTGAAATCCAAGGCGGTCAACTCGCGCGGCTCGCCTACCCCGCCACGGTGCTCGGCCTCATCTTCTCCGACGTTCCTGGAGATGATCTGTCCATGGTCGCGTCCGGCCCGACGTACTTGGATACCACAACCGTGGCAGACGCGCGGCGCGTGCTCGCCAAATACCACATTTTGAAGGCCTGTCGTCTCCCCCATTGCGACATCATTGAAACACCAAAGGATTCGATGTTTTTTCGCCACGTCTCGAACGTCCTTATTGTCAGCAATGCACTGGCCGCCAAAGCCATGCGCGATGAAGCGCAGCGGCGCGGATACCAGGCACGCATCTTTTCCACGGAGTTGACCGGCGAAGCGCGCGAGGTCGGCCACATGCTTGCTCATATGTCTCGGCCTGGCGAAGCGTTAATTGCGGCGGGTGAAACCACTGTCACATTACGCGGGACCGGCCACGGCGGCCGCAACCAGGAAGCCGCACTTGGCGCGCTCGCAGCAGTGCCCGACGACGGGCTCGTCCTGGCTTGCGCCTCGGACGGCATCGACAACTCACTGCATGCCGGCGCCATTGCCGATGCCGTGACGCGCGCACATGCGACCCACCGGCATCTTTCCAGCGCAACATATCTTGCCCGCAATAATACGTTTCCCTTCTTTGCAAAAACCGGCGACGCCATCATCACGGGCGTCACAGGCGTGAACGTGTCAGATCTGTTCCTTAGTTTGCGAGCAGCACGGTGACCGCAGCCGAGCGTTCATGCGTGCCGTCGTGCCAGCGGGCCACGATTTCCACCGTGTTGTCCGCAACACCGGGTGTGACGTTCAACGGCGCGCTGTTGGCATCGTTGTTCGTCGTACCAGAGACGAAGGGCACAAGCGTGACGACGCCGTTTTGAACGGTGGCGCGGTCCGGATGGGAGACAGTCCACGTCGCCAGTTTGGTGACATCGCGCGTTTCTTCACCTTTTGTCCGCGTAAAGTGCGCCAATGCCTGTAATTGCAACGGTGTCGCAGCGAAAAGCACATACTGCTGCGACGGTGACAGTACGGTCAGTCGCTCATAATCGCTGTAGTCGACGCCGGGGTCGCGCAGCACGCCGGAGTCTGCCGCCTTCTGCACCTCTCTGTACTCGGCAACGGCGTCAACAACACCCAACGCGTTACGTATGTCGATGACATGCTTGGAAAAGACCGCATCGTCATCGAGCTGTTCCTGGATCCACGAGTCGTTGCGGATCACGTCCGACATCGGAGAGAGGACCTCGTTCACGGTCGCGGGCGGTTGCGCCGTGTTGATTGTCGCACTGAATCCTTCAGAAATATTTCCGAAGGTTTTCCCGGATACGCCGATGATCCCATCAAACACGTCGATCACGGCGGTCATGTCTTTCCCCGTGACAACGAACGCCGTGCCGCGCACGCCGGATACCACGCCGTTGTATGCCACGCCATAGGACGACTCCGCATCGAGCAATTTCAGTATCCGTGACCAGACGCGACCGCTCGTGAGCGTCAATATGACGTTCTGCCGTTGCGGCGCTGCTGCGTCAATCATGGCCTCGTCGATGCGCAGGCTGCTGTTGGCATCGAGAGCGACGCGCGAACTTTCAAAAAACGTCACGGCCGCAGCGCTGGCTTCGGCTGTTGTCAGCACATCGCCGGACAACACCTCCATGCCGGACGTGACCTCTTTCACCGTCCCGGCACGGGTGATCTCGACGTTCCCGCGTACTTCGGTGATCACGGCATGCGGCGTTTCCGCAAGCTCCTGCGGAGCGGCACGAAACATGCCAAACCACAACGCCAATGCCGCAGCAATGATCATCATGCCGAAGATGCTGAAGACGATGCCGTAGCTGATGCGAAACTGCATGTGCACATGATACAGTAATGGACGCATAAACGCGCATGGCCTACGGACTCACCACACAGGAATCGCGACTGCTTGCAGCGCTCAACACGCCCCGCAAGGTGCAGGATTTTCTCGAAGTGATTCCCATGCCGTTCGGCGAACATCCGCAGCGCTGCCGATCTCCGCGTCAGGTTTTGCGTGAAGGCGCCGCGTTTTGCATGGAGGGCGCCATGCTCGCCGCCGCCGCGCTCCGCATGCAGGGACGCGCGCCACTTATTGTGGATCTCGAGAGCGCACCGCACGACGACGACCACGTGATCACAGTGTTCCGCGAGCGCGGCCACTGGGGCGCGATCTCCAAGACGAATCATGCCGTGCTGCGCTGGCGCGATCCGGTGTATCGGACCATCCGCGAACTCGTCCTTTCGTACTTTCACGAATACGTTGATGCGGCGGGACGCAAAACATTGCGCTCGTACAGCAACCCCGTCGATCTGACGCGGTTCGACCGACGGAACTGGGTATCATCCGCCGAAGACGTCTGGTTCGTTCCGGAATATCTTGCCGACGTCCAACACCTTCCCCTGCTGACATCGCGTCAGCGCGCACAGCTGCGTCCGGCCGATCCGGTAGAACGCATAGCGGGAAACTTGGAAACGTATCCTTCGAAACGTCCATAACTGTGGACCCATCGTCGCTCGTTGTGCTACACTTTCTTTGATGAAACGCTGGTATTTCCTCGTCCCTACGCTGTGCGCCGCCGTCCTCACGGGCGCTCTGCCGGTGCATGCTCAAGCGCTGGTAGAGGGCGGGATAACCCCGCCCCTACTACTACCCCCTGGTGTTTTTCGGATGGCGGATGGTGCGTATTTCCACCCGGTTTCGCATAACCGCGCGCCGACGCTTGAAGCACTCGCCTCCCTCGTGCCCGGCATGGCGCCGATCGCCACGAGCACGCCCGAAACAACCACGAGCACCACACCGATTCTCTTCCCGCTCAAGGCGGCAATTGAACATGCCCGCAGCGAATTGCAATCGCGCATTACCGCGACGGCTCCGGCCGAACCGCGGTACGCCGTGGAAGAAGCCGATGCGCGCGATATCACCTTGGCAATTTGGAATCCAAAAACAGATGTGCTCCGCTACGTGGACGCACATAAGCGCGGAACATCCCTGACACTAGCGGACAGCTCCCGCAATGTTCAGGTTCTGCGCACGAACGGCGTCAATTCAACCTACCGCGTATTGGGCGATGACGGCGAAATTGTCGTCGGCGTCCGGTATCCGATCTACAAGAGCGTCGGCACAAAGGCCGCGCCGAAGTACGAAATCAGCGAAGTGGCGTACGTTCCTTACTCCGCCGGCCTCAACACGCCGGAGATGGCCGCCTATGGCGAGCGCTGGCTCAAGGAACAAATCAACGGCGCGTACAATGTTCTGCGTGAAAATAGCGTCGCCTCTCTGGCCTTCGACGGTGCACTTATGGCCGATAGCGTGGATAAGGAACTCATCACCGCAATCCTCGCCATCGAACACCTGGATACGAATACGGTGAAAAAGTTTCCACGCGAAAGTCTCGACGCATTCTACGTAGTGCTTGCCGCAAACGAATCGTCTTCCTACAACTTCTCCCGCTCTTCTGCTGGTGCCTTTGGCTTGGCGCAGTTTATGTCATCGACGTACAAATTCGTCGCCAGCAAACCGGAACTCAAACTCAATCCGGACTTTAATGCCGGCTTGTCAGACCCGGGCAACGCTATCCGTGCCCAGGTCGCCTACCTCGACTACATCCACTCGCGCCTGCCGCAGACGACCGTCGCGAACTACGACGCGCAACGCGATCTCGTCCACGAATATCTGGCGGCTTCTTACAATGGCGGTTATCCGATCGTTGCAAAAGCCATGCAGGTCTGGGAGGAGAATATGGATCTCAAAGAACGGTACATCATACGGACGCGTTCCCGCCTCAAACTGGAGACCATGAACTACGTCCTCAAACTCCGAAACATTCGCCAAGCGCTGCGCGAACGCGCCGCGGCGGTTACCATGGTAACGCAGTAGGCCCTTCGACTCCCGTTTAGGGCAGGCTTGACAAAAAGGCGGAAGTGTGATAGTATCCTCTCTTACCTGAAGAACGACAGAAAAGGAAAAAGCTACATTGTTTCGCCTTCAACTTCGTTTCGATCAAGGTTTGTACCGGATGTGCTTGTCTGCCCTGGTAGTCAAAACCCCCGCCATTGGCGGGGGTTTTGCGTTTCTGGCGCTATTTCTTCCTGCTGGGTCGCTCATTGCTCAGCCGCTCGTAGATCTTGATCAGCACGAGCATGATCAGAATCGAGTTGATCATCCAGACGATCGCACATAACCAGCCGAACATGCCGACGAAGAGAAATCCGCCCGGGCCTACGCCATACCCCATCATGTTCCCCCACCATCCCATCATATAAAAATCGGTTACGTGATCTCATTAAGTTTATACAAAAAACTCTCACTCGTCAATGATCAGCTCCGCACCCCAGGTGCCATCCTCGCGCTTGGTGACGCTCCCCTCGGCCACACGGACGCCTTTGATCGGCGTGGCAAGTGCCGCGACGCGGCCGACGTACGCGCCCTTGGCTTCGCGATCCGTGATCAGGTCAAAACGGAAATGGTTATACGTTTCACCATTTTTCACGGACTCGACGAGCGCGCCGCTCAGAAGCTTCCCAAGCAGTTCACCGAAATTTGCCCCGCTCAGCGCGAACAGCCGTTCATGCTCCTGCGCAGATGCTTCCGAGGTCACCTCGGAAGGATGCTGAATCGAAAACAGCCCCATGATCGAAGCGATTGCCAGACCGGCACGTGTCGAGCCGATTGCCGTGAGGCGCAGGCCGGCCGGCGTTTCGTTGATCTCGAATCGTTGCATATCAGCCCAAACATTTTAGTTTGTCCGTAAGCTCAACGAATAGCTTCTCCAGTTTTTCCGCATACGCCTTTTCCTCCACGAGTTTTCCGTCGGCATCGAACGCGTTCCAAATGAACGGAATGTTCACTTCGTCATGCACGTTGATCATGCGCAGTTCAGCACAGACCTGACGCAGCTGCTCCACGGCGCGCGTCCCGGCCGCGACGCCTCCGTAACTGACGAACGCAACCGGCTTCCCGTTCCATTCTTTATAGAGATGGTCCAACGCGTTCTTAAGCACGCCGGGATAGCCGTGGTTGTATTCGCAGGTCACGATGATATATCCCTGCGCCTGACTCACCTTTTCTGACCACTTCCGCGTGTAGCCGTAGGAATACTCCCCCCGCATTGGAGACTTCGGATCGTTAAAAAACGGCAGCGGCCAGTCGCGCAGATCAATAAGCTCGGATGTGAAGTCGTTCCGTGTTTTTGCTTTTTCCGCGACCCATCCGGCAATCTTGTCACCGACGCGCCCTTCCCGTGTGCTGGCCAAGATAATCTGGATGTGGGGCATACGCGAATATGGTAGCAAATCCCGTATACCGCTACCATGTGGACGTATGCAAGTCCCCCACCGGCGTTCGGAAGAACATAAGAAGTATCAACGTCCCAGCGATGTGGACACCTATTTGACCGCGGCGGCCATCGCCCGGCTTAAGGACGATCTGGTACGATCGGAGAAGGAGCGGCCCAAAGCAGCAGAGGACGTTGCCCGATACAAGGAAATGGGCGACCTCTCCGAGAACGCCGCCTACCAAGAGGCGAAGTTTCAGCTCCGCCGCATCAACAGCCGCATTGAATCCATTAAGGAACGACTGAAGCGCGCCGTAGTGATTGACGAGGATGCGGGAGCCGGCGGTGTGGTCCGCGTCGGCGCGACAGTGACGATCCGCATGAACGGGCAGGAAAAAACCTACCAGATCGTCGGCTCACAAGAAGCCGACCCTTCCCGCGGCCGCATCTCCCACCTCTCCCCGCTCGGTCAGCTGCTGATAGGTAAACGCGCCGGCGATACAGTGACACGCGAAGCGGACGACAAAAAGACGATGGTCGAGATCATCGCCGTCGCTTGATTGCTACTTTTTCTTGTAGAGATCAAAGGCCTTCTTGCCGGCCATCATGGCCAATCCCCCGCCCGGGACGAAGTTGGCCACCTCTTTGCCGAACTCGAACATCTCGTCGTTCGTGAATGAACCGCGCAGGCGTTCCGCGATCTTGTTGGCCTGGGCGCGCGCTTCACCGGTTGCGCCGTCAAAGGAGACGGTGACGCGTTTATCCTTGGGCTTCCAGTGGAATTCGAAGGTATAGATCGGGATGAAGTACAGGGCGAGTTCGGCAATCGCGATCTGCTCGTCGAGAATCTGATCCGCTTTGATGGGCTTGATCAGCGCGTTCACGACCGTGCGCACCAGAAAGGCGGGCTTGGCCGCGAGCGCCACGATCGGCGTGCCGTCCTTGGTCAGTTCCTCGGTCGTTTCGATCTGCCGGCTGGCGCGGGACAGGTATGTGGAAAATGCGCCCGGTTGGTCGGTCTGCGCGTCGATCAACTTCTCTTCGCGGTACTCCTCGATGCAGTGCTCCACGCCGTCGAGACCGATCGTCTTTGCCTGCGCTTCAAATGTCGTCCCGAGCAGTTCGACGTCCTTGACCATCGGCTCCACCGGAACCTTGTAAGTCATGCGGCGTTTATATTCGTAGCGGGCCGTGCCGAGCACGCGCCAAAACGCCTCGAACCGCTTTTCCTCGTAGACGATGTCGATGTCCTCGGCTTTCGGCCGGTTGAGCATGTTCATGATGCCGCCGAAGGACTTCACCTTCTGCGCCTGGGCCATCTCGCGCGCTTTTTCCATGCCCAAAAGATCCTCCAAAACCAGAAGTTTCTCGCCGTCGATACGGATATTGCTCAGACCTTCTCCAGGCATATGTGTGCTGCGCATCCTACGTGGCAGGACGCGGAATGACAACGTGCGCCTTATGCAACGCTCCGTTTGAGGACGCTCTGCAGGACGGCCAGAATACGATGGTGGACGATGTGCGATTCGAGCAACTTGGCGACGGCTGCTTGTTCCTTCTTGAGCAGCCGCGTCTGGGCCAGGCGTTTGACCGCGGTGACGACGCGCGCGGGATCGTCGAAGTTCTTGATCACCATTCGTCCAAGTCCGGCCTTTCGCAAAATTTCCGAAAAGCCGACATTCTCCGAAACAAGAACGGAGGTGCCAAGCACGACGGCCTCTGCGGCCACGTTACAAAATGTCTCAAAATGTGACGGTACCACCAGCAGGTTGATGGACCGGAAAAACTTCTGGAGATCTTCGTAACTCATCGGATCCGTGCGCTCGATCGTTTCCGGAATATGAAACTTCCGGTCGCGGTAGGAGGTGACGAGCATGGCGCGGTGCGGCCAGCGCTCGGCGAGCAAGTCCTCATGTAGCGTGACGAACGCTTGGAAGTTCTTGATCCGCGACCAGCGGCCGACCGCGGCGATCGTGTAGCGTCAGACCAGTCGCCGCGCCAGCAGGCCGTGCGCTTCAACAGGATTAGGAATGACCGTAGCGTGTGTTGCGGCGTGCCCCAAGATGTCGGTCTCCACCACGGAACGGCACAGCGACGACGGGTAGATGATGGCATCGGCCATGGAGGCGATCCAACGCTCATACGCCAGCAATCGCCGGCGCGTGAAGTACCCCGTATGAGGATTCACCTCTCGCTGCAAAACGCCGGCGTAGCGCAGGACGGTGGGGATGCCCAGCTCCTGCGCCGCAGTCGCCAATATCCACGGCGCATAATACGTGCCGTTCAAGAGCACGACATCCGGCACTTCGCGCCGCAACACCTCTTTCGTCGTCTCCACAAGCACGTCCCAGCGCTGCCGCAACGCGTCGCGGTTCCAGGCCTTCTCCCACGGCAATCGCGGAATGATGTCGATGCCGTTGATGATGTGGTGCCGGAAAAACAACGGATCGAAATGCCGAAAAATCGACGGACCAAACACATGGCGCGAAGTGATGAACTCGATCCCGACAATGGTATCCTCCTTCTTCTCCAGCCAGTTGAAGAGGGCGAGGTTCGAAATCGTGATTCCCCCAAACGCGTCGCGGTGGACGTTTGTCGCGATTTTCATGAACCAAGTATAACAAAAAATACCAATTCTCCGAAGACGTGCTATGACTCCCCTCGCGGCGGTTTGCGCGTTCGCTTCACGGCGCCGGTGCGGCGCTTGTCTTCCAGGCGCTTCTGTTTTTGCGTGTAGCTGACGCGGGTCTTTTTGCGTTTCTTTTTCGGCGCCAGCGCCTCGGCGACCAAATCCTGCAGGCGCTGGATCACCTCGTCCCGATTCTGAGATTGCGACCGCTCCGTCTGTGCAGCGAGCACGATTTCGTCCTGGCTGTTCAATCGCTTCCCCGCATGCGCACGGATGACCATCTGCTGCGCCTCCGTAAAGGCCTGCGACCCACCGACGTGCCAACGCAGCTGGACCTTGCTGGACGTCTTGTTGACGTTCTGCCCGCCTGGACCGGAGGAGCGCACAAAATCAAGTTGGATCTCCGTTTCAGGAACCCTGGGCATGGAAGTCTTTAAGATATCTCTTGTTCTGGTTCATATTGCTGAAAATATATCTAACCCCAATTCAATATCTTCAGTATAACAAAATCCCAGCCATTTGAGCTGAGATTTTGGTGTCCTCTTTCCGTTCCGTCTGTCGTTCGTACGTCGTCGCAAGTCAGGCTCCGGTGATTGACTTTGCTTCGATGGTCGAGGTGCTGCCCTCCCCTGTTGTTATGGACTTCACCATGCCAATGCCTTTCACCCACCATTCAACGGATGTCGAAGGCGACGGCGGTGTCTTGTTTGCTGCCGAGCCAGTGAACTCATTGGTCGAAGTGCGCGTCACCTCGACTTTGACCGCCTTATACGTGCCGGCCTTGATCGTGACCGACTCATCGGCGACCGCACGGCTCTGTTCCGTTGTGGTGATAGTGAACACACCCATGCCCGCGGCAACGGCCGCGTCGCTGGTCGATTCTAACTGCACCGTCTGTGCATTGCTCCATGTGGAGCCAGCTTTGACGTCCGACGGCATGAAGGTGCCACTGGACGAGACGACCGTCATCTTAAAATCCTGGCCATCCGTGGAGATAACGGAGTGGTCCAGGCAGTTGACCTTTACGTTGGATGTTATGCCGCCGGCCATCTCCGTGCGGGCTGTCACGGTGTTACCGGATACGCCAACGATGTTGGTCGTGTAGTCAGAGTCCCCTGCGGTTTGCTGAAATGGCGTGACGCTATATGCGATTGTCAACCCGGGCTTGAAACCGAAGTACGGGTTTCCGCATGATTCCGACGTCGTCGTGCTCGGCTTCTCGGTCGGCGTGCCATTCGTGGCCACGGACGCACTCTGACCGCAACCGGCGCCGATGAGCACGAGTGATGTCAGTAAGAACGAAATAGTACGTTTTGTACGCATAGCAGCAGAAAAAGATATTGATTCCTTGTAGATATGATACTCCCACGCATCAGCAGGTCAATTGATCTGTGAGCACAGACTACCTATAAGAATTCCACTCACACCAAGAGAAAGCAAAACGCCCGTCACAAGGACGAGCGTTTTGCTTTGGCTCCGGGGGTGGGATTCGAACCCACGACCAATGGATTAACAGTCCACTGCTCTACCGCTGAGCTACCCCGGAATATGTGATGACGACGCCAGAATACCTGCCGTCGCGGGGGCCGTCAACGCAGCGGCACTGCATCGTTTCGCAAAGATGCACCAGACACGGTATTCTGTCCGTATACAGACGCACACCCACGCAGACACCTTCGCTCCGTAGTATATCCTCTCGCCCCTTGAAATACTGCACATTCCGGCGTATACTCGTCGGGCTATGGCGAACGATAACGTTGTCCTGCGTTTCAACGACGTCACCTTCCTCTACGGCGAACACCGGCCCATCCTTGATGAGGCTTCCTTTTCGGTAAGGAACGGCGCAAAGGTGGCGCTGATGGGTCAGAACGGCGCAGGAAAAACAACGCTGTTTCAGCTGATCACGGGCGCGCTGCAACCGACGTCTGGCGGCATCTTTACGACACCCAAAGAAGCGACTATCGGCGTTGCCAAGCAAGTCGTCACACCGGAACACAAGGAATTGACCGTGCGTGAGTTTTTTGCGACGACCTTCACCGAGGTGCCGTATAACCTGGACAAACGTATTGCCACGGTGCTGGACGCGGTCAATTTGACGACGGATCTCAAGAAGAAAGTGAAAGTTCACTCGGGCGGCCAGCAGGCCCGTTTGCTTCTGGCCTACGCGTTGATCCAAGACCCGGACTTGCTGCTGCTCGATGAACCCACCAACAACCTGGACCAGGAAGGGATCGACCACCTCACCGGCTTCCTGATGATGTATGAGAAGACCGTTCTAGTGATTTCACACGATGCCGAATTTTTGAACACCTTCACGGACGGCGTGCTCTACCTCGACGTGCACACGCAGAAGGTCGAACAGTACCAGGGAAACTATTTCAACGTAGTCGAACAGATCACCGAGCGCATTGAGCGCGAACACATGCAGAACGCGCGCGCCGAAACGGAGATCCGGAAGAAGCGGGAGCAGGCGGAAGTCTTTGCTCACAAAGGCGGCAAATTGCGCTCGGTGGCCAAACGCATGCGCGAGGCAGCCGAAAGTGCGGAAGAAAGCATTGTGGAGGTGCGTCGCGAGGATAAGACCATCCGCGAGTTCACCATCCCCTTGCAGGAATTTCCGTACGACTTCAACGGCAAAATTCTTGACATCACGCAGATCGGGATCATGAAGAGCGGAGAGCATGTCACCAAAGAGCTTGATCTGACGCTCCGCAAAGGATCGCATGTGTTGCTGGCCGGCCCGAACGGCATCGGCAAGTCAACGCTTCTGCAACGCATCGCCAACGATACGGCCGAAGGCATCACGATCGGCAAAGAAGTGCGCGTCGGCTACTACAGCCAAGACTTTTCCACACTCGACTACGGTCAAACAGCATACGCCTGTCTGGAGGATGTCATGGAAAAAAAGGATGACCAGCTGTTGCGCGCCTCGGCGGCGGGCTTTCTCTTGGATGGCAAGGTGCTCGCCAGCCGGATTGCAGATCTCTCAGAAGGACAAAAGGGACTGCTCGTTTTTGCCCGTCTGATGCTCATGAAACCAGGACTCCTCATTCTCGATGAGCCGACCAACCACATTAACTTCCGCCACTTGTCTGTCATCGCCAAGGCCATCGACGCCTACGGAGGCGCCGTACTCATCGTCAGCCACATTCCGGACTTCGTGGCGCAGATCCGGATTGACACGACCATCGACCTCGGAAAACTGTGAACTCGTTTATCGTTCTATGAAAAACAGTCCGTCTCTCCATCCCGCCGCCCAACTCGCCGTCCTCGTTGCCGGCCTAGCCGTCCTCGGCGCAGGACTCGTCTGGTTCGCCGGTCGCTCCCCCGCCGTACCGACACCGAACACCAACGTCTCCGCAACCGGCGGCGGTGAAACAGATGGACTCACGGTGCGCATGGAGACGTTCTCCGAAAAAACTCCGACGATGGAAATCAACATTCTCTATCCGCAGGTCGATGGCATCCGCACGATCGAACAGGCCGAACAACTGAATGGAGAACTGGAACAGACTGCAATCGCCTGGATGGATCAGTATAAGCGCGAGGTCACCGACGCCGGCGCGCCGGATCCGCTCGGATCCAAGAGCACTATTGATATTGAAGCGACCATGGCTTTCCTCGCGCCGGAGATTGTCAGCGTCCGATACGAAGCTTCGGTCTACAGCGCTGGTGCCGCGCACCCCAACTCGTTCTACAAGACGTTGAACTGGGACATCATCCATGCGCGGGACATTCAAACAGACGACCTATTCGTGAACGAGGCCGACTGGATCAGCCGCTTCTCCACGCTGGCTATCGCCGACCTTGAGCGTCAGTTCTCGGGTGCGGGCGACGATTTCGAAGCGCTCTCGACCGACATCCGCCAGGGCGCCGGACCGCGCGCGACATGCCCAACGTGGAATCGCGTTCCGCGTATTCCGATAAGACAGCGAGCGGCCCGG
>ERZ1292633.4924-Hain-H41-02um-R1-4924-length-12216-cov-5_pt1 | contig 12216 bp, 5 predicted proteins | sample MGYA00564406_ERZ1292633 | MGnify/ENA primary metagenome ERZ1292633 (study PRJEB36523, sample SAMEA6512639) | groundwater metagenome | collected 2019-01-08 | study: AquaDiva: Metagenomics assemblies of 32 groundwater samples
CCCCCAGACATCGCAGGAATGATTGCGTCCGTCGCTTGGCTGCTGTTTGCTCCGGGGACCTCTGGCTTCGCGGGAACCGATGCCGACACGCTGTCTTCCTTGGCTTGGGTGACTGCGGGTGGCATGCTCGTGTGGGCCGCGCTCTCCGTCATCTGCTATCGCCGCTTCGCGAAGCGCTACGGCGAGGAGTTTTCCAGTCGCGTCGTCTCTACGGTTCACGCGGTCATCTCTACGATTGCGTGCGGCTACGCGATGGCTTTGCAGCCCACTTGGCAGCTAGGGATCAAACCGACCTTTGCTGCTCAAGTCGCCATGTGCCTCAGCCTCGCCTACTTCCTCGTGGATTTATGTGGCATCTGTATGCTTTCGTACTTTGAATGGGTCTTTCTGGCCCACCACGGTGCGTGCATCGCCGGCCTCGGCGTCGCCACGTTCGGTGGCTGCAGCGGGTTCGAACTGGTCGCATGCACGTTCCTGTGCGAAGTTTCCAATCCGGCAATGCATTGCCGTTGGATCACATTGAAGCGGAAGGGGGCCGACAACAAGCTGTTCCGGCTGCTCAACATCTGCACAGTGGCGCTCTTCGTCGTGGCCCGCATTGTCGTGGGACCGATCCTGACCGTCATCGCCGTTAGCGATGCCAAGAACCCTCCGTTCGTGAGGCTGCTCGCGTTTGTGCTGCAATTAGTCAGTCTCAAATATGGTTGGTACATCATTCGGTCCGAGTGGCGGGGCCACACCTGGAACATTTGACGTGCGCCCAGCCGTCGTGATGGGCCGTCCCCAAATTTGCTTTCTCACCACTTTTCTGGATGCAGTGAGGGTACCCGACTACCTCGTTTTCTGTGTGATGCCAAATTGTTCTCCCCCTGCTCGCACCTGCATTACTCGCACGGTAGCTGGGAGAGCAGCTGCTCGCACGGTAGCTGGGAGAGCAGCCCCGTGTTCGATACGCAGCACGGGATATGGCAACTCGAAACGCGGATGTAACCAAGTCAACGTTGCCCCTCAATCGCGACTCATCGGTTGGGTGAACCCATCGCGCGACATGCGACCACCGATCTTAACACCCCTATTAGATCAGACCCCTTTATTCTCAGATATTCTTGGTTGTGTGTGCTCCTGGAGACATGAGCCGCCCGTTGCGTCGATGTCTCTCGCGGCTGGTCATGGCTGCGGCGGTTGCGGCCGCGTTTCTCGCGGCGTGGCCAGTTGTGGCGTCCACTGCGATGCTGGATGGGCGCGGCGAGCAGGACGAAGGGGGGGCCCAGGGGATGGGTCGGGGGGAGTCGTCAGCCACCGCGACGCTGTTGGCGATTCAAGTGATTCATCGACATGGTGCGCGCACACCGTTGACACCGAAGAACAAGACGGTAGTTTGTGGCTCCGAAAACGGGTGTGGAGTGCTCACGGACTTTGGAAAGGCGCAACTCGCAAGCCTGGGCACCTGGATTCGTACCAACTACGCGTCGCTTCTGCCCACCGACGGCCCGAATCTTACGGTCACCGAGTCATATTCTTACCAGCGCGTGTTCTCGCGGTCAACCGACCTGCCACGCACGCTGCAAAGTAGCGCGGCGATGCTCCGTGGCCTCTTTCCCAACACGACCGCCTTCTTCCCCGTCGTCAATACCGTGCGGTTCTTGACCGACATTCTGTGCCTGATCGACGCCCAGATGTCTTTTCACTTGCTTGACGTCTTGGGCTCCTTCTTCGTGCTGGACGACGCCGCCATGCAGCTCTTCACGCCGCCGCAGCTGACGGCGATGGGGCTCGAGGCTGATATCCCGAGTCTCTGCGGCATCTTTCCAGCACAGTACGTCGACTGTGCGGGCGTGCTACAGGACATCGCGGCCTCCGCCTTTTCCGCTGGCGACCTGCAGAGTCGCTACCCGCAACTATGGTCCCAGTACGACAACCTCACGGCGATGCGGCGTTACATCAATCAGGCGCGGTTTCCTTTCAACGCGACCGCGCCCGACCAACAGCAGCGCGGCTCGTACGGCCAGATTTTGGCCCAGCGGCTGATGCAGAACTTCGACGCGGTTCGCAATTCGGTAGACGAAAATGGGCAGCTCAACGCATCTGCCACGCGCATTTTCGAATACTCTGTTCACGATACCACGATCATGCCCTTGTCGGCCACGCTGGGGCACAACGAGCTGATGTTGCCGCTCTTCGGCGAGACCCTGATACTGGAGCTGTGGCAGACACCGAACGGAGCCGGGGGGTCATCGGCCGGTAAGTTCGACTACACGATTAAACTGCAAAGCGGTCGCCCGGCACAGGGTCCGACGAACCTAACGGTCGACATGTCGTTCATCCCTGTATTCTGCATTGTCGCTGGCGAGACAGGTTCGTTAAACGTGCTGAGCAATTACAGTACGCCCGATGGCTGCCCAATGGACGACTTTTGGTCCTACGTCAACGCGTCGATTCCCGCTGTGGCCGGGGGCCTGGACGCCGGCCTCTGCTATCTCCCCGCGGACGCGGTGAAGCAAATGGACTGCGGCAAGCTGGACGCCCCAGCGCCAACGGAAAGCGACAACGCCACGGCGGCGTCCGCGCAGTGCAGACTGTACCGGGAACGATGTCCCACGGCCGGCTGCCCCGAAGGCTTTCTCGTGAACCCCGTGGACCTGAGTTGCGTGGAGCTGAAGCCGCGACCATCCCTCGTGACTCCCTCCATTATGGTCGTTCAAATTCTGACGTCTCTGTTTGTGGGCGGATTTTTGGCCCTTGCGGTGTCCGACGCGGCGCGACGATGGCGCGAGAGCGGCACGCAACAATTGAACAGTGATGCCCCAGAGGTTAGTCCCAGGCAGTACCGCAAAATGTAAGGGGTAGGCGTGGCGGCGTTACTCGCCGCGTCGATGGCAACCTTACCAGAAGTGATCACGAGGTCGCGGTCAACGTTGCCCCTCTTCGTCAACGATTCCCCCCCTTCCTTCCCTTCCCGGGTGTGCAGTCCACTTCCCCCTTTCAGTACCACCGCCCCAAACCAATGGGTCACCTCGAGATGTGGCGCTCCCGCCAGAAGCTGAAGTTCGGCAAGGGCTCCCGCACGTGCGTCATGTCCGGCAACGGCAAGTGCCTCGTCCGCAAGTACGGCCTCAACATCACTCGCCAGTCCCTTCGCGAGAACCACGACAACCTCGGCTTCCACAAGACGAAGTAGTCAACGCAAAGTAGTCAACGCAACATGCAAAGTGCCTTCGATGGCGGCCAGTCGTTGGCTAGCCATCGCCGTCGTAAAGGGGGAGAGCGTGGCCTCGGCGAGCGTAGCCAGCCTTAATACCGCCTGAACCTCCCTGTTTCCCACTTTTTGACCGCCAGATCCAATGACGTCTGTGTGTCCGAAGAGAGGAGGCGTCTGATAGCTGTGGCGGTGTCAGCTGAACACCCTTCGTGAATCGATCGATCATCCACCATTTTCATTCATCTTTGCGAGAATTCGTTGCGCAGTAACGCTCAACAGTTACCGTTGACCTCTGTTGTGTATGGCCGTAGCTCCGGACCGCCTCCCGTCACGCCACGTGGACCCGGCGTCGTTGCCTCCAGCCGCCCCCCTGGTATCGCCTCCTCCGCCAGGAACCGCAGCGCCTCGCAGCGTCTCTGTCAGCGGACGGAGCGCCTCGACGTCGTCCATTCGCGCCGCCGTCGACGAGTTGCACGTCGCGCAGGCTCGCTTGAGCGCCGACAAAGTCAAAGCTGCTGAGCGGCAGGCCGCGTTGACCGTTCAACGCGCACTCGCGGAAAAACGTGAGCGAGGCCGCCTCGCCGCGGAGCACGACGAATCCACGGAAGTGGCCAAGGCCTTCCGTAAAGCGGATGAAGAGGAAAAGCGCGAGCGCGCGGCGGTGATCAGGATGGAAACGGCAGCGTCCGTTGCGGCCGCTCGCCAGTCCGTCGATACAGTGAACAGAACGGTGGCCGCAACTGTTGCCGCCGTGCAAACGGAACTACAAACACTTGCGCTGGAGCGGCAGGCTCAAGAGCAACAAGCCAAGGCCGCTGCCGTGGCCGCCGCTCGTGCGGCACTCGTTGACAAGGCCGGCGCCGACCGGGTCACGTCCGAAAGTCCTGCTCGCACGGCGCGGATGCACCGAGAGGCATCCATCGCATCCCATCATTGTTCCCTGGCCCGCGAAATATCCGCTGCGATTCAGGAATCACTGGCTCGACGGCGCGTGGATGACATCGCGCACGCGGCCATGATCCGAAAACGTGTGGCTGAATTGAAACGCCGGGATGCCGAACGGAGCGCACGACGAAGCCGCGACGCCGTCGCGCGCAGCACCGAGGGTCGGCGGCTCCGAGAGCTCGCCACTACGAAACTGGCGCAGGTGCGGTCGCAATCCGCGGAAGCTGGAAGGTCGAAAGTGCTTGTCGAACACGCAGAGGAGCAACGTCGGCTGCAACAAGTGCGCAGCGTGCTCGCCGAACACGCCCACGCGGCACACGAGACGGTTTCGTCCGAGAAACAGCTACTTGCGGAGCTCGCTAAACGGCTGGAGGCAGATGACCGGGCATCGAAACGCCGGGCGTACGCCTCGGTCAAGGCGCAGGAGTCGGACGCCAAAGCTAGCGTCGCGGTTCACAAGTCAGCGGTCCGCCAGGTGAGTATCAAAATTGCCGAAGAAAGCAAATCACTGGATGAAATCCGCCGCAATCAAGAGCACGACTTACTCGAACGACGAAAGGCGGCGGCGGCGGCGCTGAGGCAACAGCAAGAGAGCGCGGCGGAAGACGTTCGGAAGTCGCGAGAAAAATCTCCCGCGCGCCGCTCGGAGGAGGAGGAGCATGCGAGGCGCCTGGCGGAAATGCAAGCGGACCATCAGCGAGCCCGCGAGGCGCTGCAGGAACGGTTACGAAGGGAGCGCAGCGAGGCGCTAGCGAAACGACAAAACGATCAACGACGCAGACAGGAGGAGCTCGCGCGAGTGCGCCAGGAAGCAGAAGACCGCAGGGTGAAGGCCCTCGAGCTGCTCGAACAGCGGCGCCGCGAACTGTTAGGCGAGAGCGTCGCACTTTGACCGGGCAAACACACCCCTAAACGATCGTACGCGCGAGGTGAAAATGATAGACATTTGTACGGTATCTTTTTTGTCACAATAGGTCCTATTAGGAAGGCGTTGCTGCCTTCGTTGGGAGACGTGCATCGGGCCGCGTGATAGCCAAGATGTGCCTCCGGTGTGATGTCTCTCTCTCTTCGCAGGTGAATTGAACGCTGCTTGCCTGGCCAGTCATTGAATCCATGTATGTCCATCACGGTGTTCGATGTCGGTGCGCTGCAACACACGGGTCTGGACCACCCGTACTGGATGACGGAGCCGTCGTCCATCGCCGTCGTCGTGTCGCGCCGTCGTGCGCCGAATGACACGATTCAATTGGAGATCGCGGACGTCGCGGGTTCACCGCGGGATGCGAACGTCGCCTTCTTGGGAGCGGCAAGAACGACCGAGCCCGGCTACTTAATCTCGTTGGATGCTGGCGCCGATGCCGTGTTTGCGTCTCCCGGGGACCTGAAGACGATGCCGCATCCTGTCGCGAGTGCCGACGACGTAGTGGAGGGGTCACGCCCCCCTCTCCCACCTCCTCGCTTCGTGGAGGGCGAACTATTCCGGTTGTCTGCGTCGCGCTTCGAACTGTTGCGTCGCGTTCTGCGAACGGCCTTTGTGTCGTCACGGCCGCCTCCGCCATCACCTCCTTCGGCTGCTCTTTCGCACCTCGTCGTGGTGTCCTGGCGCGAGGAACGCGTGCTCTCTGGGTCAGGGGAGGTGATCGTCGCCTTCCGCAGGTCGATCGACGCCGTGTCTGCGTCGAAGATTGGCTGTCGGTTCATCCCCGTCGCTGAGCTTCATTCGACGACGACGCGGTATGTGGGATCCAAACTGCTTCAAAATCGTGCCTGTGAAGGGGATTGGGTGCCCCGTCGATCCGACGTGACCGGCGCACGAGGTTGGCGCCTTCTGAGGCCCACCGTCGAAAGGCCTCCCTGTGACCCGACCACTCAGGGCCTCACGCCCCAGGCACCCGGGCATTCGACTTTTCCGCGACTTCAACACTCATCACGTATCGTAGCCGTCCCCGTTGCGGCAATGGAATCGGATACATGGACCGCCCCCGAAGGGGGCCCCCCCCGCGATGGCTGGGCGTCCCACGTGGTGACACTGTGCCCGAGCGATCCGGGGCACTGGTTCATTCCAGTCGAGCGGCCGGTCGTGATGGTCCTCTTGGACGGCGCTGGGGACGCCATCGGGTGCGCGACGCATCCCAACCCACCCGGCATACCGCAAGCGGCTACGCCCTTGCAGATGATGGCCGAGGCCACCTGGTGGCCGCGCTTACCGCCCTCCTGGCGCGATGAAGGAGCCCAGGTGGACACTCGTCCGTTGCAGCCGTCAGGGGGCGCGAACGCCATCGCGCGCCACGGTGTGTGCGGCGTCATGGATCCCTATCGGCCTGGCAAGGCGTGCGGCAGCGACACGGCACATTTGTCGCTGTTTGGATGCGACCCCGCTGTTTTCTACAACGGCCGCGGGGCGTTCGAGACGATGGGTGCTGGCTTGGCGCTGCAACCGTCCACGGACCTCGCCTTCAAGTGCAACTTTGCCACCGTCCGCGAGGGCCCGTCGCACGACGCCGAGGACACACCCGTCGTGCTGCTGCGGCGATGCGACCGATCCTTTGAGAGGGAAGGCCCGGTGCTGTGCCAGTTTTTGGACGGCCGTGAAATCACCGCGGAGGACGGATGCCCACCCCACCCGGCGGGGACGTTTCGCATCCTCGTAAAATATGCCACGGAGCATCGTTGTGGGCTGGCCATTCGTGGCCCACCCGAGGTGCTGGTCAGCGACGTCTCGGGCACCGACCCATTAAAAGACAACCACCCACTGTGGCGCTGCAGGCCGTCCGAAGGCGTAATCGACAACGAACCGCTTCGTCTCCGAGCGGAATTAACGTGTTCGGTGGTCCAAGCCGCGAGCCGAATGATCCGACGCCTCCTCCGCGGCCACCCGATCAACGTCGCACGCCGTGTGGCGAAGAAGCCGCCGGCCAACGCCGTTCTGCTAAGGGGAGCGGCGACGGCGAATCGACTGCCGTCTTTGTCAGCGCGCTTCGGTTGGCATGGATTCGCGATCGCCCCGACGTGCATCATTAAGGGGTTGGTCTCCATGCTCGGTATGCGGCTGGTGGACGCACCGGGCGGCACGGGAGACGTGCACAGTAACTATTCGAGCAAGGTACGCGTCTGTCTCGAAGCGCTGCAAGAGTCCTTCAAGGCGTACTTCCCGTTCAGCAGGAGCGCCGCAACGCAGCGTCGGCCGTACGACTTCGCCTTTGTGCACATGAAGGGAATGGACGACGCGTCGCACGAGGGCCACCGCGACGTGAAGACCGCGTTGTTATTCCGGGCCGACGCTGCCTTGGCCGAGTTGTGGCGGAACGTTGCCGATGGAACCACTGTGCTCGTAACTGCGGATCACAGCACTCCTGCGTCGCTGCTGGACCACAGCGCCGATCCTGTGCCGTGTGCCATCGCCACGAAAGGTGCCGACCCTTCCCGGGTTCCACGCGACGCGGTGATGCAGTTTCACGAATATTCCTGCGCGAGAGGGTCCCTGGGTCGTTTTGTCGGTGGCGACCTGCTCGACTTTGTCCGGGCTTACCACGGTCTCTCACATCGGTGAGACCCGGTTCCTGTGCCCCGCGACCGGAGACGCGGTCAACCTCAGCGGCCTGTTCAAGGGAACGTTCGTTGTGCCTATTCGGTTCAGTGAGCGTCAAGTTTCAGTGGCACCGTCGAGCGAGAAACAGTATCGTTGTGTGTTATTTTGTGTGCATGTTGATCTCGTCTATCCTCCCGCATGACACACACACGACTGGAGGGTAGAGATAGGGTCCTGTCGAACCGCCAGCGTTTGGAGAGGCGTTGTCGAACGATGGAGGTCGCAGTCAAGTTGCTGTGACGACGAAATGATGTCCTTTGTGAGCGAGACGCAAGTCGATGGTGCCGCCCCGTTCTCGCGGATCGGCGCCGCACGGAGAGAGGCCGCCGCGGAACCGCAGGACGAGGCCCCCCCAATGGGCTTGACGCGCCGCCGGCGATCGATTGTGATCAAGTACACCGCGCCGCCAATCGAGCGGTCACCGCTGCCGTCCACTCTCCCACCCGCCCTCGGCGCACAGAAGTTTCTCGCCAGTCTATCGTTCCCAGGGAGTGCCGATAGGAAGCGAGGAGCCGCCGCCAGCGCTAACAGTAGTAGTGGGGGCGTAGTGGCCACGCCCCAGGAGGACAGCGGCACGCGACCCGAACAGCTACGTCGCTTCGTGGCGGCAAGCACGAGCGAGGCCTGCCGCAGTTACTTTGAAGCCTGCCTGCAATACGCGCTGAAAAGGGAGGAGGAGGAACAGGCGAGTCGTCGTCGGTCTGCAGCAAGCAGCGCGACCAACCAGCCCTCGCCGACCGCCAGTTACGGTAACACAGACGTTGGTGCCGTCGCCCCGGCATTGACGCCTGCGGCTGCGAAGCCCTCAGATGCGGCAGGCGTGACGTCGAGCGCGGCCACCGAGGCGATACTGGTACGCGCCGTCCAACGCATGCAGACGCCGTCGAGCACGACGTTTTGTTGGGTCCAGTCCCCGCCACAGCCGGGCCGGCCGGTGCGGTCCGTTCTTGGGCTCACCACGGTGATCTGCAAGCTGCATGGTATGTCCACGGGTGCCCCGGCCGATGCCCCCTCGGACGCTGGCGTTGCCACGTCGTCGAGTGGCGGTGCCGCACCCGGCGACGTGCCTGGATCTGCCGATTGGCTCGGCATGGAAGATGCCGAGAGCATTCATTACCGCAAGCTTCGCCAAGCGTACCGGCTTAACAAACTGCACGATGCCTCGTGGATGACCATGAGCAACTATGCCTTCTTGCTGCGTGAAGATGGGAGCGGCACCGACGGCAGAGACGACGCCATTGGGGGGGACGCACCAGATGGTTCAGCCGGCTCCGGCGCTTTGAGCGCTGGGAGGGATCCGCGGGATGGACTCGCGGATGTTGACGCCTACTTTTTGGATGACTCACCGCACCTTCTCATCGCCGACGCGCGGTGCACGACGATCCGCCTCTCATCGTTTGCGTGCACGCTGATCTCGCACGATGCCGCGGATGTCAAAGCTCAGCATCAACGCGACCGCGACCGCTCTTTCTACCAGAAGCACCCCGACCTCGCCGCGCTGGGCCTCAATCTGCACGTCATCCGGCGGACAAAAGTTCTGATGCTTTCGTTGGTCACCGACCGTGCGTCGGAAGTGGACCTTTCCACTGTCGCTTTTGCGACCTGTTACTTCGAGCGGCTGATCATGTCTTTGAAGGTCAACCACAACAATGCAACCACGGTTGCCGCTGCGTGCGTGTTACTGTCCGTTAAGTTTAACGAATCAGGCGTTACGACGGGCGCCATGTCGCGCAAGGTGAATTTCGTGCTTCAACACCTCAGCGACGTTCTGCAGGTCCCGCGAAAACGGGTCCTAGCGGCCGAGTGGCACGTGTACGTTGCGTTGAAGTTCCGCTTGGCAGCCGACCCCGCCATCGCCATGCAGCACGTTGTTCGCTACCTCACCGCTTTCAATTTGACTCCCTTGGAGTATTTTTCGCGGCAGCAGGTGACGACCGCGACGACGACCCTTTCGCCGCCTCGCAGACTGCGGCGCCGTGGCAGTCACTCGGCCGCGACGAACGACGGTCCGTTGCTGCGTGTGGCCAGCGGCGGGGGGGCCGGCAGTGACGCATTGGCCGGGGACGGTGGAGATGGTGACAACGACTGAGTTATTCGGTGGCAGACCGAAAGCTTTTGTAACGCGATCATATTTTCACCCGTTGCGGGGTGTCGTCGAAACCGCTGACCTGTGCTCCCTCCCGTCCCCTTCCCCGTCTTCAAGTGCGTCTCCCTCCCTTCTTCTTTTATCAATATCTCTCTCTCTGTCTCTGTACCCACCAGACCACGCCGGTGAATGCTGTCGCCAGATAACGTCCTAACACGGTTGAACCCCTTTCCGGAAACGCCAACGACGTCGAGTCAGATGCCGCTGAGTGCAGAGCGACTCTGGCCGCGTGACGCGGCGCTGCCGATCGCCGACGACGCCGCTGTCGAGCCGTCCGGCGATGCCGATAGAAACTGCGACTCGGACGGTGGCGGGACGAACAACAGCGGCGAAGACGACGACCTTTTGGCCGATGATGAACGGGGCGACGAACCCGACGAATTCGACGACGGAGAAACCGTCGCGACATACAATGCGAAGTCGACTGCGACACCGGCGCCCGCCGAACGGACCCGAGCGACGATCGAGACGACCATCCGTTTCAGTCGCGAAGCAACGACGGCGACCCTGCGCCCACCGGCGGCGACGTTGTCTGCCGATAACGACTCTTCGCGCCGTGCTAGCGTCATGACTGCGCCAAGTGGTAGTAGGAAGGTCCCAATGGATGTCGACTTTTCTTCCGACGAGTCCGAGCCGAACAGTGACGATGCGGTCGACGAAGCGGGTGGCGCCAACGAGGCCAACCGCCGGCCGCCGCACCGTCCCCATGGGGCTCCCCCCGCCGAGGCGCGGCTATTTACCTACCCACCCGTGGGTGATGGTTCCACACCGCATGCCCTCTCTGGGATGAACGCGGGTAAGCAGTATGTCTTCTTCCCGCGTGCAACGGTTGGCGAAGTGGACGGGGAGGCGTTGTGGAGCATCGACGGCTCGCAGTCGTCACTAGCGGCTCAGCCGAGGACGCATCGCGCACCGCGACACGACGCCCCCGGTGTGCCTTTGCTCGAGCTGACGCCTGAACAAGTCATCCGATCGGGATGGAAAGCGCTGCAAGCAACGGATGCCGTGTCGCTCAGTTTGCCGCCCAACCCGCCGTATTTTCAACAGCGGTTTCCGGCATCGGCGTCGGCAGGGAGGTACGTTCGAGCCGTCGCGGTCGTGACCCAACACGACGACCGGTGGCTAGCGCCCGCAACGCTGCTCTACACCCAGCGGCACCTCTCGAGTCGGCCATCGCCCATCGGGCTGCCGAATGCCCGCGTAGCTTTGACACACGGCACCGCGGCGTTGTCCGGTAATTTGAGTCATGCGACCTCGCCGCCCTCGTCCGTCGGCGTCCTTCCCGGCTTGGATTGGGCCATGTCGTTCCTTAAACCATTGCTTAGCCTGGGAGGGATGGGTTCGCCCGCCGATGGCGATGACGATGACTCTCCGCGGGAATTGGCGGCTCGCTGGCGGCAGTCCACCGCAATGATGCAAAGCGCAATTGAATCACAGTTGTTAGCAGGCGAACCCTTCCCGGCTGTGGGCAGCTTGCTGACGGACGCTTGCCTACGCTCGACCGCGTTGACGGACCTTAGCGACGGCTGCCTGCATGTCATCGACGAGCCCGTTCCCGAGGCCGCCACCAACCTTCCCGTCCGCGCTCGGTTTGTGGCTCATAGTGCCGCTCTGTCCCTGGGGCTGGCCTTGGCAGGAGGGCGGTTCGCGCCGGTGCTCGATGTGCTGTGGGCCATCATGACCCGCCATCCCACGGAGGCAATCGACTTTTGGACCAGCTTCCGCAACGTGGCGGGCCCCGTGATCGCGCGGTTTCAGCGCGTGATGCTGCCCGCCGCGGCGTCGTCGCTCCTAACATTCACGTCCCCGCCTTCTCCGGATGATCAAGTTGGCCATACCGTTACGTTCGATGTCATCAATGGCTCGTCGACCGCGTCCGACCTCGTCTCGTTCGCTGCCTTCGACGACACCATTATCCTGTTTCTGGCAGCGGCAACATCGCCATCGCCTCGCATCTGCCGATTTGATCGCGCGACCCGCCATTCCACGTGGGTTGATTTGCTGCCTGACGGTGGAAACGGTGAGTATCCCCGACCGGGACGCGATGTCGCCGCCATCGTTCCGGTGTGGTGCGAAACAGTCCTGTCTCACGCCGACTCTCAGACGGTAAGGATGCCGACGTCAGTGATCCTGGCCTCTCCTGAGGTTGACTGGCTGCTCAGTGTGTCCACAGGGACGTATCGCGCCCTCCGGAAACCACATCTTCGCGCGATGCTGCTCTCCGCCGTGAACAGGTCTGTTGACCCCCTCGCTGCCTGCGATCTTGCCCTCCGCTACGCGCCAGCATTGTTCTTGTCGTTCTCGCCCAATTCCTCGAAGGCACTTGCACTCTCACTG
>ERZ1292633.1643-Hain-H41-02um-R1-1643-length-23907-cov-5_pt2 | contig 12211 bp, 10 predicted proteins | sample MGYA00564406_ERZ1292633 | MGnify/ENA primary metagenome ERZ1292633 (study PRJEB36523, sample SAMEA6512639) | groundwater metagenome | collected 2019-01-08 | study: AquaDiva: Metagenomics assemblies of 32 groundwater samples
ATTGCGATTGGGATTTTGCCACGAGCATTTATCGGGATTTGGATTTTGGTTTCTTGACCCAATTTTGCATTTAACATTTGCGGCGGCGCACTGCCTAAGCGGATGCTGACCCGCGCTAAATCAGGGCGCGGACGGTTTTCTTCTATTTTGAAAACGATTTCCGCATTTTTGCCGACATCAACTGCAATTGGCGATGAAATAAGCTCTATCCACCGATCTTTCTCATTATTTTCACCTATAAGAATTTGATGCAAAGGGTAAGGTTTGGCAATTTCGCCATTGTCCTTCACCAAGCCATCACCAATATAAATAACGCCCGCGATTTGATTTTGTAAGTATCCGCTTGTTGCTTGGCTTAAGGCTTCGGCAATCCGCGTGCCATCGCTGCTGTCACTTATTGGCGCGGTTTTAACAACGACATTGGGCAATTTTTCCAAGTTTTTTTTGAGGCTTGCCATAGCATTTTGCGCACCGCTTTGCCGATTTGCTGCAAGCATTGAAGACGAATTATCATGGACAATCGCAATGACATCGGGAAGGCTTGTGGTGACATTTTTGTTGATTGTTGGTCCCAACAAAAGCAAAATTACCGAAAAATACAATCCAAGCCGCGCCAATGGCGCTGCGCCTTTGTTTTTGAGATAAAGCGCCCAAGAGATAATCGCAATTGCCACAAACCCAAAAATCCAGATGGGCGAAACAAGGGGCGCTATACCAAATGGGATATTATCAAAACTCATTTAGGCCTCGCTTTTCGGGCGCCTTGACGCTCCAGAATTGCGCGCACATGAATTTGATCGGCTTTATATTGGCCGGTCAGTGCATAAAGATAAATATTAATCCCAACCCGAAACGCCACTTCGCGCCGCATTTCTCCGCCTTCAATTGCCGTTTGCGCCCGCCCGTGGGGGCCACCAGCCCAAGCCGAAGCCCAATCACCATCACCAATTATTATCGGCGAAACCCCGTCATTGGCGCTTATATTAGTGCTATTTTGGGCTTCGACCCATAAATTGCTATTGGCAAAACGCCCAGGGAAACCCGCAAGCAAATAGAAACTGCGGTGCAAAACATGGTTTTCGGGCGGCGGTTCGAGCGGCGGTAACACAAGGCCACGAGTTGCGCTTTGTGTGTTTTGCAGCGCAATTCGCCGCTCCCTACCACTGCCTTTTGTGTCGATAAACAACACGCCGCCACTGCGCATATATCGGTTTAGGGCCGCTGCCGAAGCTGCATCCATTGGGCGGTTATTGGCGGGTAACAGCCAATAAATAATCGGATAAAGCGCCATTTCATCACTGGCTGGGTTGATGCCAATAATGCGTGTTGTGCGGATATTTGTGCTGGCATTAAGGGCGGCGCTAAGCCCTTCTAGCCCAGTTTTTGCGGCCAGATTGGTGGCGGCATCGGGAGTAATGATATAGGCGAGAACCAAATCATCATCGCTAAGTTTGCCACTGGCTTTGGGCGCGGCGGTGCTTTGCGCAATTGCTGGAGTTGAAGCCACTAACAATGGCGAAAACGCAAATAAACACAATAATATAGTGGTCATTCCTGCAAATTTATTTGAAGATTTTCGGAAGAACGCCAAACCCAATGCCGCAATCAAACAATCCACTGCCAAGGCCAAAAATCCGATAAAAAACAATGTTTGACGCAAATCCACTTGGCTTTGGGCAAAGCCCGAAACCAAGTCAAAATCTTGCGCTTTGTAATCAAGTCGCCGCAACGCCAAATCATTATTTGCTGCCTGCAAAACATGGACCGAGCCATTGCCAGCATATATTCCGGGCGGGTAATCGGCATTGGGCGCGCTCACAAGTTGATTTGGCAAAATCGGTTTTTGGTCGGCGCTGATTTGGCCGATTTCACCAAAACCATTTAGCAGCAAAATAGGCCGCATTTCGCCGCTTGGCGGGCGAGTATTCGCGCTTATGCCATTTGCCATGCTGGTTTGCAAAATGCGGCGTAAAATGTGGATTTGGCTGTCATAAAGCGAAATGTCGGACCAAACTGGCGATGCGCTGGTATGTATCATAACAATTTGCCCAAGCCCAATGGCACGGCGGCTAACCAGCGGGGTTTGATCCATAAGCCGCGCCCAAATTTCGACATTGCTTTGGGTGTTTTGGAAAACTGAAACAATGCGCGGGCGCGCCTCTTCATTTATTTCGACACCAAACAACGGGCTTAATGGTGGGGTTGGCGCTATTTTCGCGCCATTCCAACTAAAATTGCTCGCCATGATGCGCGGTGTGGCGCTTAATGGCGCACAGACAATAAGGTCTTGTTGCTTGCCCACAGCATGGGCGCCCATAAACCTAATAATCGTCCCGCCGTGGCGCATATAGGCTAATAAAGCGCGTTCTTCACTGGGGCTGAAGCCATTTCTATCGCCGAAAATTATCGCATTTGGTTTTGCTGCTATCAGATTATCAACATCGCCTTGAACCACATTGCCAATCATATTTGCGGCGGTGGCGATATAGTGATTATCGGATACCAAGGGTTCGTCGGCTTGGCCCAATCCTTCAATCCCAATAAGCGGTGGCAAAACTGAAGCTGCAATCATAAAATGCGCGCCCGCATTATATTGACCAGCAATGCTAGCGGCGGCGGTTTTGCGCACCAAATTGGCGGGCAGGGCCAAACTGCCGTGTCCATTTTCGCCTTGCCCAATTCCCAAAATTTCACCGTCTTTTGAAAGGAAATGGACTTTTTCTCGGGCGTTTTTGGCAAAAGATTTATATTCGAAAGCAAAACCGTTTTCAGTGGCTTCAATATTATTAAGCGTAACCAAAGGCGAATTTGGCTTCAATAAATTGGGCTTGCCGATTGTAATTCGCTTTAATTCACCGATAAATTCGTCGCTTGCGTCATGGCTCAAGCCATCAGTAAAATAATAAATATGGGACTTTTGGTCTAGTTTTTTCAGCCGATTGGTCAAAGCTCTATGGTCTGGCAAATAAGGTTTTGGTTGGAGTTGCTCGATGAAATTAAGCGCATCTCGATTGCTCAAAACCGAAATTGGCATTTGCGCATTTTGTGAGCTTGTCATAAGGCGAAATTGGGTTGTGGCGTTATTGATTGGTGCGTGGTTTTCAATAATTGCTTTGCTATTGGCACGGATTTGCGCCCAATCATTGGCATTGGCCCAACTATCATCAATCACTATGGTGACAGCTTCGGCTGTTGTTTTTACGCCATTTTCCGCTGAATAATATGGTGTGGCAATCGCCGCAATTAGGCAAAATAGTGCGAGGCTTCGTAATATTTTCAGACAAATTGGCGCGGCTTGTATGTTGCGCGAAACACTGCCTAAATCCGCCAAAAATTTGAATGTCGGCAATGCCATGGTTCGCGGCGCTGGCGGTATCATTTTTGAAACCAGCCAAATTAACGGTATCGCCGCCAAAGCCGCAAGCGCACCCAAATGGGCAAAATGGATTTGGGAAAAAAGGCCGTTCACCCTAAGCGCCTTCTTTGAGTTTTGGCTTCAAAAACCTGCCATATTTGTTTGGCAATTGGCAAATAATCTGCGCCCGAAATATGAAAAAATATTGGCACTTCCATTTCGCTTGCCATAGTTTGAAGGGCTTGGAAGTGGTTATTATACCTTTCCAAATATGACTTTCTGATTGATTGGCAATCTTCGATTTGCACTTTTTCTTGGGATTGCGCCATCGAGCTAAATAAAACTCGGCCAGATATATCAAAACCAATCTCAATTGGATCTTGGATAATAATAATCAACGGCTGTCCGCCCCGTGATTTAATATTGGCAATTCTCGCGCGCCAAATATCTATTTCTTCAATGCCATCGCTTACCAAAATAACTTCGCCCGCTTTGTTGGCGGTGGGGGGCATTTTACCAAGATTATTCGCACAGCCCAATATTTCATCAATCGAACTCGGGCTGCCCAAATGCCCAATGAAGCTCGGACTTTGGCCAATTTTGCGCAGCGCCAAATATATCCCAATTGCCAAAACTTGTGCGCAATTGAACTTGTGTTCAAGCACGGGTGATGATGACCAATGCATTGGCGGCCTTGCATCGATCCAAAACTGAAATCGCTTGGGGTTCTGCGCTTCTTTTTCTTTGACAAAGATTTGATTAGTTTTTGCGCTTCGCCGCCAATCAATTTTATTGGCGCTTTCGCCGATATTTAATTGCCGAAATTGCCAAAAATCGTCGCCATCGCCTTTTTTCCGTTTGCCAAAATTGCCAAAACTCAAATAATTGGCAATTTCATTGATTTTGGCGAAGATTTTTAAGCTTTCTTCTTCAAGCGAAGCGGCGATTTTTGCGCTGGTTTTTTCACGGAATTGCATGTGCGTTAAGCCTGCAATTTATCCAAAGCTTCGCCAATTAATTTGCCGCAATTTATACCATTTTCGCTGGCGTTCCAATTAAGCGCCATCCGATGTTGCAAGGCACTAACCGCGACAAAACCAATGTCATCAATGGTTGGGCTTAGTTTTCCTTTTATCAAAGCGCGGGCTTTGGCGGCCATAATGATTGACTGCCCGCCGCGTGGCCCGGGGCCCCAAATTACGGATTTTTTGACATTGGCAATGCTTGTGGTTTCGGGCCTTAATTCGCGCACCAAACCCAAAACCACTTCAAGAAAACGCTCCGAAATTGGCAAGTCACGCACCAATGTTTGCAACTCTTGGACTTCAGAGGGCGTTGCGCCTTGGGCTGCGGTCAATGCTTCATTTGTAGTGGTCTTGAGCAATATTTCACGCTCAGTATCTTCGTCAGGATAGGGCACATCAATTTGCAGCAAAAAGCGGTCCAATTGCGCCTCTGGCAACGGATACGCGCCTTCATGCTCAATTGGGTTTTGGGTGGCCAAAACGTGAAATGGCTTGGGCAAATCATAATTAATCCCATTTATCGAAACATGGTTTTCCTGCATTGCTTGCAATAATGCCGATTGAGTTCGCGGGCTGGCGCGGTTGATTTCATCGGCCATCAGGATTTGCGAAAAGATTGGCCCTTTAATAAAGCGGAAACTGCGGCTTCCTGCTTTGTCAGAATCTAATACTTCGGAGCCTAAAATATCGCTTGGCATTAAATCGGGCGTGAATTGAATACGCCGCCAATCCATACCGCAAGAAATTGCAATGGCTTCGACCAATTTGGTTTTGGCAAGCCCCGGCATCCCAATCAGCAGCGCATGTCCGCCTGCAAACAGCGTCGCGAGGCAAAGATCAACCACATTGTTTTGACCCAAAATCGCGCTGCCAATGCTTGCTTTTATTTTGGCAATCATTGCTTGCGCGCGTTCAATCCGCGTCGAAGCCGCAACAAGTTCAGGGTTTTTTGGGCTAGTGTCGATAATTTTTGCCTCATACCATTCACAGATTTTCAAGCTAATCTATATTGCTTTTAATGCAACTATAAAGCACTTATCGCATTATTCGCTAATAATCGTTTCAAGAAAACTCCCGATGTCCATCACAACAAAAAAACCAATCGAAAATCTGCAAGACTTCATCAAAGTTCTGCACGATGATATTGGCATTGCGGTTGATGGCAAAGAACTCCCGCCAGTTGATGATTGGTCGCCCGAACATTGCGGCGATATTGGTTTACGGATAAGCACCGATGGCACTTGGTGGCAAAATGGCGCAAGATTCACGCGTATGCCATTGGTTAAGCTGTTTTCGCGGATTTTGCGCAAAGACAATGACGGCAAAACTTATTTGGTGACGCCATATGAAAAAGTGATAGTCCAAGTCGATGACGCGGCATTCACTGGCATTAGAATTGATTGCCATAACCCTGGGCCAAAGCAAAATTTGGTTGTGACAACCAATGTTGGCGAAACAATATTGATAAGCGAAACCAACCCACTTCGTGTAGCCATAAACCCCAAAACCCGCGAACCACGGCCATATATTCTAGTGCGCGGGCGGCTTGAGGCGCTTTTGCTGCGCGCGCCATTTTATGAATTGGTGGAATATGGGGTGGCAAAGGGCAACAAATTCGGAATCTATTCAAGCGGGACTTTCTTTGAAGTGGATAGCCTGAATGAATGAATGGGTCACCCAATTTCAAAAACAATTATTGAGTGTTGATACGATAAAAGCTGAAAATGTGGCGCGCGTGAGCGAACCACTAATGAGGGCGGCAGTGCTCGTGCCTTTGGTTTGGCGTCAAAATTCGCTCAAAGTGATTTTGACAAAACGAACCATGCACTTACCAACCCATGCTGGCGAAATTGCATTTCCGGGTGGGAAAATGGAAGCGAATGACTCTGATTTAGTGCATACGGCGCTACGTGAAACTTTTGAGGAAATTGGTTTGGAAACTACCCATATTGCGCCAATTGGGGCAGGGGATAATTACCGAACTGGCACTAATTTTCTTATTACCCCAATTGTCGCGATGGTTGATAGCAATGCCAAATTTGTTAAAAATAATAATGAAGTAGCCGAAATATTTGAGCTTGATTTTGAACATTTGTTCGATATGCGCAACCATCAATCACGCAGTGCAATGTGGCAAGGCCAATTGCGCCAATATTATGTTATTGAAAGCGAAGGGCGCGAAGTTTGGGGCGTGACTGCGGCAATCATAAACTCGATTAGTTCGCGTATGTCGCAATATGGAGGCGATTGAATTTGGCGCAATATCTCGTCATTGATGCACCATTCTTGCACAAACCTAGCAATAGAAAAGTCATGGCCGCATTAAATCTAAAAGCGCCCAATTGCGCGCGCTTTGTTGGTGGTTGTGTCCGTGACGCAATTTTGGGGCGAAAATCCACTGATATTGACATTGCAACTTGGCTTTTGCCCGAAGAAATTATCGGGGCGCTTGATGCGGCTGGCATAAAATGGGTGCCGACAGGCATAGATCATGGCACCATAAGCGCAATAATTGAAAACCGTGCCGTTGAAATAACAACTTTGCGGCGAGACATACAAACCGATGGCCGCCGTGCCGAAATAGCATTCACCAATGATTGGCTGCAAGACGCAATGCGCCGCGATTTCACTTGTAATAGCCTCTATTGCGACATTGAGGGGCGGGTATTCGAGCCTATCGCTGGCGCAATCGATGATTGCCAAAATGGGCGAATTCGCTTTGTTGGCGATGCGCAAATGCGGGTTCAGGAAGATTATTTGCGAATACTGCGGTTTTTCCGTTTTTATGCATGGTTTGGCAAAGGAGAAATTGATAAAACTGGCCTTGCGGCTTGCGCCAAGTTCAAATCAAAATTGAACCAATTATCGCGCGAACGTATTTGGGCCGAACTTACCAAATTATTGTCCGCGCCAAATCCAGCGATTTCCATTAAGCATATGGCCCACATTGGCGTGCTCAATGAATTGATGGGTTTTGACGCGAAAATTGAGGTGTTGGAGAAATTGATAGCACTTGAAAATGATTTAGCGGTGCCGCTCGGCTCGATGCTTAGGTTTATGGCGCTTTTGGAGCCAGGCTGTGAAGTATCGAGTATTGCGATTAGGTTTCGCATTTCTAATCATGAAAAACAAAGGCTCGTTGCGTGGCAAAATTTGCGCGCTTTGTTTGATGAAAACACTACTGCAAGCAATGCCAAAGCCAATATTTATTACCACGGTAAAGCCGCCTGCATTGATGCCATTTTGCTGACTTGGGCAAAGAATGGCGCTAGCGCATTTGGCAATTGGCAGACCAATTGGGAAATCGTGAACAATTTTACCGCCCCAATTTTCCCAATCAATGGCAATGATTTGAAACAAGCTGGCATTAAAGAAGGCCCCGAACTTGGCAAAATTTTCAAGGATTTAGAGGCGTATTGGGTGAGCCATAATTTCGAACCAACAAAGAATGAGTTGATGGCGAGAGTTTAGCGTGCCGCAAGCCGTGCTTCCAAATCCGCTTTGACCGCTGGCCATTCGCTATCAATTATTGAATAATAAGCACTGTCGCGCCATGTGCCATTGCCGCGTTTCATGTGTTTGCGGAAAATGCCTTCGAACTTTGCACCCAATTTCAAAATGGCGGCGCGTGATCTTAGGTTTAATTCATCAGTCTTTAATTCAACCCGCACTGCACCCGCTTCAAACGCATGGCCCAACATCAATAATTTGGCGGCGGGGTTTATTTTTGTGCCGTGATATTTTGGGTCATACCAAGTGCCGCCAATTTCGACGCCGCAGTCGAGTTCGCGCAAATTAAGATAGCAAGTCTGGCCGACAATTTCGCCATTTGGCGCAATAACCACATGCGCAATCCATTGCCGCGCAGCCTGCAATTGCAGCAATTGTTCGAGGTTTCCACGCATTAAATCAGGTTCATGGAGCGACATTGGGTAATGAGTCCAAATGTTCTTATCTTTGGCAATTTCGATCAAAGCGTCAAAATACTCGGGCGATAATTGCCTTAGGGTCACGAATTCGCTGGCTTGGTTTATGTTGGTTAAGTGCATATTGGGCTTATAGCGAATTATTGAAGATTGTTAAGGTGTTAGCGGCACGAAACTATGCGCCTTGTCCTTGGAATTGCCATAATCTATCGCTATCTAGGGTCATTGGAACTGGGCAAATTGGAGCCGAAATGGATTTTGAACTTAATATAAGCAAAAACAAGCCAGTGCGCGAAGTGCTTGGAATTGTTGTTTTGTCTTTAATTGCTTTGAATGGTTCGTTAAGCGCGGCACAACCAGCGACCGAGCCTGCGCCTGCGCCGCCAGAAAATAACGTGCGATTGGTTCCACGCACTGGCACTTTGTCAGATGCTTTGGGGCCAACCAGTGCCGACGATATTATCCCAGCTTTGCCGCAAGTTACCGCGCCAATTGCGCGGACAACAGCACCGCCCGCGCCGACCCGCCCACCGACCCGTGAGGAAATCGCCCGCGAAATTGCCCCTAATTTCAATGTCGCGACTGACTATAATCGCTTGGTTCAATGCTATGGCACTGCGGATTATATGGCGGCATTTACGCGGGTTCGTGCCAATCGGCCAGGCGCGACACCGCAAATTCGGGCAATGGCGACGCAAATCGCAGGCATTAAAACCCAAATGCAACCATTTGTTTTGGCGGCGTCAACTATTCGAACAGAAGCGCGTTTTCGTGCCGATTATGACCGCGTAGCGCGCAATGTCCAAAACCAAATCGCGGCGTCGCGCAATCCCGACCCAATCATGCAAGCCCAATTGCGCACCCTCAACGCCTGCCAAACCGATATTAGACGCTGGCGCGGTGGTCAGTAGGAATATAAGTGCTTCCTTTGAGGGAAGCACTAAAGTGCTTTCCCCTTCGCGAAAAAGCCGTTCTAGAGCGTTGGATGTTCAAGTTGAATCGAATTTGCCGCAGCAATTTTACTTTCGCTTCGTTGCAGGTCTCCGCGCTACGCGCTACGGCTGTTGCCGAAAATGGTGCAAAAGGGCGCGGCAAAGCGATGCAACTTGGACATCTAACGTTCTAAGCCTCACTCATTTCAGATACCCACTCCACACCAGCTTGCGTCAAATGCGGGTGTGTTGCCTGCCCTTCGGCGCAAAGGCGCGAAGACGCGGATTCGAGCGCCACTTCAAGGCGGGTCATAAATTCATCTTTGCCAAGGCCGGCGGGTATGGGTTCGAGGATTTGGTTGGTCGCCTGCCCGGCTTCTTTGATGAAATCTTCGCACGACCAAAAAAGGCCAAGATTGGTCGCAATTGGCACAACGGGCCAACCGCAGGCTTGTTGCAAATGCCAAACTCCAGTGCGATATTTTTTGCTGGTGCCGATTTTCACCAAATGGCCTTCGGGGTAAATCAGGACTTTGCGGCCCTCTTTTGCGGCTAAAGCGAAATTATCTGTGAGGCTTTTGCGAGCATGGTGGCCGCCGCAATTATCAACCACAATCGCGCCGATTTTCTTGAGAATCCGACCCACAAATGGATAATTTTCCAAATGATCGCCAGTTACAAACGCTACATCGCCAAAATATGAAACTGCACCAAAGCCATCGCCCCAAGATTGATGCTTGGCGGCAATAATAAATGGCCCATCGGGAAGGTTTTTGGCTCCCAAATAATCAAACTTAATTCCCGCAATATATTGCATATTAAAGCGCATGGTCCGCGCATAAAGCACAATTGCCGAGCGCACTAATCGCCGCCCTGGAACAAGGCTTAAAGGCGCGAGTGAGCCAATGAAAATAATTGAAGTCAACCAATATGAAGCATTAAAAGCGAAAGAGCGTAACTTTAGCAAATTCAAATCCTTACTTATTTTGTTCGGCACGAAGCTGTGGCCAATTAGACAAATAGTTTTATTGCATAATTTATGCAATTTAACATTAAGTCATTATGCGGCGCACACAAGTTGAAACCAAAACTAATCAATTGCATCCAATATGTTGTTTGTTTTAATTTTATTCGTATTTGTCTATTTCAACGTCAACGAATATTGCGATTCAGAAGCTGATTTATATTCGTAATTTCACCCATTTTCCCCCTGTATTTAATATTAAGGAGCGCGCTTAATTAACGACTATTTAAGCATATTTGTTGATGAATGCTTATTGATTTGATTATTACCTCTGGAGCAACCATCATGGCAATTCGCCTTAACGCTTTGAAAACAACCGAACTTTCACCTCGTATTGTCGTTTTCGGTGTCGGCGGCGCGGGTGGCAACGCAGTTAACAACATGATTGAGGATGAACTTCAGGGCGTTGATTTCGTGGTCGCAAATACCGATAGTCAGGCGCTCGCGCGTTCCAAAGCCGAAAGGCGAATTCAGATTGGCTTAAACACCACCCAAGGGCTTGGTGCTGGCGCTAATCCGCAAGTTGGTATGGCTGCTGCCGAAGAGAGCCATAGCGAAATTATGGAACAATTGTCCGACGCGCATATGGTGTTTATCACTGCGGGTATGGGCGGCGGCACTGGCACTGGCGCTGCACCAACTATTGCGCGGATTGCGCGCGAAATGGAAATTCTCACTGTTGCCGTAGTCACCAAACCTTTCCATTTTGAAGGCCCACGCCGTATGGCAATGGCAGATGCAGGTTTGGCGGAATTACAAAAAAATGTTGATACATTGATTGTTATTCCCAACCAAAATCTTTTCCGCGTCGCCAATGACAAAACAACATTCCAAGCCGCATTCCAAATGGCTGATGAAGTATTGCACAAAGGCGTGCGCGGTGTGACTGATCTTATGATTATGCCAGGCATTATCAATTTAGATTTTGCTGATGTGCGCTCGGTAATGTCGGGCATGGGTAAAGCTATGATGGGCACAGGCGAAGCTTCGGGCGAAAAACGCGCCATTGAAGCTGCAAATGCTGCGATTAACAACCCACTTTTGGAAGACGTGTCGCTTAAAGGCGCAAAAGCCGTGCTAATCAATATCACTGGCGGCCATGATATGACGCTTTATGAATTTGAAGAAGCCGCAAGCGCGGTTAAAGCCGAAGTTGACCCTAATGCCAATATTATTGTTGGTTCAACTTATGATGAATCAATGGAAGGCAAGCTAAGGGTCTCGGTGGTTGCTTCGGGCATTGATATCATCGAAAGCGAAATGCCAGCGCCAAATTCATTGCCAAATCAATCATATGCGCAAAAACCAGCCCAATCGCAACCTGTGCAAGTGGTGAGAGTTGGTGCAAGCCGTGAAATACCAGCGCAACCTGCGCCACAATATGCGCCAACCGCGCCAACCCCTGCGCCAGTGCATACGCCCAGCATTCAGCAAAGCGATGACGGCTTGTTTGACGAAATGCTGCCAGTGCGCCGCCCTTATGTGCGTCCGCAATTGGACAATCCTGCGCCGCGTTACAATCCGCCGCATTCGAACAACTCATATGAGCCAAAACCAGCACCAGCGCCTGAACCAAAGCGTGGCCTTGGCCTTGGCGGCATTTTTGGAACTCCAAAACCGCGCACTCAAATGGAAGAAGCGCATTATGACGAACCTCGCGTCGATCATAACCCATTTCCAGATGATGCAAGCGACGATTATTCAATCCCTGCGTTCTTAAGACGTCAGGCGAATTAGGTCGAAACAATAGCTTGTCATCCCAGAAAATCCGAAGGATTTGTCGGGGATCTCGTGGGAATCAGCCAAGATCCCCGACATTTTCTGCGAAAATTCGGGGATGACAAAATGATTGTGAATCAAGGGTTGCCATAATTCATCGATGGAATTTACTAATCTCTCACTTGCTCTTAGTTGTAATCCCAACGCCTTTGGCGACGATGCGATGATTA
>ERZ1292633.4930-Hain-H41-02um-R1-4930-length-12209-cov-5_pt1 | contig 12209 bp, 11 predicted proteins | sample MGYA00564406_ERZ1292633 | MGnify/ENA primary metagenome ERZ1292633 (study PRJEB36523, sample SAMEA6512639) | groundwater metagenome | collected 2019-01-08 | study: AquaDiva: Metagenomics assemblies of 32 groundwater samples
TCGCTATCCGAGGCATAAGTCAGGTGACCTTAAAGGTGCGTCCTCAGATTTCTCTGCTTGAAGGCAAAATGTTCACGATGGGGACATCCGAGGTCATCGTCGGTCGTAAAACCGCACGGGACTTCGAAGGATGTGGGTTGGGGGAATCGGTACGCCTCGCCTCTCGCGAATGGCAGGTGGTTGGCATATTTTCAGCCGGCAACTCCGGGTTCGAGAGTGAAATCTGGGGAGACTATGACCAGCTTTCTGACGCCTTCCGCCGTCCGATCTATTCCTCCATCACCGCCCGACTCTCCAATCCCAATGATTTTGACGCCATGAAAGAACGCTTTGAGAACGACCCCCGACTCACAGTCGACGTCTTTCGCGAAAAAGAATATTATCGTAAACAATCGGAGTTCACGACGACTTTCATCAACGTATTAGGCTTGGTCATCAGCATCATTTTCTCCCTTGGCGCAATTGTTGGCGCGATGATCACGATGTACGCTTCAGTTTCCAATAGAACGCGAGAGATTGGGACACTTCGCGCATTGGGGTTCGGACGTCAGGCGGTCCTTGGTACTTTCCTGATTGAATCAGTTATGATCTCCGGTCTGTCGGGTATATTGGGGTTGGCAGGAGCCTATTTTTTGCGATTTCTGGAAGTGTCCACAACCAATTGGGATACTTTCGCGGAATTGGCCTTTGGATTTGAGATATCGTGGATGATTGCTTTTTATGCGATGATATTTGCGATTGTGATGGGGTTGGTTGGAGGATTTCTTCCTGCCGTGCGGGCCTCGCGATTAAAGATTATTTCGGCGCTGAGAGAGAAGTAGCCTAGACGGCCGACTAGCCCACCGCGAAGCGGTGGGCTACTGTATGTCCGATTCATTTGTGTCGATCAGCGCGCCCCTTGGTCGGTCGCCCACAGCTTGCTGTGGGATCCAACAATATGAGTGCTTGTGTTCGAATTCATATTCATCTATTTGCAAAAGTACGTAACGCCTGCCCGCAAACCAATTATAACTCGACAACTTCCACTCCGGTGGGCGGGGTGGCCCACCTTTCAGGGCTTGTTGAAAAAGTACGCCTTGACGAAATGCTCACTTCTGTCATTCCCGCGCAGGCGGAAATCCATCTTGTCTTCTAAAGAGTTAGGACTGGACTCCCGCCTTCGCGGGAGTGACATTTGTGAGGGTGCGGCAAAGATTGAAGGTTTTTCAACAAGCCGCTTCGCGGTGTGATGATTTCATTTGCGCAAACTGCGATTCCGCTATAACAGCGTATAGCCACCGTCAACGATAAGCGTCTGGCCGGTTATCCACCGCGCCATATCGCTCACCATGAACACTGCCACATCGGCGACTTCGTCGGGAAGTCCAACACGCTTGAACGGTGTGCGTTCAATCGCCTCGCGAAGAAGTTCTTCACGATTAGGGAATACTTTGAGTGAATCGGTGTCGATGAATCCGCCGCACACGCAATTGACATTGATCCCTTTGGGGGCAAGCTCGACTGCCGCAAACTTGACGATGTTTTCGATAGCGGCCTTTGAAACGGCGATGGAAGCGTAGCCAGGGATATAGCGGGTCGAGCCAAGTGACGAGAGGGCTGTGATCTTGCCGCCTCGCGGCATTATTGGCACAGCCAACTGCATACAGCGCAGAAAGGCGCGGGCGTTGGTATCCATGGCGAGGTGCCAGGATTTGTCGTCGATATCCATCATGCTGGTAAACGACCCGAGCGCGGCGTTGGAAATAAATATGTCCAGCTTGCCGAATTTGTGGTGGATCTTTTCAAATAACGGCGGCAGTTGGTCGAGGTTGCCTATGTTGGCACGATGGGCATAGCATTCAACGCCGTATTTCTCGAGCCGCTCTACGGCCTCGTTGGCCGACTGCCTGCTTCGGAAGTAATTGATGATGACGTTGCAACCTCGACGCGCCAGTTTTTCAGCAATACAATAGCCGATTCCGCGCGTGCCGCCTGTCACCAACGCAACTTTACCCTTCAAATTCATATCCATGTGATTCTCTTTCGATTCCTTCTTGGCTGTAGTCTTCATATCTCTCCTCCACCTCGCTGTGATTCGATATCTTCGGCCAGCGATTCGAGAGAAACGCTGTCGAACTGAGTGTCGAAAAGTAATTCGTATTTTTTTATCAGTCTGTTTCCAAATTCCTTCATGTCGACGGTGTGACCGAGAATCTGTTCAAGTGAGGTCATCACATCGGCCGACAGTCCGCAGGGATTAATGGCTCGAAAGGCGGACAGGTTGGTGTTCAAATTGATAGCCGCTCCATGAAAGGTAACCCAGTGTTTCACCGCCACTCCAAGGGAGGCGATTTTCTTCTCCCCCACCCAGACTCCGGTATATTCATCGCCGCGACGGGCCTCGACCTGATACTCCGCGAGTGTGTCGATAATTCCCTGCTGAAGGTTCGCCATGAACTCGTGGAGGTCTCTCCCCCGGCGGGTGAGATTGAAAATAAAATAAACGACGAGCTGACCCGGCCCATGATAGGTGACATCGCCGCCGCGTTCGATATAGACCGGAGAGCGCTCCAAGGACGCGAAGTTTTCTTTGTGTCCATCCCGCCCGACTGTCACTACCGGCGGATGCTCCACCAGCACAATCGCGTCGCGGGCAAAGCCGTCACGGCGCATCTTGACCAAGCCATGTTGCCAGGCAAGAGCGCGCTCGAACTCGACGCGACCGAGATTCAGTACCCAGCCATATCGACGCTCGTGAGCGACAGCTTCCCTACCTGAGAGAGAGGGCGAATTTGCGCGGGTCTGCAAGGTATTCGTGTACACGATGGAGCATTTGTACCGCAATGTGTCCGTCAATCAACCGATGGTCAAACGAGACTGCGAATGTCGAAATGTCGCGAATGACAATATGATTGTTGACCACCCACGGCTTTTTCACGATTGCGTGAATGCCGAGAATAGCCACTTGCGGTTGGTTAATAATAGGGGTCGAAGCCATCGCGCCGAACATGCCGGCGTTGGTCACCGAAAATGTGCCACCGCTGATGTCATCTGGCGTCAGCTTGTTGGTGCGGGCTTTCTCGCCAAGCATGGCAATTTCCGCGGCCATTTCGACGATGGTCTTTTTATCGGCATCCTTGATGACCGGCACGATGAGGCCGTCCTCACGGGCGACGGCAATGCCAATATTGAAGAAGTTCTTTACGACGATTTCTTTGTCGGTGAGCGACGCATTCATGTACGGGAACTCTTTCATTGCCAGACATGCGGCCTTGATGACAAAGGGCATGTAGGTGATGTTCACGCCATAGGTCGACTTGAAATCGTCTTTAATGCTATTGCGAAACGCGACCAGTTCGGTCATGTCGATATCTTCGAAAGTGGTCACATGCGGTGAAGTCTGCTTTGACTTGACCATGTGATCGGCAATCAGCTTGCGCACACCTGCCAGCGGAGTGCGCGTTTCGCGCTGTTCAGCCGGAAGAGGCGCGAAGACAGGAATTTGAATCTTCAACTTTGGAGCTGACTGCGCGGCGACTGAAGCCGAAGGCGCAAAGGATTGAGCCTGAAATGTGACAGGCGCTGAGGCTGAAGGAATCGGGCCGGCCGTAAATCCAGCGGCGCTGGAACGAGATTCGACCGCGCGCATGACGTCTTCGACAGTCACCAATCCGTTTTTTCCGGTCGGCGTGATTATGGATGCATCGATGGCATATTCACGGACAAGCATCTTGACCTTGGGGGACATTTGTCCCTTGCCGATGGCGGCAGTGCCTTTGACAGCAGAAGGAGCAGAAGCGATAGCCACAGCAGGCGCAGGGGCATGAGCGGGGGCTTTGGCAGCAGATGGCGCTGGTGAAGCGGCTGAGACAGCCCCGCCCTTGCCGTCAATGATGGCAATGCGAAAGCCAACCGGAACAACCTGACCTGGCTCGGCAAGAATTTGGGTAATGACCCCTTCGGCCTCGGCCGGAATCTCGACGTTTACTTTGTCGGTCATCAATTCAACAAGTGGCTGGTTCAGACTGACGTGATCGCCTATTTTCACCTTCCACTCCAGAATTGTCCCTTCCAGAACTGATTCACCCATCTGCGGAACTAATACATCAGTCGACATTATTTCTCTTCCTTCTATCTTCAGAATCTATTTACGCGTCACTACCCAGAACAGTCGGGGGACTGCCACAGTTTCAGACAGACATATAATATACCGCAGTTTTTAGGGTGTCGTCAAGGAATACCGGAGGAGCTGAACCGGTTATAACCTATTACAGCTCAAGCATTTTCTCGAGAGCGAGGAGGGCTTCGCCGCGCTGTGGGTCGGGCACCGAAACAGGTTTGATATCTTCTATCCGCTCGAGCGTGTAGGCGAGGTCGTTGAGGGTCGTCCGATACATGTTGGCGCAGACTGGGCAGGTAAGGCCGGACAGTTCGAAAATTGTCTTGTCAGGATAGTCGTGTGCCATCCGGTTGATAAGATTGATCTCGGTGCCAATAGCAATCATACTTCCGGCTGGTGCTTTTTTGCAGAAATCGACGATGAAGCTGGTGGAGCCGTTGGCATCGGCAAGAGCCACAACATCGGGGCGGCATTCGGGATGCACCACGATTTTTATTCCGGGATATTGAGCGCGAACCTGATGAACGTGTTCTGCGGTGAAGTTGGTATGGACGTGGCAGTGCCCTTTCCAGAGAATGATGCGAGCATGTTTGATCTTCTCGACGGGGAGTCCGCCCCCTCGTTTTGAAAAATCCCAAATGGCCATCTCATCGGGTTTCAACCCATAGGCAAGGCCGGTATTCCAGCCAAGATTTTCGTCCGGGAAGAAGAACACTTTCTCGCGCCGGTCAAGGCCATACTTCAGTGCCGCGCTGGCGTTCGATGACGTGCAGATGACTCCCCCATTTCTGCCGGTAAAAGCCTTGAGACCGGCAGTGGTATTCATGTATGAAATAGGCATGATAGTTTTTGCCCCGCCAAGCTCCTGAAGGTGCTCCCATGCTTCGAGAACATCGGCCATGTCGGCCATATCGGCCATGGGACAACCAGCGAGAGGATTGGGCAGATAAACCTTTTTGTTTGCGTCGGTAAGAATATCCGCTGATTCGGCCATGAAGTGAACACCGCAGAAGACGATATACTCGACCTCTTTCTGAGCCGCCGCAATTTTTGAGAGGCCATAAGAATCGCCAAGATGATCGGCAAAGGGAACAAGCTCGAGCCGTTGGTAGTGATGGCAGAGGATGCAAAGCCGCGATCCGAGGCGATTTTTGGCCTCCACAATGCGCTCTCTCAGCTCGTCGTTCGTGGCGGTGCGGTATTCCTGTGGCAGGGCAAAATACATAGGATTATTTGGTCTCCGATTGTTCCGGATGTGACTGCGCCTGATGCATCTTCCGGCTGACAACCTCATGTTTTTCGGTCGAGTGTCCGGGATTGACGCGGGCTTTGGGATCGACATAATTTTTGGCGTTATTCACCGCTATCGCAACTTCGCCAAATCCCACCGAGATCAGCTTCAGTTTCCCGTCGTAGGTGACAATGTCACCGGCGGCATAAATCCCTTCGACATTGGTGCGCATGCGGGAGTCGACCACGATGGCATTTTTCTCAAGATGCAGTCCCCAGTCGGCAATCGGACCGAGATTGGTGAGAAAGCCGATATTGAGCACGACGGCGTCGACGTCGAATGTCTCTTCTTCGCCGGTCTGTGTTTGCACGATGGTCACTCGGCGCACCCAGTCTTCCCCTTCGAGTCGCTTTATCTCCCAAAAGGGATATTTGAGCCGCACGCGGGAATGTTTGACCTTGGTGACCGAAGCTTCATGAGCGGAGAAGAAATCATTGCGATGAATGTGCGTGATTGACTTCGCTCCCGGCTCGAGCATCATGGAATAATCGAAGGCGCTGTCACCGCCGCCGACAACGAGGATATTCTTATCTTTGAAGTCGCCAAGACGTCTGACAAAATAATAGACGCCCTTCCCTTCGAGTTCTTTCACATTGGGAACATCGAGAGGTTTGGGGATATAGGCCCCCATTCCGGCGCAGACGACGACGCTTTTGGAAAGGTGCACCCCTTTGTCGGTTGTCAGCTTGAGATGATTGTTCTCATCGCGCTGGATGGTGCAGACTTTTTCTCCAAGGCAAAAGGTGTGAGGGTAGTGGGTCGCCTGGTCTTTGAGGGTGTGGACAAGGTCTTTGGCGAGAATCTTGGGAAAGCCGCCGACATCGTAGATATACTTTTCTGGATAGAGAGCCATCAGTCCGCCGCCGACATCTTCGAGCATTTCGATAGTCTTGAACTTCGTCATGCGGAGTCCGGCGTAGTACATGCCATAGAGCGCAACCGGTCCGGCGCCTATAAAAGTAATATCGTAGATGTTGTTGTCGCTATACACAGTTCAGCCTTTGGCGCTCTTGATTGCCGTTAGTACATCATCATAGCTGGCCTGACCACGCTCCGCAAAGATGATTTTGCCTTTGGTATCAAGAGCAAAGACAGTACGCGAAACGCCTCCGGTTAGAGCATTAATGCAACCAAAGGCTTTCACAGCCGACTTGTCGGGATCACTCAGAATGGGAAATCCGAACCCTTTCGAGGTGCAGTATTTTGCGTGCGATTCAACTTTTGCAGGATTGATTGCCATAACTATCGTATTGTGTGACTCAAACTGAGCCCGTGCCGATTCCAGGCCGGCGAGCTGGCGGTCTCAGCCAGGGGTATTATTCACTGGGTAAAAGACAATGACGGCGTTCTTCCCCGCCAATGAGGCGAGAGAGATCGTCTGGCCGTCGGAGGCTGAAAGACTGAATGCCGGAGCGTTCGTTCCTGGTTCGAGCACGGTTATTTCCTTTTGGTTGACCGGATACACTACTTCATTCAACAGGATAGACCTGCCGGGGTTCCCTGTCAATCCGACTGCGGGAGATCCATTATGTGGCGGAAAAGTTCGATATTATCAGGGAGACCGGCCGGATCGACCCAATCGATGAATCTGATAATGCCATTTGTGTCAATCAGAAAGATAACCCGATCAGAAAATCCCTTTGGATTCAGCACGCCATACTTTTGCGAGACCTTACCGTGCGGATAATAGTCTGACATCAGCGGGAACGAAAATCCGCCAAACGTTTTCGCCCAGGCAATGTGACAAGGGATTGAATCGACCGAAATGCAGAGGAGTTGGACCTTGTACTCCTCGAATTTATCGATGATAACCTGATATCCGGGGATATGCGTCGCGCAGGCCGGAGTCCAGTCCATTGGATAGAAAGCGATAACGACTGGTTTGCGACTGCGATACCATTGCAGGTTAAGCTCCCCCTCGTTGTGCGTGGGAAGAGTGAAATCCGGAGCCTCATCGCCGATTTTGAGACCGTCGGCCTGTCGGTGGCGGGTTGAAGGAGGATGCGAATGACCGCTCATTTGTCGTCGTAATTGTCGCCGTAGAGGTCCTTGCTGAAGCTGTCCTCGTCGTCGTCAATTTCCTTCGATTCTCCTTCTTCCTCGCCGAGATATTCGGAGAACTTGCTGGCCGGAGCGCCGCAGACGGGACAACCATCCGGTGGCTCCTCTTCGTCGTGAACAAATCCACAAATGCCACAAACCCACTGCATGGATATTTACCTCCACAAAATGTCCGAGGATAGCAAATCCCCGAGGTTACTTATTATCTCACTTACACTCTACGACCGTCTATATAATCGGCGGCCGATCTCAAACGGGAGACTACTACGGGAAGGGTCAAAATGTCAAGCATATCGTACAGGCCGGGCCCGACCGACATTCCTGAGGCGGCAAGCCGAGCCGGATGGATGAGCGCCCCCTTGCTAAGTCCTCTCTCCTCCGCCAACGCGTTCAGACAGCGCTCGGCCGCCTCTTTGGTGAATACTGGCAACTGCTCATAGCGATCGGCAAGTAGTCGCAAAAGCTCGGCCTTGTCGGGGGTGAATTGCTTCTTCTCGGCTTCAGCGTCGTATGTGCCATTGAACTGATAAAAGTAGACACCGAGCCTCACGAAATCCGAAAGCCGCCTCACTCGCTCCTTAAGAGCGGAAACAACGCGAACAAAATAGTCCCGGCTTTTCGTCAATTCTTCCTGGCTTACGATGCCGGCGGAGACAAAATACGGGGCGACAAGATCGGCGAGTTCGCCGTCTGGTTTTCGCATAATGTGCGACTTATTGAAAGAAATCAGCTTCTCTTCATCAAAAACGGCGTTGGAAGCATTCAGATTCTCGGTTGTGAATAACTTGACAAGCTCCTCACGGAGAAAAATCTCCTGATCAGTCTTCGATGACCACCCCAGCAGGCAGAGATAATTGAGCATCGCTTCGGGAAGAATTCCTTCGATTTCGTACTGATTGACATCCTTGTCGCCGAGTCTCTTCGAGACCTTTTTCTTATCGGGACGGAGAATGAGCGGGACATGGCCGAATTTCGGCAAGTCCCACCCGAGAGCGCGATAGAGATATATCTGCTTAAATGTATTAGTGATGTGATCATTGCCGCGCATGATGTGAGTCACCCCCATGGTATGATCATCAACAACGACGGCGAGATTGTAGGTCGCGGAGCCATCGGCACGAGCCAACACAAGATCTTCAATATCAGCGCTCTTAACTGTAATTGCTCCAGCAACCATGTCATCGAAAGTTATGTCTCCATCGGGAACGCGTAGCCTGATGACAAACTTTTCACCGGCATCGACCCGCCGCTTTACTTCATCAGGGGAAAGAGCCAGACAGCGGCGATTGTATTTGGGGGCGCGTTTTTCGGCCTGAGCCAGTTTGCGGTCTTCGTCGAGTTGCTGGGTCGAACAGAAACAGCGATAGCCGTAGGGTGTATCGAGAATCTTCTTTGCCGATTCAGCGTACAGGTGCATCCTCCTGGATTGATAGAGTATCTCCTCATCCCAGTCGAGACCGAGCCAGGTGAGGGCCGAAAGTATCGGCTCGATAAGCTCAGGTTTGGATCGTTCGGCGTCGGTGTCTTCGATGCGAACGAGAAACTTACCACCGCTGTGACGGGCAAAAAGCCAGTTGAAAACGGCGGTGCGGGCGGTGCCGACATGCAGATAGCCGGTCGGCGATGGAGCGATGCGGACTCGAACGGGGGTAGTCGTCATGTATGCGAGGCTTCGACCAGATTAAAGGTCGGCGCCCTTATCCCCTCTCGGCGGCTCCGGATGTTGTGGCGGAGGGGCATACGGTGAAATTGGCGGCGGGCCATAGGATGGCGGCTGGGCGTAGTAATTTCCGTATGGTGACGGCGGGGGTTGCGGTTGCATCTCCGCAATTTGCTGAAAGGAAAACTCCACGCCGCCGGTGAACTTCGACAGAAAGTTGTAGAGGGCAACACAGAGCGCAGTCGCCACCGTATAGATGATACCGATAAAAAACGCGAACATGAATGGCATGACCAGAATGAGAATCCCAAAGGACATTTGAATTCCTTCTATTTCATCAGAGCCAGGCAAGGCTGAAAGAAATCCGGCGAATAGCCCCAAAAACATCGCATAAAAAATACCGACGATAAAACCGAGAATGATGTTCACGCAAAAAGAGATTTTGATCGCCGACCAGATATCGATTCGTTTCAGTTCTAATCGCATAACGCCTCCACAGAGACCACGTTTAGCCCGCCGCTGTCGCTCATGAGCAACAACGAACAAGGCAACTCTCCGGCGTAATTCGCCGTTGTATTTCGATGGAGAAGATACAAATCAGTAAGGAATAAATCCAAGCCTTTTGTGCCTGTTATGAACGCCTGAGAATGAAACGGGCGTCGACAGCCAGGCATTTTTCGGCATTTGGCGACACAATGAAGGGATTAATGTCTATTTCGGAAAAGGAATCGAATTCTCCGACGAGTTGAGATAGACGAAGCAGGGTCTCTTCTATGGCCACCAAATTGACCGCTGGCGCTCCACGATAGCCAGTAAGTAGCTTGTAGGAATGGAGCGACGAAATCATCTCGCGGGCATCACTATCGGTGAGGGGATTCACGCGGAATGAGACATCTTTCATTACCTCAACATAGATGCCGCCGAGACCGAACATCAAAATCGGCCCGAATGAGGCGTCGGATGTCATCCCGATTACCGTTTCTATCCCCCCGGAAATCATCTGCTGAAGAGCGACACTAAACCCCTTGGGCGTTTTTCCCTGTCCGGCCCGTTTGCCCAGATCAGCGAACGCTTTCTGCACTTCCTGGTCGGTGCGGAGATCAACGATGACTCCGCCGACTTCGGTTTTGTGGAGAATGACCGGAGTGTTGATTTTCATTACTACCGGGTAGCCGATGGTGTCTGCGACCGCAACCGCCTCTTTGGCGGTGGAGGCATAGTGATATTGAGCTGAGCGAATCCCGCAGGCCTCCAGAATCTGCATCGCTTCGGAACCGACAATCGCATCGTGTCCGGCGTCTCTGGCAGACCGGATGACCGAATCAATGGCGCCGCCATCAATTTTGTAAGTGTGCCGTTTTCCTCTTGGGGCGCTGACTCTCTCCCTATAACGGCAGATAGTCGCCAATGTCCGGGCCACCGATTCAGGATAGATATAGACTGGTATATTATTCGCTTTGAGATGCTCGATTCCTTCTGACCCTCTTCCCGCCCCCATGAAACAGGCAAGAACCGTTTTGGCGGTTCCTGATAGAGCCTCGACGATATTTTGGGCGACCTCAAGCTGGTTGACAGTCACAGGCGGGACAAAAATCGGGAGAATGGTATCGTAGTGCGGATCATTCTTGACTGTTTCCAGAGCAAGTTTGAACTCCCTCGGCCCGGCCCCGGCTACCATGTCCATCGGATTCGAGAACGATGCATCCTTGGAGATATGCTTGCGCAGATGGGCTATCGTCGCGGCAGAGATTGGCGGCATTTCGAGACCGTTGTTGATAAGGGCATCAGTCGCCAGAATGCCCGGGCCTCCGGCATTGGTGACTACCACCACGCGTTTCCCCTTCGGAATCGGCTGGGTCGACATGGCTTTGGCGACATCAAAAAGCTCCTCGACGGTGTCGACTCGCATGACACCGGTCTGCTCGAAGAGGGCGTCGACGCCGACATCCAACCCGGCCAGAGAACCGGTGTGGGATGAGGCCGCCTTGGCTCCCAGTTTGGTGCGTCCCGATTTGACCACTACAATCGGCTTCTTGCGGGTCATTTCGCGGGCAATAGCCGTGAACCGGCGGGGATTGCCGAAATTCTCCATGTACATCAGGACGATATCAGTGCGGGGATCGTCGTTGAAATATTCGAGGCAGTCGTTCGCGGAAACGTCGGCTTTGTTGCCGATTGAGGCCACGACGGAAAAGCCGATGCCCAGTTCTTTGGCGTGCATCATGATTGCCTCTCCCATCGCTCCCGACTGAGTGATGAATCCGACGCGTCCGAGTTTGGGGTAGACTTTGCCGAAGGTGGCATTGAGATTTATTTCGGGATCGGTGTTAACGACGCCGAAACAGTTCGGGCCGATCATCCGCATCTGGTATTTGCGGACAACTTGCAGGAGCTCATCTTCAAGTTTCTTCCCAGCCGGGCCGGTTTCAGAAAAACCGGCGCTGATTACTACAAGCCCTTTCACACCTTTCATTCCGCAACGTGTCGCCACATCGACAACCTGTTCTTTCGGAACAATGACGACGGCGAGATCGACGGCATCGGGGACATCGAGAATCGTCGAATAGGCCTTGATGGAATGAATGACGGTAGCTTTGGGGTTGACCGGAAAGACTTTGCCGTTGAATTCTGCCAATAGAAGATTGTGCAGAGTTTCGCGGCCTATTGTTCCCTTGCGCGTCGAAGCTCCGATAATGGCTACCGAGTGGGGGCGAAATATTGCGTCAAGAGAGTGCGGCATAGTGCGACGCCCTCACCAATGTAGCGAGAGTTGGGTGGCCCACCTTTCAGGTGGGTTCCCGTCAATCCCGCCTAAACGGCCGGGCGCCCGCGAATTGTGTACTGTCATCCCGTGCATATATATCAATATCGACAGTCTGGGTAAAGGTTTCATTGTTTTAGGTCAACTGCTCAAAAGCGGGTCGCCCACAGCTTGGGGCTTGTTGAAAAAGTGGCGCATGTGTGTTTCTTTGATTTGTCATGCCAGCGAAGGCTGGCATCCAGTCTTGTCTTTCAAAGAGTTAAGATGGGCTCCAGCTTTCGCTGGAGTGACTTGTTTCTAGGTGTAGCGAAAATCGAAGGGTTTTTCAACAGTCCCC
>ERZ1292633.4933-Hain-H41-02um-R1-4933-length-12204-cov-5_pt1 | contig 12204 bp, 10 predicted proteins | sample MGYA00564406_ERZ1292633 | MGnify/ENA primary metagenome ERZ1292633 (study PRJEB36523, sample SAMEA6512639) | groundwater metagenome | collected 2019-01-08 | study: AquaDiva: Metagenomics assemblies of 32 groundwater samples
TCCACAAACTCCACCATGGAGTGGACGATGCTTTGCGGATGCACCACGACGCCCACGCGCGCCATCTCGATGTCGAACAACCAGCGCGCTTCGATCATCTCCAGCCCTTTGTTGAAGAGCGTGGCGGAATCAATCGTGATCTTCCGCCCCATGACCCACGACGGATGCTTGAGCGCGCGTTCGACCGTGATGTCGAAAAACTTTTCCTTCGGCCATGCCGTCTTATCGCGGAACGGCCCACCGCTCGCCGTGAGCAAAAGTTTGCGCACGGATTCGGGCGGCTTGCCATCGAGACATTGGAAGATCGCCGAGTGCTCGCTGTCCACGGCCAGCACGCGCACACCATGCTTACGCGCTTCGCTCATAACGATTTCGCCGGCCATGACGAGAATCTCCTTCGACGCGACTGCAATGTCCTTGCCCGCGCGGATCGCCGCCAGTGCCGGCTGCAATCCCGCCGTGCCGACGATCGCAATCAACACAATGTCCGCATCTGGGTGCGTGGCGAGCTTCAACAAACCTTCCGCACCGGAGTACACTTCACAGTTCGCGCCGAGTGTACCACGCAGCTCGCTGGCCTTGGCTGGGTCACTGATGGAAACTGCCACCGGTCGGTGCTTGCGCGTCTGCTCAATCAACAAGTCAGCGTTATTCCCCGCCGCCAGCCCGATCAGCCGGATGCGATCCGGCAAATCCTCCGCCACCTTGACGGTGCTGGTGCCGATGGAGCCGGTGCTGCCGAGAACGACGACGTTTTTCATGGATGGTTGAGAACGTAACGCAGATAGAGATACATGATCGGCGCGTTGAACAACAGGCTGTCCAGCAGATCGAGAATGCCGCCGATGCCCGGAAAAAAGTTGCCCGAGTCTTTGACGCCAGCCTCACGTTTGAAAAGCGATTCGATCAGGTCGCCGACCACGGCGGTGGAACTCAAGATCACACCGAGAATGACAGCATGCAGCGGCGTCATCCCCGGCATCTTGTCCGCGAAAAAATGGCTGAACGCCAGACTCGCACCCGTGGCCACGACAATCGCCCCACCGAAACCTTCCCACGTTTTGGCCGGGCTGATACGCGGAATCATCTTGTGTTTGCCGATCAGCGAGCCGATTGCATACGCGCCCGTGTCGCTGAACTTCGTCACGAGGATGAAGTAGAGGACAAAGAATTTGCCGTTGTCGTTGATGCCGGGGTAAAAATTGATCTTCTGGATGAAGTTCAACAGCCACGGCACATACATCAGTCCGAAGAGCGTCGTAGAGATGGCGAGGATGCCGGCGGTGTTGCTTTTGGAAACAAATTGCCGCACACACAGCCCCAGCACGAACAGGATCAGAATCGTGGTTTCAAAGTCGTTGACGAGCGAAGGATTCTCGAATGGCCCGAGCTGGCCGGTGCAATGCAGCGAGGTCACCACCATCATCAAGATGCCGGCACTGATACCCCACAACTTGAAACAAACCAGCCCGCGCTTTTCCACCAGCCCGTAAAATTCCATCAAGCCCACACACGCCAGCACCACCATGAACGCGGCGAACACATAATCGGAAATGAGTTTATTGCCGGAGAACATCGCCGCCAGCACCACGGTCCATAAGATCGCCGTGCTGGTGAGGCGACGCGCAAAAACTTTCGCCTTTGAGACGGGCGCTGGTGCGGGTGTCGGTGCGGACATGGGCGCGGAAACTAACAAGCCAGCGGCAGGTTGCCAATTTCCAAGTTCAGTCGGGCCGGGGTTTGGAGTTCCGCCTTCAGGCGGCTTGGGATGGCGCGCTCGGACCCGTCCGCGTAAAAGCGGAACTCCGAACCACTAATCCCCGAAGCACGTTCCCACCTGCCGCGCACTGGTGATCCACGAATGATTTTCCGGAACCGCTTTCATCCGTCCCGCCACTTCCGCAATCGGCACGGGGCGCACGTCATCGCCGCAGGCCGCCACCATCACACCGAACTCCTTGTTTATAATCAAGTCCACCGCCGCCGTGCCCAACCGCGTCGCCAACAAGCGATCTCCCGCCGAGGGCGTGCCGCCGCGTTGTACGTAACCAAGAATCGTTACGCGCGCTTCCAGATTCGTCAGCTCTTCCAACTGTTTGGCCAACCGCATCGTGTGCCCCGCGTGCAGTTCGCGCAGATGGATCAACTCATGTTTCGCGCGCAACTTCTCCGCCTTGTTCTTCGCCTCGCGTTTGTGTCGCGCCGCGATGGCGAAGTGCGCCGCTTCCCGCATCGGCAACGCGCCTTCTGCTACGGCCACGATGCTGAAGTTTGTGCCGAACTGCTTCCGCCGCCGAATGGCCGCCGCCACATTTCGCACGTCGTAAGGGATTTCGGGAATCAAAATCACATCCGCCCCACCCGCGATGCCCGCGCCGAGCGCCAGCCAGCCCGCGCGATGCCCCATGATCTCCGCGATGATGATGCGATGATGGCTGTGCGCCGTGCTGTGCAACCGATCAATCGCCGCCGTCGCAATCCCGAGCGCCGTGTCGAAGCCGATGGTCGTGTCCGTCATCGCCAGATCATTATCAATCGTCTTGGGCAACGTGACGACGTTCAGCCCTTTCTCGACGAGACGCAAAGCGTTCTTGTGCGTGCCGCCGCCGCCAAGGCAAACGAGCGCATCCAGTTTATTGCGCTGATAATTCCGCACGATCACATCGCGCATGTCGCGCTCGCGACCATTGATCTTCATGCGATGCGGCTTGTCGCGCCCCGTGCCGAGCACCGTGCCGCCGATGGTGAGAATTCCCGCCAGCCCCCGCTTGTCGAGCCGGATGGTGTTATTCTCCGCCAAGCCGCGAAACCCATCGCGAAAGCCGATGATCTCCATCCCCGCATCGAGCGCCGCCTTGCCCACACCGCGGATGGCCGCGTTCAATCCGGGGCTGTCGCCCCCTGCCGTTAGAATGCCGATGCGTTGTTTGCGTTTCACAAAAATGTTACTCCAACTGCTCCAACCACTCCGGCTTCGGATTGCTTAGTCAGACTCTAACGTCGCCCGCGTCTCGGTCTTCATGGTCATGACCTGTTTTTTACCGCCGGCGTTGATGGCCATGTTGATTTCAACCTGCTCATCTGATGTGGCTTGGCTGGGTAGAATCTTGGTCAGATCAGCCGTGGATGTTCCGGTGGCGCTACCGGTCATCTTGGTCATGTCCGCTTTCAATGTCGGCATGATGGGATTGGGGATTTTTTGGTTCGCGGCGCTCTGCGTGGTAGAACTCTTCGTCGCAAAGGAATCACCCGCAACGCTAACCAGTTCATGCCGCGTGACCTGGTCAATCGTCATGCCCTGCTTCTTGGCTTTCTCTTTGATTTCCCATTTTGCGCCCACTCCGATGGCTTCTTCCGGCAACATAAATTCCGTGTTCGCAAACGAATCCTTCATCTGCTCCATGCCCTCGCGCGTCTGCGCATCCGTGCCCGGCGGAATTTTCGCTTCGATTTTTTTGGTGTAATAACGATCCGTCACCGTCCCGGCGATCACCAACCCCTTCATCGCCGCGAGCGAACTTTTCATCCCTTCCGCCACTTCGGGCGGCATGTCAGAATCGCTGGCCACCCCAACTTCTTCGATCACCAACTCGTAATTAACGTCCCCTTCCGCCGTGACGCTTTTGGTGGTGACCGTGGCGCTCATATTGATGGCCGGCATCTTCATCGTCTGCCCCGGCATCTCTGGCGCGGAAATACCCATGCTGATTTTCGCCGTCATCTTTGACTTTTGTGTGTCCATCGGCTTCGCCTGCAACCGAAAAACCTTTCGCGGCTCGGCTCCGGCCTCCAGTAACTTCACTTGTGGCTGTCCCGGTACGATAGCCTTTACCGCCGCCGCAGGCTCGGAGATTACGTTGGCTTCCATCGCCACCACCGGGGGCTTGGCGAGCACCGCAATCTTGTCCGCCAGATATGTCAATCGCGCCGTGACCAGTTTGGGATTATACGTCGGATAGAGTTGCTTCAATTCCTTGAGCGCCTTTTCTGCTTCGACATATTTGGCTTTGGCCCGCTCCGTTTGGCCGCCTTTGCTCAAGTTGTCGCCCTGCTCGATCAGTCCGTAAATCCGGAAATACCGGTCATCGTTCTCGGTTGCCGAAACCGACAACCAAGGACCGACCAGCAGTCCGAGAACCAAAAGCAGCACCGGCCAAAAACCGGATGCCAAAAAAGGAGGAAAAACAATCCCGTTACGGTTTGAGTTGATGTGAGACTTGAGCATGAATCGAAATTTAGAGAGCGCACCGCCACCGTCAATCGAATTGCGGTGAAAATTCTTTGTCGGATTCTCCAGTCCGGCGGCGATATGCTCCCTGACAATGAGTGTCCCCACCTCTGCCAATGCGATGCAAGCTGCTCCCGTTGGTTTCGCCCTGACCATTTCCACCGCCGCAACGCTTGCCGTAACCGCTCTAGCCGCTACCATCCCCACAAATCACCCTAACCACCATGAACTGGCTTAACCTCAAATCTATCGTCGCCATGATCGCCGCCGCTCTGGTCGCGGGCCTGATCACCTATCTGGTGCAACAACGGGCCACCGATCAACTGTGCACTGAGAATCAAAGACTGGCGGCCGCCGAACAATCTCGCACTGCGGAACGCGACATTGCCCTCGCCTTCGCCAACGAAAACGCGGACGAACTGAAACGACGCCAAGGCGAAAAGGCCGAACTCCTGCGGTTGCGGGGAGAAATCGGCCAGTTGCGTAAACTCGCGAAGGGTGCGGAGCAGTTAGCCGAGCAAAATCGGCAACTCCAGGAAACTTTGGCCCGGGCCACGCAAAATGCACCCCAAGCCGAGCCCGAGATGGACCCGGACCGGCGTTTGGCAATGGAACACTTGAACCAGTCCAAGCAGCTTGTGCTCGGCCTGTTCATGTATGCCCATGATAACCACGGCGTACTCCCAACCGATTTGAGTTCCATCTCCAACTACTTTGGTAACGCAGCAAGCACGATAAATCTTCAAGACAATCCCTTTGAACTCGTTCTAACGGGCATCTTGACGAATGTCGCCAATCCTCAAGAAATCATTGCTGTTCGCAGCAAGTCAACTTTCATGTGGAAAGACAAACCGGCAAAGGTTTATGGCTTTGCCGATGGTCATGCACAACTTTTGCGCGAGCCAGAAGAAGGTTTTGAAGCGTGGGAAAAAGCGCGGATCATTCCCACCCCAACCGGGCAATAACACGGCTGTCCTGATTCTTCCTTCCGCGTATTTCGGTTATGTCGCGGTGGAAAATTTTCTTGGACAGCCCGGCCAACCTCACCCAGAGTGAAATCGTTATGGCTGACCTCAAACACCTGACGCTCGCCGAAATGGAAGCGGGACTGGAAACCATCCGCCAATCGCCCAAAGACGCGGGCGTGTTGAAACTGATCTCCTGCCGCCCCAACACCGATGAGCGCGAAGTTCTCGAACAAGCCCAGCTCGACCCCGCGCACGGTTTGATCGGCGACAACTGGAAAGCCCGCGGCAATTCCCGTACGCCCGATGGCTCGGCCAATCCCGAGATGCAACTCAATGTGATGAACGCTCGCGTCATCGAATTGCTGGCGCAGGACAAAGAACGTTGGGCACTGGCGGGCGATCAATTATTCGTGGACTTCGACCTGAGTGAAACCAACATCCCGCCCGGCACCCGGCTCGCCATCGGTTCAGCGGTCATTGAAGTCACCGCGCCGCCCCATCTCGGTTGCAAAAAATTCTCCGCCCGCTTCGGCCTGGATGCGATGAAGTTCGTCAACTCACCCGAGGGCAAACAGCTTCACCTGCGCGGCATCAATGCCAAAGTGGTGCGACCCGGGGTTGTTCAGACGGGTGATGTGGTTGAAAAAACGTAAGTCAGTTCAGACGCAGGCGAAAGAATTTCGCAGGGTTGGTCGGCGCCACGCTGATTTGATTCAGTCCGTTGCTGACACTGGGAGCTGTTGATGAATTTGTCCAGTTGGCCGACGGAAGCGGCTCCGTCTCCTGTAACGCAAAACCCGTCGAAGGCGCGGGCCAGGTCAGATTCAACTGACTACCGTTGAAACTGTGCTGGAGTTTTTTCACCGCGGGAACTCCCGCCACGCGAACCGGGATGGAAGTAACCAGCGGCTGACCGGTCATGTAGAGCGTTTTGTATTGTGGGCCGCCCCAACAAAGGTTTGCCGTGCGATGAAAAAGTATCCGGCCAATCAAATGACCATCCGGTGCATAGATGTGAACTCCATTGCCTGCGCTCGACCAGACGCGTCCATCCACATCGCACTTGATGCCGTCGGGAACACCGTTGTTGATGTTGGCAAAAACCGCGCCGCCTGTAAGCGTGTTGCTGGCGGTCACGGAATAAACATAGAGGCGATGCCCGCTGGCACTGTTGTCGGAGTCGGCCACGTAAAGCTTGGTTTCGTCCGGTGAGAAACACAGGCCGTTCGGGCGGATGATGCCGTTCGTGATGACCGCCCGGCAGGTGGCATTGCCATTGGTGGGATGGAATTGATAGACATAATAGCCCGCCGGAAATCCCACCTGCCCCTTGCTGATGCCGCTGTTGTAATTGGGATCGGTGAACCAGATAGTGCCGTCGGATTTCACCGCGATGTCGTTCGGTGAGTAAAACTTCAATCCATTGCAATTGGTCACCAACGCAGTCACGACGCCATTGGTGACCATGGAAATCTTCAGCCCGGCGCTGCCGGCTTCCGCGCCGATCAACCGTTCCTGCGCATCAAGCAGCGTGCCGTTGAACAACGTGTTCGCGGGCGGGAGCAGGAAATCCGTGACAGTGGTCGGCGGGACAAGTTTCTTGAGCCTATTGTTGTTCTGATCACAGAACACCAGAAAGCCGCCGGAGGGAATCCACGTCGGCCCTTCGAGCCAGGTGTTGATCGTGGCATTGGTGACGAGCACGGCGTTGGTATCAATGATCTTGGCGAACTCCACCGGGTCGGCGATCTGAAACGTGACGGCTCGTGCGGCAGCAAGGGAAAAATAAATCCCCACCAACACCGTTGCGATTTTTGTTCTCATGAATTCACGCTCCAACCTTCTTCTTCACTTCCTTCAACTGCTGGAACTCCGGTTTGGCCGAGTAGTATTTGTCCAGCGGGTAGCAGCCTGAAATCATTCCATTGCGCGGCGCGGTGGTGCAATCGCTGAACGTGCGGCAGATCAATTTGTTCGTCAGCGAACCTTTCTCGACTGCTTCTGCCAACATGTTCGGATAACTCAAGACCATCCGCCCGAGGCCGACCATGTCCGTCCAGCCGTTGCGCACGACGTATTGCGCGACGTGCGGCAGGTATTCCTGCAAGTAGCTGTAAGCGGTGCCGATCAGAATTGGGGCTTGGGTCTGGCGTCTGGCGTCTTGGGTTTGGGTCAAGTGCGCTTTGATCTGGCGCACGACATTGAGCTGCCGGGCCACATCAATCAACGGGTCGTGCGCCGGTTGATACCCATCGCTCGGCGGATACGCAGCAGGCCGTTGGATATGCGGATTATAGTACGGTGAACCTGCGCTGAGATTCAAAATCTTCACGTCAAGTTGTGCGCAAAGTTCCGCGAACTGGAACGTCTCTGTAAGGTCATAATCCACCGGATTGTTCGGGTTCACGCTGAAACCGTAGTGATACGGCAGGCAGTGGGAATAATCCTCCGGGATGCCCGGCCCGAGTTTGCCCGGCTGCGACAGCGCGGGGTCCGGCTTGAACGGCACGAAATCAAACGCGCTCAGCCGCACGCCGATTTCAATCTTGTTCCCGCTCGCGCGGATGCCCGCCACGATGTCGCGCAGGATGCGCGTGCGATTCTCAAAACTGCCGCCAAACTTGCCCGCCCGCGTGTGTGCCCCAAGAAACTCGTGCAGCAGATAGCCGTGACAATGCTTGATGTCCACGAAGTCCGCGCCCACGTCCCACGCAATCTGCGCCGCGCGGATGTAGCATTGGATCAACTCCTCGATCTCCGCGTCCGTGAACATCTGCGCGTCGCTGGTGACATTGAATTTGCGATCCAGAATCGGATGCCGGAACGCCACGCGCGGCTCCATGCGCTTCTTGTCATTCGGTTTGCAGAACCGCCCCGAGTGCGTGAGTTGAAAGCCGATGATGAGATCATCCGTCTTGCCGTAGCGCTCTTGATGCGCCTTCACCAACGTCTCGCGCAACGACGCTATGCCCGCCTTGTTGTCTTCCGTGATGATGATCTGATTCGGATTCGCGCGACCGTCCGGGCGCACCGCCATCGCTTCACCGCCGTAAATCAACTTCGCGCCGCTCTCGCCGAAACGCTGCCAGCGACGCAGCATTTCCTCTGTCACGCCGCCGGTCGTCGTGCCGTCCCAACCTTCCATCGGATGGATCGCCCAGCGATTGCCGATGCGTTTGCCGTTGATGGTCACACCATCAATCGCCTGCGCCAGCGGCGACGCGCTGCCAGCGACGATCTGGTCTTCGCACGGCAAATCCAGTCCGAGCGCTGCCACATGGGCGCGGAAATCAACAACGGTTTTAAGCGTGGCAACGCGGGTAAGTTTGAATGGCTCAGACATGGTTGGTTACAGTTGAAGTTTATTTCTCTAATGCAGGCGTGATTGGTTTGGTGCTTTTGGAACTACGATTCAAATGCGCCGCAAGTTCTGGCACTTTCGCTTCAATCTCAACAACAGCGAGGTCGCACACCCGACTCGCCCCATAAGCATTGAAATGCGTGTCGTCCTCGAACTTCTTGGAGTCCGCAGCAAACTCTCCAGCGGGAATCCATCTAAACAACCGCTTGGAGCTTTCCGGGCCAAGTTGCTGCACAAGCTTTTCCGTGGCGGTGCAAAGTTCGAGCAGTGGGACTTTCTGATCGGCAGCCACCGCGCGCACGGCCTTGGGGTAATCGCCGTGCGTATCCGTGAGCTTGCCTTCCGCATTAAACTTCCGGCGGGCGACGGGCGTGGCAAGGATCGGCGTTGCCTTGTGTTCGCGCGTCTCGCGGATGAAGCGTGCCAAGTTTGTGGTGTATTCGCCAAACGGCGCGGTACCGCGATGAACATCGTTGGTCTTTTCGTCGTTGTGCCCGAACTGGATGATGACAAAGTCGCCCGGGTTGAGCGCGGTCAGCACTTTGTCCCAGCGGCCTTCGGCAATAAACGTCTTCGAGCTGCGTCCGTTCTGCGCGTAGTTCTCCACGCGCACCGAGTCCTTGAAATACATCTGAAGCATCTGTCCCCATCCACGCTCAGGATTTGCGGGGATGACGGGTTTGTTTGCCATCGTCGAATCGCCGATCGTGTGCAACGTGATGGAATTGGTTTGGGCCAGCGCCGTGATTACTGACAGCAGCACCACTGCGAACCAGCCAACGATTTTGGACTGCGGTGGCAAGCGAAGCGCTACACCGCTTTTTTGGCAAGCATCGTTGAAATCTTGCTTCAAGCAAAAGCGCCGTCGTCGCTGCGCTTTGCCGGCGTAGTCCAAGATTGCTTCAGATTTCATTTGGTTGAATCAAAGAAGGTCATGTAGTGCTCACCACGCGCTTCACGCAAAATCAACAGCGCCAGTTCGCGCAGATGATAATCACCCCACATGGAGCTTTCGCCGTTCGGCACGCTCTGTCCCGGCGCGATGTAATCCCACCCATTCGGGCGATGATACACCGAGTGCAGCAACAAGCCTTGGTGCTTCGGATCAGTGGACAGATACGGTTCACTGAACAACGTCCGCGCCACGGACAAGCCAGCTTGGCGATAACGCGCGGCAGATTTCTTGTCTCCGGCCGCATTGAGATAATTGCCGAGACGGATCAATCCCTGCGCCGCAATCGCCGCCGCCGAACCGTCCACGGGTTCAAGCTTGTTGTACGGATCGGACGGCTTGCTGAGATAGTTCTCGGGCAAGAGATGGAGATTCGGCGCGCCTGTATCCCACATCGGCACACCATCCGCGCAGGAGTTTTCCAGATAGAAATCTGCCGTGGCCGTGGCTGCATTCGTGAGAACGCAGCGATATTCCGCAACACCACCGGTCGATTTGAAGTCCGCCGCACTCTGACGAGTGCCGCCACTCAAAAACTCCAGTTGTTCCGGATAGCCACACAGTGCCCACGCCAGGCCACGCGTCCACGTGCTGAACGGCGCATAGCCTTGCTGCGAGTTCGGGCAACGAAACACCCCGCTCACCGTGTTGAACACGGCTTCGTGCGCCGTCCGACCTCGTACATCGTAAGCATCACGCCCCTCGCCGTAGTAGATCGAATAGCGCGCCGTGTTCAGCGCGTGTTCGACGACCCGTTGCAGCAGCGAAATCTTCGCGTCCTGCTCGCCCATCAGTACATGGCCAAGTTGGTGCGCCACCGCCAACGCACGACAAGAGCGGATCGTATCCACGAACAACGAGTGCGGCCCATTGAAGCTGTGGATGAAACCCGTGCCGTCCCCGAGCTTCGTCCACCGTGAAGCCTGCACCGCGCCGCTGACCTTGAGCGCCAGCTCGTAAAAATTCTTCTCGTCCTCGTTGTGCGGAATCTTCCCCGCGCGCATCAACCGCAGCAGATTGCCGTAGGTGGAAACGTTGTTAAAGCCGTGGTCATGCACGCCGATGTGCGAGACATGCGACGCCATGTATTTCACAGTGCCGCGCTTGCCGATCTCTAGGAAGCGCTCGTCGCCCATCGCGTCGAACTGCAACAGCGCCGAGCCGTATTGAAAACCTTGCGTCCACTCCGTCCAGCCGCGTGAGGTGTATTTGCCTTTCACGGTGAACACCGGTGTGCCAGCGGATGGCTTCCAGGCTTTCTCGATGCTCAGGATTTTTTGTCCGGACAACTCGAACACGCGTTCGATCTGTGGCACGAGTTTCTTGGGCGTGAGTTTGAAATCAATTTTGATGGCCATTGGGTAAAATCAGTTGCCCGACATTTTCTGCGGACGCAGGCGCGACTGCAAGACTTCCCAGAGCGGATTGGGTTTGCGCGGGAACTCCGGGTTCTGCCCCGCCTCGACGGCTTTCCAATACTCCCAACCCAGTTTGCCCGTGCCGCACTCGTAATCCATGCCGTCCCATTCGTCCTCGCGAAAACCGTAAAACGCCCAGTGCCAGCGCTGCTTTTCAAAGAGGGTCAACAGGTCGCTGAGATATTCCTTCGCGCCGGGAATCGTGCGATTGCAACCAAACTCTCCGACCAGAATCCGGCTGGGCAGAACGCGATGCCGCTGCGCCCAATCTGCAACCGGCTGCAAAAACTTCTCCAACTCGGCGGCGTTCCACTCGATGCGCTGCTTCGCGTCGCCGACTTCCACTAGGCCGGGATACTTGAACCGCCCCGCATTTTGTTTAAGGTTCGTGAACTCATACGGCTCGTACATGTGGACGGAGTAAAGGACGCCCGCATCATTTACTGGCTCCAGAATCGCAAACGCCGGTGCTGCCGCGTAGATCGTCGCATCGAGGATGATGGGCGTATTTGTATCCGCGCGCCGGATGGCCGCGACCATTCGCCGATTGAACTCATTCGGATCAAACGTCGAACCGCGCCGCCGCTCATACCACTTCACGATGTCCTGCGTCCAAAAATCGCTGACGCCATCGCCACGTTCGGGATGTGGTTCGTTGAGCGGATTGTAGCCCACGATGGCCGGATGATCCTTTAACTCCGCAGCGAGCAGCGTCCAAAACTTTTCCGCCTGCGCCATAAACGCCGGATCACGCCAGAGGCGATCATCGTTCTTCCCGCCATTCAGTTGCCGCCACCGGGCGCCCGGCAGACTGATCATGGTGAGCACGACCTTCACGCCTGCGGCGTGTGCGTTATCCAACACGAGCTTTAGCTGCTTCAAGTCTTCGATGTTCAACTTCTCGAAGCCGTCCGCATTGCCGATGAGAAAATCACGCTGCTGCGACTGCCATTTGTCCGGCGCGAGCCGCAGAAACTCGATGTCCGCCGCGCGAGCCGCTTGAAAGTAATTCGTCGTAATCGCCTTGTTGAAACAGTTCGCGCCGCGCCGCTGCTGATTCCAGAAATCCAGTTTAGGATTGGTGGCCAGCACATTCGCGCCAAGCAACAGGCTCAAGACTACAAGAATTTGCGCGAGTACCTTGTTCATCACAGCCGACGTAGATGAAACCCACCGTCCACATTGATGACTTCGCCCGTGCTGAACGGAAACGCATCGCTGGCGATGGCTGCCACGGCGCGACCAATGTCCTATGGCGTGCCCCAGCGTTGGATGGG
>ERZ1292633.4934-Hain-H41-02um-R1-4934-length-12204-cov-4_pt1 | contig 12204 bp, 10 predicted proteins | sample MGYA00564406_ERZ1292633 | MGnify/ENA primary metagenome ERZ1292633 (study PRJEB36523, sample SAMEA6512639) | groundwater metagenome | collected 2019-01-08 | study: AquaDiva: Metagenomics assemblies of 32 groundwater samples
AAACATTACGGCGAATTATTGGAAAATTTCAAGCGGCAAAATTGGGTTGCGGAAATCACGAGTTTGTTCAACCCATATTTAGCAATCCGCCATTTTTCGATGGCAACGGCGGGTTCGGATTTTACGGCTTACGAAAATTTTCAATGGCAAGCGGAAGAATTTCGTTTCAATATGATTCAAAAATTAAACGATTTGCACACCAACAAAATCAAAGCTGAACATGACCGCACCCAAAAAGTGAGCCGACAAATTTGGGAAGAATTCCCGAAATTTGAGTATCAAGAGCCGACTATTTTTGAATCTTTGAGCAAGCAAATTTTAGCGGTTTTTTCGGTTATCTTTTGGCTGATTTTGGCTGGTTTGTTGGTGTGGTTTTTGCCACGTTCAGAGTTACGCCTTGAGGCGTGATTCAACGTGACTACTGTAAAGCTAAACTGAATGAGTTCAACGTAATTCACGCCTCAAGGCGTAACTCTAACAAAAGATGAATCTACAAACATTTCTAAAACTCGAATTAAAGAATTTTTTGAGCGATAAAGCGGTTATCGTTGCCATCGCATTTCTTTTAATTGCAGGTGGCTACGCGATTTTTCACGGGAAAAATGTGATTGAAAAACAAAAAGCGATTATCGCGCAAATTCCCGAATTTCAAGCGGAACATTTCAAAAAACAATATGAGTTAAACAAAACCGAATTAGGCAATTTTCTTTATTATTTGCAACACAGCACGATTCACGAACCTTCAGGTTGGGCGGCTTTTTCGATTGGTCAGCGCGATGTAAATCCTTTTAATGTAAAAGTTACGATGCTAACATTGGAAGGGCAAATTTATAATTCCGAAATGTCGAATCCGAAAAATCTGCTCTACGGAAACTTTGATTTGGCGTTTGTGATTGTTTTTCTGTTTCCGTTGTTGATAGTCGCGTTTTGTCACAATTTAATTTCCGCCGAACAGGAAAACGGCGTGTGGAATTTGTTGCGCTCACAACCTGTTTCGATTGCAAAAATTATCGGAATCCGTTTGTTAATTCGTTTTGTAACTGTTCTATTACTTGCGTTTAGTTTGATAACGGCGGGTTGTGTTTTGCTAAACAGCGCGTTTGATATTCGTCTCGTTTATACGTTGCTGATTACGTTTTCTTATCTCGCTTTTTGGTTTGCGTTGACGGCGTTTGTTGTTTCTCTGCAAAAAACTTCGACCTTTAATGCGCTTTCATTGTTGGGTGCGTGGATATTTTTGACAATTCTTGCTCCGGCGTTGCTAAACCTTGCAATTTCAACAGTTTTGCCCGTTTCCGAATCTTTTGATGTGACCGTTAAACAACGCGAAGGTTATCACACTAAATGGGACAAAGCGAAAGCCGAAACGATGCAGAAATTTTACGAAATTTATCCCGAATACAAATCCGTTCCGATTCCCGAAGACAAATTTTCGTGGGGCTGGTATTACGCAATGAATTTTATGGGCGATAGTGAATCAGCAAATTCAACCGAAAGCTACACGCAGAAACTCCAAAAACGTGATGATTGGACAAACAAATTTGCGCTATTTTTGCCGACGGTCAATGCACAATTATCTTTTAACCGCTTGAGTCAGAATGATTTACAGAGTCATCTAAAATATCTCGAATCGGTTAGAAATCATCACAAAAAGGTCCGCGAACATTTTTATCCGTTCATTTTTAGCAATGCAAAGACTGATGATGTTAATTGGCAAAATGTGCCTAAACACGAATTTGATGATGAAGCCAGCAAATCAAAATTTCCGTTTTCAGCTTCGACGATATTAATAATCGCGTTGCTTTTATCATTTTGGAGCTGGGGGAAAATGAGGACTGTTTTGAGTTGAAAAAAGTTTTACATTATTTCATCGTCATCAAATTGGCAAAAATCTCAATACCGTCCCAAAGATTTTGGATGCGGATATTTTCGTTTTCGGCGTGCTGATTGTTGTCGAAATTGGCGATTGGGACGGTTATCGCAATTGTCTCTAGCGAATCCGTAATTATTGAAAGAGGAAGACTTCCGCCCAAACCGGGCATTTTTACAACAGGCTGAGACGAAGCAGATTGAACAGCTTTAATCACTTGCAAAGAAAGCGGTAGATCCATTTTGGTTCGTTGGGCATTATAGCCGCCTGAAAGATGGATAACTTTGGCAATAAGAGGATACTTCAAGCGTTCTTCCATCGTAGGCTCACGGTCAATAATGTAAAAACCTTGCGATTTGATGTGTGATTTTAGTTTTTTCACCTGACGCAAAACATCATTTCCTTTGACGAGTCGTAAATCAAGATTAACTGTTGCCGTTGAAGGGATTACGTTTCGGGCTAATGCTCCAACGTCGCCGCTGCTAATGCCGTTAATGTTCAAAGACGGCAAGTTTATTAATTCTAAAAGGCTTTTGCTGCTTCCTTCGGTGTAAGAAAGTCCGAGTTGTTTTTTGATTTCTTCATCATATTGGGGAGCTTCTTTGATGGCTTGCAATTCGCTTTGGCTTAAAGGCTCAACATCATTATTCCATTCTTTGACGATGACATTTCCTTTGTCGTCTTTCATCGAATCTAAAAGTTTAACTAAAGTCAACGCAGGATTCGGCGACCAATTTCCGTAATGTCCGCTGTGCAGAGAGCGAATTGCTCCGTATGTTGTAACTTCAACCGTTGTCACTCCGCGAACACCAAAAACGACTTGTTTTCTGCCCGATTGATGAGTCGGACCGTCGCAAATAATCCATCCGTCAGATTTCAATAAACCCTTATGTTTCAAGAGAATTTCCTGTAAATGCGATGAGCCTGCTTCCTCTTCGCCCTCAAAAAAGAATTTAATATTTACAGTCGGGCTGATTTTCTTAGCAATTAATGCGTCAAACGCTTTCAGAATCGCAAAAACTCCGCCTTTATCATCTGAAGTTGAACGCCCGTAAAGCCTCCATTCAGGATTAATTTTTTCGTCCGTTTTCGGAAAGGGAATTATCTTTCCGCCTTTTTCCAGAGAATCCGAACGCAAAACAGGATTCCAGGGCAAACTTTCAGTCCATTGCTTCGGATTAGTCGGCTGCCCGTCGTAATGTGCATAAAAAACAATGGTTTGCTTGGCATTCGGGACAATCCATTCACCATAAACAACAGGCGGTGCAGACGGATTTTGTGAAGATAGAAGTTGCGGTTTGAGTCCGTGTTGCTTAATCTATTCGACCAAGTAATCCGCATTTTTACGAATATTCGGCGTGTCGGAAGCCACATTTGGAATCGAAAGCATCTGCACAAAATCCTGCAAAAGCTGATGTTCATTACTTTGCCGATATTCGCGGATGGCAATTGTAACAGAATTTTGGGCAAAGATTTGGCAAGCGATGGATAAAATCAGCGACAGGGAAAAGATTGTTCGTTTCATAAAATTTGAGGGAATTATACAACAAAAAAACACAAAGAAAATCTGAAATTTTGAATCTCAATTACTTTGTGTTCGTTTTGTCTAAATTGTTGAATTTATTCTAATATTTTATCAAAAAAAATAATCTGTAAGTTCGGTTTTATCTCGAATTGGCAGTTTCTAAAATAATGGATTCCAAAGCTATCATTAGCCTACCTGCTTTCACTCCTTTACATTTTTTTGTTTTGCAAATTAAGAAATCTTCTTCACTGAGAAGTATTTGGCTGGATTTATCCTTATCATAGAGACTGAGAAATCCTAAGTAACCGGGAATACTTTGAGGATGTTTAGGTTGATTGGGTTTTGCTTGTTTCCAAGAAGATAGTTGCGTTAATAGTTTGTCATATACCTCTAGCTTCAAATCTTTTTTGATCTCACTAAAATTTGTATTTTCAATATCCTGCCAATAATATGCGTGAGTTTTTGTGCGAAATAGCCACTTAGTAGTATGTTCGCCAGCATGAGAGAAAGCGGCATATTCTATTAAAATGGAAGAGATGATTGGCTCGCCCTGCCACTCGGAAATCCATTTCTTTGCAGGAGCTTGGTAGTCTGAATCAAGCCATTTTCGTATAAATGTTTTAGAACCAATCTTATTAGTTTTAATAACTGATGAATAAGTTAAATCCCAACCAAACGGGGAGTTTGATTCTTGAGCGAAAATTGGCAGATAAAGTAAAACTACTGTAATAATCAGACTTGTAATTTTAACTATCTTTCTATTCACGGCAAAACCTAATATTTCATCAATTCCTGGACCGCTTTTTCAACATCTTCAGTCTGCGGCAAAATAAAATCTTCGACCTGCGGAGCATACGCGACAAAGGTATCTGTTGCCCCAACTCTTCTCACGGGAGCGTCCAGATATTCAAACAATTCATCTGAAATTCGAGCGGCAATTTCTGCACCGTAGCCGTAGGAAATCGGGTCTTCGTGAGCGACAATTACACGCGAAGTCTTTTTCACGGATTCGGCAATGATTTCCCAATCGTAGGGAACGAGTGTCCGCAAATCAATCAGGTCAACTGTAATTCCTTCTTTTTCCAGACGTTTACAGGCTTCAAAACTTCTTTGGACTAAAGCTCCATATGTAACAATCGTGACATCCGAGCCTTCCCGAACCTTTCTACCTTTGCCGAATGGAATCAGAAATTCCGAACTTGGATATTGCGATTTGTTGTAAACCTGGCGATATAAATGTTTGTGTTCGAGAAACATTACAGGATCATCACAGCGAATTGCAGTCCGCAATAAACCATTTGCATCCAAGGCATTAGAAGGATAAGCAATCATCAAACCCGGTGTGTGGGCAAACAAAGTTGTGCCGCTTTGCGAGTGATAAACCGCTCCGCCTTTCAAATATCCGCCGACGGGAACGCGCATCACCATTGGAGATTTTGATTCGCCATCCGAACGCCAACGCATTGGAGCGAGTTCGTTACGAATCTGGTGCATAGCGGGAAAAATGTAATCGAAAAATTGGATTTCAACAACGGGTTTTAGCCCGCGTAACGACAAACCAATTGCTCGACCAATGATATTCGCTTCAGCCAGAGGCGAATTAAAAACGCGAGCCGAGCCGAATTTTCGTTGGAGATTAGCGGTAACTTTGAAAACTCCGCCCTTTCCTTTTACCTGTTCGAGATATTCTTCACGCGAACAATCGGCAACGTCTTCACCAAAAACAACAATGCTTGAATCACGCTCCATTTCTTCGTGCAAACAACGATTGATAAGGTCAACCATCGTTCCTGCGTTTCCGCTCAATTCTGCGCCATCTTCGGTGTCAAAAATATTGCGGTCAGTCGGGTCAATATCAGGCGAGAAAATATTTCGGAGAGCAGATTCGGGAGCTGGTTGCGGAGTTAGCAACGCAATATCAGCAGCTTCATTTACTTCTGCGTCAACTTCTTTTCGCAATGCTTCAAGGTCTTCTGAAGAAGCAATCTTTTCAGTCATTAGAAATTCGGCGTAAGTTTTAATCGGGTCAATCGCGGCATCTTTTTCGAGTTCTTCTTGCGGACGATAGAGTTTTTCATCATCAGAAAGCGAATGCGAATATGGGCGAATTACCTTGGCGTGGATAAAAGCCGCGCCTTTTCTTTCTCGGCAAAATTCCACAGCTTTTTTGAAAGCAGCGTAAGATTCTAAAGGATTTGTTCCGTCAATCTTTTGGATATGCAGATTGGGAAATCCTGTAACTAATTCTGAAATTGAGCCGCCCGCTGTGTTTACTTCAACCGGAGTTGAAATCGCATAACCATTATCTTCAACCACGAAAATTACGGGCAATTTCATATTGCAGGCGGAATTTAAGGCTTCCCACCATTCGCCTTCGCTGGTTGTGCCATCGCCAACTGACATATAGACGATTTCATCGCCCTTGAAACCAGTCACCTTATCTTGTAAATCTTTAGCTAATGAAGCCCGAAAAGTTGCTTCAGCCGCTCCAACAGCGTGCAATGCTTGCGAGCCTGTGCAAGAACTTTGCGAAGGAACATTTAACGCCTTATGCCCCCAATGCGAAGGCATTTGTCGGGCGTGGGAATTCGGATCAGGTTCTGCGCCGACTGCCGAATAGAGCATTTCCAAAGCAGTCATCCCCAAACCGAGCATCAAAGCGCGGTCACGATAATATGGAAAAAACCAATCATATCCCGGTTTCATTGCCAAAGCCGCAGCGGTTAAAACTGCTTCGTGTCCTGCGCCTGAAATTTGGAAAAAGACTTTATTTTGTCCTTTTAACTGGATTTCCTTGTCGTCAACTTTTCTTGAAAGATACATTGTCCGATAGATTCCAACTAAGGTTTTGGTGTCTAATCCGTGATATTTATCAGCTTTAACTTGTTTTGTTGCAGTAGTTTTAGCCATATTCTTATTATTTTTTTTTGGTGCTGTTGCCATCTTTTTATCAAAACTTAATAACTAAAAATAATGAGTGAATAATATATTTTAACTAATTGGAGCAAAATCTGCCAAAATAGGAGTATTATTTTTTTCCAAAAGCGATAATGCTTGGGCAATAATCTTGTGCTGTAAATCAGCATTATTTTGCAAACCAAGAGGATAACCCATTTTGAATGGAACAAACAATGCGCGAGATGGCTTGAGGATACTCGTTACTTCTTTGAGTAAGGAAATTGAAACGGTAGGAATCTTATTTCTTTCGATTTCAGCTTGAATCAGACTAACTGTCTGGACGCACATCGGTCAGACAGGAGTTAAGAAAACGCAATCAATCTCATCTTCTTTCAATAATTTAGTAACCTGAGGTGCAGTTTCATTTATTAACTTTCGTGGATTAATTATCGAACCCATAAAAGAAAAACTGCGATGATTCAGCGAGCCGATAGCTTTATTTCTAACTAATTCTTTAAATCTATCAATCGGTAAAGCTAAATTTTTATCACTTTCGATTCCCAAATGGTCGAATGCCGAACTTTTATGGTCTTCGATGAGAGATTGCACCTCAATTTCATTAGAGATTTCCCGAAATGAAACATCGCCAAGTTTATTGGAATGTTTAAAGGGTTTATCATTTTCAAGTCGTAAACCTGCGCTGGTAATAAGTGCAACTTTACATTCATTCAGCGGTTTAGACATTCTGGCAACCGGATTATCCGCAATTTCATAACGCAAAAACGGATAATTTTGCATAAATAAACGGTGAGAAAACTTTAGATCGGAGTAGGTTGCCATTATATTTTTAGAGTTTTAACCTCACGAAATTCGTTTTCTTTCCAAAGCTGCAAGATGTAAAAATCTTCACCTTCAAATTCATCTTTGACCGTTTCAAGATTTCCGTAAAGCACGCGAACTCTATAAATTGCGGGTTCGATTTCAATTCTTATCGCTTCAGGTAAATAATCGGTGCAGCCTGCTAAAATGAGTTTATTTGAAGTAGTTTCCAAACTACATTCATTTATTCGGCTGTATTTTTCGATCTCTAAAATCGGCTCGGAATCGTGAATCTCAATTGATATTGGAACTTCAACATTTCTGGCAGTTCCAACCGCAACAAGTTTTTCGCTGACGGCAATCATTTGCTGAAATGTTTCTTTCGTCCAAATCGAACCTGTATCGTGAGGCGATGTTTCATCCTCCAAATAAAATTGGTGATAATCGGCGAAGATTTCAAAATCAAGTTTGCGAACTAGCATTTTATCTCTTCATCAAACTCAATAAAATAATTAAGAAGAAGATAAAGCCAACAATAAAAAAGATTAAACAACCAATCTTTGCCCAACTATAAGGACGTTCGCCTTGGACTTCTCCGGTTCTGCCATTTACTACAATTTGAAAAACTTTCCCGTTAAAACGATAAGCTCCCGCGTAAATTGGGAGAAGTAAATGTTTAAATGTTATATCTCCATATTGCGTTTGGACATGATGGACTCTTTGTTCATCGCCTGCAATATCATTGCGGACATCATTGTAAATTACGCCCTCAGCAATACCTTTAAATTTATCAAAACCTTGATCTAAAGCTATTTGATAAGTTTGAGCTTTATGACCTGATAGAAAAGCAGGTTCGTAGGATTTTAATTCGTGTAAATCCCATGGTTCGAGCCTTTCAAGGTATTTTTCGGGCAGGGAAGTTGTGGCAGGAATACAAATATCGTCAAAATGTCGGGCAACTTGTCCGCTTCTTGAATACCAATTTGTATGCCGAACTTGTCGGGATTTTTGTTGTCCATTTTCTTGATAATATTCGGTTTCGTAATAATAATCGCCGCGTTCGCCATTGTAAAAACTGCTGGTTGAAGCATCGTATGTCCAATAGGGAATGTAGATACTACTTAATTTATCTGCACTCGCCATCGTTTTCAGAGCAGATGGAGCAAACCAGAGTGACGAAAGCCATTGATTAAAATTTGTTACTGCTTGCGGTTGGGGAACTGAAAAAGGTAAAACTCCTTCCGGGGCAATCAATGGGTCGGCAGCTTTTGGTTGGGCGACAATTTTTCCTCCACAGAAATCGCATTGAGTTGCTGTTTCAGGCGGAGTAAAATTTACAATTGCACCGCAACTGCTACACGAAACCTGCATAGCTTCTTGCGCCATCGGCTGCAAATTTTGCATTCCGCGTTCGAGAAATTCATAATAATCCCGTTCATCAACTTTCCCATCCGCAACTACTTCCTGAGCATTCGCACAATAAGGACAAGCAAGTTTGCCGAGCTTGGCATCAAAGACCATGTTTGCACCGCAACTTTGGCACAAAAACCGATTAATATTTTCTTTATCTATTCTTGGGGCTTCTTCCATAGTTATTTTGTCGTTAAAAATTTAAAACAGTTTATCTAAAAATAGTGAAAAATGTAACTGATTCATTTCAAAAAACTTTGCTAAAAATAAATTTGGATTTAGAATTGAATTGAATAATCAAATCTATCGGTATTCTTTATAAAAATATAATTTGTTGAAAAAAAAATGGAAATTATCAAAAAGTTTGTTTCATTTACCAACAAAGATAGGTTATTCTATTAAGCCAAGGTCAATCAAAAAAAATAAAAGAAGAGAGTGATATATGAAAAAGCAGTTTACTAAGATTCTCGCTTTCGCAATATTTATTGGGTTCGGGCTGATTTTTGTTGGAGTTAAAATCTCCGGCAACGATAAAATGACTTCCGATCAGTATCAGGAATTTATCACCAAATCATACGACTTTCGTTTTGGAAACGATAAGCCGTTTTCCCCAAGTAATGCGACAACCTTCGATGGAAAATTTATGTCGAGCGAGAATTTTATTTCTTCTGCCCGATGCGCGAAATGTCATACGGATGCTCATCCGCAATGGCGCGAATCGGCACACGCAAATTCTTTCCGCGAACCTTTTTACCAAAAAAATGTCAATGATTTGATTGCCCAGAAAAATATTGCTTTTACGCGGCATTGTGAATCTTGCCATAATCCTGCGGCACTATTTACAGGTGCATTAACCGATAAAACACAAATCAAAAAACGTCCTTTTGATGATGAAGGTGTTTCTTGTATCGTTTGCCATTCAATTGAAAGCGTTGATGGACGCGGAATCGGTGGTTATGTTTTCGGACAGCCGGCAATGTTGCAAAAAGAAGACGGAACCAAGATTTTAGAGGCGACCGATCAGGAAGTTTTGAACGATGTTCCTTCCCACCGAAGGGCGATGATGCGCGATTTATTAAAGAAACCGGAATTTTGCGGATCGTGTCATAAATCCCAAGTCCCGAAAGAACTAAATGATTATAAGTTTTTGCGGGCGTTTGCGGTGGCGGATGAATTGCAAATGTCATCTTTTTCTAAAGAATCTCCGCATCCTTTTTACGTCAGAAATAAAGAGACCTGCAATACCTGCCACATGCCGGATACGAAAACTAAATTCTTTGATGCTTCAGCGAAAGACGGAGCAATCTTGAATCATCGTTTTGCATCGGCAAATACAGCAATTCCGGCATTTTACAAATATCAGGAACAATTGGATGAAGTTGTCAAATTCCTGCAAGACGACAAAATGGGAATTGATATTTTTGCTCTTCGGCGTAAGGCTCAAGGTGCAAAAGAAGAATTTATTGCCCCGATTAATCGAAAAGATTTTACCCTTAAACAAGGTGATGCAATAACGGCAGATGTAATAATTACCAACAAAAATATCGGACACAGTTTTCCGCCGGAACTACGCGATTTTTATGAGGCGTATGTTGAATTTACAGTTGCGGATACAAATGGCAAAACCGTTTACAAATCAGGTTTTATTAAGCCAAACGGGACTTTAGACGAAAAATCACACAATTATAAAACTTGGCTCGTTTTTGCTAATGGAAAAATAAATGAATTGCACCATATTTGGAATACAAAAGTTGTTTCACATAATCTGCAAATTCAGTCAGGACGTTCGGATGTAGCGCGTTATAAATTTACAATTCCGACAAGCGTGAGCGGACAAATCAAACTGACCGCAAAATTAAAATATCGTCGTTTTACAAGAGTTTTCAGCGATTACGCTCTGAAAAAATCAGTTGATTTACCAATTGTAACGATGGCAACCAGTGAACGTGTGCTTAATCTTGGTGAGAATAAATCTCAGCCGGTTGATCCTAAAGCAATGCCCGATTGGAGACGTTGGAATAATTATGGCATCGCCCTTTTTGACCATCGGCAATTCGATTTTGCGGCAGATGCTTTTGATGAGGTTATCAATGCAAATAATGAGTATAAAGCCTTTGCTCACACCAATAAAGCCCTTTCGCTAATGGAACTGAATGGTTGGCAGGAGGCTGAAAAACTCATTGCCAAATCGCTCGAACTAGATGAAAAAAATATGCGGGCTTTATTCCAAAGAGGTAGAATTCATCGCGTTCGCAGCCGTTTAGCCCAAGCCGAAGCAGATTTCAAAAAAGTATTGGAAGTTTATCCGCGCGACCGTCTCACGCTTCAACAACTAGGTGAATTATCTAAAATCAAAAGTGATACTGTTCCGGTTGCTGATAGAAAAAATCAGTTGAAAATAGCCCAAGGTTATTACGAACAAATTTTGGCGATTGACCCTGAAGATATTGGCTCGCATTACAATTTGATGATTATTTATCAAAAACTTGGTTTGCGTGAAGAATCTAAAAAAGAAGCGAAAATCTTTCAGGATTTGAAAGAAGACCCAGTGCAAACGCCTTTGGCAAGCAGTTTTCTACAAAACAATCCCGGAATCGGTAATGAAAGTCTTCCATACCACGCACACGATTTGAAGATATTTCAACCAAACTGGGAAAAAACAGAATATCTAGGACTCTTAAAATGAAAAAGTAAAATTTGATTTTTGCTCTTTAAGAACAAATAAAAAAAAGAAAAGTTAATATTTAACTTAAAAACTGGCTATCACCTTAAATTGATAGCCAGTTTTTCTAAATAACGTCAGTATTGGATAAGAAACAGTTTTATAAGTCGGTGAAACCAACGACATTTTTGTAGCCCATATCGCCAGATATGGGACAAAGAAAACATAGATTTGGAGTTCTTTAAAAGAACGACATAGATTTATGTCGCCATTTTCAATGGCTTATCCAATACTGACGTTAAATAATTTGTTTGAATAGTAAACTAAGTCTGCAATATTTTGATTGCTTGTCATAAAAATTTAGGTAAATAAACGAAATATTCTTTTAATAGTTATTCCGTATCCTTCGTGAGTTTTGATAAGTTCGTTAAAATCAAACCCATATTTAGCGCAATTTGTCACAATGTAACGTTATTTAGTTGTAACTATTCATTTCAATAATTATTCCTAAGATTTGTAAATTACAAAACTCTCACGAAGTATAAATAAAAAAAATATGCCGGAACAAAGTTTTCACGGAAATTGATTTTTAACTCTGATTTTTGCTTTCTATTTCCTCTAAATAGATGTATTTATTATGTATAAGCAGAGTTACTCAAGATTTTATTGAATCTAAAATTCTCCAGCCTTCTTCTCTTCCAATCATCAAAAATGATGGCTTGAGACCTCCTTTTTATTGAGCTGTTTTTGCTGAAATGCAAACCATTCTTAGCCCTAAAATTTGTTGGTGAATAGATAAGTAAATAAATTTAATAATAATCATTATAAATTTTAATTTTTACTTGACATAAAATTAAAAAAGTTATTTAATCTTTGTTGCGTTCCACAACAAAGAAAAAGATTCAAAACCTAGCTGATACCGATAAGTCTAAGTGACAAAATACTAATTATTTTAGGTTTTTATAGATTAATTTGTTGAAATACGTTTGTTTAGACTAAAGAAGTTGATTCTAAACCAAA
>ERZ1292633.4937-Hain-H41-02um-R1-4937-length-12200-cov-30_pt1 | contig 12200 bp, 7 predicted proteins | sample MGYA00564406_ERZ1292633 | MGnify/ENA primary metagenome ERZ1292633 (study PRJEB36523, sample SAMEA6512639) | groundwater metagenome | collected 2019-01-08 | study: AquaDiva: Metagenomics assemblies of 32 groundwater samples
TTGCCATGGTCGTCAATTTGATGATCGCCGGACTGTCAGGCTCGCTGATACCCTTGATCCTTAAGTGGTTCCATATAGACCCTGCTCTTGCCTCCAGCATATTTGTGACTACATTTACCGATGTCGGGGGGTTCTTTTTCTTCCTTGGGCTCGCAGCAGTCTTTATGAGGTATGGGCTTTTATAGATGATGTGAGTGCATGCGCAATAGGGTGTCTTTCTAATTTGCAGGTCCCTTGAATTTTCTTGACATAAGCCCACAAAAGTGCTATTTTCGGCCAAATCTTTTGAAATTGTATACAATTTTTGAGGTAACAATTGACCTTTCAGGAACTGATCCTTTCCCTCCAGAACTACTGGGCAAAAAAGGGGTGTCTCATCCGTCAGCCTTATGATATTGAGGTTGGGGCCGGGACGTTTAATCCCTCAACATTTCTTCAGGTCCTTGGGCCTGAACCGTGGAACGTAGCCTACGTTGAGCCGTCAAGAAGGCCCACTGACGGAAGGTACGGTGAAAATCCAAACCGCCTCCAACACTATTACCAGTTCCAGGTGATAATGAAGCCCTCGCCTTCCAATATCCAGGAGCTTTACCTTGAGAGCCTTAAGACCATAGGGATAGACCCTATGGATCACGACATCCGGTTTGTTGAGGACGACTGGGAGTCCCCGACCCTTGGCGCCTGGGGATTGGGCTGGGAGGTCTGGCTCGATGGGATGGAGATAACCCAGTTCACCTATTTTCAGCAGGCGGGGGGGATAGACCTCAAACCTGTATCCGCAGAGATCACATACGGTGTTGAGAGGCTTGCCATGTATCTCCAGGGGATCAATAATGTCTATGATATAGAATGGGGGCATGGGATAAAATACGGAGCTGTCCATTATCAGACAGAGGTCGAGTTTTCCAAGTACAACTTTGAAGAGGCAGATGTGGAGATGCTCTTCAAGGCATTCGATATGTATGAGGCCGAGGCCTTGAGGCTTATAAAGACCGGGCTTGTGCTCCCTGCATACGACTATTGCCTGAAGTGTTCCCACACCTTCAACCTCCTTGACGCAAGGGGGGCCATAAGTGTGACTGAGAGGATGAGGTTTATTGGAAGGGTAAGGAATATGGCAAGGCTATGCGCTGAAGGATATCTGAGGCAGAGGGAGACGCTTGGGTTTCCGTTATTGAAGAAATAAATGTTAACCGCCGAGACGCTGAGACGCAGAGAAAAGCTTAAATTAGACACAGATAGACACAGATAACTTATGATTTGCACAGTGAAAATCATAAAAAATCAGTGTAAATCAGTGTCAAAAAACTCTGTGCCTCTGCGCCTCCGCGGTGAGATATTAAGGTTTTTGAGGTGATTTTGAAGGAACTTTTTTTAGAGATAGGCACAGAGGAGATCCCCGCGGGTTTTGTTCCCAAGGCCCTTGAGGAGATGGACGCCCTTATTAGAAAGGAGCTTTCCTCCCTGCGTATCAAGCACGGCGAGGTAAAGACCTTGGGGACTCCGAGGAGGCTTGTCCTTTCTGTCTCCAATGTAGCGGAAAGGCAGGAGGATGTCTCTATCCAGGTTATGGGGCCGGCAAAGAAGGCAGCCTATGACGATAAAGGGAACCTGACCAGGGCCGCCGAAGGTTTTGTCAGGTCTCAGGGTGTTGATCCCTCTCAACTTAAGGTGGTAGAAACTCCAAAGGGCGAATATCTGGCGGTTCAGAAAGAGGAGAAGGGGCGGCCAACGGCTGACCTTTTGGAGGAAGTGCTTCCAAGGCTCATATCGTCCATCCATTTCAGGAAGTCTATGCGCTGGAGAGACCTGGATGTGAGGTTTGCAAGGCCTATCCACTGGATTGTCGCCCTGTTTGGCGGGAATGTCGTCCCATTCTCCTTTGGAGAAGTAAAAAGCGGGAATGAGTCTCGCGGGCACCGTTTTATGGCGCCTGCGTCATTCAAGGTAAGCGGCCTTGCCGATTATCTGGACAAGACCGAAAAAGCCTTTGTGATAGTGAACCAGGACAAGAGAAAAGAGATGATCATGGAACAGGTCAATAAACTGAATGCATCTGTTTCAGGCCTAAAGATCGTGACCGAAGACCTCTTTGAGACAGTTACTTACCTTGACCTTCTTGAAACTATAAATTACCTGGTTGAGTATCCCGTCGGATTGATGGGAAGTTTTGATGTAGAGTTCCTGAGTTTGCCTGAGGAAGTCCTCATCACGTCAATGAAGAAACACCAGAAGTATTTTTATGTGAAGAACAGGGAGAGCGGTAAGCTATTGCCTTATTTTATAGCCGTAAGCAACACTGCGGCTAAAGATATAGATGTGGTGAGAAAAGGAAATGAAAGAGTTCTCAGGGCAAGGCTTTCCGACGCTGCCTTTTTCTATAACGAGGACAAGAAGATACCTTTAGAGAAAAGGGTGGAGAAGCTAAAAGGCGTAGTCTTCCAGGCCAAGTTGGGCACTGTCTATGAAAAGATGGAGAGGTTTAAGAGTATCGCTGAATTTCTGGCTGATATCTTAAAGCCGGAAGTAAAAGAAACCGTTTCAAGGGCCGCATACCTTTGCAAGGCTGACCTTGTAACAGGAATGGTAGGTGAATTCCCTGAACTTCAGGGGATCATGGGTAGAGAATATGCGTCAGTTTCCAATGAAGATCCCAAAGTTGCAGCAGCTATCCACGACCATTACCTGCCGCGTTTTGCAGAAGATGGTGTTCCTGATAACGATGCAGGGGCTATTTTAAGCATAGCAGACAGGATTGATACCATCTGCGGCTGTTTTGGCATAGGCCAGATCCCAACCGGTGCTACCGATCCCTTTGCCCTTAGAAGACATACCATAGCGATTATAAACATCATACTGACAAAAAACTACAGGGTTTCAATCTCAACCCTTGCAGATAAGTCGATAGAGCTTTTGAGCGGCAAGATCACAAGGCCTGCCGAAGACGTAAAAAATGAGGTTATGGAGTATATAAGAGTCAGGCTTCTAAACCTCTTGACAGGGGATGGATATCACGCAGATGTTGTGGATGCTGTGCTGTCTGCAAATTTCGATGATATTGTCAGGTCTGCCAGGATAGTCAAGGCTCTATCAGAGATTAAGAAGAGGCCTGATTTCGAGCCTCTGGCAATAGCCTTCAAAAGGGCGGTAAATATCACGAAGGGTACTGTGAGGACGCCTGTAGATACTTCCCTCTTCCAGCATGATACAGAGAAAGTACTTTATGAGGATTCAATCAAGGTCAGGGAAAGAGTTTCTGAACTGGCAAAGAAAGAGGAGTTCAATTCAGCATTGCTTGAAATCGCAACGCTTAAAGGCGCTGTAGATGCCTTCTTTGACGGCGTTATGGTAATGGATAAGGATGAAAAGATTAAGAACAACAGGCTTGCCCTTTTATGGGGAGTTTCTGACATCTTCTCAGGGATTGCAGATTTTTCAAAAATTACAACTACCAGTGGTCAGTGATCAGTGGTCAGGGGTCAGTTAAGCCGACCACCGACATCTGGCCACCGGCCACTAATAAAGTTTCAGGAGGTTTTCTAATGGCAGAGAAGTATGTCTATTTCTTCGGGGGTGGAAAGGCCGAGGGCAGAGGTGACGCGAAGGAGCTCCTCGGAGGTAAGGGGGCAGGCCTTGCAGAGATGACAAGCCTGGGGTTGCCCGTGCCCGCAGGGTTTACCATTACCACTGAGGTCTGTGACCAGTTCTACAAGAACAAGAGGAAATATCCTGACGGCCTTGATAAGGAGGTCAGGGAACACCTCGAAAGGCTTGAGACCCTTGTAGGAAAGAAGCTGGGCGACGCCAACGACCCTCTCCTTGTCTCTGTCCGCTCCGGCGCTGCCCGCTCCATGCCGGGAATGATGGATACCGTTCTAAACCTTGGACTGAATGACAAATCAGTTGAAGGCCTTGCCAGAAAGACCAATAACCGCCGTTTTGCCCTGGATGGATACAGGCGTTTCATTGTCATGTACGGGGCCATTGCCATGGGGGTTCCAAGGGAGGATTTTGACCACAAGTTTGATGATATAAAGGAGAATAAGACAAGGGCGAGGCTGAATATCCCAAAGGGACAAAAGGTCCTTGATACTGATGTGAATGAGGCGGAGCTTGAACAGTTGATACCGCTGCTAAAGGGTGTCTATAAGAAACATACTGGAAAGGATTTTCCCCAGGAGCCTATAGAGCAGCTGTGGGGGGCCATAGATGCCGTATTCGGATCTTGGATGGCTGAGAAGGCCGTAACCTACAGGGAGATAGAAAAGATAACAGGCCTCAAGGGGACTGCCGTTAATATTGTACAGATGGTCTTCGGGAACAAAGGGGAGACGTCTGGTACAGGCGTCTGCTTTACGAGAGATCCGAATAACGGAGAAAACACATTCTATGGGGACCTGCTGATGAATGCACAGGGTGAGGATGTGGTGGCAGGTATCAGGACCCCGATACATCTGAGCGAGCTTAACATAAAAATGCCCAGGATATATGAACAGCTCTGTGATGTCCGGCTGAAGCTGGAGAAAAATTACAAAGACATGCAGGACATAGAATTCACTGTAGAGGAGGAAAAACTCTACATACTCCAGTGCCGCTCAGGTAAGCGCTCTCCTATGGCTGCGTTCAAAATAGCGCTTGATATGGTGAACGAGGGCCTTATAACCAGGGAAGAGGCCCTGCTTCGTGTATCAGACAAGGATATAGAAGGGCTCTTCTACCCTGTCATAGACCCGAATATCTCACAGGACGAGTTGGAGGCAAAGTATCTTGCCAGCGGGATTGATGCAGTTCCCGGGGCTGCGGCCGGTCAGATAGTATTTACAGCCAAAGATGCGGAGGAGTGGGCCGTAAGCGGCAAGAAAGTCATCCTTGTCCGTAGGGAGACAAGCCCTGAAGACGTAGGCGGGATGCATGCGGCACAGGGCATTCTGACCGCTACCGGCGGGAAGACTTCCCATGCGGCAGTCGTGGCCCGTGGTTGGGGGAAGTGCTGCATTGTGGGGTGTGATGCCCTTTACATAGATTACATCAAGAAGGTGATGACCATAGGGGATAAGGAATTCAAGGAGGGGGAAGAGATAACCATTAACGGCTCCAACGGCAATATCTACCAGACCTCCTTGAGCCTTATAAAACCGGAATTTCCTGATGCTTACCATACAGTGATGACTTGGGCGGATGAGTTTAGAAGGCTTAGAGTCAGGACCAATGCAGATACGCCGTATGATGCACAGAATGGTGTGAGGCTCGGCGCCGAAGGAATAGGGCTTTGCAGGACGGAGCACATGTTCTTTGATACAGAGGAGCGACGCCTTGCCATCCAGGAGATGATAATAGCAGACACAGTGGAACACAGAAAAACGGCTCTGTCTAAGCTTTTGCCCTTCCAGAGGGAGGATTTCAAGGGGATATTCAAGGCCATGGATGGAAAGCCGGTTACCATAAGGCTTATAGATCCGCCTCTTCACGAGTTTGTCCCGCATACTGAGCATGAACAGAGGCAACTGGCTGATAAGATAGGTGTGACGTATGAACATGTGAGCCGGAGGGTTGAAAGGCTTCATGAGGCCAACCCGATGCTTGGCCACAGGGGGTGCAGGCTAAGCATAAGTTATCCTGAGATACTGGAGATGCAGGTCAGGGCCATAATAGAGGCGGCCTGCGAGTGCCAGGGCACCGGAAGCAAGGTGTTCCCCGAGATCATGCACCCCCTCGTCATTGACAAGAAGGAGCTCAAGGTGCTTGAGACAAAGACAAGAGAGGTGGCGGAGGCAGTTATTGCCGAGAAGGGTGTGAAGGTGGAATACCTTGTGGGAACAATGATAGAGGTTCCAAGGGCAGCCTTGCTTGCCGACAGGATAGCAGAGGTGGCGGAGTTCTTCTCCTTTGGGACCAACGACCTGACCCAGCTTACCCTGGGTATGTCGAGGGATGACGCAGGAAGGTTCCTTCCTGATTATGTGGATGAGAGGAAGGCGGGAGTTTTCAAGGCCGACCCGTTCCAGTCACTTGACCAGGACGGCGTAGGTATGCTAATAAAGATGGCGGCTGAAAAGGGGAGGGCGACACGGCCGAAGTTAAAGCTTGGGATCTGCGGAGAGCACGGGGGAGACCCTGCATCCGTTGAATTCTGTCATAGAAATGGTCTTGACTATGTATCCTGCTCTCCATTCAGGGTTCCTATTGCAAGGCTTTCCGCTGCCCAGGCCGCTATTAAGGGAAAGAAAAATAACTGACAGGGCACAATTAGGCGTCCTGCTTACATGACAGTAATTGACAAAGGAGGTTAGTATGCTTAGTATCAAGGCCAGGTTGGCGCTTCTCACAGCTGGAGCTTTTCTGGTTTTTGCAGCTATAGGGGGCACTAGTTTTTGGCTCCAGAAAAAAAGCGACGTGATTGTGGAAAGCCTAGAGGTCCAGATGGACAACCTTGTACTAATGGATGACCTGCAATTGGCTGTCAGCGCTGCCATTATGCCGGGGAATGATTATATCATCACCGGGAATCGTGGATATAAGGATGAATTTGATAGATTAGATGAGGAGGTCAAGGCAGTCCTGTCAAAGATCAAGAAAAACCAGTATTTTGCAATGGAAGAAAAGGAGGCCGCCAAGGAAATCGAGGTACTTTACGCTGGAGTAAGGGATATTTCGTATCAGATATTTAGCCTGGACCATACGGAAAAGGGGCTCATTGAGCTGATGGAAAAAATGGATTATGAATATGCAGCGCCTGCAATTGATAAAGCACGTGCCTTTAGGGCAGGGATTGCAAAGACAGTTGAAGGAAAAAAGGCAGAACTGCGCAGTGTGAAGGATTTTGCAAGGCTGATGATGGTGGTTATGATTGTCGTTTCCTTAATCGCAGGGAGCATAGTTATTATTTTAATCAGCCGTTCCATATTAATACCAATAAATGAGACAGTTGAGATGCTTAAGGACATTGCCGAAGGCGAGGGTGACCTGACGAGGAGGCTTGTTGTAAAGTCTGAAGACGAAGTAGGGAAGCTTGGTATCTGGTTTAACAAGTTTGTAGAGGGTATGCAGGAAACTGTGAGAGGGGTCAATACGGCATCCCAGGAAGTGGTATCCATATCCGGAAAGTTGTCCGTAGCCTCAGAGAAGGTAAGGAACTCAGCCGAGCAGCAGCTGCGCGCAACTGAGGATACCTCGTCCTCCATAAGTGAAATGGAGGCTTCGGTGAGATCAGTGGCGGATGCAGCCGAACATGTGCTGGCTTCAACGGATACGGTATCGTCCTCCGTCCTTGAGATGACAGCATCTGTAGAAGAGATTGCCGGCAATATGGGAAAGCTGACCGACTCTGTGGATACTACCACATCGTCTGTAACAGAGATTGTAGCATCCATTAAACAGGTTGCATCCAATGTCAATGTCCTTTCCGGTGTCTCTGAAGAGATAATATCGTCTATTACGCAGATCAGCGCCTCTGTAAAAGAGATAGAGCAGTACTCCAGGGAACAGACAAACCTTTCCGAGAAGGTTAAAAACGAGGCGTCTTCCGTTGGTATGGAATCTGTCAAGAAAAACATGACCGGAATGGACCGTATCAAGGCAGATGTGTCCTCTGCCTCCGTTGTCATAAACCGCCTTGGAGAAAGGTCTGAAGAGGTAGGGAGCATACTCAATGTCATAAACAATGTTACTGAAGCGACATCGCTACTCGCATTAAATGCGGCTATCCTTGCGGCACAGGCAGGAGAGCATGGGAAAGGGTTTGCAGTAGTTGCGGACGAGATCAAGGAGCTTGCGGAGCAGACCGCTTCATCCACCAAGGAAATTGCCGGGATTGTGAAGGCCTTCAGGGACGATGTCGCATCCGCAGTGAGCTCAATAGAGAGGAGTTCCAGAGGTGTCGAAGACGGAGTCGCCCTTTCATGGGAAGCCCACAGCGCCCTGGACATGATATTAAAAAGTACAGACCAGTCCGTTGATATGGCTAAGAGGATAGAGATAGCCACAAGAGAGCAGGCAAAGGGGGTAAACCTTGTTACAGACGCTATGCGCAAGATGGGCGGTATGGTTGATGAGATAAAAAAGGCTACAGATGAACAGAGGAAAGGCGCTGAGGGTATAGTCAGGGTTGCCGAGAATATGAGCGAGATCACCAGCATGGTCATGACATCTACGGTTCAGCAGGCTAAGGAGAGTAAATATACATCGGAGATAGTTTCTGATGTGGCGCAGAGGATGAAAGAGGTAGTCAAATCTCTTGAAGAGCAGAAGATTGCAGCCGCTCGCATAGCCAAGGCTGTAGAAATGGTAAAGAACATCGGTGAAGAGAATGCTGTCCTTTCAGGAGACCTTGATATTACTGTAGAGAAACTTAACAAGCAGACCGCTTCCATGAAGGAAGGGATGGGTAAGTTCAAGGTATAATACCAAGAAAGCTTTGACAGGGTAGCTATACAGTTGAATTCAGGTTAGGATAAATTTTCAAAATACGACTGCTTCGTGTATATAAGTAAAGGTGATCGTGTGGCCAAAAATTCCCCCCACAGTCAGACCATTTCTCTTTTCCCTATATCATTAAGCATCCAAGCACCTTTACAACAGGTATCGCAACTGCAAAATTCTCCTGTAATCTCTTCGCATGGCAGGGCTATACAGCCTTTCGAAAGACCACCGCCTCTCTAATTCATCTACATTTCTGCACTCAGACAAGCGAATTGCTACAAGGTGAGAGTGCAGGCGAAGTCTTTCCGTGCATTATCCGGTACACCTCGGATATAACGCAAAAGCATCCGGGTCTCTCTCGGTCAAGGGATACGTAATATAAGACAAAATTAAGGAGAAATTAAATGATAACCAACTTCCAGAAAAAGGTATTTCATATATTGGTTGTATGGGGAGTATTAGCATTCATGACCCCGAATACCACTTCATTTTCATTCGAACTCAAGGGGTTCGGCGATGTCACCTATACAAATAGCACGGAAAAAGGGAATGATAAAGACAGCTTCTCACTGGGCATGCTTGATCTTTATGCCTCGCAACTTATAGATGACAAGATAGACGTCTTTTTCGAACTGGTCATAGAAACGGATGAGAAGACCGGAGAGCCTGTAGCCGACCTCGAGAGGTTTCAGATCGGCTACATCGTAAATGACGCCCTCAAGGTCAGAGCCGGACGGTTTCACAATATCCTAGGCTATTGGAACACAGCATACCATCATGGTGCCCAGCTCCAGACCTCCGTCGACAGACCTGCCTTTCTAAATTTTGAAGATGACGGGGGGATCCTGCCGGCTCACATGGTAGGGCTCTGGTTTTCCGGCAGATTAAAGACGGCTCCAGCTACAGTTTTGTATGGCGTTATGGCCGGTAACGGGTCCAGAGTCAGGGATGGCGTTCTTGATCCCAACAACGCCTCTGATGACGACAAGACCAAGGCTGCATCCTTTAGGCTCACGATAGAACCGTCCGCTGTTGAAGGCCTTGGGGTAAGCTTGTCCGGCAATCTTTCCACAATAAAAGGACATACCACAACACAGACCATACACCCCATAACACAGATCATAACACAGACCATAACACAGAGCATGGAGGTGAGACAGGGAGTATTCTCTGCGGACGTCACCTATTTTGCCGGTAACGTGGAATTTATCGGTGAATACTATATCATTAATGATGAGGATGAGCTCAGCAATGACTATAGCAGCAGCGCCTACTTTGCCCAGGGGGGCTACCTTATAGGTGAAGAACTCCTTCCATATCTGCGGTATGAGAAGACATCTGTTGACGAGAACGACCCATACTTCAAAGAACTACTCCGCACAAAGGATACCGAGACTATGATCGGCGGACTCCGGTACAATATCAGCCCGGCAAGCTCCCTTAAGGCAGAGGTCAGAGGGGTTGACAACGGAACGGATAAATTTGAGGAATATGCCATACAGTGGGCTGTCGCCTTTTAGGCGGGAAGTCCCTGACACACATCCAAGGGGGTAACTTTATGAAACTCGGAACAATATTTGGAAGTTTTCTAATAGTACTATGTCTTTTATCCGCGAGTCATGCTGCGGATATCGCTATAATTGCGGGGGATGATTTCCCCAAAGGTTCGTTAACCTCTGCCGAGGTGAAGGATATATTCCTGGGGAATATGGAAATGATTGAAGGTACGAAGGTCTTTCCCCTGGATCAGAAGGATTCCGAAGAGATCAAGAAGGAGTTTATGAAAAGGATCATAGAAATGTCTGTTATCTGGTATAACAGATACTGGACAAAGAGGGTATTCAGGGAGGGAGGCACTCCTCCAGCAGTAAAGGGCACTCAGGATGAAGTCATCAGGGGGGTCAAGGAGAAGAAGGGGACCGTTGGCTACATCTGGAAGGATGAGGCTAAGGGCAAGGATGGAATAAAGATCCTTTTGACCCTAAGCGGGTCATAATCTGCAAGCAGACCGTTTCCATGAAGGAAGGGATGGGTAAGTTCAAGGTATAGCAATTAAACTCTTTTTTTGTCATTTCCGAAGTGGTTTATCTGACTTATGCTATATTCTTTCCCAAGGGCCTTTTTCCTGGTTTTTTTATGAGGAGGTTTTCTTGCTGCCGCTGGTTACCGCATCTGAGATGAAGGAGATCGACAGGAAGGCTGCTGAGGTTTTCGGGACACCTACCAGCGACCTGATGGAAAATGCCGGAAAGGGGCTGGCAAAGGTTATCCAGAAGCACTATCCTGATGCGAAAAGGATTGCCATCTTCTGCGGTAAAGGGAACAACGGAGGAGACGGCCTTGTTGCGGCCAGGTACCTTTCAGGTAAGGCAAATGTCGTTGTTTTCCTGCTGTGCCGCAAAGACGAGATCAATGGTAATGCCAAGGTAAACCTTGATAAATTCAAGGGGAAGCTGTTCGAGATATCTGAAGAGGAGAATTTTAGGAAAACCGTTTTCGGCGCGGCAAAGGCAGATATAATAGTGGATGCGATCTTGGGGACCGGGCTTATTTCAGGTGTCTCAGGACGGTTGAAAGCCGTCATCGATGGTGTAAACGCCTTAAATAAAAAGGTCGTTGCCGCGGACATCCCGTCAGGCATTGATCCGAATACAGGCCAGATAATGGGCGCTGCTATAAGGGCCGAGCTTACCATAACCTTCGGGATACCAAAAGTAGGCCTATATCTGTTCCCTGGAAGCGACTACGCGGGCAAGATAGAGATTATAGACATAGGGTTTCCGGAAGCACTTCTTTCTGGAGAGGGGATAAAGACCGGGATCATAGAAAAAACGGATATCACACCCCTTTTCCCTGAAAGACCGAAAGATGCGCACAAGGGGATATTCGGCCATCTGCTTGTCGTTGCGGGAAGCAAGGGGAAGACCGGGGCTGCCGCAATGGCCTGTACCTCCGCCCTCAGATCCGGGGCAGGTCTTGTAACCCTGGCGGTACCCAAGAACCTTCAGCCGATTTACGAGATGAAATTAACGGAGGTTATGACTGAAGCTCTTTCTGAGGCCGAGAAATGGTACATAGGTGAAAACGCCCTGGGAGAGATACTTGCCCTTTCTGAAGATAAAAATGCAGTTGCCCTTGGCTCAGGGATTGAGCCAACTTCCGCTGCCGTTAAAGTCATGGCAGGACTTATCAAGGAGCTCTATCTGCCGGTAGTCATAGATGCGGGTGGGATTGATGCAATAATCAGCAACCCTGACGTGCTGAAAAAGGCAAAAGGGCCGAGGGTCATAACTCCTCATCCCGGTGAAATGGGAAGACTTCTCAGTGTTTCATCGAGAGATGTACAGTCGGACAGGGTAGGTATTGCAAAGAGATATGCAGAAGAGAATAATGTCTGCGTGGTGCTGAAAGGCGCCCATACGGTAATTGCCTTGCCTGAAGGCAGGGCCTGTATAAACACGACAGGTAATCCGGGTATGGCCACTGCCGGATCAGGAGACGTATTAACAGGCCTGATCGGCGGGCTGCTTGCCCAGGGATTTAAGCCCGAACTGGCCGCCATTGCAGCAGTCTATCTTCATGGCCTTGCCGGAGATTTAATAAGGAATGAAAAGGGCGAGTATGGTATAATAGCGACCGATTTAATCGAAAAGATACCGTATGCTATAAAAACAGTGGTCAAATAGGGGACTGTCCCGCTTAACTAAAGGAGATAATGATGCTTACAGCAAGGGATATAATGACAAAGGATGTAATTACTGTTAAAAAGGAAACAAAGGTCT
>ERZ1292633.1945-Hain-H41-02um-R1-1945-length-21601-cov-6_pt2 | contig 12191 bp, 9 predicted proteins | sample MGYA00564406_ERZ1292633 | MGnify/ENA primary metagenome ERZ1292633 (study PRJEB36523, sample SAMEA6512639) | groundwater metagenome | collected 2019-01-08 | study: AquaDiva: Metagenomics assemblies of 32 groundwater samples
TACACGACGTTGCCTTCGGCCCATCAAAAGGTTTACGAGTTGGTGTTGTCGTCCTCGTGTACTTGCCTGGCATCCCGCGTCACCGTTCTTTGTGCCATGGTCGCGTTGCTGACGTTGACTTCGGACCTGCAAACCATTGGCATGGGAACCTGGAGCAGTGAAGAGGGCGATGGGGCCATCAGTCGCGTTCGTGGGGCCCCGTCGATCGACAAGTCACAAATGATCCGGCACACGATCCTAGAGCTCAATGTCACGGATACCGCTCTGGTGCTTCTCGCCGTGATCAACCCGAGTGCGGGGCCTTCCTACGAATTCCCCATCAATTTCGAGTTCTTCGTGGAAAATGTCACCGTCTCGACGCCTGTCGCTCTCTCCTGTAACAACTGTCCGCTGAAAGTGCAGTTTGGCATTGTCGCTATCCTCGCCGGAAATCCACCATTTGCAGTAAACGACACCGTAGCTTTTCCCTTCCGCGTCGGTCGATTCGTGGCGTTCGTTCGAGATGCGTCGATCCGTGTCTCGCGCATCTCCGTGAGCTTGTTGTTTACCGTCGAAATGATTGCTGCGCGTCAAGTTCATCCGGCCTTGGTAAATATGTGGGTGTGTGCTAGCGACATTCGAAGCCACCGGAAGTCTGTCATTTTCGGCATCCGCCTCGACGAAACCACCCATCGACCGGATGATACCATTTCCTGCGGAGTGTCCCGGCTCGCGGTTGAAGACGCTGACGAGTGTCTGACCTCCCCTGTTGCCGTTCCAGGGGCCGCTCCTCTCGCTGGCAGCGACAAGATAGGAGGGGATAAGGCACCGCCCGCGCTGCTGGTGGTTGACAGCGTGTTGGATTGTGCCAATGTGGGTTGGCCCGCCACCGCTGCGTCGCCCCGAGGCATTGGGTTCAACGTTTCGGATCAGCATGGCCCAATCTCGAGGACTGACGCAGCAGTCCCTTCCAATTCTTGGCTGCAAGTTGTTGCAAGCCGACAGGACTTCGTCGCCGCAGCGGGAATGGGACTTGACAAGCAAGGTTGTTTCGCGGTCCAGTGGGCCTTTGTGAACCGTCCGGTCGTCGCTATGTCGCTCGTAATTGTCGATGCGTTGCAACGCTTTGGTCTTGACCCGCCTGCCGAGACCTTGACGGCGACAAGCACCGAGACGGCCACACTCGTTGCGGCAACTTCTGCTGTCGCATCCACAACTGGTGACGACTGGCTCACCACGGCGACGACTTCCAGCACCGCTAGTTCTTCTCGGGCAACCAACCCGCCGTCAACGACCGCGAGTCGTCCCTCTGCAAGCACGGTAAGTGTGTCGTCACCTTCCGCGCCAACGACCGCACTACAGCACAGTTCGAATGACAATCATTCCACGTCAGTGACGACGGAAGCCGTCGCAACAACGCGGCCGGCCTTCATCAATGTGACAACGGCGACATCAACGGTCAACGCGACGGCGGATCCCACTCCGCTGGTAGTGGCGGTGACGAGGACACTGGCGGCGTCGTCAGCGGCGCAAGGCATCGTGGCGGGAGCGGCCCTCTGGCCCTTTCGCGCCAACAAAGGAACGACTCTTTCGCGAACGCGAAGCTTGATGTCTGCCTGCAGCACTCGGGATGAGCCACCACCGGAGCCAGCCTGGGAGCAGTTTGTATGGGATGGCGGAGGTCAGTTCCGCGGCGCGGTCGTGTCGACAGCATGCCTACAACTGATGCTGCTCACCGCCGGGTGCGTTGCGAGCAGGTTCGTTGCACGTCGCCGACACGACGGTGACGCGCCTTCGCAAACCACCGTCACGGGCGGCAGTGACAAGCCGCATGCCTTCATCCGGTTCGTTCGGGCAAGCTACATCGCAACCGGCGTGTACTACACCCCGAACGTGGCGGCATGGTCCGTTTACCTCATGCTGTCGACGGGCACGAGTGCTCCGGAGCGAGTCGCTGGTGTCTTCGGCCTTGCCGTGGCGGCTGCCGTCACGGTCGCGATGACTGTCGGGACGGCCGCATCGCCCGCCGCGGCTCGTGTGCAAGAGACACCACAAGGGCCACAGGAGGGCCTCTCGCCGGCATCCTCGTGCCAAACAATGATATCGCGTGCGTTACGCGAATGTCACTCCCCAATGGTTGACGGACTGAAACCGTCTACTGCGGCTCGTCTGTACGTTGTGGTCGACGTGGCGTCAGCCGCGGGCATCGGTGTGGTGAGTTTGCTGCCCATGATCACTGCCAAAGTGAGTTGCCTCGCGTCGACGGTCGTGATGACGCTCATGTTCGTCGCGCAGTTGGCGTATGTTATCTCGGTCCGCCCGTTCGTCACCCGCATCGACATGGCAAGTGCCGTGGCTCTCCTCGTCGCCAACGGTGCGGTGAGCGCCGTCAGCAGCATCGCCATTGGCCGCGCCGCGCCGGAGCCTCCAACAGTTGGCGACATGCGGTTGGTGGATCAGTTGACCCTCGTTGCGACATGCGCTTTTTTCGGCGACCTCGCGTTGGCAATCGGACTGAACGTTCACCATTTTTTGTCGAAAACACGGTCAGAACGTTCCGCGTGCGAACTCAGTGTCGTGACTCCAGACGAGCCCTTGTTGACTCTTGCTGGCGCCTCTGGGCCGGTTCCTCTCTTGAAACACAATCCTCTTTTGCCTCAGGACGGTAAGGCGAATTGATCACATTTCCGTTTCCTTTTTAAGAGGGGAGGCGGAATGCGAATAGTGCCAATTTGTTTTCGATTTTTTTTATTTGATGGGGCGTTCATCTTTTGCTCAAGTGAAGAAGGAGAAAAGAATGGCCACAGGCCTTCCCGCTCGCTCGCTGTACCGGACCTTACTGCGAGATGTGCGGCACTGCGCGGGTCGCTGGCCGCAACAGCTGGCCGACGTCTTGGAGCTGACTCGTCCGCTGATCATCCCCAACGACGCGAACGCAACCGCTTCGAGTACTACCCCGATCTTCGAGCGCGCGTATCCACCATGCATGCAGCTTCCGCGCGCCTTCGCCTCGCAGCCATCCAAGCGGAGGGAGCTATTTTACGCGCCGCTTAGTCCGGCAGTGCCCAGGGAACCTGCCGCAGGAGCCGTTGCAGCCAATACGTTGTTGTCCCTGAGCGAACGGCAGCGTGTGCTCTGCCAGCGTGCGACGCGGCTTGTTCGGTCGGCCTTTCGCAACACGGCGTCGGCTGCCGCCGGGGGCAGTCAAATGGGTGAATATTTCTGGGCAATTAAGCGGCTGGAGGATATTCGGCATAGCCGCGTCGCGAGCGCTGCTGCCGCCCCTTTCGTCAGCGCTGTGGATGACGGTCCGTCGTTGTTACAACATGGCACGTTTCCCTTTTCGTCCATTTTTGAAGGCGTGTCAACGACTTTACCAATGCCGCTGCCGACGCATTCATCGACGTGCATTGACCTTCCGGCTGTGTCCGTTCGGCTCACGATCGATCACATCTTGGTCGGCAAGCTCCGCTGCCGGCCGTCTGCACACCGAGAGGAGGCCGGGGTTGAGCGTGACGATGGCGCCGGGGCGGCGATGTCCCTAACGTCGTCAAGATCCGCGTCGCCATCCGCTCGATGGCACCTTCGTCTCTCGATCGGCAATGACGCACCGCTCTCGGATTTACACGTCCTGAACACGCACTTGTACGTCTATGAGGCTTCGTCCAAGCTTCTAACAGAAATTGTGGGAGCGGTGCCACTCTCTCGAAGGCCCATCACAGGGACCACCCGCGTCAAAGGTGTGAGCGCACCAGCCGAGCGAATGCTGTTGTCACTGCCCGCGATGGCCGCACTGACCAACTCAGCCTCGCCGAGGTTTTGTATACGCGGCGTGTTGTACTGCGCCCGAAGCGATTCGGCAATGGATTCACCAACCCGTCGTGGCACGCTGCCCGCCTCGCCAGACTTCGCGATTGATGTGTCGGACACCATTATTGTTCCGTTCGGGCCCATAGAACTGTACCCTTCTGCCACGGAGTGGGCTGAAGAGCAAACGGCCCCCGTGATGGCGCCTCGCCCGCCCTCGCCCAGTGTCTAGATGGATCAAGAAAATTCCTATTCTCGTAGACATCGGTCACTCAAATTATCTCGCTTTCACATGGCAATTTCTGGACTAATCGACTCGTTTTTTCCCGTTGGGTCCATGCGCATTGATGGTCGCTCAGATCACTACTCTTTACAATCAGTCCCTTGCGACGTTTTCCAGCCGAATGCATTCCTCGAATAGAAAGCGAGCACGGGAATCAGTAGCGGCGATGCCGCTGGCTGTTGCGGAGGAAGACATTGGTGCCCATGGCATGTGGTCTACCCACCTACGAGAGTTACACGATCGTCACTTGGAGGAGCTTCGCCGTCACGTCCGTTCGAAAGAAGCCCATGTGCTGCGGAAACTCGAAGAGATGGCAGAAAGTCGTTTCGTCCGCAGCGAGCAACCGACCACAAATTCGTCCACTGGGGCTCTCGCAGCCGACAATTGCTTTTCGGTCTCTGGAACATCACTGTGCGCGGCGCATCTCAACATCGGTGGGGATGTTTTCTGTGTGCCGTGGACGACTTTGTTGCGTGAGCCGGATAGCCTATTTCACGTTCTGTATCGGCTCGTCAATCTGGAAGAACCGCAGCAGGATAATCATCATGATGGCCTTTATGATGACCGCCGAGTGGACACCCATGTGTTGACCACATCATTGGGTGATACCGCCGACCGTGATGACCTAAAGAGCGTTGCCGGACCCAGTGCGACGGAAGGGGTTGCTTGGCGTCCCCGCAAAGGTTTTGTCCAACGCGACAGGGCAGGTGCTATTCTGCTCAACCGCGACGGGCAGACATTTCGTCACATCCTGAACTTCTTACGCGGCTACCCTCGGCTGCCTTGCCAATCTATCGAGGCAGTTGGATTTCTCGCAGAAGACGCCTTGTATTACGGCGTGCCCCGGCTATTGACGTTGCTCGATCAGGAGTTACTCCTACAAGCGAGTTTCAGGCTGGAGGGCGGGCGGTTTTGGGGGCGAACTGCTATCGCCCTCCGAAGCCGCTTTGCGTTTCACCAGATGGACAAGGCCATCGTTCGGACCGTTGGTGGAACGGAAAACGATCAAGCAGCTTTCCCGGCGGACCAGTGTCCCGTGTCGTCCTCAATGCCCGATTCTCACGTTGCCATGGTGGTTCCGCACCGGTTTCAGCTCGGACCGTCTGTTAGCTCGGATGGCGTTCGCTTCCGGTCACCGTACCTTGTTGCCTTCGTGGGGCATCGCTTCTTCATCGCCGGTCGGCACACGGCAACGTTCGAAATCGTCCGAACTGGCTACATCGGCATCGGCGTTGCCAGCGAGTCGGTGGTTCTCAGCGACGCCGAGTTCCATAGGTCGCCCGGAGTCGTGGTCTATTATTACACTGGATCGGCGCACGTGAGTGGCACCGGCGAGGCCCCTTTTCGAAAAGATGGACTGCAAAAGTTTGCCTTGAACGACCGCGTCACTGTGACGGCGGATCTCGACGATCGGTTCGTCGAGTTTTTCATCAACGACCGCTCGGAGCTCATTCTTCACTTACCAGCCGCGCCGCGGTTTCGTTTCGCGGTCGCCATGAAGGGAAATGCGGCCGTGACGCTTGTGCAGGAGGGTCAGAAGCGATGATGAGTCCAAAAGCACGCCTCCCGGTTACTAGATGGGATGAGAAATGAAAGAAGACGTACCCGGCACATCCGTAGAAACGGTTCTCTGTGTTTCATTATGTCGGTCACTCCTCGGTCAGCGTTCAGCCTTTAGTTGTTCTCACAGTCTCTACCCCTCAACATTGAGATGTCGTCGAAGCCTGCCGCGTCATCCGCCGGCGCTGGCGGTGCGCAGCCACAAGGCACACAGGAGCTGACCGCGTTCGTGCAAAATCTCTTGCAGCAAATGCAGACCCGGTTCCAGGAAATGTCGGATGCAATTATTAGCCGTATCGATGAGATGGGCGCGCGGATCGACGATCTCGAGAAGAGCATTGCAGAGCTCATGCAGCAGGCAGGCGTCGAGGAGGGCGAATCCGCGAACGCGCAACCCAAATGATCAACGTCCTCGGTGTCACGTTTGAGTTCCGGTAGAGAACAGCCCTTCCTTCCCGCGCAGGCAACACAGTACGGCAGCCGGCAGTTTTTCCCCCTCTCTTTCGGTCACGCCGCCAGGCGCGCGCAAAAGCTCCCGATTGTGTGTTCCAGAGCAGACGTTGGCTCGCGGCATTAGAGAGGGGATCATGCGATGTCTTCGCACCCAAAGGGGACGCGGGAAGAAATATCTCCGCCGTTTTCTTATGTGTCACACTTTTCCTTGACATTTTCCCGTTGCTTACGTTGAGCCTTTCGACGCAAACCGAAGAGATCTAACAGCCCTTTAAACGGTGAAACAGGGTGGCGTGATGGCGCAACCTGCGACCCCTGAACCAATAGACGCCGTCGCCGCAGCAGCCACCACGAGTGCGCCTGCGGCTACGCACCGCGCCGCCCCTCAAGTGTTAGTTCCACTTCACCGGGAGCTACGACGCTTGTCCATCGAAATCATGCACCATTGCCCCGATGTCCTTGTCGACGTCGGACAGGACAGCGGCGAAATGACCACTCTCAGAGAGGCGTTGCTTCGATGCTTTCGCGTGTTGCAGGAAGAAACGGACGAAAGGCCGTCAATCGTGGGATCAAGCGACGACGCCGGCCGTGCCGCCGCGCCTCCGCCGTCCAACCTGGGAAACACGCGGATTCGAAATTTCCGGACCACGAGCGCCTTCCTCTACACGATGCCCCCGGAGTGCATTCGGCACGTCATCTCCTATTTGCCTCTTCGCGACGTTCTCTCGCTGTGTCTCGTGTGCTTCTCGATGAAGGCACTGGTGAACTCGACGAGCGAATTCTGGGAAGCAGCGCTGAAGAATACTTTTAGCATGTGTCATTTTCGCGTCGCATCGGGTGCGGACACGCTATCGCCGGCGGAACGCGGACCGACCGATGTCTGCCCGTGGAGATACATCGGCGTCCGACGCGCGCAGTTACATCAAACGTGGTGCTCGACGTTGACGGAGCACACCGATGTCGAAGTGCACGTATCGTTTCAAGGTCGCGGCGTGCACTCGCTCATATGCGACCGCGACGTGCTCTACTGTGGATCCGGATTGAATCACGAAATCATGGCGATTCGCCTCTCGAAGGGGCATTTTCTGAAAGGCGTCGACGGCAATGCGGGCATGAACGGCCACACCCAATCCGTGACAAGCATCGCGTTGGCCACACCCGACCTGCTCGTCAGCTCATCTCTCGACACGACGGTGCGCGTTTGGGACCGACACACGTTCAATTGCAACGTCGTCTTTAACGGGCACACAGACAAAGTCTGGTGCTGCGAGGCACACGGGGATCGGGTCTTTAGTGGAGGCACCGAGCGATCCATTCGCATTTGGTCGATTTCGAATCAGCTGGAGACCACATCGCCCCTCATGGATCACCGAACGTCCATCTCGGCGTTGCGGCTGATGCCAGGGAGTAATGGTGCGATTCTCGTCTCGGGTTCGGCAGGTAATACGGTTCGCGTCTGGGATCTTGGCAACGGCGCGCCTCGGTGTATCACGCGCCTTCGAAGCCACCAGAAAGGGGTCTTCGGGCTGCAGGCAACGCCGACCATGTTGTGCTCGTCCAGCTTGGACAACATCGTCAAACTGTGGGATGCCCGCGACAATTTCAGACTCATCTGCGAGCTGTTCGACCACGATGCCGCGGGCAATCCGGTGGTGTCATCGTTCCAGGAGCAGGACAACAAGGTTGGCATCGTGGGTTGCTACGCGAATGACACGATCGTCATCACGGGTGGGCCCGAAAGGCTCGTCAAGGTCTACGATCTACGGATGCGTCGGCTGCTCGCGAAGCTCGGTGGACATGAGCACTGGGTCACGGCGATTGCCGCGGACGACCATAGAATTTTCAGCGGATCGAGGGACAAGACGACTCGAATCTGGAACATGGATCCCAGTCAGCCGGTACGAGCGCCTGATTTCTTTTCCACCAGCCGAGCGCAGCTGATTACGACTTGAAAAAAACCCGCCCGCGTCGCTGCTGTGTTTACGGTCCGCCGAGCCAGCCAACCCCCATTTCGTCGCTGAACGTGCGACGTCTATTGCGATTCAAGCCCCCCCTCGACCAACTTTCTCTCCCCATCGTTGTTACTTTTGCCTCGGCTCTACTCATTGTTCGTTGTTGCGACATCCGCTACCACGCTGCCATCCGTCCCTGGGCAGTGGCAGCACGTGCCAAGGCATACATCGCTGGGTGCTTCGGCAGCCGCGGGTCTATCACAGAGAAAAGTGAGTTGTGACCCACCAAGATGCAACGGTCCACACACACACAGAGCACGCACGGGAGGAGGGCGGCAGTGCGATGTGTCACGCAGGTGAGGCCTCGGATGACTGAAAGGAAAAAAAAAGTAGCGAGAACGGCGGAAGAGTTTTTTTTGCACTTTTTTCCGAGCAATAATGGAAGCCTTGCTATTGGCAGACAAGGCCGCTGCAGACCAGCTCTTAAAGTTCGACGACTACGGCAACGCCATCGCCCGTTACCTCTCCGCGTTGCAACGCGACTCGGTGGCCACGGCCATTTCGCACGCTGTCGGGGCCGTCACCTCGTCGTCCTTCCACGCTTCGATGGCGCCTGCTCTCGCGTTGGCCCTGGCTGCGGTTGGACTCGTCGCGCGGCCTGAGGACACGGAACTGCTTCGGCTGTTTTCCTCAGCGACGCAGCGCATTTCACTGTCGCAAGATGGTCGCGAAAACAACGACAACGCCGATGCCACCCCGTTGAGTTGTCGAAAGCACGTCCCATTTGTCCACGCGTTGGCATCGGTCTTTTTGCTACCTGAACTGTGGTCCATATCGTCATCGTCGAGTGAAGTGGCGTCGGTTCGGGGTGGCTCGGTGCCTAGCGTGGTGGGCAATGTTTTCAGCAACTTGTCGAACGCGCTCTATCAGGCGAGACTCTGGCCACAATGCGTCGTGGCCGCGGTAGGGGCAGCCTTGTTTCAACCAGACTTGGCCGCAAAGAACCGGCAGCGCTTCGCATTGGCGGGGGCGCGGCTGGGGTTGGCTCTGGTGGATGACGCCGCCTGCCTCGCGTATCAGTTGGATTCCACCGTTGAGAAGCTACTCAGCGAGCAGTCTCTTGGTGCGTATGACGTTGGCTCGCTGGCCAAAGGCGGCAATGCTCACCCATTAGGCGAGTACTTCGCGCCACGGGTCGTCGGCATCGCTGGCGAGAAAGGCTATGGATTGTTCACGGCAAGCGCGCTTCGCTCCGGAGACGTGGTATTGGCCGAGCACGCCGTCAGCTACATGACCGTCGCGGAGGCGCCTGAGGCGGGAAAGGGGGATGATGTGGTGGAAAGGCTCCTCGCCCTTTACGCATTACCCTGCGCGGCGTTCATCACGCGCCGCGTGGATGGCATGTTTGCCGGCGCGGAAGCGATCGGTAGGGGGTGTGCACCCGGTGATGTGTCTCCTTCTCTTTCTGTTCGCAGGGACCGCCGCTTGGCCCCGTCGGTGGACGAAAGCGTCGCGTCCGCGCTGGATCCCCTGGCGGCGTGCGACCACCCGTTCATTTTCCACGACCGCGACATCCGGTGGCTCCCATCCGGCGAGGTTCTGTATCAAAAACGTTGTCTCGCGGCCGAGTCGCTGCGGCCACGGCTTTCCCGCATCGTCGCCTGTAACGCCTACACGCTTGAACACTTCGTCGAATACCGGCCATCGGACGTCGCCGCCGTTGGGCTGTTTCCGGCCTTGGCGCTCGTGAATCACGATTTGACACCGAACTGCTGCCGATGCGCCTACGGAAATATTATTCTCGTGCGAGCGCTGCGCGCGTTGGCTCCCGGCGAAGAAGTCACCGTTTCGTATGTCAGCGCCACGACGTTGCTGACCGAGGACGATCCGGTGGCGCTGCCGTGGGGAATTGACATGACGACCGTGACGCCGCCCAAAGCACCGTCGCCCCCAGACGATTCATTCCCCTTTCCCCTCTGCCCTGCGCCTGCTCGCCACCGTACACCTGAAGCTTTGGTTCAGCTATCGCGGCTCCGGCAGTTGCACGAGTTGCTCGGCTTGGCACCAGAGAAGCTGCTGAAGTCCAACGAAGCCGCTTCCCTTCTCGGGATCGATTCTCTAGTCGACGCGCCTTCTCGGGAGATCTACATTGCCAACGCGGGCATGTTCGCGGCCATCGCCAAGCAGGACCATCATCCAATGCTACGCCGCCTGATCGATTTGCTGTCGGCGAGCGGCAGCAGTAGCACCACCCCTAATGTGTCGGTCATGGAGCTCGTGGCACGGTTGCTCCAGACTCAACGGAAGAAAATGTCCCCGGCGGTCGTGACGCAACTGAGCGATGGAGTGGCTCAGTGGGCGCGGATTGCCCTCGGACACACGAACTTGAAGGCTGTGGCGAGGTTGGACCAGTGAGTCCCGGACAGGTGGGCGAAGCCCACGCTGTAGCGTAATCCAAAAATTATCTCTCCCCTCCATCTCTGCCGTTTTGGTACTCTAATTTTTTTTAAAATCTCAGGCGGGCACCGTAGTGACACTCTTCTAGCACAAGACGAAGGAACAGCTCATGCAGCATGTCGTGATCAACGCTCAAACGCGTCTGTGGCTGGGTGACGAAATCGAGAAAAGGCGAGCAGGAAGGGACAACCAGAGAGAGGAAACAGGGACAGGAAAATACTAACAGGAAGAGGGAGTGAGCAAAAAGGAACACACACAGGAGGGGGGGAACCAATGCGGGTGGGGAGCACAAAAAATGGAATTTTTACTGACCGAAGTGGCCGCTTTTGGCTTTGAGCGGAATTGGCTTGTGACGTAGCGACCGCAGCGTGCGCCGTAGTGTGCCTTGGCAACCCGCCGAAGACGGCGAATGGAGACCGGCGAAAAGGCGCACGTTTCCTGGAGTTTGAGCCGTCTGGCGAATCCCCCGCTCGCATTATGGTGTCTCACACGAACGGAGCACAGCCTTTGCTACGGTCGCAATAACGGATCTCCTCTGGTTCGCTCCATTTGCATAAGGTGTGTTTTGCTCTCGTTTGATGCGTCATCATTGGGTGGGCTTTTGTTTCTTTTTGAATCCCGTCTCTCCGTGTCACCTCGAAATCATGTCCGACTTCAAAGTGGAGCCTGATCTTCCCATCGACGCCAACGGCGTCATCTACCATCTCGCATGCAAACGGGCCGACCTGTCGGACCGCATTCTTCTCGTCGGCGATCCCGGCCGCGTCCCCGTCGTGGCTGCCCACTTCGACGCCAACAGTATTACCTTTGACGGCACGCACCGAGAAATCCGCATCATGACCGGCGCGTTCCACGGTCGCCGAGTCACCGTGCTTTCCACTGGAATGGGCACGGACAACGTCGAAATCGTCATCAACGAAATTCACGCGCTTTTTGAGTTGAACACGGCGACCATGAAGTGGGCCGATCAGCCTGCAGACGTCGTCATGATCCGCGTCGGTACGTGCGGGTCGCCCCTCGCCGGGGTCATCCCCGGCACCTTGGCGATCACGAAGCATGCGCTCGGGATGGACAATACGTGTCGTTATTACGTCGATCATTCCGGCCTTGGCAAGTCGCTCCGAGACGAGGCGATGAAGACACCCCTCGGTGGTATCGGCGTCTACGGCTCGCAAGCGCATCCTGCGGTGACGGCGGCCATTGACGCCGCCGCCGCGCGAGTGGCGCCCTCGCGACCACGGGTCATCGGCGCCACCGCGTCTGGCTCCGGCTTTTATGGCTGCCAAGGCCGCGTGGTCGGCCGCTTCGCGAACCACGTCGCGATCCCGAACCTCGTGGATGTTTTGGGGTCCATCCGTTTCGATGACGGCGAAGGCGCGGCGCACGGCCGGGTGGTCAACATTGAAATGGAAAACTCCGCGATTTGCTGCCTCTCGTCGATTTTGGGGTATCGCGCGGGCACGGTGTGCGTGATCGTGGCCGCGAGGACGGGGGAGACGCGGTCTTTCATCGACCCCAGTGAGGCGAAGGTGGCCATCGAACAGGCGATCGACGTGGGCCTTGAGGCGCTCGTGTCGCTTTGATAACGATGACGCGACACAAGAGAGCGGGGTGGATAAGTTGTACATTGTGTGCTGGGCCATCCAGGGGAAGGAAGGAAGGAAGGAAGTTGTGGTTCTGGCCCAGGTGGGCATAACCGG
>ERZ1292633.4941-Hain-H41-02um-R1-4941-length-12191-cov-6_pt1 | contig 12191 bp, 11 predicted proteins | sample MGYA00564406_ERZ1292633 | MGnify/ENA primary metagenome ERZ1292633 (study PRJEB36523, sample SAMEA6512639) | groundwater metagenome | collected 2019-01-08 | study: AquaDiva: Metagenomics assemblies of 32 groundwater samples
GGCGCTGTTCCAATACGGGCGGCTTGCCATGCCGTTGTACAGGAAGGCGGTCACAGTATGGATGCTGATCGCCATGGGAATGGAGAGAATGACCAGCGGCACGACGATCTTGCGGTTGTAGTGGATCCCGTAGTACGCGCAGTACACCAGGTAGCTCGCCACGAACAGGTTGATGGCGAGGTAGATGTTCAGCACGATGGAATCCCATGCCATCACCGAACTTGGCAAGTTCATGTGCCCGATGCCCGGAATGAGATGCCAGAAACGGTCGGGGCGCCCCATGTCCACCAGGACGAAGAGCAGGCACATCACGATCGCGGCCACGGCGAGCATCTCGCCGAACAGCGCGACCTCCTTGATCGGCTTCCAGTCGTAGACGTAGGCCGGGATCACCAACAGGACGGCGGCGGCCGCGACGCCGACCAGGAACGTGAAGTTGCCGATGTAGAAGCCCCACGACACCGAGTCGCGCATGTTGGTGCTGATCAGGCCGCGTTCGAACTGGTGCGCGTAGGCGAACAGCGCCTGGACGATGCAGACGACCAGCAGGAGCAGCCACGCGTAGTACACGCGATTCCCGCCGAGGAACGCCATGCGCGCGGTGCCCGTCACGAAGTTGCCCGCCTTCCGGATGAAGCTCATCGTGACGGCCTCAGAGTCCGTAGTAGTAGAAGAACTTCGGCTGTGTATTCAGTTCTTCCTTCAGGATGAACACCCGCTTGTTCTCGAGGATGTAGCGGATCTCGCTGTCCGGATCGAGGAGATTGCCGAACTTTCGCGCGCCGACCGGGCAGACCTCCACGCATTTCGGATACAGCCCCTTCCGGACTCGCTGCAGGCAGAACGAGCACTTCTCGACCACCCCGCGCGCTCGCGGGCGGTTGCCGAGGTATTCCGTGACCGGGTTGAGTTCATCCGTCGGAATGCCCGGCTTGCCCCAGTTGAAACGCCGGGCGCCGTAGGGGCAGGCCGAAATGCAGCAACGGCATCCGATGCACCAGTCGTAGTCGATCACCACGATGCCGTCCGGTTCCATCCAGGTCGCCTGCACGGGGCAGACCTTCACGCACGGCGGGTTGTCGCAGTGCTGGCAGGCGACTGGCATGTAGAACTTGCCTGGCGCCGGGACGGTTTCGTGATCGTAGTACGCGTCGGCATGCTGCAGGTTCACTCCCGTTTCCTTGTCCATCTCGAGCACCGTGATCCAGTGCGTCTGCGGGTCGCGCGACTGGTTGTTCTCCTCCACGCATCCGTAGACGCACTTCCGGCAGCCGATGCACCGCGACAGATCGAGCGCATACCCGAACCGCGTGCCGGGGATCGGCGGCGTGGCGCTCACCTGCACGCTCTTGCCGTACTGCTCGGCGTACCGCTTCTCCATCCCCGCGAGCCGGTCCTTCAGCTCCTCGGGGGAGAGATCCTTGAAGTGCTTCTGCACGAACTCTTCATAGGCCAGCTTGTCGGCGGCTGAGCACCCGGCCGTCGTCGCCGCTGCGGCGAGGGCAAAGAGGCCCATCACGAGGGCCTCACGCCGGCTGTAGCCTTCCGCCGGCGGCGCCGGCACGGGCATGGGGGCGGACGCGTGGTCGCTCATCGAATTGCCTCCTGCCTCAAGGGGGGTTGCAGTGGCTTGAGCGGCTTGAAGCGCGGCGAATGGGGGCTGTGACAGCTCGCGCACAGCAGGTACTGCTTCGCCCCGGACCACGAGCCCGTCCGCTTGCCGTGCTCTCCAGCCTCCCAGTTCCGCAGCGTCGGGCCATGACACTGCCCGCACAACCGGTACGACTCCGTGAAATCGATCAGCCGGCCATCGGCAAGGTGGAGCTTGTCGCGGTTGACGGCGTCGTGACAATCGAGGCACCAGCGGTTCTTCTCGTCGTGGCGCAGGACGATCTCATCGTGGAACTCGACCACGTGCGGCGTGCGGTCCACCTTGTCCGTGAGACCGTGGCATTCCGAGCAGGGGAACGCACCTTCCGAAAACGGCGGCGGCGCCACCGGAAACAGCGCCGCCGTGGACTTCGCAACGCCAGGAGCGGTGGCCTTTCCGGCACGCTCGAGCGCCCCGCCGTAGCGAGGACCCGACTCCTGCACGGGGCGACAGGCCGCCGTCAGCAGCAACGCCGCCGATGCACCAGCCACCGCCAGCCGGACTATTCTCATCCGCGTCATGTGTCCCCACAGTGGATCGGTTCCGCGCCGTGGTCACGGCGCGAAACGAAATTGGGCGGGCCACCAGAACGGGACTACGCTAGGGACGGTTTGTGGCGAAATGCGTAGGGAATTGACCCGTACTTGAGTGGGTATTTGCCCTATTCTGACCGCCACGCTCTTTCTGACGACGTTCGCCGACCATGCTTCAGTCGACGACGCGCTTTGCCCGCCCGGCAATCCCCACGGCCTTCGCCTTCTCGCGAAACCACCGGTCGTGCCCCAGTGGATGACCCTGTTCGTCCTGCCACTGGTGCACCATCTCATGCAGCAGCGTCTCGAGCGCGTCGGCGAAGCCGTGCCGCTTGAGGTGTCGCCGGGAAATTGCGATCTCCGCCGGCCGCCCGTGTTGCGATGGCGCGTAATGCCCCAGCCGCGTGCGCATGCGCCGCGACACCCGCACCTCCACCCGGTGCAGCTCGCCGCGAAATCGTTCGCTGTTGTACCGGGCATGCCACTCCGCGAATTTTGCGGCGATGCCCTCGTCGTCGGGGTGCGTGCGCTCCGGGGCGCGCGGCTCCCTGCGCTCCTCGGCTCCGACCGGAAACGAGACGAGCACGCGACGCGCCGCCAGTCGTTCCGCGCGCCGCGGCGCCACGAGAAAGCGCACGATGGCCCGGTGCACAGTCTCGGGGGCATCGAGAAAGGCGCGGTGCACCCGCAGCGTGCCGTCGCTCACGCTCACCATCACCGAGCGGTTGCGAGTGAGCGACAGCGCGCGCACACCGTGCAGCCCCAGCGCGTTGAGTCGCGCGAGCAACTCGACCGCGGTGCGCGGCGCCCTGGAGAAGTCGAGCGCGAGCTGGCGGGTGTCGCGGGTGCCGCGCAGGCGGCGTATCAGCGCCCGAAGGACCACGATTGCGCTTCCACGAAGTCGCCCGCCGACGCGCTCCACTCCTGGCGCCGCACCGTCAGCTGCGCCGCGTCCCACGACACCTCGTGGAAGCTGGCGGGACGTCCCCCGCGCGAGCGGTCGGAAATGGTGTTCACCTGGGACACCACGAACCGCCGCCCGTTGCGCTCGACCGCCTCGACGCGTGCCTCGTGGTCGTGGCCGCAGAGCACGAGCTCGCACCCCGTGGCCGCCGCATCGTCGATGCCGGCCGCTCGCGACGTCAGCCCCCACCGCCGTGACAACTTGCCCGCCAGCAGGTTGTGATGCAGCAGGAGCACCTTCAGGTCGCCGGCGCGGGCCGACGCAAGCGTGGCCGTGGCCCGCGCCCATTGCGCGGGGAGCACCGCGCCGACGACGGAGAGGTCGCGCAAGCGGGTCGTCAGCGTGTGCCGTTGAATGCCGTGCGAGCTGTTGACCGACGCGACGATCGCGCCCGGCGCCTGCAGCACCGGCTCGAGGTCGGCACTGATCCAGCGTCGGTAGCCGCGGTACATGAGGGCACGCCGCCCGAGTCCGCCCACGCACCACCACCAGGCCACGTCGTGGTTCCCGGGGATCACCACCGTCGGCGCCGAGGCGCGCGCGCGGTCCATGAACGCGCTTGCCTTCCTGAACTGCCAGGAAAAGTTGCGCTGGGTAAGGTCACCGGAGATGGCGACGATGTCCCAGCGTTTCTCCCTCAGGCGTCGCTCCACCGCCGCCACGTGCGCCGGCACCTCCGGCGGGCCGAAGTGGACGTCGGAGAGGTGGGCGAGCGTGGGCACCTACAGCCTGGCGATCACCGCGTCGGTGTACTGCTCGGTCGTCGCCGAACCGCCGAGGTCACCGGTGATGGTCTTCTTGTCACGAAGAACTGCCTCGACGGCATTCTTGATTTGCTGTGCCCGTGTCCCCTGCCCCACGTGATCCAGCATCTGGCAGGCGGCGAGCATCACCGCCGTGGGATTGGCGATCCCCTTGCCCGCGATGTCGGGGGCCGTGCCGTGCACCGCCTCGAAGATCGCCGCATCATCGCCGATGTTCGCTCCGGGCGTGAGTCCGAGCCCACCGACCAGCCCCGAGGTGAGGTCGGAGAGGATGTCACCGAACAGGTTCGTCGCCACGATCACGTCGTAGCGCTCGGGGCGCATCACCAGCTCCATGGCGCAGGCATCGACGATACGCTCCTCGACCTCCATGCGTCCCTCGTATTCCTTGGCGATCAACCGCCCCATCTCGAGGAACAGGCCCTGCGAGTACTTGAGGATGTTCGCCTTGTGCACCAAGGTGACCCGTTTGCGGCCGTGGGCAATGGCGTACTCGAAGGCGTACCGATGAATGCGCTCGGCGCCGAAGCGGGTTACGACCGCAACGGACTGTGCCGCAGCGTGTTCGTCGTTGCCGATCTTGATGTAGTTCTCGACGCCGATGTACAGCCCTTCGGTGTTCTCGCGCACCAGCACGATGTCCACGCCGTCGAAGCGCAGGCCCGGCAGCACGCTCTTGGCGGGACGCACATTGGCGTAGAGATCGAACGCCTTGCGCAACGCGACATTGATCGAGCGGAAGCCCTTGCCGACCGGGGTCTCGAGCGGCCCCTTGAGCGCCACTTTCGTGCGTCGGATCGAGTCGATCGTGGCTTCAGGGATGGGATCGTTGACCGCCTCGACGGCGGCCGTGCCAGCGAGTTGGTGATCCCACTCGATGTCAGCCCCGGCGGCATCGAGCAGGCGAACGGTTGCCTCGGTGATGCTCGGGCCGATGCCGTCGCCGGGGATCAGGGTGACGCGGGTACTCATGGAACGGTCCTTGGGCGAAGTAACGAGGTCATGGTGCGACAACCAGGTCGGCGACCCGGGTGGCCAGCTTCAGCAGGAGTGCCGGCGTGTAGGAGGCCGCGCTTTCGCCGATCAGGTCCACCTGCCACACCGCGGAACTCAGGCGCGCATCCACCAGGAGCAGGCGCACCCCCAGATGCCCCCCGCCCGACTTCTCGGCATTCACGTGCAACTCCACCGGCACCAGCGCGTACCGGGCGTCGTGCAGCGCGACGATTCTGCGCAGGTTGCTGGCGAACGGATCGGCCAGCGGGGTCTCCTTCTTCGTCCCGTAGCGCACCGGGAAGGCCCCGAGATTCCGCGGGTCGCCGGCGTACATGACGTTGCGCCTGGCCGCGCGCTGGACTTCGACGGGCGTGGCCCAGGTTCCGCCGAGGCCGTGCTCGTTGAGCGCCTCCGACAGGAGACTGTCGAACGCGGCACGCAACACGAGTCCCGACGGCGCCCCCCATCCGGACGAATCGACGTGGAAGAACTGCACCGGAACCACCGCCACCTTCGTGCCGGCATAGGGGGCAAGCGGCGCCGCCTGTTGGGCAGACAACGCCGGCGCGGCAAGCGCGAGGAGGAGCAACAGGTGACGGATCATCGGGGTCCGGGAGGTAGTTGCTGAAAAGTAGGCGTTGCACCACCCCGTGCGCGATGCCCATCTTCTCCCGTCGCCCCAACCGGACCTTCCATGCCACGCTGGACCTCCGCGCTCGTCTGGACAGCCATCGCCCTTTCCGGGGCGGGGGCCATTGGCTTCCTCGCCCTCTCGCGGGGCGAGAACGTGAACGCCGCGTGGCTGCTGACGGCGGCGGTCTGCACCTACCTGGTGGGGTACCGCTTCTACAGCCGGATCATCGCCGCGAAGATATTCGCCCTCGACGACCGGCGGATGACGCCCGCCGAGCGCCTGAGCGACGGGCAGGACTACGTCCCGACCAACCGGTGGATCGTCTTCGGCCACCACTTCGCGGCCATCGCCGGCCCGGGGCCGCTCGTCGGGCCGACGCTTGCGGCGCAGTTCGGCTATCTCCCGGGTGCGCTGTGGATCATCGTCGGCGTCGTCCTCGGCGGCGCGGTGCAGGACTTCGTCATCCTCGCCGCCTCGGTGCGGCGCGACGGCAAGTCGCTGGGGCGCATGGCCCGCGACGAAATCGGCCGGGTCGCCGGCACCACCGCGCTGGTGGCGGTGCTCGGCATCATGATCATCCTCATCTCGGTGCTCACCCTGGTCGTCGTGAAGGCGCTGCAGCAGAGCCCCTGGGGGACGGTCACCATCGGGCTCACGATTCCGATTGCGATGGTGATGGGCATCTACATGCACTACGTGCGCCCGGGACGCGTGCTCGAGACGAGCCTCATCGGCCTGGTGCTGCTGGTGGGCGCGCTCTACGCCGGGCGCTGGGTGGCTCAGGACCCGACGCTCGCCCCGATGTTCACGCTCAGCGGTCCGCAGTTGGCCCGGTGGATCATCGGCTACGGAATCGCCGCCTCGGTGCTGCCGGTCTGGCTGCTGCTCGCGCCGCGCGACTACCTGTCGGCATTCGTCAAGATCGGCGTCGTCGTCGCGCTGGCCATCGGCATCCTCGTGGTCCTGCCGCCGCTCCAGATGCCGGCGCTCACCCGTTTCATCGACGGCACAGGCCCCGTGTTCGCCGGCAAGCTCTTTCCGTTCGTCTTCATTACCATCGCCTGCGGTGCCATTTCCGGGTTCCACTCGCTCATCGCCTCGGGCACGACGCCCAAGATGCTCGAGCGCGAACCCGATGCACGATTCATCGGGTACGGCGCCATGCTGACCGAGTCGCTGGTGGCCGTCATGGCGCTCATTGCCGCCTGCGTGCTGACGCCCGGCATCTATTTCGCCATCAATGCCCCGCCGGGGATCATCGGCACCACGGCCGAGAGCGCCGCCGAGGTGATCCGCACGTGGGGCTTCGTGCTCGAGCCCGCGCAGCTGCACGCGCTCGCCGCCAACGTCCAGGAGCAGACGCTGCTGTCGCGCACGGGCGGCGCACCGTCGCTGGCCGTGGGCATGGCGATGCTCTTTTCAAATGTGCTCGGCGGCACCAGCGCCATGGCCCTGTGGTACCACTTCGCCCTGATGTTCGAGGCGCTGTTCATCCTCACGACCGTCGACGCCGGCACCCGGGTCGGCCGCTTCATGCTGCAGGACATTCTGCGTCAGATCTGGGCGCCGCTCGGCCGCACGTCGTGGTACCCGGCCATCGTGATCTCGAGCACCCTGTTCGTCGCGATGTGGGGCTATTTCCTGCTGCAGGGCGTCAACGATCCGCTGGGCGGCATCAACTCATTGTGGCCCCTGTTCGGCATCGCCAACCAGCTGCTGGCCGCGGTGGCGCTGTGCGTGGGCACCACCATCATCATCAAGATGGGGAAGGCACGGTACGCGTGGATGACCATCGGCCCGCTTGTCTGGATCTCCATCGTGACGATGACGGCGGGCGTCGCCAAGGTGTGGTCGAGCGACCCCAAGCTCGGGTTCCTGTCGCACGCGCGTCTGCTGGAGGCGCAACTCGCCGCTGGGAAGATGCCAACGGGCGCCAGGAGCGCCGGCGACGTGGCCCGCATGGCCTTCAACGACCGACTCGACGCCGGCGTGGCGCTGTTCTTCATGGCGGCGGTGGTGGTGATCCTCGCCGCGTCGATTCACGAGTGGATCAAGGTGCGGCAGGGCACGGCGTCTCCGTCGAGCGAAGTGCCGTTCGTGGCCAGGGCGGCGTAACAACAAGAGAAGCTGTAAGCTGTACGTCGTACGCTCTACGCCGTCCGCTCATCGGATGGCGTAGAGCGTACAGCTGACGGCTTCCTTTGCAGTTCACCGCACCGCCGCCAGCATGTCGCCGAGGACGGCGCTTGCCGTCGCGCTGCCGCCGGCCCCGCGCCCCTGAAGCCGCAGCACCCCCAGCGACTCGCTGTCGATGTGCACCGCGTTCTCCTCGTCGCGCACGGCAGCCAGCGGGTGGTCGCGCGGGATGATGCACGGCCGCACCCACGCGTGCACCGTGCCATCGTCCTCGCGCACCGCGCCGGCGAGGTACTTGAGCACGCCGTCGCGCGCGCGGGCCTGTGCCGCGAGCGGGTCGGGATCGGCGGGGAGCGGTTCGACGCGCACGTCCACCTCGCTCGGGTCAACTCCCCACGCGAGCCAGGCGAGGATGGCGATCTTGTCGGCCGCGTCGAGTCCCTGCAAGTCGCGCGACGGATCGGCCTCGGCGAAGCCGCGCGCCTGCGCGTCGCGCAGCGCCGTGGCGAACGACACGCCGTCGGCAACCTGCGTGAGCAGGAAGTTCGTCGTCCCGTTCAGGATGCCGGTGATGGTGCGCACGCCGTGCCCGCCGAGTTCGCCGCGCAAGGTGCGTACCACCGGAACGCCGCCGCCCACGGCCGCCTCGAACTGCAGCGAACCGCCGTGCGCATCGGCGAGGCGCTGCAGCGCGGGTCCGTGCGCCGCGATCAGCGCCTTGTTGGCCGTCACCACCTGACGCCCCGTCGCCAGCGCGCCGCGCACGATCCGCTCGGCCGGGTCGAAGCCACCGATCGCCTCCACCACGACGTCGGCGTCCACCCGCAGGAAGTCGTCCACGGATGTCGTGCACAGCGCGCGCGGAAGCGCGATGCCGCGGTTCTTCGATGGATCACGCACGAGCACGCCCGCGAGTTCGAACCGCACGCCGTGGCGCGCCTCGAACAGCGATTGCTGGCGGCCAATGAGCGTGACGAGCGACGCGCCCACGGTGCCGCAGCCGGCGAGGGCGACACGCACCACGCGCGGGGCGCGCGGGGCGGCGATGAACGGACTTCGTGCCGTGGCGCGGTCGATGGCAACGGCAGTCATGCGACATCCCTCCTGGAATCGGCGCGTGCGGCGGCCTGCAACGCCTCGCGCAGGACGGCGCCCACCTGCTCGTGCTCGAGCAGAAACGCGTCGTGGCCAAACCGGGACTCGATCTCGCGATACTCGGCGCCGGCGAGCGTCGCCCACTGGCGCACGACGTCGGCCGAGTAGAGCAGGTCGCCGGGTACGCCGACGGCGTACACCGCGCCCCGCAGGGCACGCAGTGCCTGCGCCTGGCCGCCGCGGCCGCGGCCGAGGTCGTGCGCGTCCATGGCATCGAGCAGGGTGCGGTACGACGCGGTGTCGAACCGCGCCCTGAGCTTGTTGCCCTGATGCTCGAGGTAGTTCTCCACGAGGAAGCGCCCGTCGGGACCGACGGTGCGGCCGAACCGCGCCTCGAACTCGCGTTCGCTGCGGAAGGCGATCATGGAGATTTGCCGCGCGATGGCGAGCCCGGCGTCACCCGCCGCATCGAGACAGGCGCGCTGCACGGCGTTCCAGGCGATGGCGTGCGCCGTGTGTGCCGCGGGCGCGGCGAGCGCGACGGTGCTGCGCGTGCGCCCGGCGAATGTCGCCGTCCACTCGAGCGCCACCATGCCGCCGAGCGAACCGCCCGTCACCAGCGCCACGTCGCGGACGCCCAGTTGCTCCACAAGCAGCGCCGCAAACCGCGCCTGGTCGCGCGGCGTGACGGCGGGGAACCGAGCATCCGGATGATCGGATGGACCGGTGGTGCCATAGCACGACCCGAGGAGGTTTGGCACGAGCACCGCGTAGCGGCTCGTGTCGAGCGCCAGCCCGGGACCAACGACACGCTTCCACCAGTCACCGGCGGCGTCGGGCGAACCGGTGAGCGCGTGAAATACGAGCACGAGGTTCTCGCGCGCCGCGTTCAGCGTGCCGTCGAGATGGTACGCCTGGCGCAGGTCGTGCAGCACCTCGCCCGAGTCGAGCGTGAATGCGGGCACGTCGATCGTGCGTACCGCGCGCACGGAAGTCTTCACCGCGCCTTCCCGGCGCCCTGACGCAGCGCCTGGTCGAGGTCGCGCAGCAGGTCGTCCACGTCCTCGATGCCCACCGACAACCGCACGAGATCGGCCGTCACGCCGGCAGCGGCACGCTCGGCGTCGGAAAGCTGCTCGTGGGTCGTCGACGCGGGATGGATGATCAGGCTCTTCGCGTCACCGACATTGGCAAGGAGCGAGAAGAGCTTCGTCGCCGACGCCACGCGCTGGGCGGCGGCGGCGCCACCCCGCACGCCAAAGGTCAGCACGCCGCCGAAACCGCCCTGCAAGTAGCGCTTGGCCCGTGCGTGCGTGGCGTGGCTGGGAAGCCCGGGGTAGTTGACCCACGTCACCAGCGCATGGTCGGCGAGGAACTGCGCCACGCGCAGCGCATTCTCGCTGTGGCGCTGCATGCGCAGGTGCAGCGTCTCGAGTCCCTGCAGAAAGAGGAACGCGTTGAATGGCGACAGCGCAGCTCCGATGTCGCGCAGCAGCGTCACGCGCAGTCGAATGGCGTACGCCACGTTGGCGCCGCCGAGGTTTCCGAACGACTCGGCGAACCTGAGACCGTGGTACGCCGCATCGGGGTCCTGGTACAGCGCCTTGAATCGCGGCGCACTGCCCCAGTCGAAGGTGCCGCCATCCACCACGATGCCGCCGATGGACGTGCCGTGGCCGCCGATCCACTTCGTGGCTGAGTGCAGCACGATGTCGGCGCCGTGCTCGATCGGGCGCGAGAGGATCGGCGTGGCGAAGGTATTGTCGACGACGAGCGGGAGTCCCTCGGCGTGCGCCACATCGGCGAGGGCACGGAAGTCGGGGACGTCGAGCTTCGGGTTGCCCAGCGTCTCCACGTAGACCGCGCGCGTGGTGGCGTCGATCGCCCCGCGCACGGCGTCGAGGTCATGGATGTCGACGAACTTCACCGTGATGCCAAGGCGCGGCAGCGTGTGCGCGAACAGCGCCACCGTGCCGCCGTACAGCGCATTCGAGGCGACGATCGAGTCACCCGCCTGCGCCAGGTTGAGGATCGCGAGCGTTTGCGCCGCCTGCCCGCTGGCCGTCGCCACGGCGGCCACGCCGCCTTCCAGCGCGGCCACCCGTCGCTCGAAGACATCGGTAGTCGGGTTCATGATGCGCGTGTAGATGTTGCCGAACTTGCGCAGGGCAAAGAGGTCGGCGGCGTGCTCGGCGTTGTCGAAGACGTACGACGTGGTGGCGTAGATCGGCACGGCCCGCGCATTGGTCGTGGGGTCCGCCTGCTCCTGGGCGGCGTGAACGGCGCGGGTGCCGAGTCCGAGGACTGGCGTTTCGGAGATGGCGTCGTGGGCGATGGTCGTCATTGGTTTGGTCCGGTGGGTACGGGTGGTGAGTGGCGGGGAACGAAAAAGCCCTCTCCGTTGCGGGAGAGAGCCGGATGAGTGTCGCGACGCGTCGTCGCTTATCTCGCTGGTGGCGCTGGTGTGTGCGCGACCGCCCGACCGTCTCTCCACGAGGGAAAGCGGCACATGCACATGGACATGGACATGGTCATGAAGGCGGAGATTTGTGTGGCCATGGAGATTGGTCGGGAAAGGAAGCTGTACGCTCTATGCTGTACGCCGTAAGCCGCACGTCTGTCGTACTCTGTCGTACTCTGTCGTGCTCTGTCGTGCTCTGTCGTGCTCTGTCGTGCTCTGTCGTGCTCTGTCGTGCTCTGTCGTACTCTTAAACAAAACACCCCGCGGAGATGATGCGCCGCGAGGCAGGATCGCTTTTTAGCTCTTGTTTAACGAGGCAGCAATACGCGGCAAAGACCTCGGGGCCCTTCGGTTGTGGACGAATGAATAATGGCGCCCGGGCGCCAAGTCAAGGGCGGGGCCAGCGGAGTGCACGTCCGTTTCGTACAATTGCAGTTCGTACCCTTCACCCCGTGAGCCGCCCGGACCATGCGCCGTCTCTTCCCTGCCCTCCTGCTTCTTGCCGCGCCATTCACGGCGCGCGCGCAGCGCTTCGACTTCAGCATCGCCAACATGATGCGCGGCCCCGAGCTGTACGGCCGCGAGCCCGCCGCCGTGCGCTGGACCCCGGATGGCCAGTGGATCTACTTCCAGTGGCTCCCCGCCGGCAGCGACTGGCGCGAGATGCTCAAGCCATTTCGCGTTCGCGCCCAGGCCGGCGCCAAGCCCGAACGCCTCACCGACGCGCAAGCGGATTCGGTGGCCCCGCTCATCGCCGACGGCGCGCTCTCGAACGACCGCGCGCGACGCATCGTGAGCGTGCGAGGCGACCTGTACATCATCGACCTCAGGAAATCGGCCGTGCGCCGTCTCACCGAGACGCTGGCCATGGAGACGAACCCGCGCTTTTCGCCCGACGGAGCGCGCGCGCTCTTCATCCGCGACATCTGCGTCATATCTGCGTTCATCCGCGCAGGG
>ERZ1292633.4943-Hain-H41-02um-R1-4943-length-12189-cov-7_pt1 | contig 12189 bp, 7 predicted proteins | sample MGYA00564406_ERZ1292633 | MGnify/ENA primary metagenome ERZ1292633 (study PRJEB36523, sample SAMEA6512639) | groundwater metagenome | collected 2019-01-08 | study: AquaDiva: Metagenomics assemblies of 32 groundwater samples
GGAACAGGACATTTCTATGCGGCTCAAACAGGACATATTAAAAAACGCGCGACAAATGAACGCTTTTCAATGTCTTATCGGGCTTGCGTGTCTTAAGGGTGGACATCCCGGGCTGGGGGCGCTAGGTCGAAGAAGCCTGGACAATGCGCAGAAGAGGGGCTATCCTGTGCGAATGGGGTGTAAAGTGATGCGTGCCGCGCTCGCTGCTGCCCTTTGCACGCCAACACCTGGGTTCGCCGTCACCTCAGTGCCCATTCCTGAAAAGGCCCAATGGGAGAGCAATATGATCGCCAAAGGCGCGAGCGTCTGCAATGGGCTCACGACGGTGTTGGATAGCATCTACTACGATGCGCAACGAGTGTACTACCAGATCGCTCAATATACTGGCAACACCGCGTACTGGAACGCCTGCGCCGCAAAAGCGGAAGCGATTTATCGAGACCAGTTTGTCATCCCCAACAACGGGAACGTCCAAGGAAACTGGATCTTCACCATGGGGCTGCGGCGGGACTTCGAACGCACGGGGGATGTCACGTCAAAAAACACCGCCGAGTTAATCTCCCGAAACGCTGCGTTTGCCAGAGACACATCCTGCTGCCCCGCGCCCGCGGGATACAATCCGGCAAGCCAGGAGATGAGTCGAGAAGTCGCCTATTCCATCAATTCCTATATGGATACGGAGGCTCTGGGCTATCCCAAACGAAAAAACAAGGACTTGTATATCTCCTACGCCTTGGGCCACATCGATCAATGGTTCGTGACCTTTTCGAACCCCATCGTTCCTAATAAATGGTGGATTCAACCGTTCATGGTGGGGCTGACGATGCGTGCCCTCATTCAGGCTTATGATGAGACCCCTCCCGCCCAACGGACGGCGAGCATGCTCACGATCCCCGCGAAGATCAAGGTGGCCCTGGATGGATTGTGGGCGGGCAACATTCCCGGCGCGACACCAGGACAGGGCGCGTGGTTGCCGGCCAGCGAGGCCTTCTTCTATGCGACCTTCATTGATGCAGGCACCTGCGGAGCGACACCGTGTATTCAATCGCCTGCACCCGACTTGAACCTGCTCATTGCCCCAGCCTTTGCCTGGTACTATCTGCAGTCCGGCGATACCGCCTACCGTACGCGCGGCGATCAAGTGTTCGCGGGCGGGGTGAGAGGGGCTTATTTGGCCCAAGGCAAGCAATTCGATCAGAACTATATCTACAGCTTCGACTATGTGACCTGGCGGGAAGCGGCAGATGGCAAGTACGGCGGAAGTGATACGGCCCCAGCTGCGCCGACCGCGCTAAGCGCGCTTCCATAGCTGTTGCGGGCCTCCAAGCGCATAGAGGAGGCACGGAGAAAAGCGGACCGATTTTACCGACTTCGTGGAGCCCAAGTTTGACCTATAGCGCAAAACAACATGTGTCGATATATATTTTCATTCAGGAAAAAATCATTTGTAATCAATAAAATCTTCTGTCATGCTGGGCGCGTGACCGCCGTTCTCTTTGCCGCGCTCCTGGCGTCTGCGAGGCCGGGATTTGCCTCTCTCAACGACTCCGCCAGCCATCCGCCGCCCTCATCAGCGCCCTATCCCTATTCCCCTCCAGGCAACTGGCTTCCGGGACAACCCGGATTTCTTCCGGCCGGCCAAAGCTACAATGACCCGGTGTTCGGAAACGCCATCACCCGCCTGACCAACGTCTATCCGGCGACCGGCGACGGCAGCAACCCTTATGCTAAAAACGATTATTGGAACTCCGACGGCACCCTGCATGTTTTCGAGGGCGGCGCCATGAACGTCAAAACACGCGCGATTGCGCGAAACGTCCCGACCAACGCCGGAGACGCGGGCTTCGACCCGGCAAACGCGGACGCCTGGCTCTATGTCAGCGGCTCCCAACTCAGGCAAGTCCTCATCAGCAACGGAAGCGACAGCTTGATCAAGAACTTCGGCGTGACTTTGGGAAGCCTCGGGGGGTCGGTGGACAAGGCGGATCGGACCGGCCGTTATTTCGTCCTGGACATCGGGGGCGCCTATAGAATCTGGGACCGTCAAACCGACACGCTCTATAGCGGCTCCATTGCGAATAATACCGGCGGCGGCTGGGCCGGACTTACGCCAGACGGCAATTACCTTGTCATCGCCACGAATCTCAAGATGTCCTACCGGATCGATCACGCGGCCAAGGCTCTCAACACGACGGGAACGATGTTCTGGTCCCTTTGCGGAGATCACGGAGACCTGCTCTCGGCGTCGGACGGGAAAAATTATCTCGTGACCTTCGAATGCCACAGCGAGGGCGCCATCTACCGTGTCGATATCACCCTACCGCAGTCGACGGGAAATCTCCCCAAGCAACGCAGCGACAATAGAAAACTCGTGGACACGGACTGGTCTGACGACGGACATTTCTCCTGCGTCCCGCGCGGTCCGAACCGGGATTGGTGCCTCATCGACACCGAATCAATCGACGACACATCCACAAGCCAGGGGACCTGGCGCCCGTTCAAGAGCGAGATATTCATGGCCAATGTATTGACGGGGGAAGTCCGCCGATTGGCGCATCACCGCTCCCGCAATGTCCCATCGCTCTACTGCAGCGATCCGCGCATCAACGTTAATTGGGACGGCACCCAAGCCGTGTTCATGTCGAATTACGGCGCTACGGGCGTCGGGGGAAGCTGTGGCTACGGCGATCTCTATTTGCTCGATCTGGGCATGCAGGCAGCGGACAACAATCCGCCCCAACGTCCGAAAAATCTCAGAACCTGGTAGCCCCGGACGCGGACTCGAACTCGGCTAGCCTGCCCGATCATCCGACCCGGGCTGGTCGGCTGTCCGTTGCGGTTTCTGAGGGCCTCATCAAGAAGATCGCCAAAAAGCCCAAGAAGCAGTCCTGTGTCGTAAGAACTGGTGATCGACAGATCTCAGCGAGGGGGGCTCAGGTTTATTGGGCGCGGCGTGGTCTGCCGAAGCTCCAGGAGAGCGTGAGGAGCGTAATCTCGGCGTCCTCGCCGGCGATCAGGCGGCCCAGGAACGGAGCGGTCGCGTTGAGGGAGACGCCCCACGGGGTGTAAGCGAGGTTCAGGCCGCCCGTCGCGATCAGCCGGTCCTCACCGGCCTGGATGCGCCTCGTGCCGGAGCAGCCCGAGTCTGAGGTCGAGGAGAAGCCGCTGTTTGTCCCTTGCCGTGTGACATCATAGCTGCGGCAATCGTCGCGGAAGAAGACGCCCGCCATGATGAAGGGATTGAGCTCGAAGCTGCGGCTGATGGGGACGCCGGCCTGCGCGCCGAGAGCCAGGCCCAGGGACAGGTCCTGCGTCTCCATGTCGAAGTCGTCGAGCAAGGCCCCGGCCTGATTGAATCGGGTGACGGTCTGGCGAGAGAGGCTGCGGGACAGGAGCGGCCCGGCGAAGACGGGGAGAGTGAAGCCTTCCGATGTGTCGCCCGCGGCCTGGTAGACCACGCCGGCGCTCAGCAGTTGATACGAGGAGTCGACGGAGTCCAGCTTCACCCGCGCGCAGGTGGGGCAGGCGGGCAGGGGCTGCACGTCGCTATGGCCCTTCGCGGAGGAGCCCAGCATCCAGGTGTAGACGCCCCAACGTTCGGCGAAGGCGTAGCTCGCGGAGGCGCCCGCGCCCCCGCCGGCGATTCGTCCGGACACGGAGTTGTTGACCCCGGAGGAGCCGGAGGCCGGCTTGCCGAAGAAGTAGGCCGGGGCCAGAGAGCCGCGCCAAGCGCCTGGAGAGTAGCGCAGCATGGGCAACGGCGGGTTGGCGGCCATCAGCCCTTGAGCGGTCCAGACGCCGACCAGCCCGTTGCTGAGCTGCGCGTCAGCCGGAGAACGCAGAACGGCCAGCAGCGCGAGGGCGGCCAGGAGGCCGCGAAGGTCCCGAGACGTCGAGGATTTGACGAAGATCATGGCCCATGATATAAACATTTGCAGGCAAGGGGGAATAGCTCGATGGGCAAGCTGAAGCTGCGAGAGGCCGCGCCCCCGCAAGGGGGCTTTTTTATGACGACATTCGCGGCGACAACTTTGACGATAGCCTCTCTTTTCCTCCCGGCTGTCACGCAGGCCGCTTCGTCCTTGGACGTTCAGCGCGCGGAGATGGCCAGGCTTGGAGACCATTATGAAGTTCAGAATCTCTTCCTGCCGAACGCCCCATCGCGCGAGGGGATGATCCGCATTTCGGCCACGGCGCGCCAATTGCGCGCGGCGGGATACACGCTGCGTCTAGACAAGCCGGATATGCCGCCTGTGTTCATCGGACGCGACGGACGCGTGCATGAAGTCGGCGGCCCGATCTGGGATGGGGTGCTGGCCAAGACGTGGCTCCTCCATCGCGACAAGGCGCGCAAGTTCAGAAGCGGCGTCATCGCGAAGATGCGCCGCGTCGCGTCTCAGGCCGACCTGGGCGATGGGCCGGCGTCCGAATCGGCCGGCGATGAGGGTCGGCTGAATGTGTCTGGCCGCAACGCCGGAGAGATGGGCCGCTTGCGCACGGCTATGGCTCACTCGGAGACGGCGAATGTTCGAGAGTCCGCGGAACCGACGTTGGAGGACTCTGCGGCGCAGCCGCGGACAAAGAACGGTTTGTCGCCGGTGAGCCCGACTGTCGGAGAGGCCGTCGCATCCCCATCGATGGACCCTCCGGCCTCCGGCTTAGACGCATCCAACGGGCAGAGAAGTGCGGCGAACGTCAATCGTTTTGTTTCCACACCGGCTCCAATTCCACATCCCGTGCTCGAACAGGGTGAAACGAGCGGTGGATCGGCGATTGGCCGCTTTGGTTTCGATGCCTCCAATTCCCTCGGAGTTCGCCGGTGGGGGTGGCTCCTGTTGATAGGAGCGGTTCTTATCATTCTTGCTTTGCGCCGGCGTGGAAAATAATAGTCCGGCATCGTTCGACCACGAACCGACGGCCCATCAGTCGCTTTCGTGGGGAAATGTCAATCTTGAGCGCGGCAACATTTATGTGTTAAACTCAATCACCGTTCTTCTCGAGCAGAAAAATTTGTCGTTCTTATCGACGGAAACTAGACACAACGCCGGGGTAGCTCAGCGGTAGAGCAGCTGTTTCGTAAACAGCAGGTCGTGGGTTCAAATCCCATCCCCGGCTTTTTTTTCCGCCGATCTCTCCCGGGCGTTCCCACTCGCGGATGATTTGCTAGTCTTTTCCTCCATGAATAGGGCACGGCGCTGGATGCTGGTTACGGCGCATTTTTTATGCCCGCTGCTTTTCTTCACCAACCTGACGCGCAATCCCTACGTGTCCCAAATCGCGCTGCTCAACGCCGCGCTCGCGTTGGCTTTTGCGGCGTGGGTTTTGCGCGAGGGCTTACGCGCGGGCCCCATCAAGTTGCCGCGCCTGCCCGTCGAGTGGCCGTTGGCGGTCTTTATCGTGATCTGGGGCGTGAGTTGGCTGCGGGCCTATTTTGGTCACGTCGAATTTTTCCAGCCCGCGATGGCCGCGGAGGGCGCGCGCGGGGGGATGTTCCTTTTGCTCAACGGGGCGGTCGTGTTTTGGCTGGCCGCGACGGTCGCCGCCGAAGACGATGGCTCCAACGACGCGCCCTTGGGCGCATGGGCCGCCTGCGTCGTTGTTTGGGCGCTGCTTTGGACCGCGTATCCCCAAATGCGCGTGCGCTCAGGCGGCAGGCCGGACGTTCTGCTTTCAAACATCTGGGACCCCTACGGCGCGTGTCTTTGGGCGGTCGGCTTGGCGGGCGCGTCATGGCTGTGCCGTCGCGGTCGGCTGATCGATTATCTGCATTTGATCCTCGCCACGGGATTTTTGGCGTCCGCTTACGGGGTGGGGCAATATTTCAACTTTGAAATCGTCTGGCCCACGGTGCTCAATCCCTACGGGGGACGCGCGGTCTCGACATTTGGAAATCCTAATTTTCTTTCGACTTATACCGCCGCGCTGATGCCCTCGGCGTTGGCCTTGTGTCTGTTGGAAAAGCCGGGACCGCGGCGCTGGATTTACGGGATCGTGTTTTTCACCCTGGAGGCGGCTCTTTTGGCGACGCTGACGCGATCGTCATGGGGTGGCGCCGCGGTGGGAGTGCTGGCCTTGGGGCTCTCGAGCCGCATTCGCGCCAAGGTCAAGGAGGAGCCGCGCACGCTCGGCTTGATCTTCGGAGTGGCGATCGCTTTGGCCGTGGGGTGGCCCTCGAGCACGATTTCGTCCGGCTACACGCCCACGTTTCTCGGCCGTTTGACCGAGTTTCGCGCCATCGTCAAGGCCGCCGGATTCTACAGCCCGTGGCACCAGCGCGTGCTGATTTGGACGAGTTCGTGGCTGATGGGCTGCGAGGAACCTCTTCTGGGCAAAGGCGGGGGGCTCTATGAGTTGTTCTATCCTTTTTATCAAGGGCACCTCCTGCATGAGAATCCGTTCTTTCATAACATGCGCACTCACGCCAATAACGCGCACAATGAGCTCCTCGAGGTCTTCGCCCAAACCGGGGTGATCGGCTTGGGCGCGTTTATTTGGCTGTGGACGTCTTTCTTTCAGGCCGCGCGCCGCTGGTCCTCGGGCAGGCCCGGCCTGGACCCGATCTGGATCGGTGCGGTCGGCGGAGTCGCGGCCGTTCTCGTTGATAATCTTCTCAACGTCTCTCTTCATTTCGCGGTTCCCAGCTTATTGTTTTGGTGGCTGGCCGGCGTGGCGATGGGTCGGGGCGCGCGCGAGGGCCTGCCCTTGTTTGAGTGGCCGGCGTCGACCGCCGTGCGGCGCGTCGTGGCCGGCGCGCTCGTGTCGGCCGCGCTTTACGGCGTGTGGTGGCAGGTTCGTTTTTGGGAGCGGGAAGCCTGGTATTTCGCGGGATTCAAGCTCATACGTCAAGGAAACGTTCCGGCCGCCCAGCAAGCCTTGGTGCGCTCGCGGGCCTGGGGACCGCGCGAGGTCAACGCGATCTATGAACTGGGGAATGTGTATGCGCGTTCCGGCAGGCCGCAGGAAGCAGCCGACGCCTACCTCGGCGCGTTGCGCGCCAACACCGGCTACGACGAGATCTATTTCAACCTGGGCACGATCTATGCCGCGCAATTGGGGCAAACGGAGAAGGGACGCGCGTATTACGAGACCGCGTGGGCTCTCAATCCTCTTTCCAACGAGACCATCAACGCCCTGAGCGCGGTGTATCTGCGCGACCCAACCAAGAACGCCGGCCGGGCATCCGCTCTTCTGGCCGAGGCCGCGAGGATTTTCCCCGGCAACGCGAACCACTGGAATAACTTAGGGTATGCCCTGAGCCTGCAAAAGCGCTGGGCCGAAGCCGAGGCCGCGTATGTCAAGGCGCTCGAACTGATGCCGGAATCGCCGATGATGGAGCGCAACCTGGAAGCTCTCGCGGCGCAATCAGGGCGGCCCCGTGCGCCGATTCTCAACGACTTGGCGCAATTGCGGGCGATTGACGCCGCGGCCGCCAAAGGGGTGAGATCGGCGGAACTTCTGCGGCGCATCGCCGACGTGGCCCAGAGGCGTCCGGGCTTGCTGATGGCTCGGTTCATTTACGGGAGTTTGCTGCTTGCCGACCGGCGCCCCGGCGAGGCGGTCGTGGAGTTGGAACATGTCGTCGCGACGGATGGGCGCAGGGCCTCTCCCCGGATTAATTTAGGCAACGCTTATCTGGCGCTGGGCAAGCCGGCCGAAGCGGAGGCCCAGTTCAGGGCCGTCCTGGCCGTGGAACCGGGTCATGTGCTCGCCCGCGAACAGTTGCGGGCGATGGGACGGACACCGTGAAAATATGATTTGGTTAAATCAGCGTAATAATTCAGTAACCGATGCTGTGTATCCTGCCTGGAAACCGTTGGCGAATTGGAGAGGCTTTACGAAATGCCCGAAAGAAAATTAATATTCACGTTCCTGGTCATCGTTGGTTTAGGGGCGGGACGTGTTTGGGTTTGGGCCCAGGACAATTCCGGAGAACAATTAAGTCGAGCAATGCGCTCGGCCGTGAAGTATTACGAGCGGGGCGAGGACATGGAGGCGATGGACCGTTTCATGGACGTCTTGACCAAAGGCGATCCGGCCGAGCGCTCCATGGCTAACGAGTACATTAATTTGCTCACGCATCGCATGTACGCTGTAGGCGCCGGAGAGGCCGGCGAACTGCCCACTCTATTGCCAAACACCTCTGCAACTCCCAAACGGCCCCGCGAGCAGGCGCGGGAGTCCCGGATGAGACACCCTGCGTTGGAGGTAGATGAAAGTCAAACGCCCTCTCCCGATGAAGCTCTCATCACCCCTAAGGGCGACAAGACGTTAATGCGCAAGGATATTCTGGCTCGTTTGCGCGGAGCCATGGAGAAGTCGTTGTCGGATTTGAAGTCCATCGAAGGAGTCCGCGTGGTCTTGCGCGGCAACGGAGAGCCCGACGCAATAGGCATTCCCACCAATCTTTTGTTCCAGTCCGGGGTCACGTTCCAGCGGGGCGCGAACCAACTCCTCTCTCCTCTCACGCGGCTGGCTTTCTCCTTAGGAGGGGCCCAATTGATGGTGTTGCCCGCGGGCATTGCTGGTCAAGAGACCAATGTTTTGGACATGCGCCGGACTATGGGGATTTCCACCCATCTGTTCAACGCCGGCGTGGCCCCGGCGCGAGTGAAAGTCAACCTAATCAACTCGCAGGTCGATATTCCCAAGGCCATGGTTGGATTTAATGGCGTGGTCATCGTGTTTGTGTATAATCAGCCCTTGCATTTGGCCGCGGAAAACTCCATGGGAGATGAACTCGGGCCGCCCATTTCTTTGGGGGTTTTTCCTCCGGCTTTCCGTCCGTCCCGCAAGCAGGCGGCGATCGTGGAATTTTCCGTTTCCGACCCGCCGGACGGACTCAAATCTTGGAGTTTCCAGATCATGCAGCTGGAAAGCGAGGGCAATTCCGCGCCCCCTCTCCAGAATTACGCCGGCAAGGGTCCGGTCTTTCACCAAATCTTCTGGAACGGCAGGCGGAAATATTTCGGGGAGCCCTTTGCGCCGGGGCGTTATCGATGCGTCTTGACCGCTACCGACGGCAAAAACCGCCAGAGGACGTTGCACCGCTGGATACAGATACTGGGGGAGGGGCCGGGCGCGGCGAGGCCGGCGGGGCAAGACGTTCCGGCGTCGTCGCACGGAGCCGGGCCGCGCGAGGGCGTGAGCCCTCCTCAGATGGATATGGCCTCCGATGACCGCCAACCGCTGGTTTCCGGAGTCAAGGCCGCCAACAGAGACTACGCCCCCGCGCTCGCCGCTCAGGACAAGGCGCGGCGCCAAGCCGCTTCCCGCCCAAGGCGGGGGGATGGCGCTCAAGAGATAGAGGCCGCGGTTTCGGGGGCAGCCGTCGAGCAAGGCCCCCCGTGGGCGTTGGCCTTTAAACGCGACAGCTACCAGTTATCGGCCGGCGATGACGCGCTGCTTGAGCGCATCGCGGCGTACAGCGCGCTGCATCCCGACGAACCCTTGCGACTCACGGGCCATTCCTCTGACGACGAGGAGAATTCCGCGGCCCTGGCGGGGCGCCGAGCCAAGGTGGTCGCCGGAGTCTTGGTGAATCGCTTCCAGGTCAACGCGCAGTCTATCATCACCGTTTCGGGCGGCCCCGGGGCCGGCCCCAAAGTCGATGTCGAGTTTGTGGGGAACGATGAGTAAGATGGCGCGCTTCGATCAACTCGTCGACTCCTTGGCCTTCGGGCGGGCGAAGCCCAAGACAGGGACATGCCTCGGCCTCTATATCAGCCCCGATCTCATCTACATCGCGGAGACCCACCGCGATCAGGGCGGCAAATTGATCGTCGACCATTTGGTGCGCATTCAGGTGCCGCGGGACGGCAAAGAAGTTCCCGCCAACGCCATAACCATGAACACGGATTTCCTCTCCGATCCAAAGCGCGTCGGACGCCTGATCAGCGAGTCGATGGCGCAAATGAAGTGGAATTCGAAGGACGTGGTTGTTACCCTGTCGCATCATTCGGGGTTATTGCGCTACTTCCCCATGCCGGCGGTGGAACGGCGCTTCCTGAAGTCCGCGGTGCCCATCGAAGCCAAAAAATATATCCCTTTGCCGTTCGAATCCTTGGTCTATGACTATCAGGTCGTGCCGATGGCGCCCGATCCCGGGGGAAGACCCCGGAAAGGAATCCTGATCGCCGTGAGCCAGAAAAATGCCTTCTCGAATGTCGTGGGATTATTGAAGACCCTCAACCTGAATTTGGTCGGCCTTGAGGTCGCGCCTTGTTCGGTCATGAGACTGTGGCAATCCGTCGACTCATCTCATGGGTCGGCTCCTTTCGTTCAGGCGCAATTTGACGCGGGCGGAGTTCGTATTTTGATCGGCGATCAGGGGCTGCCGGTCTTTTTCCGAGAGGTGTTTCTGGGAGGGGAGGCGACGATCAGCGATCAACGCAAAATCGATCTGTCCGGCTGCATCGCCTTCGTCCAAAAGCAGCTTGGCTTGGGGCGAATCGCCAAGATTTATTTAAGCGGGGTGCCCGCGCTGCTCGATCCTTGGCGTTCAGCGCTGACTCAGGAAACGGGCTTGCCCACGGAAATTCAAGATACCGCGAAACTCTTGACGATCAAGGGAGCAGATTGGGGGGGATGCGCCGCGATCGGCGCGTCGGTCCGCCCCATAACCCCTTCACCCCTGACTCTCGATCTCGCCGCGCTTGATCGCATCACCGATGAGGAACGCCAAACTGCCCGAGACATCCTTCTGGTGGGAATCGCCGCTGCCGTCTTGATCGGGATTGCGGGGCTCTTCAGCACTTTATCGTACAAATTCCGCGCTCGCGTGCTCGACAATTACAAAATCGATCCCGATATCCGCATGATGTTGAGTGGACTGCCTCCGTCGGAATTGGAAGCCAAGCTCAAGGAGATGCGCGAACAGCTTGAACAGGTCCGCGCCGTCAGCGACAACACGAAGCCTCGACTGTCCCAGATCATTGGCGATATCGTCGAGCTCCTGCCCGATAACGTCTGGCTCTCGATGATCAACGTGAGCAACCCCCTCGGCGGCGATAAGGGGGGGGTGACCCTTATTATCCGCGGACGAGCGCGGGGGGCGAGCGTCTCGATAGAGCAGAGCCTCGCGTCGGATTTTAAAGACGCTCTCTTGCGCAGCGATAAAATCGGCCGAAATTTCGACATTCAATTTTCACTGGAAACCCAACGAACCATGCCGTCGCAAATCGTCGATCAGGGGCTCGACCCTGGCGCCTTGGCGCGGAAACTCGAGGAGCGCACGGAGTTTGCCATCGAACTCAGGGCGAAACATTAATGCTTAAGAAGAATCCACTCGTTGTGGCGTTAGACATCCTTAAGGCGGAAGCCGAGGTCGTGACGAGCACGCTGCGTGAAAAAGGCCACCAGAGGTTCGGCAAGATCATCGCTTTGGCGTTGATCTTCGGGGCGCTGTCCTATTTCGGCCTCTACAGGCCGCCCCGTCAAAAAATCGCCATGTTGGCGCGGGAAGTGGAGAAGACGCGGGCGTTGTCGGAGGTGGGCGCCCAGTACAAGGACCTGCGCAACCAGTTGGCAGCGGCCTATGCGTTGCTGCCGACGATGACGGAGCGCGATCATTGGCTGGCGGCGGCTTTGATCGACTCGTTGAAGGCGGAGACTTTAAATCCAGACATGATGAAGCCGATCGTTGAGGATGAAGCGGCCGGCCTTATTTTTCAGTCCTCGATGATCCAGTTGACCAGCGGATTCAAAGAGGCCTACCAATGGCTGATGCGGGTGGAACGAGCCCGGCCCTTGATGCATGTGCGCTCGCTTGATGTCCAAAAGAAGACTGAACTGCTTGGCGTGAATATAATGACCGCCGACGTGATGACCGTGATTCCAAAAAAGAGGTTCAACTGATGGTCGTCAGATCAAAACCCGAAAGCAAGATGGGGGGGCTGGGCTGGGGGTTGCTTGTCGTCGGCCTGGCCGTGCCCAGCCTCATCGTTTTCAGCTGGTGGTCCCATCAAAAGGGGGAGCGCGACAAATCCGTATCGGTCAAGGCCCGCGGGCGCGCCTCCACCGGGCCTCTGTTCCAAGGAGGACGCGGCGCGACCAAACTCGTCAACCCCATTCTCGCTCAGCCCGCGGCCGTGTCAACTTCGATTGCGAAGCCGGTTCCGGCGTCGCCGGCGCCCGCGCCCGTCGATGCGCTTGACGTCCCGTCCTTGGCCAAACCGCAGACCTCGACGTCAT
>ERZ1292633.4944-Hain-H41-02um-R1-4944-length-12189-cov-5_pt1 | contig 12189 bp, 11 predicted proteins | sample MGYA00564406_ERZ1292633 | MGnify/ENA primary metagenome ERZ1292633 (study PRJEB36523, sample SAMEA6512639) | groundwater metagenome | collected 2019-01-08 | study: AquaDiva: Metagenomics assemblies of 32 groundwater samples
CGAGGGTCGCGGCTGGCGACCCGAGAGCCGAGGCCGACTCTCCCTGGGGTCACCAAAAAATCCTGTAGCAACGCTACGGGATTTTTTGTGACACCAGAGCGTGGTATGGGGTCAGGTCTTTAATTTTGCATTAATATAAAAAAGGGGCTTGTGGCTCCTCTTGTAAAGGAATTTAGGAATTTATCACGGCAGATAATGAATAGTCAGACCAGAATGCAATAATAAAGACCTGACCCCATCCGAGGCTTGGCAAGGTGACAGTGGCGGGTTAGGATGTATTGATATGCGGATTTTTGCCATTGAAACAAGTTGCGACGAAACGGCAATGGCCATCGTTGAGGGGACAAAAGACCGATTGAAAGTTAGGCGGAATATTATTGCTTCACAAATGAAACTCCACGCCAAGTACGGCGGGGTCGTCCCGGAAGTGGCGGCGCGTAAGCACGTAGAGACGATCATTCCTATGCTTCGAAACATCGTCCGTGCGGACGACAAAGGCATCGATGCCATTGCCGTGACTTGTGGCCCTGGGCTTGTGCCGGCGTTGCGCGTTGGCGTGGAAATGGCGCGGACGCTGGCGTGGCTTTGGCACAAGCCACTGGTCGGCGTCAATCATTTGGAAGGGCATATTTATAGCAATTGGCTTGGGCAGGCACGGAGACCTACCCCTACGAAGTTTCCCGCGTTGGTACTTATCGTTTCGGGGGGTCATACGGAAATCATTTTGATGAAAGGACATGGCCGCTACGAACTGGTTGGCGAAACGCGTGATGACGCGGCTGGGGAAGCTTTCGATAAAGTCGCCAAGATTTTGGGCTTGGGTTATCCTGGCGGACCGGCGGTGGCGCGTTTGGCCAAAGAGGGTAACGGCACGCGCTTTGATTTGCCGCGGCCGATGCTGGAGGCTGATAATTTTGATTTTAGTTTTTCTGGTTTGAAGACAGCGGTGTTGTATACGTGGCGCGAGGCTTGTCACCAAGTGACTGGGGCCCCGTCATTTGGTGACGGTTTGCGAGCCGATATGGCCGCGTCGTTTCAAGAGGCGGCGGTGGGAGTGTTAGTGGGGAAGATGACTAAGGCGATTGCTAAAACCAAACCTAAAACCGTTTTGCTTGCCGGCGGGGTGGCGGCCAATGAACATTTGCGCAAAAAATTAGCCAGAGCAATAAAAAAGCAATTCCCCAAAGTCATCTTTATTGTGCCGCTAATGAAATACACCACTGACAACGCGGCAATGATCGCCGCGGCCGGGTATTTTCGCGCGAGAGCCAAGGACTTCGTGGATCCAATGACGCTTGAAGCCGATCCGAATCTTCGATTAGTGTCTTTGTGATTTACACAACGCATTCCGCCGACCAAACAAAAAAAATAGCCGCTGACTTCTCCAAGTCCTTGAAAGGCGGAGAGTTTGTCGCTTTGATTGGCGAGCTTGGTAGTGGCAAGACAACCTTTGTTCAAGGATTGGCCGCCGCGTTTGGCTCAACAGCGAAAGTAAAGTCGCCGACGTTTACGTTGTTGAATATTTATCCAACAACGCATCCGGCGATCAAGCAAATCGTTCACGTCGATTATTATCGCGCGCCTCACGCCGCCATTGACATGGGTCTTGAAGAATATCATCGGCCGGACACCGTCATTGTTGTCGAATGGCCGCGGAAGCAGGATTTAAAAAACCACCCATTGGTGGTGCGATTTGAACACGGAGCGGATAGTAACGAGCGTATTATTATTTTAACTCGCTGATTCTTACTCGTATCGTTCGTTCAGCTCGTTTAGATTACTCTTGCGCCACGCGTAAAACTTCTTCGACCGACGTCAGCCCTTCGGCGGCTTTGAGCAGGCCGTCTTGGAGCATGGTCACCATCCCCTGGGCTTTAGCCAAGTCGCGCAACTGATATTCAGAGACACTGCCGGCGAGAACCACCTGCTCCACGTCCGGGGTGATGAGAAGGAGCTCATAAATTCCCACCCGACCTTTGAAGCCGGTGTGATTGCACACATCGCAACCTTTACCACGAACAAACGTCGCCTGTTCAAGATTTACCGTCTCTCCAGAGTTGGACGGGATTTCAGACAAGATTTTTTTGACTCGCGCTAGGACGTCAGCTTCGAGGGTTACGTTTTCCTTGCAGGCTTGGTGAACTTTGCGCAGGAGACGCTGGCCTAAAATAGCGTTTAAGGCAGGAGCCAGCAAAAACGGTTTGACCCCCATCGACAAAAAACGCGGCAAGGCTCCAGCGGCGTCGTTGGTGTGCACGGTGGAAAGCATCAGATGTCCGGTTAAGGCCGCCTGAATGGCAATCTCCGCCGTTTCCAAATCACGAATTTCCCCAACCATGACAATGTCCGGGTCTTGGCGCAGAACCGAGCGCAGTCCTTTGGCAAAGGTGTAATCTTTAGTGTGGTCGATCTGACTTTGATTGATCCCTTCCACCTTGTATTCGATCGGATCTTCTAAAGTGATGATTTTCGATTCTTTTTTGTTGAGTCTTAATAGGATGGCGTAGAGGGTGGTGGTTTTTCCAGAGCCGGTTGGTCCAGTGGCGACGATCATCCCATGCGGCTTCCCGATCTCCTTGCGTAGTTTTTCAAAAACAGGCTGACGCAAGCCTAACACTTCCAAATCTATCTTGATGGCTCCAGAGCGGAGCAAACGCAGGACCACGGATTCTCCGTAAGCAGTCGGTAAGGTGGAGGTGCGGACGTCGATTTTTTCGCTTTTGAGGAAAATGGTGAAGCGTCCGTCTTGGGGACGATCGGTGATGTTTAATTTGAGACCAGCGATCAGTTTTATTCGACTGATGATTTTCTTCCAGGCTTCAGGCGGCAAGGTAGCGGCGTCTTGTAGGAAGCCGTCGACTCGGAGGCGGAATTTAATTCCCGCTTCTTCAGCCTCGATGTGGATATCGCTGGAGTCAAGCTCCAAGGCGGCGGAAATGATCACTGTCACGACGTCGGTAGTGGAAGCTGTTAACAAAAGTTTTTGCACTGCCGGAAAATTTTTGGTCAACGCCCGATAGCGGTCGAGTTCTTCGTCGGTGATGCGTACTCCTTTGACCACCGGCTTGATTTGGGGCAAGGCGGCGTAGAGAAGCAAAGCTTTTTCCAAACTCTGGGCCGTGATTTGATAGATGATCACCTTAGCCTGATTGCGTTCGCCAAGCTGATAAGCCAGTTCGACGACCGCTGGGTCGGCGGGGTCAACCGCTCCGAGCCGAATTTCCGAGCCGAGGAACAAAAAAGCTACTGCCGAGAGCGTCCGGGCTTGATTTTCAGGAATCAGAGTCAAGGCTTCAGGACTGATCGCGAAGCTGGCCAGGTCAACGTAACCCAAATGAGCGGTTTCGGCTTGGCTTTTAGTCGAGTGCTCCTTTTCACTGATGTGAATGCTGGCCATTTTTTCATCAAAACGTTCGGTGGTCGAAGGAGTGCCGCTGGTGGCCGAAATAGGCGCCTTTTTGGCGTCGGCTTTTAGCAAGTCTTCGATTGACGGCATGTCGTTGGTCACAAGTGGTCTATAAAAAATGTTGAAAAACGCGTTCCAGTTTGGAGGTCACGCTAGCTCGGTTTCCGAGTTTTTCGTAGGCATGATACCACGCGGCATAGGTAAAGGCGGTCATCCAACCGAAGATCAGGAGGCCGATCAAGATGATGAAGACGGCGCCGAAGGCCATAGTTCCCAGCCAGAGAAATCCACTTCCGACCACGGTGGCCGTTTTGAGACTAACAAGGTACGGCACCGCGAAGAGGACTACCGCCACAATGGCGGTGAATGAAGCTAAAAGGTTAACAAAGAAGAGAAGGACGGTCAGTTCAGCGATTGGCAGCCAGTGTTTGGTGAGCACCCGCCAAGTGTTCTGCACGGCGTGGATGATGCCTTGGCCTTTGATGACTACTTCGATGGCCGCGAACACCGACAGATAACCGATGAGCAAAGAGATCGGTATGAAGATGAGCAGAAGGCCGAAGGTAATCAAGGCGTTGCCAGTTACGGTGTGACTGACGAGTTTGACTATGGCTAAGCCGGTGCCAAACGTCAGGAGTAGCATTGCCAGGCGCGCCAAGAAATCAAGGCCGAGAAGTTGTCCAAGGGTCGTTAACGAATGGTTGGTGAAGTGTCCGAGTTTGCGCCCGCGGTCAACGAGCGGGATAGCTTTGATGAGTCCGGCTTGAGCGCACAGAGCCAAGACAGCTAGGGCGATCAGCGCGATCAAAATGACAGCCACGGTTAGTCCCAAGCGGGTTTGAGAAACTAAGGCTAATTTTTGGACGTAGAGCAGAATAGTTGTCGCCCCTGGCATACTGCCCTCGAGATAAGAACGCCAGGTCAGCTCCGGCGACAGGCGGTGAAATGTGCGGAAGGTGATGTTGAGGACTCCGCCGGTGTTGACCAGTCCAGCCAAGATCCCCAGAAGCCAGAGACGTTTGTGCTTCCAAGTGGTTTGCCACGCTTGTCGTAAAATCGATCGATGAAATGAAAACATAGAGACGGGTCGATGACCCGTCTCTATATTCTACTAGTTTTTGAAGATGGCTTCAAATTGTTCACGCTCCAGAGTTTCTTTGGCGATCAAGGCTTTGACAATAGCATCGAGCTTGTCGCGTTTTCTGACGATGATCTCTTGGGCAGTGGCCATCGCCGTGTTAATCATCGTTGCGATTTCTCCATCAATCGCTTCGGCAAGTTTTTCCGAGTAGTCCCGATTTTCACGGATTTCTCGGCCGAGGAAAATCATCTCTTCATTCTTGCCAAAAGTCCGCGGGCCCAAAGTGGCGCTCATGCCGTATTTGGTGATGAGCTCCTTGGCGATTTTGGTGGCTCGTTGCAAGTCGTCTGATGCTCCGGTGGTCACGTCGCCGAAGATGGTTTTTTCTGAGGTGAAGCCGCCGAGGAGCACGGCCATTTCATCAATGAACTCAGCCCGCATGTGCAATTTTTTATCTTCCACCGGGAGCTTCATGGTATAGCCGGCCGCTCGACCGCGGGAAATGATGGAAATTTTGTGCACCGGATCGGCATGAGGCAACTCGTGAGCCACCAGAGCATGGCCGGCTTCGTGGTAGGCCGTGACTTCTCGTTCTTTGGTCGAGAGCATGTGGCTCTTGCGCTCGGGGCCAAGAATGACTTTATCGACCGACTCCAAGACTTCGGCCGGACCAATGGTTTTTTTGTCGCGGCGGGCGGCTAAGATGGCGGCTTCATTCAAGAGGTTGCCGAGGTCTGCTCCGGAGAAGCCCACCGTGCGCTCGGCGACTTGGCGCAGGCTGACTTCCGGTTCCAGAGGTTTGTTGTTGGCATGGATGGCCAGAATCGCTTCGCGGTCTTTGATGTCCGGCAAGTCGATGACCACTCGACGGTCAAAACGGCCTGGACGCAAGAGGGCTGGATCGAGAACGTCTGGGCGGTTAGTGGCGGCGATAACGATCACTCCGAGGTTGGGGTCAAAGCCGTCCATCTCCACCAGAATTTGGTTTAAGGTTTGTTCGCGTTCGTCGTGGCCGCCGCCCAGGCCCGCTCCTCGTTGGCGGCCGACGGCGTCGATTTCGTCGATGAAGATAATGCACGGCGTGCTTTTTTTAGCTTTGGCAAATAAGTCGCGGACCCTGGAAGCGCCAACCCCAACAAACATTTCCACGAATTCTGAACCGGAGATGTGAAAAAATGGCACATCAGCTTCTCCGGCCACTGCCCGAGCGAGTAAGGTTTTGCCAGTACCCGGTGAGCCCATCAGGAGCACGCCTTTGGGGATTTTGGCCCCAAGGTCCACGAATTTTTTAGGATCGCGCAAAAATTCGACGATCTCCATCAATTCCTCTTTGGCTTCTTTGACTCCGGCTACTTCTTTGAAGGTGATTTTGTTTTTGCTTTGATCAACTTCCCGCGCGCTCGACTGGCCAAAGCTCATGGCTTTGGAGTTACTGCCTTGCAGTTGGCGGATCATGAACCAGAAGATGACGATGAGAATAAACAGCGGCAAAATGGATGGCAGAATCGAGCGCAGGAAATAATCTTTGCCGCTTAAGTCTTTGACGTTGACTTGCAGTTTGGTCAGCTCTTCGGTGGTAACGCCCAGCGCCGACAGCAATTCCGAAAGTGGCTGGCCGGATTCTTTTTTGCTTTTTAATTTACCGCCGTCGTTCAGAGTGACGTTGACGGTGTCTTCTTCAACGTCAATGTGATCAACCGTGCCGGCGTGGATTTGTTCCACGATGGCGTTCATGTTGACCTCGCTGGGTTTGTCGCTTTTAACATTGACCGTGGAAAAAACGGCCCCAATGGCGATCAAGGAGACGATAAAGATGATGATGTTTTTACTGAGTGGCTTCATACTCCTCTTTTATTTCTTTGTTTGGCTTGAGTGACAGGCCAAGACGATGTTCATTGGGCTCGATGGAGACGACGCGGAATTTAAGCGTCTCGCCGATGGTGGCGATTTTGTTAGGGTCTTCGATCGGAGTGTCAGACAATTCGCTGACGTGGGCCAGGCCGTGAATTTCTTGATCCAATTCCACGAACAAGCCGAAAGGATTGATCTTGAGCACTTTGCCTTCGACCATGTCGCCGACTTTGTAGCGTTTCTCCACGTCTTTCCACGGGTCGGTAATCAACTTTTTCATGGAAAGAAAAATTTTTGATCCTTCGATGCCGATAATTTCGGCTTTGACGGTTTGTCCGACGCTGACCACGTCTTTGGGGTGGTCAATTCTTTGCCAAGCCAGTTCGCTGATGTGCACCAAACCTTCAAGGGAATCAAATTTTACAAAAGCTCCGAAGTCCGCCACCGCCGTCACCTCGCCTTCAATAGTGTCGCCGACTTTATGTTGAGCTATAACGTGGCGTTGTTTGTCTTCCCACAAAGCTTTTTCCGAAACAATTAATTTTTGATCGGCTTCGTTGGCGTCGATCAAGCGCACCTCCATCGATTCACCAACATAAGACTTCAACTTCTCCAAAATTTTGCCTTTGTCGCCGCCGGAGACGCGCGGGTAGTGCTCCGGAGCCAACTGCGAGACTGGCAAAAAGCCGGTGACGTTTTCTAGTTTGACGATCAGGCCGCCTTTGTTGGCGTCCAAAATTTTGACGCTGACTTGTTCACCGACGGTGAACATCCGGCGCAATTCCTCCCAAGCTTTTTTCTGACCGGCAAAGCGGAAAGACAATTCCATCTCTCCGTTTTCGTTTTCTAGCTCAACCACGGTGGCTTCCACCTGGTCGTCAGCTTTGAGCGCGCTGTACTCCTTGCTCTCGGCATACAATTCACGACCGCGGATAACTCCGGTCTTGATGCCGTCGATGTCGATGCGAACCTCGCGGCGGGATGTGGAAATGATCGCGCCTTTGACGACATCACCCACTTTAGGGAATTTTAAATAGCTCCCATCTTCGAGGAGCTCGGCCAGTTTCTTGTCAGACATATAACGTAGGCATGACTGAGCCGCAACCAATGGTTGGGGGGAGTCAAGTGCTAAGAATTAATAAGCATGGGGATTCTAAGGCAAAGGGGCGATTTTGGCAAGAGAAGGGTCTACCAGAAATCCCTCCCTCCATGTACTATCACTTTATATGACTCACCCTCACAAAGCCATGCTCGACGAATTCGCCTACGCTCTTGGCCACCTAGCCCCGACGGCTCCTAAAGAGATCGCTTCCCAAGGTCGCCAGAGGCACACTGCGCTTAGTACTAATCCGGAGTCGACCGTGGAGCAGATCCATGACGCCCTGGTGACGATCGGCAAACAAGAGTTTCCTTACCGCAAGGCTTATCAAGAGATGATTGATAAAACATCTGACGCGCGCCGGGTGGAGTTAGTGTTGGAACACTTGGAGCCGGAGGTCAAAAATAAAGTTCAGCATTTATTGGATAGCGCGGTGACGCTTGAAGCTCTGACCAAGAGCTCGATTTTTGAGACGGACTTCACCGCCGAGGAACGCTATCAAATCGAAGACGGTATTTTGCACGCCGACGAGCATATTAAAGAAGAACTCCCGGCAACGATTACCAAAAAACAAGCCGAGTACGATAAGCTGGTGAAATCGTGGAAAGACAAACAAAGCAAGATGCAAGAGAAAATCGAGGAGCTCCGCGTTTTGGCTAACAAAGACCCGAAATGGCAAGCGGAGATTTTAGACAAAGTCAAAACTTTGGAAGAAGGTTGGTCCGTGGTTGAGCGTGATCCGGAGCTCTTGGAGATTGAAAAAGAGATTGAGTATTGGACAGGGACGATTGCGGAGGATGTGTAAGAAGATCTTGACGCTGGAAGCAATCTGTTGTACAAATTGTACAAATTGAGATTTATGAAAGTCATCACCACAACCGAAGCGCGCAAGCATTTGGCTGAACTCGTCAATCGCGTCCACCGCTCACGCCGGCCGGTAGCTATTGGGCGCAGAGAAAAGGCCGAAGCCCTGTTGATTCATTTTCCAGATTTCATCAATCCGGAGCTTGATGAGATGACCAACATGAATCAATACGGCGGTGCTTTTGATTTTCTCGCCGAAGAGCCAAACCTTTACACCCTTGCTGATTTGAAAAAGCGGTATGTTTGAACGAGGTAAAATTGTTCTTGTTCCATTTCCTTTTACCGACCTTTCATCACAGAAAGTGCGTCCGGCGGTGATTGTCTCGATGACGGACCGTAACGACAAAGACGTCGTCGTGGTTTTTGTGACCACTCGGACAGCCAAAATTTCCAAAGATTGCCTGGTGATTTCGGAAGACCATCCAGCCTTCGGCCGTACCGGCTTCAAAACAGAATCCGTTATTCGTGCTGATAAAATCGCCACTTTAGATCGACGGATCGTGCTTGGCGAGCTTGGCGCCCTCCCCTCGCCGTTTATGCGGCTTTTGCATCAGAAACTTAAATCAGTTCTCGGTTTATAAAAGCTAAACTTAGCCAAATTTGGTAGCTCCCAGCTCTTTGTCCTCTTGACCCCTGGCTCTGCGGCTCCGTGTGAACACACACGGAGCCGCTTGCTGTTTGTGTTATACTTAGTCTCGGATACTAGGCGAATCAGCTGGCGGTTACGGCTTCCGGCGGTGATTGAAAAAGATAAAGCTGGGTACGAGAAGTTGCTGGAGTCCTGGAAGTCGAAGAACTTCGTATCCTAGCCAGTCAAGACCAAAAATGGCGAGCGGAGATTTTAGACAAAGTCAAAACTTTGGAGGAAGGTTGGTCCGTGGTTGAACGCGATCCTAATTTGCTGGAGATTAAAAAAGAGATTGAGTATTGGCAGGGGACGATGGAGGTGTTAGAATAGTCGGGCGAATATATGCAAATTTCTTGGCACGGATTGTCTTGTTTTTCCCTGACCGTTTCTTCGATCAACGGCGACGCGACGCTAGTCGTTGATCCTTATCAGGCCGAAGTTGGTCTCAAACTTTCTCGCACTTTGGCGGCCGACGTCGTGGCGATGACTCATGGTGGTGATGACGCCAACAACGCGGAAGCGGTCGGCCCCACCAGCCACGGCGCGCCGTTTGTGATTGACATGGCCGGTGAATATGAAGCCAAAGGGATTTTTGTTCATGCTATTGACGTTGGCGGTCACCAACGTATTTTATTGATTGAAGCCGAAGGCATGAGCGTGGCTCACCTTGGGGCCATCAATCGTGAGCTAACCAATGACGAGCTGGAAGCGTTGAGCAACGTCGATATTTTGTTGGTGCCAATTGGTGGCGGTCGTTTCCTAAGTCCCAAAATGGCCGTCGAGGTTATTGCCCAAATCGAACCGCGGATTGTCATTCCTTACGCCTATGCCGTGGATGGGCTCAAAGAGAAGCTGGAACCGCTCGACGCTTTTTGCAAAGCGCTCGGGGTCTGCAAACGCGAGAACGTCAGCAAATTGAAAATCAGTCGTAAGAATTTACCGGAAGAAGAGATGATGATTTACGTTTTAGAGCGCGCTTAACTATGAGCCACGAACATTTGCCAGAATTGATTGTCCACATCCCCAAGGTTGATCCGGCGCGTCGCCGTTGGTTTATTGTTTCAGTGGTGGCGACATCGGCTTTGGTCGTTGGCGGCTGGACTTACTTTTTATTGGGCCAAGTTTCCGCGCTGGCAACGTCAGTGCCAAAAACTTTTGCCTCTGATTTTTTTCCTCAAGTGGCGGAGGCGGTCAAGCAAGTGGGGGCGGAGACAGCGGCTGATTGGCAAACCACAGTTGCTCCATTGGCGACCGACGCTCTGACGGCGCTTCAAGCGCGTTTAGAGGCTCAAGCGACGATCGGCGCGGCTGTCAGCATCATGGCCGAGGAATTATCTACTGAAGTTTCAGCCACCACTCCTTAACTTATGGCTATCAAACGTCCCAAACAAGGCAGTCTACGCGCCGAAGACAAAGCGCTCTTTGACACCATTGGCAAAGTCGAAGTTCGGCCCATCACTTCGGAGATGGAGTCGGCTTACATGAGCTATGCCATGTCGGTGATTGTTTCGCGCGCTTTGCCTGATGTGCGCGATGGTTTGAAACCGGTGCATCGCCGCATTTTGTATTCCATGTGGCAAACCGGTTTGCGCGCCGGAGCTCGTTTCAAAAAATGCGCCACCGTGGTTGGAGACGTGCTCGGTAAATATCACCCTCACGGCGATTCGGCCGTTTATGATTCGTTGGTGCGCATGGCCCAAGATTTTTCTTTGCGTTATCCGTTGGTTAACGGTCAGGGAAATTTTGGTTCTCTGGACGGCGACGCTGCCGCGGCTTATCGCTACACCGAAGCTAAGTTGACCTCGATTGCCGAAGAGATGTTGCTGGACATTGAAAAGGAAACGGTGGACTTCATGTCCAACTTTGACGGTACCCACAAGGAACCTAAAGTTTTGCCTTCCAAACTTCCCAACTTGCTTTTGAACGGCACTCTCGGCATCGCCGTGGGTATGGCCACCAACATTCCGCCGCACAACCTGACGGAACTTTGCGAAGGAGTGGAGCATCTCTTAGACTATCCTGAATGCACCATTGAGGATTTGATGAAGTTCGTAAAGGCTCCCGATTTTCCCACTGGCGGAATTATTTACAACACCCAAGATATTCAACAAGCTTATGCCACAGGCAAAGGCTCGGTTGATTGTCGGGCTAAGACCGAGATCGTGGAAGGCAAGAACGGCTGGCAGATCATCGTTAATGAAATACCGTATCAAGTGAATAAATCAACTCTGCTGGAAAAGATTGCCGAGCTAGTCAATGATAAAAAAATTGAAGGGATTCGCGATTTGCGCGACGAGTCCACTCGGCTCGGGGTGCGCATCGTGGTTGATCTTAAAAAAGACGCTTATCCACAAAAAGTTTTGAACCGCCTTTTCCAGCTGACGCAATTGCAACAGCCGTTCCACTTCAATATGCTGGCGCTGGTGGACGGCATCCAGCCTCGAGTTTTGAATTTGAAGATGATTTTGGAAGAGTACGTCAAGCACCGTCAAGAAGTGATGCGTCGTCGTACTCAACATGATTTGGATCGGGCTAAAGATCGGGCACACATTTTGGAAGGTTTGCACATTGCTATTTTGAAAATCGACGAAGTCATCAAAACGATCAAGAAGTCTCAAGACAAAGATGAAGCACGAGTCAACTTGATCAAAGGCTTCAAGCTCTCCGAGCTTCAGGCCGTAGCCATTTTGGAGATGCGCTTACAACAACTGGCCAACCTTGAGCGGCTGAAAGTGGAGCAGGAGCTGGCGGAAAAGATGAAGTTGATTAAAGAACTGGAAGCGATTTTGAAATCCGCGGTTCGGATTCGCGGTCTTATAAAAGAGGAGGTCGCGGATATCAAAAAACGCTTTGGCGATCAACGCCGAACCGAGATCGTCAAACACGGGATCGGCGAATTTCGCATTGAAGACGTCATTCCCGATTCGGCCACGATTGTTCTCATCACTCGCGACGGTTACATCAAGCGTTTGCCGCCAGACACCTTTCATACCCAAGCCCGCGGCGGCAAAGGTGTGGCCGGAGTGACCACCAAAGAAGAAGACATTGTCGAACACACCTTCTCCACCACCACCCACAAAGATTTGATGTTCTTCACTTCGCGCGGCCGTGCCTTCCAGCTAAAAGCTTATGACGTGCCGGAAGCATCGCGCACGGCTAAGGGTCAAGCTTTAGTGAATTTCTTGGAGTTGGCGCCGGGAGAAAAATTGTCAGCGGTTTTGTCGCTTGACGACATGGCGGCGATGAAGTATTTGGTGATG
>ERZ1292633.4945-Hain-H41-02um-R1-4945-length-12189-cov-5_pt1 | contig 12189 bp, 9 predicted proteins | sample MGYA00564406_ERZ1292633 | MGnify/ENA primary metagenome ERZ1292633 (study PRJEB36523, sample SAMEA6512639) | groundwater metagenome | collected 2019-01-08 | study: AquaDiva: Metagenomics assemblies of 32 groundwater samples
GGTTCCGGCCCTTGCGAGGCGCGGAGGTAATTCCGAAAATCGGTATCCATCATGTCGTCATTTCCTCCGGAGCCGAGCAGCATAGCCTATCTCGGTCTCGGACGCCAGCAGGTTGCGAAAAGGGGATGGCGGCGGCTACACTGCCACCCGGACGGAGCCGGGGAAGCCACGATGGCTCCATGCCTTCGCTCCTTGCCCTCCCTTGAAAGGAATTGCCCCCATCAGCCCCCACGACCAAGGCCCCCGAGTCGCCCTGGCGCTCGCCGCGAATCAGCTCCTGGCCAGCGCCACCCACCTCTTCGCCAAGGGCGCGGTGGTCGCCGTGGGAGCCCTGCCGGTGGCGCTCATCCGCTTTCTCGTCGCCTCCGCCACGCTCTGGGGCTGGCAGCGTGCGCGAGGGGTCGGCGGGATCGACCGGCGGGACTGGCCCCGCGTGGCGCTCCTGGGATTTCTGGTGGTGCCGATGAACCAGGGGTTCTTCCTCTTCGGCATGGTCCACTCAACCCCCAGCCACGCCTCGCTTCTCTACGCGCTCACGCCGATCGTCGTCTTCCTGATGGCGAGGGCCATGCTTAGGGAGCGAATGCCGTGGTCGGCGCTGGCCGGGATCCTGGTGGCGTTCAGCGGAGTGATCGTGATCCTCACGGAGCGGGGCCTGAAGCAGGAGCTGGAGGTGCTCGGCGGCGACATCCTCATCCTGGCCGCCGTGTTCGCCTGGGCGCTCTACACCGTTCTCTCCAAGCCGCTGTTGGCGCGTTACGATGCCATGGCGGTGACGACCGGCGCGATTGTCAGCGGGACTTTGATGACGCTTCCGGCGCTCTTCATTCCCGGCGCCATTCCCGATTTCGCCACGGTGCCGCTCCCCATCTGGGGCGCCATCTTCTACCTCGCGATTGGGACCTCCGTCATCGCGTACCCTCTCTACATGTACGCGCTCCGACATCTGGAAACGGCCAAGGTCGCCGTGGCGCAGAACACCCAGCCGATCATCACGTCGATCCTGTCATGGCTCGTCTTCCGGGAGCGCTTCACCGGCGCCTTCTTTCTGGGTGCGGCGCTCATCCTCGCGGGCGTGACGTGGGTCGAGACGAGGAGGGCGAAGGGATGACCCCGGTGCGTGGAGCGAGGGCGTTCCGGTGAGCCGCCGGCCACCGCTTCGCGGCGATGAACTGCCGCTGATCAGCGCACCACCGCCCGGGCCCAAATCGCTCGCGGCCGCGAAGCGGCTCCGGCGCGTCGAGGGCGCGGCCATTTGGGGCGGCGCGCCGCCCCCCATCGTCTGGGATCGCGCCAATGGCTCCGTCGTGGAGGACCTGGACGGAAATCGCTACATCGATCTCACCTCGGGCTTCGGTGCCGCCTCGCTGGGCCACGCCGCGCCGGAGATCGCGCGCGCCGTGGCCGGACAGGCGAGACGGCTCATGCAGGGACTCGGAGACATTCATCCGCACGCCGCGCGGGAACGGCTCGTGCGGCAGTTGTCGAAGAAGGGCGGGGCACTCTCAAGCGTTCTTTTGGCCACGACCGGATCCGAGGCGGTCGACCTGGCGCTCAAGACCGCCGCGCTTGCGACGGGACGCCGTCGTTTCGTCGCGTTTGAAGGCGCCTATCACGGCCAGTTGGGTCTGGCGCTCGAGGCGACCCACTTTCCCACGTCGCCGGCGCTCGTCATGCAAGGCGGCGCCCCGCGCGCGATCCACATACCGTATCCCGATCGCTACCGTTGCCCCCTGAAGAAAGCCTGCGACGGCTGCGATTTGGGTTGTCTCGCCGAAGGATGGAAGCGAGTTGAGGCGGCCTGCGATGGGCCCGATCCTCCGGGTGCCATCCTCGTGGAGCCGGTCCAGGGCCGGGCCGGAGTCATCGTTCCGCCGCCGGAATTTCTCCCTCGCCTGGCGGCACGCGCTCGGGAGCGTGGCCTCGTGGTCATCTACGACGAGATCCTGACCGGGGCCGCGCGAACGGGTCCGTTCTGGGCGTGGGAAACGTCAGGATTGGAGGCGGCGCCCGACCTCATGGCCGCCGGAAAGGGGCTCGGCGGGGGCGTGGCGATCGCCGCGCTGTTTGGAACGCGGCGCCTGATGGAGGTGTGGAAAAAACATCACCCCGTGTCGGGGGAGGCTCCATACGCGAGCACGTACTACGCGCATCCGCTCGCCTGCGCCGGCGGGCTAGCGGCGCTCCCCCTTCTCGACGCGACGCATGAATCCGCCGCCGCCGTCGCCTCCGCCTTCAAGTCGGCGCTTCGGCCGCTTCGCGATCACCAGGCCGTCGGCGACATTCGCCAGTCGGGGCTTCTCATCGCGATCGACCTCGTCACGGATCGCGGCGCGAAAACGCCCGATCCAGAACGCGCCGCCGCGGTCATCGCGGATCTGGAACGAAGGGGCGTCCTGGCGATTCCGGGCGGCCGCGCGGGAAACATCGTCTCCTTCTATCCCTCTCGCCGCATCGCGATCCCCCAGATCGAGCACTCGGTCGCCGCCCTCGGCGATTCCCTCCGCGCCACGGCGTAGCCGCCGGAACGAGGCAGACCCCTCAAGTCGTATCCCCCCACCGCCGAAAACCGGGTCAAGGTACGCCCGACGGGGGATGGGGCGGGCAGGGTTTCGCGCGCCCGCCTCCGCACGACCTTGGATCCGAGGAGGACTGTATGCAGCACTTCGACTTGGTCGTGATGGGGAGCGGACCGGCGGGGCAGCGCGCTGCCATTCAGGCCGCCAAGTTGGGCAAGTTGGTCGCCGTCGTGGAGCGGTCGCTCGACCTCGGCGGCGTCTGCATCAATACCGGGACCATTCCCTCGAAGACGCTGCGGGAGGCGGTGATCGATCTCTCGGGCCTGCGCCAGCGCGCTCTCTACGGTGACTCCTTTCGCGGCAAGGGTGACATCACGGTGAACGATCTCCTCTTCCGCACCGGCATCATCATGCGCCGCGAGCGGGAAGTCGTTCGCGACCAGCTCCTCCGGAACCGCGTTCACCTCTTCGTGGGTGCCGCGCGTTTTGCCGGCCCTCACGAGATCGTCGTGGAAGGGGCCGACACCACGCATCAGCTGCAGTTCGATTTCGCCGTGATCGCCGTGGGGAGCGAACCGGGCATTCCAGCCGACATCGCCGTCGACCACGAAATGGTCCTGACGAGCGACGACATCCTGACACTCGATCGTCTTCCTCGAAACCTCACGATCGTCGGGGCGGGGATCATCGGCATGGAATACGCCACGATCTTCGCGACGCTTGGCGTCGATGTGACGCTGGTAGACATGCGCCCGTCGCTGCTGGAGATGATCGACCGCGAAATCGTCGACGTCCTGACGGTCCAGGCGCGCGAGATGGGTGTGACGATTCGCCTCGGCGAGGAGGTTGCGCGCATCGATCGGCACCCCGATCATTCGGTCGTCGTTCTGAAGAGCGGCAAGCGCTTCGTGGCCGATCGAGTGCTCGTATCCGCGGGGCGCCGCGGCGCCACCGATCTTCTCGGATTGGATACGGCGGGCCTGGCGGCCGACAGTCGCGGCCGTGTGAAGGTGAATCGGAACTATCAAACCGAGGTGCCCCACATCTACGCGGCGGGGGACGTCAACGGATTCCCGGCGCTCGCCTCCACCAGCATGGAGCAGGGGAGGCTGTCGGCATGCCACGCGTTCGGCGTCCCGATCTCCGAGGCCAAGCCGCTCTATCCGTTCGGGGTCTATGCCATCCCGGAGGTGGCGTGGGTCGGCGAAACGGAGGCCGAGCTGACGGCCAAGGGTGTTCCGTTCGAGACGGGCGTCGCACGCTACAAGGAAATCGCCCGAGGACAGATCCTGGGCGACCCCAACGGGATGCTGAAACTGATCTTCGGACTGGAGTCGAAGGAAATCCTGGGTGTCTGGGGAATCGGGTCGCAGGCGACGGAGCTGGTCCACATCGGGCAGGCGGTGATGGTGCTGGGCGGGACGCTTGACTACTTCGTGACGACCGTCTTCAACTACCCGACGCTGGCCGAGTGCTACAAGGTGGCCGCGCTGGACGGGTACAACAAGCTCTACTCGCTTGGAACGGCAGTTCCCGCGCGGGCGAGCGACCCGGTTCCGGCCACCATTCCCTAGATGTCGTGCGGCATGTAGCCGACGGGCGACTGGTAGTAGTAGTTCCAGGGATAGTGCAGGAAGTTCGAGACCCGGCTCGTGTAGACGCAGGCGAAGTCCTTCAACTGATGCCCGAAGCGGCTCGACTCGTTTCCCTCGCGGAAGAGCGACCCCCACCGCGGATTGTAGGCCCGGTCGATCTTCACCTGGACGCTTTCGATCTCTCCGGAAAGCTCCAGGCTCCGCTTCTCCATCTCCGAGATCTGCTCGGGAATCTCCTGAATCCGGTGCGCGATCTCCTCGCGCTTCGCTACGTCGCTGGCCTCTCCGTCACTCAGCACTTCCGTGAGGCGCCGCAGTTCCCGACCGACGGCGGCTTTGTCGATCTCGATGTGGTGGCGCTCCGAGGAGAGCTTGGAGAGCCGGTCAAACTCCTTCGAGTAGTCCTGCGTGACCTGGATCTCCCGGTCGAGTTCGGGGACGAGCATGGCGGTGCGCCAGCCAAGGACCCGCTTCGACTGGAGAATGTCGCCGTAGGTGTGGTCCCCAAAGTAGATGACGTGCTCGCCGGCGGCTCCCAGCGCCCGTTCCAGGTAGGCGCCGCTTCCGCCCCGGCCGGTGATGGCGAGGAGTTTCTGCCCCTTCAGCTCCGGAATCGGCTCCGGCGCCGCCGTCTCCGAGAAGAAGCCCGGCTTCCGCGCGTCCACGATGATGGCGTTGAAGAGCTCCGACCAATGCCCGGGCGCGCCACGGCCGCGATGCATCATGTGACTGAGGAGTTTGTCGGTGTACGACCATTCGCTGTTCGTTAGCAGGAAGAGCTTCTTCCCGGAGCGCCGGAACTCCTCCAAGACGACGCGCAATTCGGGGTCGAAGCGGATGTAACGATCGAGGTCGCTCGTGATGACCGACTTCAGGCTCCCATCCCGGTGGGCCTCGTCGATCATGTCGCGGACGTCGGAATAGACCTTCTCGTAATCCACCCCCCCGTTCGGCTTCTTCTTCTCCAGCAAGTCGATGATCGCGGCGAAGAGATAGACCTCCGGAAGGTGGAAGAGGGTATCCACCGAGACATAATTCTCATGTCCGACGCGGACCCGCGATGTCCTATAAGCGCGCTTCCGCTCCTCGGAGCGAAGCGAGGTCAGCCCGTGCGTGGCACGCGAGACGAAATTGAAGTAGTCCATCTTCAGGAGATTGCCGCGCTTCTTGTCCACCACCAGCCCCCGCACGACGAATTGCGGATCGTACGTTAGGTTCAAGATCTCCGCGGAGTAGCCGCGGGACTCCACGAGCTTCTTCTTCGTCAGGTCGAACGCCAGTTCCTCCACCGGAATCGGATCGTAATGCGCGAGCGTGTGGTCGAGGTCGAAGCCGATCGCGCGGATGCGCGTCATCCGGAGATTTCGATTCACGAAGACGCGGTGGCGTCGGGGAATTCGATGCTCGCGGGAGCGGAGCGCGCGGGCTGATGGATCGCGCGGAGCGGCGGACGCGCCGCTGGCCGGCGACCCGTTCTTGGAAGGAACCGGATCGTCTCGCTTCGATTCGTTCATGGCCGCATTGTACCTCACTTGACGGGTTTGGGGCTCGGCCTCTACGCTGCATCCATGAACCTCTGTCTCTACGAAGATCCGGCCGTTCGCGGGTTCGGGCCGCACACGCTTCTCCGCCCGGTGTTTGGGCTTCGATGCGGCGCCTTCACGCTGGTGGAGAAACTCGTCCGCGCGTTCCCCGACGCCGCCCTCGCGCTCATGGTCCGGCCCGAGCTGGAGGAGTGGACGCGGCTGCTCTATCCCACAGCCACGGTTGGAGAGCCGCCGGAGGAGGAGACCCTCTTCATCAACGGGCGGCTCTGCATGACCGACGACGAGGTGCTCCACTTCCTTGCCGCGTCTCCGCTGGAGGCCTCCTTCATGGCCGACGGGACGCTCTTCGCGGCGAAGGTCTCGGCAGGGCGCGTGGCGCACGTCGCGCGCTGGCTGCGCGAGGGGAAGCCGGAGAAGGCATTCGAGGAACTCCGCTACCCGGCCGAGGTGAACGCCTTCCTGGCGAAGTCCGCCGCCGATCTGATCCGGTGGAGCCCGCGCCAGATCGTGCAGGACTTCCGCTACGCTTTCCAGGCAGGCACCGTGCGGGGACGGATCGACCCGGGGGCCCACGTCCTCCAGGCCGACGCGGTGCACGTCGCCAGGGGCGCGCGCGTCATGCCGGGGGCCGTGCTCAACGCCGAGGGGGGGCCGATCCTCATTCAAGAGAACGCGGTCGTGGAGCCTCTCGCGTACATCGAGGGCCCCGCAGTGATCGGCGAGGGTTCGCGCGTGAAGGCGGGCGCCCAGATTCGAGAGGGAACGGTGATCGGTCCCGTCTGCAAGATCGGCGGAGAGGTGGAAGCCTCGGTCTTTCAGGGGTACGCCAACAAGCAGCACGACGGCTTCGTCGGGCACTCGTACGTTGGGGAGTGGGTGAATCTGGGAGCCGGCACCATCACGAGCGATCTCAAGAACAATTACTCGAACGTCCGCACGTTCGCCTCCGCCGCCGACTGGCTGGAGGGGAAGGGGACGGATAGCGGACAGCGGCTTCTGGGACTCACGGTGGGGGATTACACGAAGACCGGCATCGGCGCCACGTTCCCGACCGGCGCGGTCGTCGGGATCGGGTGCAATCTCTACGGGACAGCGCTTCAGCCTACCTACGTCCCCTCGTTCGTCTGGGGGACTCCCGACGCGCTCGTGGAGCATCGGATTACGGACATGATCGAGACGGCCGCGCGAGCCATGGAACGCCGCAAGATCGAATTCCGGGTGGAGTACGACTCGCTGATCCGCCAGGCCTTCGACGACACCAGCGCGGAGCGGGGCTGTTACCTTGCCGCCGCCGCTGGACGCGTCGCGGCGCCGTCACGGGGGCGCGGATGAGACCGACCTGGTCCGATCAGCGGGCGTCCGGCTTTGGAGGCTCCCTTCCGCCGGTCGTGAAGACGCTCCTGATCGCGAACGTAGCCATCTTCACCTTCCAGCTCTTGGCCCAGGCGCTCGCCCGAACTCGCCTCGACCAGATGTTCGGGCTCGTCCCGTTCGATGTGACCCATCACTTCTTCCTCTGGCAACTGGTCACCTATCTCTTTCTCCACGGCGGGATTTTCCATCTGGCGCTGAACATGATCGCGCTCTGGATGTTTGGGGGAGAGCTGGAGGAAACGTGGGGGAGCGAGCGCTTTGCCCGATTCTACTTCGTGACCGGCATCGGCGCCGGGCTCTGCTCGGTCCTCACGGCGTGGAACTCCTACATTCCGATCATCGGGGCGTCGGGGGCGATCTACGGACTCCTGGCGGCATACGGAATCCTCTTCCCGGATCGCACGCTGCTTCTTTACTTCGTCGTCCCGATCAAGGCGAAGTGGTTCGTCCTCATCCTCGGGCTCATCACCTTCTGGTCGAGCCTATCGGCCTCGGGTAGCGGCGTCGCGCACGTGGCGCACCTGGGCGGGATGCTCTTTGGGTGGTTCTATCTCAAGGGCTGGCGTCCCGGATCGGGGCTCCGGCTCCCGTCGTGGAAGGAATGGCAGGAGTCGCGGCGGCAGGCGAAATTGAGGAAACAGTTCCGCGTCTACTATCGCGACTCGCGCGGCAAGGACCCCGACCGCGACGAGGAGTAATTGCCCGGCCTCAGAAACCTCTTCGAGCGGCCGGAAGTGTCGTCGGTCCGCCGGCGCGACGATGGCGTGCTGGAGGTGAGGGTCACCGGCCTCGCCTGCGACTCCATCTGCGTCCGCCGCACCGACGCCGCCCTCCGATCGCTCCCGAACGTTTCCGCCGTCCGCTTCACGCCCGATCCCGACGTCTTTCTCCTGGAAACGAACGGGCCACCGCCGGATCAGCCGGCGATGGCCCGCGTCGTTCATGCGATGGTCGTCGCTCCCTGGGTCCGGCGGCTCCTCGCGGCACTGGCCGAGCGCCTCGGGCGTCCCCGCTCCTAGCCGATCACCCTCCGCCCGCCGAAACGGGCGCGCCCGCTCCGGTTCGAAGGCTCGTCATGATCTCCTGGAGCGCGCTCCGGCCGGGGCGAACCTGCTCGAGCGTGAGCGACGAGAGCGGCTGCTCGACCATGCCCACCTCGCGGTCGAAGGCAGGCTTCTCGGGGTTCGCGAAGAGAACTCCCGTCACGAACTTTCCCTCTTCCCGCGCCTGGCGAAGCGTGACCATGGCCCGCATGCCGTCGCTTGGATCGTAATCGTGATCGAGTTTCTTCAGCGTCACGCGTGACCCGTCGAAGAGCCGGACCTCGCGCGTTTCCCCCGGGGCATAGTCGACCATGATCGGTTCGTGCGCGGGGACATACGAGACGTCGTGCAGCGGTGCGTCGTGCTCTTTCACGTTGTCGTACGACTTCGTTGACCCCTCGTGGTTGTTGAACGTCACGCAGGGGGAAAGAATGTCGATGACCGCCGTCCCGCGGTGCGAGAGTGCCGCCTTCAGAATTGGCCGGAGCTGCTTCGGATCGCCGCTGAAGGAGCGCGCCACGAAGCCACAGCCGAGTTCGATGGCCAGGGCGCAGAGATCGATCGGCATCATCTCGTTCACGCGGCCGGTCTTCGCCCGCGTGCCGACGTCGGCGGTCGCGGAAAACTGTCCCTTGGTCAGCCCGTAGACGCCGTTGTTCTCCACCAGGTAGGCAACCGGCACGTTTCGGCGGATCAGGTGGACGAATTGCCCCATCCCGATCGAGGCCGTATCGCCGTCGCCGGAGATTCCGAGGAGCTGAAGTTCGCGATTCGCGACGTGGACACCCGTGGCGATCGACGGCATTCGACCGTGCACGGCGTTGAAGGCGAAGGAACGGCTCATGAAGTAAGCCGGCGTCTTGCTGGAGCAACCGATGCCGGAGAGCTTGGCCAGGCGGTGCGGCTCCAGTCCCAGCTCGAAGGCGGCCGTGATGATGCTGTTGGTGATGGCGTCGTGGCCGCAGCCGGGGCAGAGGGTCGACTTCGATCCCTTGTAATCCGCCTGCGTGAGGCCGATCCGATTCTTCGCGGCGCCGGGAGGCGGCCCTGGTACGGGATTCTTCGCGGCGGTGCTCATCGAACCGAAACCTCCTCGCGCTCTAGGCTTCGGACTCCGTCCACGATGGTCACGGCGTCTATGGGAAGGCCGTCGTAGTGGAGGATCGAGCGCAGGCGCGGCGCCAGATCGGGCATGTCAATCTTGAGGAGCGACGCCATCTGGGCGTCGCGATTCTGCTCCACCACGTAGACGCGCTCGCACGATTCGACGAACGCCCTCACGTCGGGGTGGAACGGATAGGCTTTCAGGAGGAGATGCGACGTCTCGATGCCGTCCGCTCGAAGCAGATCGCGCGCTTCCTCCATGGCCCAAGCCGTGGAGCCGTAGCAGAAGAGTCCCACATTCGAGCGCGGTGCCCTGTCGATCACGGGTCCTGGAGCGAGACGCCGGGCCGTATCATATTTCTTCGAGAGCCGGTCCAGGACGCGCGGATAGGTCTCGCTCGATTCCGTGTAGCGCGCCTGCTCGTCGTGCCCCGACCCACGGGTGAAGTAGGCGGCAAGCGGGTGCTTCTGCCCGGGAATGGTGCGATAGGGGATCCCGTCGCCGTCGGAATCGCGATAGCGCTCGAACTTCCCAAGCCGCGCCACCTCCTCGTCGCTGAGGACCTTGCCCCGGTCCCACGGTTTTTCGGGATAGTGGAACGGTTCCGACATCCAGACGTTCATCCCGAGATCGAGATCGCTCATGACGAACACGGGAGTCTGGAGCCGCTCGGCCAGGTCGAAGGCGGTCATGCCGTACTGGAAGCAGTCGTCCACCGTGGAGGGGAAGAGCATGACGTGTTTCGTATCGCCATGCGACATGAACGCCACCGAGAGGAGATCTCCCTGCGAGGTTCGGGTCGGGAGACCCGTGCTGGGACCGATGCGCTGGATGTCCCAGATCACGGCTGGAATCTCGGCGTAATAGGCGTAGCCGACGAACTCGGTCATCAGGGAGAGCCCAGGACCGGACGTCGCGGTCATCGATCGCGCTCCGGCCCAGGAGGCGCCGAGCACCATGCCGATCGCCGCGATCTCGTCCTCCGCCTGAACGATGGCGTACGTCGAAGCTCCGCTCTTCGTGTCCTTCCGGTAGCGCTCCAGGTAGTTCTGCAGCGCTTCCGCCAGACTGGAGGAGGGCGTGATGGGATACCAGGCAACGAAGGTCACGCCGCCGAACATGGCGCCCAGCGCCCCGGCGGTGTTTCCTTCGATCAGGATCTTTCCATCCGTAAGGGTGCGCCGCTCGATCCGGAACGGGGCGGTGGGCAGATTCGCCCGAGCGTACTCGAGTCCGGCACGCACCGCCTCGCGATTCACGGCCAGCGCTTTCTGCTTACGTCCCAGCTGTGCCGCCAGCGCGCGATCGACTTCTTCGGGATCGATTCCCACGAGGTGACAGACGACGCCGACGTAGACCATGTTCACGACCAATTTCCGGAGGCGCGCGTCGGGTACGATCGGTTCCACGAGCTTCGTGAGCGGTACGACGTGGACGGTTCGATCGGCCGGCACGGCGGGGAGCGAAATTCCCTCATTCACCACGGTGACCGAACCGGGTCCCATGGCCGCGATGTCGGCGGCGGCGGTCTCGGGGTTCAGGGCGACGAGCAGGTCGTTCGCCTTCTGACGGGCGAGGTAGCCCTTCTGATTGACGCGGATCGTGAACCAGGTGGGAAGGCCGGCGATGTTCGAGGGGAAGAGATTCTTCCCGCCGACCGGAACCCCCATCTGGAAGATGGAGCGCAGCAGCGTCGTATTGGCGGTCTGGCTCCCCGAGCCGTTGACCGTCGCCACGTGTAGGTTGAACTCGTTGACCCGATTCGGAGTCGGCGCGTTCAAAGTGGAAACCCTTTCGTGAATGGCCGCGTCGGAAGAACGGACGGAATCGCCCTGGAGGGCTGGCCGCCGATTCTAGGGCCAGGTGGCCGCCCGGTCCAGGGGAACCCCGACACATCCGCTGGAGGCATGTAATGCGGCGCGCCCTTGAGACTTAGACGCACGGCGCGCCTGACCGGTTCCGACGCGGTGGCCGGGGAAGCACTTGACGCACGGCGCGCCGGACCGAAGAATGAAATGATGACGCGAACGATGCTGCCAGAAGTCTACCTTTCCCTGGACGATGCCGCGCTGGCGGGGCGCATCATCGCGGCGAAGCGTGCCCTGGGGAGCCGCCTTGTCATCCTCGGCCATCACTACCAGCGTGACGACATCATCCAGCACGCCGACATCACGGGAGATTCCTACAAGCTGGCCCGTCTCGGCGCCGACAGGACCGACGCGGAGTACCTTGTCTTCTGCGGCGTCCACTTCATGGCAGAGAGCGCGGACATCCTTCGCGCGCCACACCAGACGGTCATCCTCCCCGATCTGAACGCCGGCTGCTCCATGGCCGACATGGCGCAGACGGACGACGTCCACGAAGCGGGGGAAACGCTGGAACGGCTGGGGCTCGACTCCGTCACGCCCGTGACTTACATGAATTCGACGGCCGAGTTGAAGGCCTTCTGCGGGGAACGGGGAGGAGCCGTCTGCACGTCGTCGAACTGCCGCGGCATCTTTGAGTGGGCATTCGCCCAGCGCGAGAAGATCTTCTTCTTTCCCGACGAGCATCTGGGACGGAATACCGCCATCGCGATGGGGATTCCGGAGGCCGAGATCGTGGTCTGGGACCCGGCGAAGCCGCAGGGGGGGCTCGCCGAGGAGGCGCTTCGCGCGGCGCGCGTGATCGTCTGGAAGGGGTGCTGTTCAGTCCATACGAAGTTCACGCTCCGGCACGTGCACGACCGGAGGAGCGAGGATCCGGCGTTCAAGATCCTCGTTCATCCCGAGGTGCCGCACGACGTGGTGGCGGTCGCCGACGCGGTTGGATCGACGGAGTTCATCATCCGCACCCTCCGCGAGGCGCCGGCCGGCTCCGCGTGGGCCGTGGGAACCGAGTATCATCTGGTGAATCGGCTGTCGAGGCAGATGCCCGAGAAGAAGATCGCGATCCTCTCGAAAGACTTCTGTCTCTGCGCTACCATGTACCGAATTTCGCCGCAGAACCTCCTCTGGGCTCTGGAGA
>ERZ1292633.4946-Hain-H41-02um-R1-4946-length-12188-cov-6_pt1 | contig 12188 bp, 6 predicted proteins | sample MGYA00564406_ERZ1292633 | MGnify/ENA primary metagenome ERZ1292633 (study PRJEB36523, sample SAMEA6512639) | groundwater metagenome | collected 2019-01-08 | study: AquaDiva: Metagenomics assemblies of 32 groundwater samples
CCCCCCGAGCCCCCCCTTTTTAAGGGGGGGGGGCTTGTGGTCCGCGGCCCCGCGGCCTTCGTTTCCGTCGCCGCCCGCTCCCGAGCCCCGGTGTTCACGCCGGGCGGAGTGGTCCGCCCGACATGAATGTCGGGGTTCGGGGGGGTCGCCGCCGAACCGTTACCCTGTTGTTCTCTTGTTGATCGTGTTCGTGCCATGACTGCCTCCACTTCCAGTTCCGCGCGCGGCCCAACCCGCCCCCTTGTAAAGGGGGGGCTCAGAGGGGGCGCGCCGAGGACCGACAGGTAGACGCCCTCCGTCTGCGCCGCAATCGTGTTCCAGGAAAACCGCGTCTCCGCCTCGCGCCGACCGTTCACTCCCATCCGCCGCGCGTGATCGTCATCGGCCAGGACCGCCTCCAACCCGTCGCCGATCGACTCCACGTCGCTGGGAACGGTCCACCCGGTGTCCTGATGTCGGACGAATTCCGCCGGTCCCCCCGTCCGTGTCGCCACCACCGGCTTCGACGCGCTCCACGCTTCGAGAATCACGATTCCAAAGGGTTCGTTGCGGCTGGGCACGCAGACCAGATCGGCGCTCTTGAACAACCCGACAAGGTCCTGACCCGTCCGATACCCGACGAAGCGCACAGACCGAGCGATCCCCGCAGCCGCCGCCTGCGCCTCGAGCTGCGGGCGCATCTCACCCTCGCCCGCAAAGACGAATTTGACTTCCGGACGCCGTTCCAACACGCTCGGAACCGCCTCCAGCAGCATGTCCGGCCCCTTCTGCCACGCCAGACGCCCCGCGAAAAGCACACAAGGCTCGTCCGCGTTCACGGCACATGAGCGACGAATCTTCTCCACGTCCACGGGTGCGTCGAACCGGCTCGCGTTGACCCCGTTGTAAATCGAAAGCGTCTTATTCTCCGGCAGCGTGTAGAGCTGCGAGACTTCCTTGCGGAGCGACTCGGAGACACAGATCACCCGATCCGCGACGTAGGCGCCTTCCCATTCCAAATCGCGTATCCGTTTCGACTGTCCGTGCCAGAACAACTCATTGCCGCACCGCCCGTACTCCGTCGAGTGGATCGTCATGACCGCTGGACGATGACGCTCGTTCTTGAGCCGCACCAGGGCACGCGTAATCATCCAATCGTGCCCGTGCACGACATCAAACGGCTCGCCGTAGCCGTATTCCACTTCGCCGAGATGCCAGGCGAAGCTGTCCGCCATCTGGGTCATGTCCTCGGTGAACTCCTCGTGGCCGACGTAGGCGCAGCGGTGATAGTGTACGTCGCCGATCCGTTCGTAGCGCTTTTGTCCGTCGCGCCGCCGCGTAAAGATGTGTACGTCGTGTCCTCGTCGGTGCAGCGCCGTCGCGAGTTCCGTAACGTGCGGGGCGATCCCGCCCACCGCGATGGAGTGCATCGACTCCCAAGACAACATGGCGATCTTCATCGAACTCCTCGCCCGCGCAATCAGCGCGGAAGCTTTTCCCGTCCTACGTGCTAAAAGGCCGGCCGGTTCACCGTTCCAGCCGATTCCGATACGTCTCGTCTCAACTTCCGAAAGAAAGGAAAACGGAACACAAGCGACACGTCCGGCCCGGGCGGGAACTCCGCCCTCGGCGACATTCGCCGGCCGACCACTGTCTTTTCGCCGTACAACCGGGCGAGAGAAGAGGTGCCGTTTTCTTTGGGGCCGCGACCCGACCTCTTGCCCAACAAAGACCGATCTTGATTCCAGTCGCAGACACAAATCTATCATCGGTTTAACACGCACGCAAGCTGAGTCTGGAAAGTTACCCTCTTATTGCATCCGGGAACGCGCCTGCGCAAAAACACCCAGTGTGGCAAGTGACTTGCGGGAGAGTACGCTGTGCCTGCTCAACATCGCCCCGTCCCACGAACGGTCGCCGACCCGCAACCGGGGCGCTTGAGTCTCCGACCACGCCTCACGACAATACTCGGCGCAATTGTTGACTTACGGGCCTGTAGGCTCGCGCCGATCTTGCCGGAGCGCTCCTTGTCTAACACAGCTCAACCCGCCGAATGGTCTCCGCTCCTGCCGCTTCCAAGAGACTTTCGTATCTGCCCCGGCGTTTGCCGCCTCGGTCGCAACCTCTCCGTGGAACTTCGCCCGAACGATGCTCGACTGAGGCGCGCTGCCGATGATTGGTTGAGCCGTGTGGCCGCGAACGCGAAATCACCCCCCAACAAGTCCGACCTTCGTTTCACGATCGCGGTCGATGCACCGAGCATCGCCCAGCCTGACGGGTACTGCCTTTCCGTTCGCGAGCGTCAGATCACCTTGGTCGGGGCCACACCCGCCGCCTGCTTCCATGGCCTGCAAACGCTGTTCCAGTTGGGCTGTCACGATCGCGACGCGATCCCATGTTGCGAGATCGTGGATTGGCCCGACTTCCGCACGCGCGGCCTGCTCCACGACGTCACTCGCGGCAAGGTTCCCACGCTCGCCACGCTCAAGTCCCTCGCCGACCGGCTCGCCTCGCTCAAGATCAATCAGCTCCAGCTCTACATCGAGCACGCCTTCACCTTCGCCTTCGACCCCGACATCACCGGTCCCGACGACGCCCTCACCCCCGACGAAATCTGGGAACTCGACGCGTATTGCCACGAGCGATTCATCGACCTCGTCCCCGCCGTCGCCACCCTCGGCCACATGGGCCGAATCCTCTCGATGCCCCGCTACCGACGCCTCGCCGAAATCGAACCCCCGTGCGATTGGGCCGACCTCGGTTGGCCGGAGCGCGCTCGCGGATTAACGCTTGACGTAACCAATCCTGAATCCCTTCGCCTCGTCGAGCGAATCTGGTCCGACATCCTCGACGCGTTCCCCTCACCTATCGTCAATATCTGCGGCGACGAACCCTGGGACCTGGGCAAGGGCAAGAACCGCGAGCGTTTTGTGGAAAGCGGCGTCGGCGAAGCCTACATCGACCACATTCTCCGTACGCACGCGATCTGTACGGCTCGCGGTCGCCGCACGCAGGTATGGAGCGACGTGGTGCGCAATCATCCCGAGTTGTTCCACCGCCTCCCGCGCGACCTCACCGTGCTGCACTGGGGCTACGACGACCGCGCCGACTACGAAGGCACGCGCGGCTTTGTCGAAGCCGGTCTGGATACAATCGTCTGCCCCGGCACGACCGGATGGAAGCGGATCATCAACGCGATGGGCCTCGCCGAACGCAACATCGCCGACTTCGCCGCCGCGGGAAAGCGACATGGCGCGACCGGTTTGCTCAACACCGACTGGGGCGACCACGGTCACTTCAACGGGCTGGCGTGCTCCTGGCACGAGATCGCGCTCGGCGCCGCCCTCGCCTGGCGCGCCGATCACCCCGTCGGCTCCGACTTCGACGAGCGTTTCGCTCGCACATTTGTAGGGCGGGCATCGCCCGCCGATCCGAGCCGCGACCACGTAGGGTGCGTCCCTGACGCACCTTCTTCGCTCATCCGGTTTCTCCGCGACGCCTCGCGCATCGCCGACGCCTGCGAGACCTGGCGATTGTTCTGGCAGCCGATCGAGAAGATCAAAGCTGATCCGACCATCCCTTCAATCGACGACGCCGACCGTGCCGCCGAATCCGCACGCGACGCCATCGCGTTTCTCGAACGCATCGCACCCGCCGCCTTCGCCGACCCCCGCGACCGCGATGAACTCATCGTCGCCTGCCGCTTCACCGAACTCTTCGCCGACAAGGTCCGTGTCATGCGAGCCGCGGGCTTCAGCACACGCGACCCTTCCGGCGTCGATCCCGCCGCCTGGAAAAAGCGTCTCTCCTTTGCCGCGCGGGAATTCGCCGATTGCTGGCGCGCCCGCAACAAACCCTCCAGCCTCCGCGACATCCTCGACGCCCTCGACAACCTCCGCTCCGACGTCGCCTCGTCTCACGCCAGGTCGTAACCCAACCCGTCGTCGCGCTGCCATCCTCGTTTGGACCCGACGCCGCCGCACTGTAGCATCCGTTACGCCCACGGCGCGGAGAACCCCACGATGTCACTCGGTCCGATCGATCTCGCGGTGCTCGTCGCGTACTTTATCGCGACCCTCGCCATCGGTCTGTGGTTCGGACGTGGCGAAAAAAGCACCGCCGACTTCTTTCTCGGCGGACGCCGCCAGCACTGGCTTCTGGCCGGCATCTCCATCATTGCCACCGAGGTCAGCGCCCTCACCCTCATCGCCGTCCCCGCCGAGGCCTTCGCCGGAAACTGGAACTACCTCCAGATGTACGCCGGGGCGTTCCTCGGTCGAATCCTGATCGTCCTCCTCCTGCTCCCCGCCTTCTACGGCGGACAGGTTACGACCGTCTACGAATACCTCGGACAGCGCTTCGGACCGTGGACGCGCACCACCGCCTCGCTGATGTTCTTCGCCTCGCGGATCATCGGCAGCGGCGTCCGGCTGCTCGTCGCGTCGCTGGCGATCTCCGAGGTCTTCGGCTGGCGGCTCGAATGGGTCGTCGTGGGCAGCGCCGGCGTCGCAATGCTTTACGCAACCTATGGCGGCATCAAGGCGATCCTTTGGACGGATGCGTTTCAAGCCGCCATCTTCGTGTCTGCCGCTTTCGCGGCCGTCGTCGCTATCCTCCAGCTCACACCCGGAAGCTGGAGCGAAAACTTCGCCACCGCCTACCACGCGGAGAAGTTCCACACGTTCACGTGGGATGCAGACCCCAACAATACTCGCGCGTTTTGGGTGCTTCTCATTCACGCCACGGTGCTGAACATGGCCGCCCTCGGCACCGATCAGGACCTCACTCAGCGGATGCTCACCTGCAAGAATCTCCGCGACGGGCAGAAGTCCCTTATTTTCAACATGTTCGCGGGGTTTCCCATCGTCTGCGTCTTCCTCACCATCGGCGCGTTGCTTTTTGTCTACTACCAAGCGCAACCCGCCGACGCCCTGCCCGCGCGCATCCACGAAAAAATCGACCGCGTCTTCCCACACTTCATCGCCACGGCGCTGCCCCACAACGTCGGCCTCAAAGGCCTGCTCGTCACCGCCGTCTTCGCCGCGGCCATGTCCAGCCTGTCGTCGGCGCTCGGCGCACTCTCGTCCACAGCCGTCACGGACTTCTACCGCGTTCTGCGCCACGCCCCACCCCCCTTGCAAAGGGGGGGCTCGGGGGGATCGCCCACCGAAGGACACTATCTTTTTGTCGCGCGAATCTTCACCTTCGCGTTCGGCGTGCTCTTGATCTTCGTCGCGCTGGCCTTCGCCGGCTACGACCAACTGCTCTGGGAAGTGTTCAAGTGGGTCGGACTCGTCTTTGGCGGGATGCTCGGCGTCTTCCTGCTCGGTGTCACGACGCGTCACCGGGGCCGGGATTCGCTCAACGCCCTCGCGATGATCTTATCCGTCTTCGTATTGGTCGCACTCAAGCTCTATCAGGAATGGCCCGACCCACAAACCGGAGAGCCGCCGCCGGTTCTGGTCGCATGGCCCTGGTGGGTCGTCGTCGGAACGGGGTGGACCTATCTGTGGGCGGCGTGCTTCCGAACCCGCAACCTCACGAACCCAGATGGGTAATTGCCAATTTCCGATTGCGGTCGCCCCTCGCGAAAGCGGGTTTGTCAGGACGCGCCAAGCCAATTGGCAATCGGCAATTGTCATAGCCGATGGAGGGATTCGAACCCTCAACCCCGGCTTTACGAAAGCCGTGCTCTACCGTTGAGCTACATCGGCGACGAAGCGGAGCTTGTAAGTCCGACGCCGCTTTTCGTCAAGCCTTGCGACGCCAGTTCGATCAATCCGAACCGCGATCCCGGCGCGCCGGGATGACACGACCATTTGAGTCGTCCCGGCGCGCCGGGATGAGCGAAGTGTAGCGTCGGGGCTTGTCCCCGGCGCTTTCCCGGTGCGTACGACTTGCGCCGCCCACAAGGGGCGACGCTACACGCCACATCACCAAATCACCATTTCGTCAAATCGTCAATCGAAAATCTCCAATCGACAATCCGTCGTTCATCGCTCCCCCGCCCGCCCCGCGCCGCGTTCCAGCGCATACCGGCTGACCTTATCGTATGTCGTCGCGAGAAAGCCGATCAACGGAAATCCGCCGCGCTCGAACGGCGACGGTCCCAGCTTTTCCAGAATCGCCAGCGGTTTTTCCGGCGGCTCGATCCGAACTTCAATCGCCTCAATCTTCGCCGCATTGCCCCAAAACCGGGCTAGCGCGTCACTCGCCGACTCTCCCTCGCCAATAGCCAATCGACAATCATCAATCGACAATCCGTTCATTCGATCTTCGCCATTTCCAATTCGGTGTTCGTCACTCATCCCCCACCGCCTCCCGCGACAGCGCAAACAACTCGCGCAGCGCCAAAGTCGATAGCTCCGTGATCCACTCCTCGCCGGCGCCGATGATGTTGTCGGCCAGCGAACGCTTGTGCGCGAGCAGCGCGTCGATCCGCTCCTCGAGCGTCCCGAGGCACACGAACTTGTGTACCTGCACCGTCCGATCCTGCCCGATGCGATGCGCCCGGTCCGTCGCTTGATCCTCCACCGCCGGATTCCACCAGCGGTCGAAGTGAAACACGTGGTTGGCGGCCGTCAGGTTCAATCCGAACCCGCCCGCCTTGAGCGACAAAATAAAGATCGGCTCGTCGTCCGTTGCCCTTTGGAAGCGTTCCACGAGGGCGTCGCGCTCACGCTGCGTCGTCCCGCCGTGCAGGAACAGCACTTTCCGATCGAACGCGGTGAAGAGCAGCCGTTCGAGCAGGTGGCCCATCTGGCGATACTGTGTGAAGATCAGCGCCCGATCGCCCTCGGCCAGCACTTCCTCGAGCATCTCCACAAGCCGGTCGCACTTCCCGCTGCGATGCGGCAACTCCGTCCCGTCGCCGAGGAATTGCACGGGATGATTGCACACCTGCTTGAGCTTCGTAAGCGTCGCCAGAATCAATCCGCGCCGCTGAATGCCCTCCGTCCGCTCGATCTGTCCGAGCATCTCGCCGACGATGGCCTCGTACAACGCCGCCTGCTCCTTCGTCAGGTTGCAGAAGACCTTCATCTCCATCTTCGCGGGCAGATCGACCTGCACGCTCGGATCGCTCTTGAGCCTCCGCAGCACGAACGGGCGGATCAGGTCGCGCAGACGCGACGCGCGGTTCGCATCGTGGTGTCGTTCGATCGGAACCGCGAACCGCCGCCGAAACTCCGCCGCTCCGCCGAGATAACCCGGATTGAGGAAGTTCAGGATCGACCACAACTCGCTCAACCGGTTCTCCAGCGGCGTGCCCGTGAGCGCCACCCGATGGACGGCCCGAAGCGACCGAACCGCCGCCGACTGCTTCGCCGCCGGGTTCTTGATGTTCTGCGCCTCATCCAGCGCGATCCGGTGCCACTGCACGGCACTCAAATGCTCGAAGTCGCGATGTGTCAGCGCGTAGGTGCTGATGACCACGTCCCGACCCACGGCCTCGTCCACGAACGCCTGACCGCTGCGCCGGTCCAGGCCGTGATGCACAAGCACGCTCAGCGTCGGCGCAAAGCGCTCCAACTCCCGTCGCCAGTTCCCCACCAGCGACATCGGAACCACCAGGAGCGTCGGTCCGGTTGCTCCGCGTTTTTCACGCTCGTGCAGCAACACCCCGATAAGCTGAATCGTCTTCCCCAACCCCATGTCGTCGGCCAGGCAGGCGCCGAGCCCGAGCCGCGCCAGAAAATCCAACCACTGAACTCCGCGAAGCTGATACGGTCGCAACTCGCCGAGAAATCCCTTCGGCGGCTCGCAGTCCTCCACCTGCGCGTGCCACTCCGTGGCATTCAGCAATCGCTCCACCCATCCGAATCCCCGGATACCGCTCACCGGCAGCCCGGTATCCAGATCGTCCGCCGCGTAGCACTGACGCAGCGCCTCGAAAACTCGCATCCGCCCGCGCGCATTCTGACCCATGAACCGCAGCGCCGCCTCCACCTCCGACGGCTGCACCTCGGTCCAACGCCCGCGAACCCGGACCAGCGGCTCCTTGGTCATCGCAAGCTGTGTGATCTCCTCCGGCGACAAATCCTCGTCGCCCAGCGCCACCTTCCAGTCGTACGACACCAACGCGTCCAACTGCATCGACGGCGCTCCGCCCCCCGATCCCTCTTCCGCCGGCCGAAGGTCCAACCGCATCCGCAAGCGAGGCCGATCCTCGCGCCACCATTTCGGCAGCGACACAGCGACCCCTTCCGACTCCAATAGCGGCACCGCGTCGCGCAGGAACGCATACGCCTCCTGCATCGTTAACCCGCACGTCGTCGGCCCGCCCGGCTCCGCACACACCGACAGCGCCGGAAAAATCCGCGCCGCCGTCGCCGCGTCCGCGCGAAGCTGCTCCCGCGCATTGTCGAAGGGTTGCGGCAGGATTCGCGGTCCGACCCCGCCCGCCTCCGGAAGGTCGCTCGCATCGACAACCAACGACCGATTCCCCGCCGACTGCATCTGCAGCGTCAATGTCCACAACGGCCCGCCGACCTGGCCCCCCCTTTGCAAGAGGGGGGGCTCGGGGGGGTCCGTAACCCCGGACCCGTCGTCCTCCGCTGCCTCAAGCCGCAAGCACAACCGGCACGTACGATCAACCGCCGCCGGTTCCAACCGCGACAACCACCCCTGTACGTTGCGATAAATCGCCAGCCGCTCCTCAATTCCGCCGCGTACTTCGGAATCGTCGCCTACCAGCGACTGCAACCAACGCGTCTGCAGCGGCATGCTCGGCCCCGACGCATCGACGATCGCATGGGTCAATTCATCCCCCGCCAGACTCCGCCGAACCAGCGCATCAATCGACGATGAAAGGAAGTCCTCCACCAGGGCGAACGCGTCGGTCATCCCGCACTTCACGACCGCCGCCCGACAAACCTCCGGCAAGGCCGCAACCAATCGCTGCAATCGCTCCGAGGTGCGTTCCTCATTCGCCACCACGCGCCAAAACCCGACGTATCGATCTCCCTCCAGCCGCCGCACCGCCGGCACAAACCGCTGTCCCGCCAGTAGTTCCAACACCAGCCCCGCCGCCCGCGACCAGAACCGAAACGACGTACCCGCTTCGATCGCCCGGTCGCCGCGACGCGGTGGTGTCGACAGCAGGTCCACCGCGTCCGCCGCTCCGAACGCCAGCGTCGCGACGCACACCGACTTGATTGCAATTTGTTCGCTAGTACGAAAAACCTGTTGAACTGCATCCCCCTCTCCCTCCCAGGGAGAGGGTCGGGGTGAGGGTGAAGCCTTCGGATTGCTTTGTGTCTCCGTCGCGTACGCCAACGCCGTCTGCGACGACAACGCCCGATCACCGCCATGCGGCAACCAAAGCGTCACCTCCGCATTGACCCCGCCGGACACCAGCAGGCCGTCCCAGACGTCCCCCAGCGTCCCGCGAAGCTCATCGTGCGAAACATCAAACGACGATCCATGGACCTCTTCTCCCTCCCGGGGAGAGGGCCGGCGTGAGGGTCCAACCCCCTCTCCCTCCCAGGGAGAGGGACGGGGTGAGGGTATGCGGTCGTTGCTTCTAGCCCGTGCTCGTCCTTCTTCCTCGTCCCCTTTCGGCGCGCGCTCTCCCCACAGGTGCAGCCGACCATCCGCCCAGATCGCGTGGAGAATCATCATGCGGTGCGAGGCAAATCCGACTTTTCGTTCAGGCGGGCGGCCCGGCTGAGCAACGCGCCGCCAACCCCCGAGCTGAGGGGCCGACAGGACCCCAAAAAACCGAACCCCCCATGATACTCCGGCCCCGCCCGGCGTCCACCGCCACGATTCCCTGCTGATGCGGTTGGTTATGGGGCAATCGCCTCCCAACTGGTCAGTACAGTTGGCGACGCCTACAATCGTAATAACCATAGATCGGCTCACGGGGGAAACGGGGCGACTCGGCACTTCCGGAAGGGTTGCCGCGCGGCAGAAAATCGACGGCAGGCATGGCGCGACGGTCGTCACAAGGAGAACATCATGGTTCGCACATTGATAAATTGTTTCCTTTCGCTGGGGCTTTTCGCCGCGGCTGCAGATGCCGGGCTGACCATCAGCCTTGAGGCGCGGGACGCGAACGGTGCTCCCCTGGCGTCCCAGGTTGCCGCCGGAACTACCGCTCAGATCGATATCCTATTGTCGGCGGACAGCGCCGATGACCCGCTCCCCAATCTTCGCCACCTACGGTTCGATTTTCTCGCAACCAGCCCTGGCATCAGTGTCGGTGCGTTCGCATGGAGGGTGAACTCAAATGTGTACCTTCTTTTTGGCTCTCCGCCCAAGGTGGACGCAGTTTCCGCACTGTCGGAAAGTTCGCCGATTCTGCTCACGCTCACCGCAACACCGACGCTGGTGGCGACCGTCGAAGTGACCATTAACGAGACCGGAACGCTTGATGTAACGAACACGAACGCGGCGGATACGAATTCAGGGGCCACGTTCCGGACCGGGTTTGGTCTCGATGCGAACGATCCCATCACCAATTTTTCTTTGTTCGACGGCAACCTGAGCGGCGGAACTCTCGACTTCGTCGTTGACACCGGTACCACTCCGGGTGACGGTGGCGGTTCAACACCCCCGCCCATCGGGGGCGGCGGGGACGGCACACCGCAACCGACGTTTGATTCCGACAGCGACGGCATAATCGATGCGAATGACGCTTTTCCGTCCAATCCCCTCGAAACCACGGACACAAACCAAAACGGAATCGGAGATAATGCCGACACGGATGACGACGGCGACGGCGTTCCTGACGCAGAGGACGCCTTCCCGCTGAATCAGGCCGAAGTCTTTGACACCGACGGAGACGGCATCGGTGACAACCTTGATCCGGATGACGACGGCGACGGCGTCGTGGATTCACTCGATGCTCTTCCTCTGAACCCGGCCGAGACCGTGGACTCGGACGCGGACGGCGTCGGCGACAACACCGATGTGTTTCCGACCGATCCGACCGAAACCACCGACAGCAACGGCGACGGGATCGGAGACAACGCCGACAACAGCGACGGGGACACACAAACTCCCTCGCCGCCAACGCCGGTCCGCTTGTGCGGAGTCGGGATGCTCGCGCCATCGCTGCTGATCTTCGCCGCGCTGTGCGGCGTTAGGCCGTCGCGGCGAAACCGAACCGTGCCCGGTTAAGTGTGCGCCCCAAACCCTCTCCCCCAGTGGGGGAGAGGGTCGTCGATTGCGCTTCGCGGGCGTTGTTTTCGCAAGAAAACGCATTCTTTATTCCATCTCCCAAAGACCGCGCTTGCCCAAAGGGACATCGCTCGGCTACGATAGCCGGTCATGTCCGACCAACCGAAGGTTCAACCCTCGCACATCGACGACACGTGGCGGCTCTTCCGCATCATGGCCGAGTTCGTCGACGGGTTTGACACCATGTCGCGCATCCCCCCGGCGGTCTCGATCTTCGGATCGGCCCGGACGCCGCCGGACGACCCGTACTTTCAGAAGGCCGAGCAACTCGCCCGCGAGCTGGTCGGGTACGGGTTCGCCGTCGTAACCGGCGGCGGACCGGGGATCATGGCCGCGGCCAACAAGGGCGCGACCGAGGCGGGCGGCGTCAGCGTCGGGCTTAACATCTACCTGCCCAAGGAGCAGGTGACCAATCCGCACCAAAACGTGTCGCTGGATTTTCGATACTTCTTCTGCCGCAAAGTGATGTTCGTGAAATACGCGATCGCGTTCGTGTGCTTTCCGGGTGGACTGGGGACGCTCGACGAATTCTTCGAGTCCATGACGCTCATCCAGACCGGCAAGAGCGAGCGGTTCCCGGTGGTCTTGATCGGCAGCGAATACTGGTCGCCGCTGCTGGGATGGATGCGCGATCATCTGGTCGAGCGGCACGAATACATCGGCGCGTCGGACCTTGACTTGTGCGAGGTGACCGATGACGTGAGCTACGCGGCCGGGAAGATCATCGATGCCTATCGCGAGCGGCTGCGAACGGCAGCCAGGGATCATCGCCCGGAGCACGCCGTCACGCCGGAGGGCACGGTGCATGGGCGGCAACCGACCCGGAGCGGAAACCCCGGCCCTCCGTTTCCGGACTTCGTCTAGTACCACAACGCTAAGTTTGTCCAGAGTCGTTGGAAAAGGCGCTTGCGGTTCAGGCCGCTTTAGCGGCCTTTCCGCCGCCGTAGGCGGCGCCTCAGACCAGCCGTTCACGCTTGCTGCTACCCACAAGTAGAGCGCCTTTCGGGATGTCGGCGAGGCTCGTC
>ERZ1292633.4951-Hain-H41-02um-R1-4951-length-12183-cov-7_pt1 | contig 12183 bp, 7 predicted proteins | sample MGYA00564406_ERZ1292633 | MGnify/ENA primary metagenome ERZ1292633 (study PRJEB36523, sample SAMEA6512639) | groundwater metagenome | collected 2019-01-08 | study: AquaDiva: Metagenomics assemblies of 32 groundwater samples
GCGCTGCATTCGCATTGCAGAGGTCAGCGGTTCGAATCCGCTCAGGTCCACCATGTCACCGCAGGGGTAGAACCTCTGTGAAGAACCAAGAATCACCTCAATAACGAGGTGATTCTTTATTTGATGCATAAGAGAGACCAAAATGTTTCACGTGAAACAATCGGAGTATCGGGATAAGCTGTGGACTCGGTGGATAATGTGCTGTGTCCGGAAGTCAATAAGCTACGACTAAAGAGCGGCATAGAAAGAGGAGATACCTGATTGGCGTCGTATACTCCGAAAGAGCTGTGATTTTTTAATGTTTCACGTGAAACATTTGGAACGGCTGAGTTAGGTGTTGATAACATGGGTATTTATAAAATTAGTATGTCAACTGCAGTCTAGACAAATACTGACAAACAGGACATACGCACCTTATAAACATAGTTATCCCATCTTTATCCACACATTACGCAAGTTAGCGTTGTTTTTAATCTTATGTTGACGCATTATTGTGTTCAAGGCCGTTGATCCGATGCGTATGATTATTGCCAGAAAGAAGTTTTTTTCGCTTATACTAGCCACAATATTAGTTTTGTCGGGCGGTGATGTATTTGCGGCGATGACGTCGACCAACTATCAGATTCAATGGGATGAAATGTCGGCAGGCGGTGGAAATAGTTCCTCGGCAACGTATCAGCTTCGAGACAGCGTAGCGGATTCCGGTGGGTTACGTGCAGCATCTGCAAGTTACTCAATTGATCAAGGTTTCCGAGCGGGCGTCTATGATCCGGTCGTAAATTTTATTCCGTACATTCAAAATCGCGCCACGCAGGTAGCTGCCACAGTATTTGCATCAAATATCGTAACGGTTACCACGACTGCGGGAATTGCTGTAAACGACTGGATTCTTTTGGTTCAGGACGAAGGAGCTTCACAAACCATCGCCATGGGAAAGGTGGGGGCAACAACTGGAACCACGCTAACGCTCATGTCGCCCCTCACTGGGGGTGCACCAACAATCGATGGTTCGAACGACTATCTCTATCGTATGGCGACGTCGGGATCAGTTGATTTCGGGACGCTTTCTTCTTCGGCGTTAGGAACCCATACAATCGGGTGGGCCGCGACGGCAGACGTCACCCAGGGATACAATGTGTATCTGTTCGATGATGGAAATTTACGAACAAACATCAGCGATACCGTCGCTGATGTGGCTGATGGTACGGTGAATACTGGCGGATCAGAGTACGGTGCGCGATCGTCAGATAGTTCTCTTACAACGTCAACGTTCGACACGCAGGACACCGCGATTACCACCGATCCACAGCTGGTGGCCAGCGTTGCTGCGAATCCTTTTGAGAGTGGTGGCTTCGTAACGTTAAAGGTTGCTATTTCTAGTGCACAAGCAGGTGGATCTTATGCGCAAACACTCTCGGTTATTTTCGTTGGCGATTACTAGCCTCATTGGGGTACTTTTCCCCCCAATATTTTCCTTTGCGGCAACAACGCCCAGCTCAGCAGATATTTTTGTGCTGCCTGGTGAAAGCGCGACCGTGACGGTTCCGGTTCAAAATACAATGCCGTACACTACAGATGTCGCCTTGATCGTCCTTTCCGTGCACTTTACCGATGAATCAGATTCTCCTCAATTCGAGAAGTTATCCGACGAACAACGATCGCGTATTCAGATCGAGCCGGCAGCATTCGAGCTAGTGACGGGGGAGGTTCGTGAGGTTGCTGTGACGGTGATAGCGCCGATTGATGCAGAGACAGGTGTTGAGACGTTTGCACTGGCGGCAACAGAGGCGATTCCGGGTTCGATCACGCTTTCCCATGGTGCAGCAACGTTGCTTTTTGTGACGACGGGCTATCCTCCACAAAAAGGGGAATGCATTTCATTCATAAAGAATTCTGACGATGCGATACAGCTCACTACCGTCAATCGCGGAAGCGGTATACTAGTTCACGACGGCGTGGTTCGATTGCGTGGATTGTTTGGCGTCGTTCTTGGTGCATCGTCGAGTAATTCGACCGGCCACCGTGTTCTTCCAAATCAAACGCGCGAGTGGTCCGTGTCGCTTCCTATGGCGCCGTGGTGGGCGATTGGTCCAATGTTCTATGTTCTCGAGGATGATTCGATAGAAACGAGTGCATGTTCACCAATTGCGGCAGGAACAGGGTGGTGGCCGTTGGTGCTCGTTGGAATCATCGGTGCGGGTGGCGTTGCGATGCTTGCGCGACGTCGATAATCGTTGCATGAGGAGGTTTTTTACAAAATGGAGTGTTTCTCTTACCGCTGTTGTCGCAGCGTTCTTTCCATTCGTCGTATCAGCAACCACGGTGACGGATATTTATGATCAACCGTCGACAGCCCAGATTTCGGTTGCCTCAAACCACAAATTTACGATGACGATTCCGGAGGCATTTAGTGATGGCGAGACGGTGCAGATCGTTTTTCCTGCGGGATACGTATTAACGTCAGTGATCGAAGATGATGTCGACATTGCCGACGATGGAGTTGATCTGACGACGGCAGCGGATTGTTCGGGATCTGAGCATGCATCAGTGGGTGTCTCGGGCCAGACGATCACGATCACGGTGTGTATTGGTGATGGTGGAACGATTGGTGTGGGAAGTGTTGTCACAATCGAAATTGGAACAAATGCCTCGGCGTCAGGAACGGGCCTGAACCGTATTACCAATCCAACAGCAGTTGCTTCGTACTTTATTAACCTGACAGGAACGAGTGGAAATTCTGGATCCGTGATTGCGGTAACGACAACGAACGGTGGGTCCGGAGTAAGTGCGACAGTCCCCGCTCCTAGCGGCGGAAGTGACACTGATCCTCCCGACGGTGGTAGCGGCGATGGCGATGGTTGCACTGGCGATGATTGTGGCGGTCCTCCTGATGAGGAATGTGTTGGCGACGAGTGCACCCCTCCTCCTGAAGAGTGTACGGGCGACGAGTGCGATCCTGAACCGGAGTGTACCGGCGATGACTGCGATGTTCCGCCCGAGGAATGTGTTGGCGATGAGTGTGACCCCGAACCAGAATGTACCGGGGATGACTGTGATCCCGATCCGGGATGTACGGGAGATGATTGTAATCCCGAACCAGAATGTACCGGGGATGATTGTGGTGGATCGACGGGGTGTACCGGAGACGACTGTACGACGCCGCCTTCCGAGGGAAGCGGGTGCACGGGAGACGATTGCGATGTTCCACCGGTTGGATGTATCGGCGATGAGTGTGACACACCAGCGGACACCATAGATCTCACGCCTACTGAGCCGGAACCAGAGACTCCTTTAACGACTCCGGCCCCCGTCGAGGCAACAACGATCCTCGAGGAGATCCGTGCTCTTCCTGAAGTCCAAACCGTCGTCGACATTGCAACTCTTGTCGCTGTGGTCGCTGCCTTGAGTACGGTCGCCATTTTGGCTTCGTCATTTAGCCTTCTGCCGTATCTTTACTGGTTGCTGACCTCTCCTTTCCTATTGATTGCTCGTCGAAAGCGGAAATCATTTGGTGTTGTGTACAACTCGATTACGAAAATTGTGATCGAACTTGCAACAGTTCGTCTGTACGATGTTGCAACGAATCGCCTTGTTCGATCCGCTGTCACCGACGCGCAAGGCAGATATTCTTTCGTGACCGCGCCGGGGCAATATCGTCTGGTTGTCGCAAGATCCGGGTTTATTTTTCCTAGCGTTTACTTGCAAGGAGTGAAAGATGACGGTGCCTACCTCGATGTTTACACTGGCCAAGTCATCGAGGTGACGCAGAACAACGCATCAATTACGGCAAATATTCCGATGGATCCATCGGACGCCGATAAATATCAGGCGCCAAGGTCGCTTCGTTTCCGTAAATTCCTACGCAAACTTCAATTCGGTTTCTCGGCGTCAGGAGGAGTGGTGTCCCTTATCGTTTACATCCTTGCACCATCAACCCTCACGTTGATTGTGCTTATTGGCCAAATCGTTGTCTTCCTTCTCTTCTGGCGTTTGGCAAAGCCTCGTCGTCCACGTGGGTGGGGCATCGTTTTTGATGCAAGCACGCGACGTCCTGTGGGCAACGCTGTCGTTCGGTTGTTCGAACCGAAGTATAATAAGCTCGTCGAAACAACGCTTACGGATTCGCTCGGTCGGTATAGCTTCTTGGTTGGACCGAATGAATACCTCGTGAGGTATGACAAAGAGGGATATCAGCAAAATGTAGTGAGTCCCTTGGATTATCGTCAGAAAAAGGAACCAGAACCATTAGTGATCGACGTTCCACTGACGCCGGACAAACGCGTATGAGTACGGAGGAACACCAAGAAAATATCGTACAAAAGATCGCAAAGCGTTGCTTGGCGACTTTTGTGCTTTTGGCGGTATCAATTGGGGTGTCGGTTTTCTCCCTGGGCGACGCTTGGGCGGCGACGCCGCCGCGGATCATTATGTATCAAGGGCGTCTTCTCAACAGCAACGGTGTCCCGGTCTCGGACACAACGGCGTCGGTGTCGTTCGCTCTTTTTGATGCAGCATCGGCGGGGACGTGCTTGTGGTCAAACAACTCAACCACATGTGCATCGACCGTGGCGAGAACGGTAACCCTCACTGCGGGGCTTTTTTCGGAGCCGCTCGGTGATACGACCGCTACATATGCCGCCATCCCGATTACGGTTTTTCAAAGTGCCACGGTATATTTGCAAGTCGTTGTGAATGGCGAAACACTTACTCCTCGTAAGCAGATGTTGGCAACACCATACGCGCTAAACTCCGACACGCTTGATGGGCTTGATGCGACGACGACGGGATCGACGGTGACTGCCATCCCAGCGTTTGATGCGAATGGAAATTTGGTTATCACCGGATCGCCACAGGGAACGTCCATCAATCAAGGGTCTTTGTATATAAATCCGGCAACGGGTGTGGTTGCGGCGAACGAAATTTTGTTCGGAGTGGCAGTGAATGGATCTGCTCGGTTCGCGGTTGATGGTGAAGGGGACGCGGTCGTCGTGGGAACGCTTAATGCGAACGGTGGGATTATTACTTCTTCTGGAGTATTGGCGATAAGCTCGGGCGGGGTGGGTGCTCTTACGTTGACAGCAGGAAGTGGAATTGTCTCAACTCCCGGAAACTTTGCCATTGGGGGAACGTCGCTCACGGCGCATTTTAGTGTGAACGCCGCCACGGCAACGACGCGATTTGGGAATGGTTCCCTGGATCCAATTATTAATTTTCATGCCAGCGACGGTACAAACACAATGCAACTGTCCTACGATACATCGGACTCAATCTCCTTAACTGGAGGAAAATTTTCGCATTCCGGAAACGGGGACTTGCCGGCGGTGAGTGGTGGAACAAGCGCATATTTTGTCACCACCGAGAACATTACGACAACATCCGGATCAAATCTCGCAAATTTAAAAATGTTTGGGGCGTTAGGCTCAATTACGTATAGTGGAATCGAAGGATCGGGAACAACATCTCACGAAGTAACTGGAGTACAGGGATCACTGACGGTGTCGGGAGGGTCGACGGTTCTCACATATGGAAGCGGTATAAAAGGATCCGGCTTTAATAACTCAACGAATGCGGGTCTTCTCGAATCGGGAGGCTTTTTGGCTGGAGTGACAGGGATCGGAACACAGAATGCCGGTGGAGGGACATTATTGGATATGCGTGGAGTGTATGGCGATATCGTTCCGCAGAGCGGAACGATCACGAACGCCTATGCGGTGACGGGTCGCTTTACCTCCAGCGGCGGAACAATCACAACAGCGTTCGCGGTACACGGAAAAAATGACGCAGCTGGTACATCACGTTACGGTGTCTTTGGCTCGGCGTCCGGTGGCACGAATAACTATGCAGGCTACTTTACGGGCGCACGAACACAAATTGATGGTGATGAATCTCCTGATACCCCAACGATCGCGACCACTGCTGGTGAACTGTATGTTGCAGGAGATGTGGAGTCTCGAGGCAGTATTTTATTTGGTGATACGACAGGCGTTGATACGTTTACCTTTACAAGCAATGCCACCACGGAAGACGTTGGAAAATTTGCAGCAGATGGATTAACGAGTGGTGTTGCGCTGCGCGTTGCTCGGGCGGATAATGGTACAAATTTTACGGGAAACCTTCTTCTGGTTGAGCAGAACGATGTTGGAGCGGGTACGACAGGAACTGCAGCGCAGATCACACAGCTGGGTACTGGGAACGCGATTGGTTTACGCATTCGTCAGTCTACCACCAGCGCACATTCGGCGAACGTAACGGGGAACAATGCGCTTGTTCTCGATATTGATGAAGCTGCGAGCGCCGACAATGCAATTGTAATGCGTTCCGACGCCGATGGAACGCCGGATACAGAGTTCCGGGTTACCTCGGCTGGCGACGCTTTTGTCGACGGTGCCTTCACGGGTGGCGGTGCTGACTTTGCGGAATACTTTTCGACGCAGGATAGCGTGCTCGGCGACCAGCACATGGTTTGCTACGATGTTGCATCAACAGAAAGCGTGAAACGTTGTGAAGCGGGAAATACGCAGGTTATCGGTGTTATTTCCACGAACCCTGCGTTCATCGGAAACATTGTAGGAGATGGGACCGAGGATTATCGAAATGATTCTCGGTACCGATTGGTTGGTTTGATCGGTCAGATTGATACGAAAGTAACGACCGCTGATGGTGCGATTGCGATCGGTGATCCAATCACCACATCCGCGACGACGCCAGGATACGGCGCAAAAGCTCGTGGACCAGTTCGCATCGCAGGATTCGCGCTTGAAGCGCTTTCCTCGGGAACAGGAACAATCCGTGTGTTGGTGAATCCACAGTGGTATGGCGGTGATGTGTTGACGCGTTCGGGATCTGCTACGCAAGTTGGCGGAAGTTTGGCAATTGCGGCAACAACGGCAGCAACCGCATCGGTTAACGTCGCCGATTCATCATCGTTGGAACTCCGAGGTTCCGCATGGAATGGATCCGCTGCTCAAACAGTTGGCATGTCATTGAAAACAACAGTCAGTGCTCTTGACGAGTACCGTCTATCGATTATGAGCAGTGATGGGAACGAGGTTGCCTTAGTGAACGACAGTGGAGATTTGGCACTGGCTGGAAAATTTTACCCATCCGATCGGGGAGTGTTGCAGCGCAACAAATATATTTACTACGACGGTTCCGCCGGTCCTGGCGGCGATTTCATACGCACAAATGCTTCCGGTTGGGCGACGGGTTCCTACGATTTTGCTGAAATGTTCCCATCGCCAGAATCGCTGTCGCCGGGTGAAGTGGTGGTTTTCGGTGACGATGCGGAACAAATCAAGCGTTCCACGGGCGAGACGTACAGCCGCACTATCGCAGGTATCGTTTCCACGCGTCCAGGATTCTTGGCTGGCGATAATCGTGACGGAAGCTATCCAATTGCGTTGGCCGGTCGTGTGCCAACCTTCGTCTCTGGCGAGAACGGTTCTATTAACATCGGTGATCCACTGACGACATCGAGCCTTCCCGGATACGTAATGAAGGCGACGGAACCAGGGCCGATTGTAGGATATGCATCTGAAGCATTTGAGGGGACGGTTGGCAGTATCGTTGTGTACGTGAATGTTTCCTATTTTGATGGCACACCAACCGACGAAGCGCCGGCGGCCGATAATGTTATTTCTCACCTTGCAACTGATATTGAAAATTTTGACATCGTAGGGGTCCTTAACTTCAATGGTGGCAGTCTTTTGGCGATCGGTTCCATGACCGGCGCAAACGATGCCTGGCGCTTGGAAAGTAGTGGCGATTTCGTGACATCAGGTCGCTTCATTCAGCGTGTTCGCACGAGTGAAGGGGTCGACGTTGAAACATACCTTGCGGCAACACCAGAAATGACCGTGCAACTGTCCGGAACCACGACCCTCGATCATGGCCGAGCCGAAATCCTCTTTGATGATATTAGCCCAACGTTTAGCGACATCATCGACAGTAATCCAAGTTATCGTGTCCTTGTGACGCCATACGGTGCAACGGGAGCGTTGTACGTGATGGACCGCACCGTCGATGGCTTCACGATTGCTGAATCGGGTGCGTCTTCTGATGGTGTATCGGTCGACTGGTTGGTGGTCGCTTATCGTCGCGATTTCGCGCCGGTTGTCACGCCATCGGCACCACTTGTTGATCCATCGTCTGTTTCGTCGGCTGTTGAATCAGAAACCAGCCCACTTCCACCATCCGATGAGGGTGTCGGGGATGAGGTGACGCCGGAAGCGCCGATTGGTGATAATATTTCTTCGGATCCTGCAGTGTCTACCGAAGAAGAGCCTGTTCTGGAACCATCGGAACCACCGGTTTTTGATAGCGTCGTGACGGATCCCGGTGTTTCGACCTCGCCAGAAGAAGAGACGCCGGCTGGAGCGAGTGAGAGCGAGACGGAACCGGTTTCCTTGTAATAGATTTCTATGGCATTTGATGCAACGCGGACACTCCGAACAATTGTTCGGATAGGATTTGGTGCATTGGTCGTCATCACACCACTTCTTGCGCTTCCGTGGACAGTGAGCCCGCTCGACGTCAATAAGCAAACGTTTTTTTTAGCGGTGGGCACGCTGCTCATCGTGGCCTGGTTGGGTGAGGCAATCCTTGCACGTCGCATCGAATTTCGTCTGAGTGCCTGGTGGGTCGTACTTGGTGTTTTTGTGTTGGCAGCATGCGTATCAGCAGGCTTGTCGACCGACGCGTATACGAGCGTCCTCGGTCAATCGAACCAAGAGTACGCCAGTGCGGTGACGATCGTGATGATGGCTGGACTGGTGCTCGTCGGCGCACATACGCTTGATGCCGTCGCACAACGAAAGATTATTTTGTGGAGTGTTTTTGGATCGGCGGCGGTTGGTCTTGTTGCAACGAGCGCTTTTTTGGGAGTGTCGTTTGGAAAGATCCCCACGAATGTGATCGGTACGCCGAACGCACTTGCCGTGTACCTTATCGTCCTCACGACGTTGGGCTGTGCCGCAATCATGCATCCCGATGCGTACGCACGAGTTGAGCGAATTATCCTGCGGGTGGCAACTGTGGTGACGACACTAACCACGCTTTTGGTGCTGTTGGCGATCGATTACGGTGTGTTGTGGTTTTTGGCGCTGGTGGGAACAGCAGCAGTATTTGGCTTGGCGGCCATCCGTTCAGAATTGTTGGCACGCCCTTCGCGTTTTATTTTACCAATGCTCGTCTTGGTGACTTCGCTCTTCTTCTTGGTTCTTCCGACGTTCATACCCAGTCCGTTACCCGCGGAAATCTCACTCACGACAAAATCGACATGGGGGATTACGGGATCGGCGATGAAGGACGGTGCATGGGCATTTGGGAGCGGCCCCGGAACGTTTTCCATGCTGTTTTCCAAGTATCACGATGCGGACATGAACAACAGCACGTTCTGGGACACACGTTTTGACCGCGGTTCGTCAGGATTACTCACGATGTTGCCGACGTTTGGGATTTTTGCCACCCTCGCGTTTCTTCTTACATTATTCGGCCTCGGTTTTTACGCCATTCGTATTTATTTGCAAGGCAACCATACGGAAATGTTTCCAACACTGGCAGCCTGGCTCACGGTCGCCGTGGCATTTGTGGTCTATCCGCAAAACTTCACATTGACCCTCGTCTTCTGGTTCCTCGCGGCCTTGGTAGCAGCGCGAATGCTGCCGCATGCACGAGCATTTTCGTTTGATCGCTCGCCGCGAGCAGGTTTTGCGGCTGCCTTTGGATTCGTTTTGTGTGCTGTTTTCGTATTGACGGTGGGATTTGCGACGATCGCTCGTTATCGAGCCGATGTGGCATTTGCGCGGGCGGTGGTGCTTGACCGCCAAGGCGCGAGCGTCGACGAAGTCATTCTTGAACTCGATGCCGCAGCAACGGCGAATCGATGGAGTGACGTTTATTATCGCAACTTAGGAAGCGCATTATTGCAGAAAGTGATCGAAGTCGCGCAAAGGCCAGACGCCGATCCGGAATACGTGAAATCACTGGTTGGTGCTGCGGTAAATGCCGGTGTTCGTGCAACGGATTTGAGTTCGGAAAATGTGACTAACTGGGAGTTACGCGGAAATATTTATCGAGAAGTTTCGGCCTTGGTTGCTGACGCCGCTCAGTTCGCAGTTGCGGCTTACGATGAGGCTATTGCGCTTGCTCCAACAAATCCTCGGTATCGCGTTGAATCTGCCCGCGCTTACCTCGCACTCGCTGACGTTCTTGCACCTTTCGTGGAAGGGGACGATGAAGAACAAGCTGCACAAGCGAAAACTGCTCAGGACACTGCACTCACGAAAGCGAGTGATGCGCTCATGACCGCAATCACGTTGAAATCGGACTACGTCGAAGCTCGTTACTACCTTGCCTTTGTTCAGGAGCGACAAGATAAACTCGCGGAAGCGATTGCGAGCATGGAGTTGGTTCGTCAGAGTGCGCCGAACGATGTGGGTGTTGGATTACAGCTCGCCTTGCTTTACTTGCGACAAGGCAAAAATGACGTCGCGAAACTCGAACTGGAACGCATCATCGGCATCGTGCCAAACTTTACGAACGCCCATTGGTACTTAGCCTCGATGCTCGAGGAGGAAAACGATATCGACGGTGCTATTGCGGAATTGGAAACGATCATGGAGCTTGATCCAGGAAACGAAACAGTGCAAAAGAAACTCGATGCTTTGAAAGCGGGGAAGGCGGCAGCTGAAGAAATTCCTGATCCACTTCCGAGTACCGATACTCCGACACTTCCTGATGCCATAACACCGTAAATGCGAGAATGCCCACCTGACGCCGTTGTGCGTCGGGTGGGCATTCGTTTTCGGGCCGTGCCGTGTGTGCCTTGGATCAGAACGTACCGTGGACTTCGACACCGGTGCCGGTGGGGATGACCTCGATCTTGCGATCGTTGTCATCGAGGACCGTCCAGGCGACGCCGCCCGCGAGGGCTGTGAGACCGACGACACCGGTGCCGATGGCGAATCCGGTGTTGAGGTGGTAGCGGTTGACGCGGTCGTTGAGCTCCGTATCCGTTGCCTCGCGGCTGCCGTCGTTCACCTCGTCCATCCACTGGTAGTCCGCCGCCGCGTTGCCGGCGAGGACGGACGCGCCGATGAGAGTCAGCACACCGCTACCGGCCACCGCACATCCCGGGGGGATGCGACGCTTCTTCGGCGTCACCGGCGGAGGCATGTCTGCGACGGGCACGATGAGCGGCCCCCCGATGAACATGCTTCGTCCGCGGTTGTTGTTCCACGCGTCGCCCGGGTAGGTTCCCATGGACGTGAGGATCTGCAGCTCGGTGGTGGCGAGCTGCGGCTTGATTCCGAGGTAGAAGAACGTGTCGAGGCTGATCGGCTCGCCCTTCGTGTCCCGGATCACGCTCGCTGCGGCGGCGATGAGGCCACCGGTGGCGTACGTTCCCGGCGGACCGGACGAGATCGCGAGTATGTCCGGCAGGCCGTACTTGATGACGTCGTCGGCCGTCGCGCCGTACGTGGTGGTGCCGAACTGCATCTGCCAGTCCCGCGAGGTGTCGAGGAGCCACACCGAGCTGCGCGCGAGCGGTTTCACCGCCATGGCGAGATCCGCGAACGACAGGCCGCCGTCCGTGCTCGTTGCGTCGCGTGTGGCGAGTATCTCTTCGTCCGAGTCCCCGCCCGTCGCCGGGCAGGACACGGCGATGAAAACCTCGCGGTGTTCGTCGGCCATGTTCCCGGCGTACTCGGCGAACCATACACGCACCTCGTCGGCCGTCGGATCGTTCATCACGATGAGGACCTCGACGTCGCTCCGCTGCCGCAGGACGTCGGCCATGAGTCGACCGTCCGTCTCGTGGGAGGTGTCGCGCGGCATGGTGGGCACGCCGGAACCCTCGCACCACAGGACGATGCCCATGGTGGCGGCTCCGGGCGTCGAGGTACCGCTACGCACCACCTCGATGGGTGCGGGACTGGAGGTGGGAAGATCGGCCGCGGTGGCCAGGGAGGGAAGGAGCAAGAAGAGTGCCAAGCGGCCTCCGGATACGCCCTTTTGGGGCTGTGTGAGTGTTGCCCCCGTGGGTACGGGAGGGCTAAACGTAGCCAAAAATTGCGAAAAAGTCAATTTGCCGGTAGAGTTATTGCGATTGAATTTTGTGAGGACTTTCTCCATTTGAGACCAGTTTCGGTGCACGGGAAGTCGACGACGCAGACGTACTGA
>ERZ1292633.4953-Hain-H41-02um-R1-4953-length-12181-cov-4_pt1 | contig 12181 bp, 9 predicted proteins | sample MGYA00564406_ERZ1292633 | MGnify/ENA primary metagenome ERZ1292633 (study PRJEB36523, sample SAMEA6512639) | groundwater metagenome | collected 2019-01-08 | study: AquaDiva: Metagenomics assemblies of 32 groundwater samples
CCGTCCATAATTGCCACACAAGAATTGGTTTTTCCCAAGTCGATACCAATAATTTTTGCCATTTTTATTTATTCCTCTTTCGCCGTCTTTTAAGAATTGGCGTTATTTTCACGGGCGTTAGCCCTATTCGGTTTATTAGAAGTTAAGCCCTAAAGCCTTTATGCTACGGGGAATATGGGAAGTGAATCAATTGATGCAAGGGGGAATCTGCAATTGGCCGAAAAAATCGGCGAAAAGCTGAGCCGGATCGCTTTTGGCCGGCACAAATTGAGCGCTTTAAGCAATCAAGTGTAATCAAAATAGCGCACTTTTAAGCAAAATGCTCTGATTTTCATATTCTACAAAATAAAATAGTTGCAATTGAAACCGCTTCCATTAGCATGGCGGGGCAATAGATTTGTGACGGAGGCGAATGTGAAAATTCAATCAAAAGTGTCAAATACCAATAGATTTAGTAGCTTACGCAATGCTCTTTTGTGTGCTGCTTCGTTTACAGCCATGACAGCACCGGATGCGGTTTGGGCACAGCAAAATCAATCAACTTCAATCAACAGCAATGCAGCTAGCGCCTCAGAGGTTGTGATTGTTACTGCGCGCAAACGCGAGGAGTCTTTACAATCGACGCCATTATCGATTTCTGCATTTTCCGCGATTACAATTGACAATGCTGGGCTTGATTCGGTTGAAGATCTTGCGTTATTGACGCCAGGCTTCACTTTTACTCCGCTTTTTGGTGGCGGCGCAGCGACAACAGTTATTCGTGGTCAATCAACGACAATTGGTGAGCCGAATGTCGGTTTTTTCCTTGATGGGGTTTATCAATCGTCGCGCGCGCTTATGGATTCGATTTTGGGTGACGATATCGCTCGTGTAGAAGTGGTCAAAGGTCCGCAAAGCGCTCTTTATGGCCGCAATACTTTTGGTGGCGCAGTCAATATCGTCTCTCGTCCTCCAACCAACACTTTTATTGGTCGCGCAACTTTTGAAGCTGGTAGTTTCGGCTATGTCGGTTTTCGCGCTAATGCAAATGTGCCATTGATTGAAGACAAACTATCAGCACGAATTGGGTTTAATATCAAAGCATCCGATGGCTTCTTTATTAACTCACTGACTAATACCGAACTAGACAAGCGTGGCACGGCGGTTTTGTCGGGCTCACTCGAAGCGCGACCAAGTGAAAACCTATCACTAAGGCTTCGAATATCACGTGAAGCGACTGAGGATGGTGATGAAGCAGTTGTATTTACACCAAACAACAGTTTTCCCGCCAATATTGCGGGCGGTACTTTTCCAAATGCCAATCAAATGTTTACTGGACTGTTAGCAGCGCCGACGTCGTTCGCAGTAACGCCTGGTCATAATGATCGCGCTTTAACTGCTCGCTCATTTACTGGCGAATATGATTTTGGTTGGGCGACATTGACGGCGATTACAGGTTATAATTCGCTGATTCTCGACACCGCAGTTGACTCAGATTATTCTGCGGCTTTGGCGCGTTATACAACGACGCTAAGTGATTTGACCGAATTAAGTCAGGAGCTGCGCTTAACTTCACCATCAGATAAGCGAATTAGTTGGATGCTTGGCGCTTATGCATTTAAACTTGAAAGCGACACGGCATTGGCCGACCTGCGCGATACAGATGCCCACGCCATTGCCGCCATTTCAGCGGTGCCGAATGGGGTTCGCCGTCAGTTATTGGGGGGCGTAATTACTCGGCTTTTAGAGACAACGGAAAATACTGCGTTTTTTGCCCAAGTGGGATTTAAGATAACACCAAAATTATCTCTTAACCTAGAAGGTCGCGTAAACCGTGAAACCAAGACTGTAAATGCCGCCGATACCAGCCAACTGACCGGCGCTGCAACGGGAACTTATGTGAATAAGAGGACGTTCGAGAAGTTCCTGCCCCGCGTTACAGTTGATTATGCGCTGTCCGATTCGATTTTGCTTTATGCAGCGGCGTCTGAAGGATATAAGGCCGGTGGTTTTAATGTGGCAACAGCAGCAGGTGCAATTGCTGATTCTGAGCGAACTTATGATCCGGAAAACGCATGGAACTATGAAATTGGTGCTAAGACAAGTTGGTATGATGGCAAACTGACTGCGAATCTCGCAATTTACCGTATTGATTGGCGTAATCAGATTGTAAGGGCGCTTGGCGCTACGTTTGCAACTCTCAACACTAATGCTGGGGAAACTACAGTGCAGGGTGTTGAATTTGAAATGCGGGCACGGCCAATTCGTGGTTTGGATATTTCTGCAGGTCTTGCTTACACCGATAGCTCATACGATAAATATACTTTTGGCACTTTGGCGCTTGTGGGCATACCTGCCGTTCTTGACGGAACGCGTTTGCAATATGTTTCAAAGTGGCAAAAAAACATCTCGGTTCAATATACAATGCCGATTGGTAATGAATTAAGTTGGTTTAACCGTATTGACTATGCCTATCGTTCGGACCAAAGCGCAGTCCAACCAGCATATGCAGTTATTCCAGAAGCCACGATAGTTAATTTCCGTTCGGGACTTGAATATAAGAATCTATCGTTCAGAGTGTTCGTTGACAACTTAACCGATGAAGACGCGCCAACCGCTTCAGCCTACACGCCAAGCGCAGCACAGCATTTGGCATGGGCACGCGGTGCCTTGGGCATGGGGCCATCTGTGGGGCTTGAAGCCTTTGGTGGAGCAACTGTTGCCCGCGCACCACGCACCGCGGGCGTTAGCTTAAGCGTTAAGTTCTAATCTGAAAAAAAAGCCCCGAAGACTAGGTCTTTGGGGCTTTTTCATGTTTTTACAAAACTAATATTTTTTCGCCATTTGTTCTAATGTCATTGGCTTAATTTTGCTGGCGTTGCCCGATGTGCCAAATTCATTGAAGCGGGCAATGCAAACTTGCCGTGCCGCAATTTTTGCAGGTTCAAGATATTTGCGCGGATCAAACTCGCTTGGTTTGGTGGCAAAATATTTGCGAATTGCGCCAGTCATTGCAAGGCGGATATCAGTATCAATGTTGATTTTGCGAACCCCATGCTTAATGCCTTCTTGGATTTCCTCAACTGGAACGCCATAAGTTTCCTTGAGGTCACCACCAAATTCACGGATTATAGCCAATAATTCTTGCGGCACCGAGCTTGAACCATGCATAACCAAATGAGTGTTGGGAATGGCAGCATGGATTTCGGCAATGCGTTTAATGGCCAAAATATCGCCAGTTGGTTTGCGGCTAAATTTATATGCGCCATGCGAAGTGCCAATTGCAATCGCAAGCGCATCAACCCCAGTTTTTTCAACAAAATCTTTGGCTTCCAAGGGGTCGGTCAAAAGTTGGCTGTGATCCAAAACGCCTTCGGCGCCAACGCCATCTTCAGCTTCGCCAGTGCCAGTTTCGAGCGAGCCAAGGCAGCCCAATTCACCTTCCACCGAAACCCCAATTGCGTGCGAAAATTTGCAGACTTCGCGCGTAACTTCAACATTATATTCGTATGAAGATGGGGTTTTGCCGTCGCTCATCAATGAGCCGTCCATCATAACCGATGTAAAGCCAGAACGAATTGATTGTTGGCATACTGCGGGACTAGTGCCGTGGTCTTGGTGAACCACCACTGGGATTTCAGGATATGATTCAACAGCAGCTAACATTAAATGGCGCAAAAATGGTTCGCCCGCATATTTGCGCGCGCCTGCTGAAGCCTGAAGAATAACTGGGCTGTTGGTTTCGACGGCAGCTTCCATAATGCCAACAACTTGTTCAAGGTTATTAACGTTAAACGCCGGCACGCCATAGCCATTTTCCGCCGCGTGATCCAATAATTGCCTTAAGCTCACAAATGCCATTTTCTAACTCCAATATTACAAAACTTGCTCTACAGCCTCGATAAGCTTTTCACAAGTAAGGCCGAAGTGCTGATACAAATCTTTTGCAGGCGCGCTTTCGCCAAAAGTAGAAATTCCAAGGATTTTGCCGCCACGTCCAACATATTTATGCCAAAAATCGGGGTGCGCCGCTTCAATTGCGACATTTGGAAGCGCAAGTGGTAAAACGCTGTTTTGGTATTCTTGGGATTGCCTATCAAAAACATTGGTTGAAGGCATGGAAACTACATTCACCGCGATATTTTTGGCTGCCAATGCTTGTTGGGCAGCAATAGCGATTTCAACTTCGGAGCCAGTCGCAATGATATTTGCTTTGGCGTTTGGTTTGGCGCTTAGCACATAACCGCCCATTTTAATTCCCGCATTGTGGCTAGCGTCAGTTAGTGGTGGTAAGTTTTGCCGTGACAGCGCCAGCGCACTCGGCCCATTTTTGCGCTTTAGTGCGCTCGCCCAGGCAATTGCGGTTTCAAGCGCGTCACATGGCCGCCACACATCAAGATTGGGGATAATCCGCAATGATGGAATATGTTCAATTGATTGGTGGGTTGGGCCATCTTCACCGAGGCCAATACTATCATGCGTGAAAACATGAATAATGCGAATTTTCATCAATGCAGCCATGCGGATTGCATTGCGTGAATAGTCACTAAAGGTCAAAAACGTGCCGCCAAATGGCAAATATCCGCCATAAAGCGCTATACAATTCATAATGGCCGCCATGCCAAATTCACGCACACCATAAGACAAATGATTGCCCCACTTATCACGCCCTGCAACCACATGGCCCTTGAAATTGGTTAGGTTCGAACCTGTCAAATCGGCGCTACCGCCAAAAAATTCTGGGCATAAAGGCGCAAAAGCATCAAGCGCCATTTGGCTGGCTTTGCGAGTTGCAACATTTGGCTTGGCTTCGGCTGTCGCGTTGAAAATCGCTTCGGCCTTTTGGTCAAAATCCGCGGATAATTCGCCGTTTAAGCGCCGTAAAAGCTCCGCGGCCAATTCCGGGTGGGCCGCGCTGTAATTCTTGAATTTTGCGTCCCAAATATTTTGCGCGGCGTCGCCTGTGGGTTTGGCATCCCAAGCGGCATAAATATCGGCAGGTATCTCAAATGGCGCATGTTCCCAGCCAAGCTCTTTGCGGGTTGCCGCCACTTCGTCCGCGCCCAATGCCGCGCCATGCACGTCATGGGTTCCAGCTTTATTCGGCGAGCCTTTGCCAATAACGGTTTTAGCAATAATCAGCGTTGGCTTGCCATTCGCCAATTTACCTTGCGCTTTGGCATCAGTAATAGCGGCATCAACGGCCCCAACATCATGACCATTAACGTCCGAAATTACGTTCCAACCATAAGCTTCAAAGCGCTTGGCAGTGTCATCAGTAAACCAGCCATCGACATGACCATCAATTGAAATGCCATTGTCATCATAAATCGCGATGAGTTTTGAAAGCCGCAAAGTGCCTGCAAGTGAGCAAACTTCATGCGAAATCCCTTCCATCATGCAGCCATCGCCGAGAAACACATAAGTGAAATTATCGACCACTTCGTGTCCGTCACGATTGAATTCTTGTGCCAATAATTTCTCACCCAAAGTCATGCCAACAGCATTAGCAATGCCTTGCCCCAACGGGCCAGTAGTGGTTTCAACGCCTATAGTTATGCCATATTCGGGGTGGCCCGCAGTTTTTGAATGGAGTTTGCGAAAGTTTTTCAACTCCTCAATTGGCAAATTATAGCCAGTTAAATGCAGCAATGAATATAGCAACATCGAGCCATGTCCGTTTGACAATACAAATCTGTCTCGGCTCGGCATTTTGGGATTTTGCGGATTGTGATGGAGATGATTGCCCCATAATGAAACCGCAATTTCGGCCATGCCCATTGGCGCACCCGGATGCCCAGACTTCGCAGCTTCCACCGCATCTACCGACAACATACGGATTGCGTTTGCCATTTTGTTGGCATTTTTGTGCTGATTATTAGTCATTATTGCGCCCCTTGTTTAATTCTCAATTTAGTTATTGCCACTTATCCCAAAAGGGCGCTTTGACGCCTTTCCATCATGCGCCAAATGAAAGGCGTGAAGATTAATTGCATCGCCAATTCCATTTTTCCACCCGGCACAACAATTGTATTTGCCCGTGACATGAACGAGCGGTCAATCATGCTCAACAAATATGGGAAATCAATGCCCTTCGGGTTGCGAAAGCGGATTACCACAATTGATTCACTAGGCGATGGAATATCTTTGGTAATGAAGGGATTCGATGTGTCAACCAAGGGAACGCGCTGAAAATTCACATCAGTTTGCGAAAATTGTGGCACAACATAATTCACATAATCGGGCATACGCCGCAATATTGTGTCGGTTACAGCTTCGGTTGAATATCCACGTTTAGACTTGTCGCGAATAAGTTTTTGAATCCATTCAAGATTTATTACTGGCACAACGCCAATTAGCAAATCAGGATATTGCGCTATATTAACAGTTTCGGTTTTTACAGCGCCGTGAAGACCTTCATAGAATAGCAAATCGGTATTTTCTGGCAAATCTTCCCAAGGTGTAAAAGTGCCGGGTTCTTGATTGAATGGTTTGGCTTCTTCATGATTGTGAAGATAAAGCCTACGTTTTCCCGTTCCGCTCTCACTATAAGTTCGGAAAAGATTTTCGATTTCGGGGAATAAATTAGTGTCAGGGCCAAAATGCGAATAATTTTTATTGTGCATTTTTTCGGCTTCTGCAGCGCGCTCTTTCATTTGAGTTCTGTCAAAAGCGTGGAAACTGTCGCCTTCAATAAAAGCGGCATTGACGTTTTCACGCCTAAATATATTCGCAAAAGTTTCGGTGACCGAAGTTGTGCCAGCGCCCGATGAGCCTGTTATTGCAATGATTGGATGTAAGTGTGACATTCAATTTTCCTCTCAATCGCGAAATAAAGACCGATGTGCGAAAAGCGGCTCATCAGATTTGGGGGTAATCGGTTCGCGGTGATATTTTTCGATCCGATTGACTTCATTTTTGGAGCCGAAAATCAGACCGATGCGTTGGTGAAGCTCTTTGGGGACAATTTCAAGCATCGGCTTTTCGCCTGTTGAACATCTTCCGCCCGCTTGTTCCATTATCATGGCAATCGGATTGGCTTCATACAAAAGGCGCAAGCGACCAGCAATTTTCGGGTCCTTGGTATCTTTGGGATACATAAAAACACCGCCGCGCATAAGAATGCGGTGCGCCTCGGCAACCATTGATGCAATCCAGCGCATGTTGAAATCCTTGCCCCGTGGGCCAGTTTTGCCTTTCAGGCATTCATCAACATAGCGTTTAATTGGCGCCTGCCAAAACCTGCTATTGGAAGCGTTGATTGCAAATTCATGGGTATCTGGCGGTATTTGGATATCGCGGTGGGTTAACATGAATTCACCAACGCGTGGATCCAAAGTAAACCCTTGAACCCCATTGCCAACCGTTAGCATAAGCATTGTAGTGGGCCCATAAATCGCATAACCCGCGGCGACTTGCGTCGCGCCAGTTTGCAAAAAGTCAGCCTCAATAACATCGCGGCCATCATCTGGCCCTTTTAGGATTGAAAAAATTGAACCAACCGATACATTTACATCAATATTCGAAGACCCATCTAAAGGATCAAAAATCAATAAATATTTCCCGCGCTGATATGATTTGGGGATTTGATAAGGAAGCTCCATTTCTTCGGATGCCATACCCGCGAGATGGCCACAGCGTTCATTTCGCTCAATGATAACCCGATTTGAAATCACATCGAGCTTTTTTTGGGTTTCGCCTTGAACATTGATGTTTCCGCCTTCATCGGGAACAGCGCCGCCATTTCCCGTGAGTTCGCCCATTGCAACCGCACTTGATATTGCTTTGCAGGCCACCGCGATATCTAGAAGTAGGCCGTTCAAATTCCCACTAGCTTGCGGAAACCTTTGCCTTTCGGAAATCAGAAATTGGGTCAAAGTAACATGATGTGAAATTGGCATGAGGTTTCCTAACCAATTGTCGCGGCTTGCGCCTTTAGATGTTCGATTATACCTTTATAGCCACCGTCAAAATCGGGTGCGCCAAAAACGGCGGAACCCGCAACGAAAGTATCAGCACCCGCGCGGGCAATTTCGGCGATATTGTCACCCTTCACGCCACCATCAACTTCGAGCCAAATATCTTGGCCGCCATTTTGGATGTGCGCATCAATAAGCGCCCGCACTTGCCGCAATTTTGGCAATGTCGATGGGATAAAGCTTTGACCGCCAAAACCGGGGTTAACACTCATCAGCAAAATTATATCGAGCTTATCAAGTACATGATTAAGGCATTCGATTGGTGTTGCTGGGTTCAAAACCAAACCCGCCATGCAGCCATTATCTTTAATCAGCGAAAGCGTTCTATCGATATGGCGGCTGGCTTCGGGGTGGAAAGTGATGATGTTTGCGCCTGCTTTGGCAAACATCGGAATAAGTGCGTCAACCGGCTCAACCATTAAATGGACATCAATCGGTATTGAAACATGGGGGCGAATGGCTTCGCATACCAAGGGCCCAATGGTGAGGTTTGGCACGAAATGATTATCCATCACATCAAAATGCACCAAATCGGCGCCCGCCGCCTCAATCGCGCGCACTTCCGCGCCCAGATTTGCAAAATCTGCGGATAAAATCGACGGTGCTATACGGACAGGTTTTTTCATGCGTGCCTAATAGATTGTTTGATGGGTAAAGTGAAGTAGGGGCGCAAAACCGCCCTTTCGCCACAAAACCATATCGTTTAATACCAAGCAGTATTTGATACAGCGGAAAACGCCGGTGTCAAGCATTAGTATTAAAGAATATTCTAATATATGCAACGATGTGGTGTTTGGTCGCATGAAGGGTGCCTTTTGCGAACGGATTTTGCAGGTTGGGGCAAGAAAACCATCATTTGTCATCATTTTGGTTTTGGCATGTTAAGCAACAAGCTCGTCAAAACCCTGCTTGTTATCATAATAATGTGGTTGGCGAGGGGTGGGATAGGATTTTGTCTGGAACGGTCTTAAGGTCAGGTTTGCCTTAAGCCCATTCACTTATTATGCCTTCGCGCCCTAGGCTTTTGTCAAGTCCCGCAGCCGCTTCGCGGTCGCGCTTTGGCGCGAGGACTTGACAAAAGCCTAGGGAGCACAACAAACTTGATGAATGGTTTTGGAAAACAGAATTTTCCATAAACCATTCCAAAGCTGCTTAAACTCTCTTTCCCAAGCGAAAGACCAAATGAACATGTTTGATGCAAGTTGAAAGTCCGATGCTATAATGGCGCTTTGCTCGCGATCCCCGTGGGGGCACTAAGCAACCAAACAAAACCTTGGCACGCCACATAATAAGTGCTATTTTTCGTCAATGACAAATCTAGAAAAAATTGAAAATGAAATCGCCGCTTTGCCAGAGATGGAGTTACGCAAATTCGCCGATTGGTTTGCCGAATTTCAAGAACAAATGTTTGATAAGCAAATTGAGAATGATGCTAAGTCTGGGAAGTTAGATAGTCTCGCAAAATTGGCACTTGCGGCACACAGAAACGGCGAAAGCGTTAGAATACATTTAACAAATTAGACCAGGATTGGGATTTTATCGTGCTCCTGAATTTTTGCATTTTCCGATTTTAGGATGCCAAAAGCAACGGCTTTCTGACTACCGTCTGTCCATTCATTTCTTCGCTTTCCTGTTTTTTCGTTTGCAGACAAATGGTTGCGAACATTTGACTCGGGGCCATTATAAATTAGTTCTCCGCTACATTTTTCAAAATCAAAACTGAAAAATAACAAATAGTCTGCTTTAGTTTCGGTTTTACGGAATGCAGCGCCACCTTTTACACCAGTTGCCTTAATTTGAACGGTCTTCTCGATTCCGTTTAATGTAATCTTGCCGTCTACGCCTGCGGAGTTTTTAGATAAAAGCGCAATACCAAACAATTTTTGTGCAACTGCTTCGCCGATATCACCGACTAAGTTACCATCAAATGTGAAAGTAAGTCCCGCAGCATTATAAGCAGCTTTGAGGCGGTTTCTGGCAGCAACCAAATCAGCAATTTCTCTTGGTAACTCAAAAATCATATTAGAAACTTCTTTCGAATTTATACATGCGCGTACCACCAAATAAAACTGATTTTTATGCCAGAACAATGCAGCTCAACTCGCCTTGGTTGTCGAAAATTTAGAGGAGATTATGGGGAGAAGGACACAAGCAAATTAGAATATTGCGATCTAGAATTAGAGGCTTCTTTTGGGAACGGCTTCTGAACAATATTAGCCTTAACAAGAGCTAAGTCCTTTTGGATTAATGTTGGAAACAGCAAAGGCACCGCCGCAAAGTTAACGCTATCCAAGAACGTTTCAAAGAAATATAATGTTTTTAAACTTCTCTCTTTCCTTTTTCTTTAGCAATTCTATCACGGATGAGTCTTTCGCGCTCATCTCGATCTAATTGAGTATAAACGTCTACCTGTAATTTTCGAAGGCCATCAAAGGCTCTTTTTAGGGTTTCTTCCAGTTTTTTCAGCGAATTTGCTGAACTTATTTCTGGCGTTCTAGGGCCAATGAACATCATATTTTTGTAATCAGCTCCCTTAATCTTATACTTTAGGTTCTCTCGTTTAGATACTTTTAAATCCCTTTGCCAAGAAATCACAACTTCAAACTCGGTGTTTAGAAGGGCATGAAATTCGCCAATGCTGCATTTCATTTTTTGAGTTGGTTTCAATATACTGATTTTGTTTAACGGAAACGGTTTGAAAACATCTCCTGCCCCCTTTTCAGTAATTGGTGGAGTTACTTCAATCGTAATATCAAAGGCTGTTCCAGTTCCAACATTTTCGACTTCTACATCAGCATGCATCAATGTCCAATCATTTAACGCTAAGGTCATAACAACTTGGGGCATAGACGTAATTTCGGCCAATCGCTTAGTTTCACGTGATAAAATAATTGTGAAGTAAGCTAGAACCATAGTCGCAAGCGCGGTAACAATAACTCCCCCAGTATTTAAGCAATCTAAAAGACTAAAACCACTTTGATCTGACAAAATACTGGCCTTTCTTGGAATAGGACTACGATGTACTGAACAAATTACGAAATACAGTACAAAATGTCAAAGATTCCTAAAAACGACGCTTTCTAGAAATTTTTGTCCGATTTTTCCCAAATTGCTAAGTGGGCGAAGCGAAGGCGGCGACTTGAACGCGATTAATTTTCTTCCATCTTCAACGCCGCAATAAAGGCTTCTTGTGGGATTTCTACCCGTCCGAACTGCCGCATTTTCTTTTTGCCTTCTTTTTGTTTGTCTAACAATTTCCGTTTGCGTGAAATATCGCCGCCATAGCATTTTGCGGTTACGTCTTTGCGCATGGCGGAGATGGTTTCGCGGGCAATAATTCGGCCCCCAATTGCGGCTTGGATAGGGATTTTGAACAAATGCTGCGGGATAAGCTCTTTTAGCTTTTCACACATAACGCGGCCACGGGTTTCGGCGCGGTTACGGTGGACCAGCATTGAAAGTGCATCGACGGGTTCTTCATTGACCAAAATCTGCATTTTCACCAAATCGCCAATTTGATAGCCATCCATCGAATAGTCAAAACTGGCATAGCCTTTGGAAATTGATTTAAGCCTATCATAAAAATCAAACACAACTTCGTTAAGCGGCAAGCCATAAACCAGCATCGCGCGGGTGCCGATATAGCTGATGTCTTTTTGCACGCCGCGCCTATCTTGGCACAGCTTGATGATGCTGCCCAAATATTCATCGGGCGTTAAAATCGTGGCCTTTATCCACGGTTCATGGATATTTTCAACGCCCATGATTTCAGGCATGTCGGCCGGGTTGTGAAGCGAAATAATCTCGCCGCTCCTCATCTCAATGTTATAAACAACGCTTGGCGCGGTGGCGATAAGTTCAAGGTTAAATTCGCGGGTTAAACGCTCTTGAATAATTTCAAGGTGCAATAATCCAAGGAAACCACAGCGAAAACCAAAACCAAGCGCGGCACTGGTTTCCATTTCATAGCTAAAACTCGCATCATTAAGCCGCAATTTGCCCATTGCTGCGCGAAGATCCTCGAACTGCGCGGCATCAACTGGGAAAAGGCCGCAAAAAACCACGGGCTGCGCGGGCTTAAATCCAGGAAGCGCCGCTTTGGTTTGGCGTTTTTCTTCGGTAATAGTATCACCGACCAACGCATCGGCGACTTCTTTAATGCTGGCAGTCAAAAAGCCAATTTCCCCTGGGCCAAGCACGTCAATATCAGTGATTTTGGGGCA
>ERZ1292633.2423-Hain-H41-02um-R1-2423-length-19124-cov-5_pt2 | contig 12180 bp, 2 predicted proteins | sample MGYA00564406_ERZ1292633 | MGnify/ENA primary metagenome ERZ1292633 (study PRJEB36523, sample SAMEA6512639) | groundwater metagenome | collected 2019-01-08 | study: AquaDiva: Metagenomics assemblies of 32 groundwater samples
CGTGTGTTTTTCTTTCGTATGCCGATTCACATCCACAATGGTTGACTATTTTTATTAGTTTTCTTTTCGACGGGTGCTCTATTGTTCTGTTCTATTTTGTTTCCCCCTTTCACGACCTTTTTTGTCAGTTTGAGGGGGTCGTGAACGAGGTTAGGGCGGATGGTCCACGAACTTCACAAAAAGTCCTCCGTCGCCATCCCGTCAATGCAAGCAGCACTCCGTTGAAGACCCACAAGATTCATGCCCCCTGCCAATGCTATGTCATGTCGTGCGAACATGTCCCGGTTATCGATTCCCCTCTCTCCTTCTGCTTTCCGGGTGGGTAATTTTTTTCCTTCTATCTCGAGAAAGATGGCACGTTTCACTTGCCCCGCTCGCCTCACGGCCACCGTCGCCATGCTGATGGTGCCGCTTCTCCTGAACAACGACGGTGGGGTCCGACGCAGTGCCGCTCTCTTCGCGTCTGCGTACAACATTGCCGGCGTCTTTGAAACGAATCCGCCAGCAGTGAAAAGCGGCTGTGCGGTCTGTGAGGACGGCGATCCCTTTTCAGGATGCGCCTGTCCAGCGGGCGGCTCCGTGCCCTTCAACTACTTGGTCCTCAACGACTGTAAGGGAGGGGGGCAACCCTTCGTGCCCGCCCTGTTCAGCATCTGCATGGAGGAGTCGAGCACGATCGCAACTTCTGGGGGCGCGTACCAGCACGACGACAACGTCCCTGGGGGCCTTGGCTGCCGCGTGCCGAACCCGTTCACCAACGCTTGCACCTGTCCGGCGCCGTTTCAGCCCTTGTCGGCGTCGCGCACGTTGATGTACGATCAGCAAGGAGGTATGGTGGGTTCGAACATTTTCTGGTGCTTGGGATCCACAGTATCGGATCGGTTTGGCGGCGTGTATCAAGTGAAGGACAACGGGCAATGTTTGAACGCCAACTGGGCTACGGGCGGCTGTGCGTGCCCCGCCGGTTACAGCGAAGGGGGCATTCGCGCGATCGTCGACGGGCCGTTTGGGAGCACGATTGTGGTGTGCCGGAAGGCAGGACCGCCGCCGCCGCCGCCACCGCCAACGACGCCTGCGCCGCCGCCACCACCGCCACCAGCGGGCACGGTTGCCGTGAAGCTTGAAGAAAGTTTCATGGTCAAGCTCACGTCCTTCTTGCTTCCTGAGATCATTACTGCCGTGCAGAATTACGAAATTCCTGGCATGAACCAACAGCACTTCCGCTTCAATCCCTTCAAACTGCAGCAGTTTAGCATCGGCGCTCTCGCCATTGGCTTCTCAGCGCCCAATGTGGTTACTCTGTACCTGAACGACCTCCTCATTCAAGTGCCCTATCATTCCTTTTGGGTCATGGATCGGGTTCTGGGGATCAAGATATCGTGCCACGGCCACTTTTACGGCACCGTGGATAACACCAACTTCGCCGTGCAGCTGACCCTTGACAATAACAATGGGAAGATTGGCATCGCGAGCACGCAGGTGTTTGCCAACTTTGGGACGCTGGACATTCATCAGGGCATGGACCACGCCTTGTGTAGCATCGCGGAATGGATCATTCAGTTATTCCTCGGAAACTTGGACAACTTGATCAAGAATCTCATTATTCAGAAGCTTCCTGGAATCATCCAAAATCTGGTGCAAACCGACGGGAACGCCGCGTTCGCGAAGCTACCATTGAACATCGTTGGGTCGCCGACGGCGACGGCGAATTCGCTGCTCGTGTATGTCGACATTGTCCCTGGGAGCTCCGCTCGCTTGCAACAACTGGCCGTTTGGGACCATCACGCCCTTCCTTTTAAAGCGGCATGGGCAACCCCTCCGATCGCGGCGGCGGCGTCATCGCGACCGCCGCTGAAGTTGCCAAGCACGTGGAAGGTGTCCGACGAAGGCAAGAAGGTGACACGCATTGCTCCCGCACTCAGCGGCGCCCAAGGAAAGCAGCAACTCGCGCTTACAGCGAGCCAACCTCGTGCTCTTCGCCCCCGCCTGCATAACTTCCCGCCCCGAGACATCGAATTCTACTTCGCCTCCAACACGGCGAACATGATCATCGCCAACGTCGCGGCCTCGGGTCACTTGAACCTCAACTTCGATATTCCGGCAAACGTGTTCAACACGACGGATCTGAAGGTTCTCATTCCTGCCGCCTACGCCGCATGCCCAGGCTGTCCGGTGCAATTCGGCTTCAGTCCGTCGATGCCAGAGTACCCGCCCACGGTCACATTCTCGAGCAACCTGGCGAGCCTGACGATCACCGACGGCGTGCTCAGTTTCAACGCTTTGAAGACGCCCACGGAACCCGTTTCACTGATGCAGATTTATCTCAACGCAACGCTCTCGGTGGTTAATTTCACGGTGCTCGGCGCAACGCAGAACACGATCAAGTTCGATGTGGCGATGAACCACTTTGACCTTGGGCTCAAGTCCTCCTCCGTGGGTCCGATTGACATCTCGCTCATCTCCGGTATTATTGGGTTCATCATCACAGACGTCGCCTTGCCCGCGTTCAACGCGAAGTTTGCTGGCATTACCATCCCTCCTATTGACGGGTTCAGCTTGTCCCAGATTGTGGTCATGGCCGCGCCATTAGAGTTTGGAGGGGCCTCCAATGTCAACTTTCCTTAGACGGACCGAATAGGGACGCAAGTCAAAAGATTAACTCCATTGAATTTGGGTCGTTTCTGTCAATGCGTTCGCAATTTTTTTTGCGCGTGTCACTCGTGTGTCTCGAGGGTTCTTGTTGTTGTAACGGGTGGGCCCCCCCCCCCCCCGACCGGAATACGGCTGATATCAATGGGGAATCCTCCGTCCTCTCGGGGCAATGGGAATGCAATGAGACCATTTACAGTGAACCCTTCAACTTGTTGTCGTTTCCCTGTATCTTTCTCGTTGCAGAATTTCATTCGACACTGGTCGTGACACACACTCTCTCTCTTCTCTCTTCACTCTCTCCGTCGCTTTCTCCGTCTCGCTCCCTCCAGCCCCCACCGTGTTAAACTTTTAAGATCCGCCGGTCAGAAATCTTCCAGGGAACCTCACGGCTATTTCCTTTTTCTCCGTCAGTTTCTCTCTCGCAGGTCTGTTTTCGTCCAGTTTGCCGCTCGGCTGAAGTCGTTCGCCTTCCTTAACGTTGACGGCGTCCCAAAGCAGTCCTTCCGATCTTCACGTCGGCGGTGAAAGTCTAATCATTTTATTTATTATTTTCTTTTGCAGCAACCATCAGTGCCACAGCGGATCCGGCACCAAAAACGAATCGGTTGATTTTTCGTCGTCTCCGGTTTTCTTCTTTTGGACCAACCGCCGGCGCCGAAACTTACCGAAGAGATCTCAACTCTCTTTGCACCACATTCAATTCATACAAATAGGTGGAGAACATGCCTTCTCATCACCGGCGAGGAGGCGGCGCGGGCAAAGGGCCATCCTCCTCTTCCAACGGGGGCGCGTCGTCGTCGCAGCGCGGCGATCATCCCGCCGCCCCACCTTCGTCCAACGCCTCCTCCTCATCACTCGGCCCGTCTGGTCAAGTGAGGCCGGGTAGCATTCAAGCGGCCGCGGGCAGCCGTCACCCGGACCACCTCCGCCGCGAATACCCATCCCCGAGCGCGGCGCGCATCCCAATCGTACGGGGACCCACGTGGACGGTCGTTCGGCGTGCGGTGCGGCAACAACTTAACGCGATCAATGACGCCATCGAATGCGGCGCTTGCGTTCAGCAGATGTCGACGGCAAGTCATGGTGTGGTGGTGGCAGCAGCGAACGTCGGCGTCTCACCCGAAGGTGCCGTCGTGCTAGGGACGGAACAACGCCTCCTCCTCCTCGATACCGCTGCCGAAAGGGCGATGGCCGACCCCCACCGAGACGATGATGCGATCATCCCCGTCTCGGTGGCGGAGGAGTCGTTGGCTCGTTATTTTCGTGGATTTTGGGAAGTCGTCTTTGCACTTAGTGATGACCGGGCGGCCGCAATGGTGAAGGCTGCAGAGGCACATGGGAGGATGCAGCAAGATGATGACGCGAGCATGCCCCCCACGGCGTCCGATCCAGTGGGCCTCTTGCGGCTTGCGACGTCGTGGTGCGAGATCGACCTCAGCCCCGACGTTTCGTTGACATCGTCGCAAGTGGTCTGCCAGCTCACTGCCACGCCGCAGGTCACCTCCGCCCCTTCGCGGATGCGGCTGCCACGAATTGTCCTGTGCGACGGAGTCGAGATCCTCCGACACGTACTGTTCCGCTTCTCCAGCGCTTATCAAGTCGTCGCTGAAGGAGACTCCTCGTCGTTCCCCGCTACTAGCCGTATTGATCCGTCGCACCTCCGTCCAGGCGTGCCGTGGTACTTGACGCACGGGACGTCGCCCTTACTATTGTGTGAGGCGGTCGTGGCACATCTGGAGAATATTTTCGGCTTTCGTCACGACGACGACGACGATGAAGTCGCGGTTATACCGGTATGTGTTTTTCCAGGACAATTGCCGTTCGGCACTCTCCCCGACCAAGTCGTCGGCAAGAGCGTCTACGAGGGGCAGGCGGCGGTGTGGAAGCACTTTGCTGCTCGGAAACAACCGCAGCAGCAGCAGGTGGTCAACCCCAGCACGACCGTGATGCCAACCCCAAACCCCGTCGTGGCACTTACCGCCGCCGCGGCAGTAGCCGCGGCGCCATTCTCGCATCGTCGGCTTCACCATCAGCAAGGGCCTCTGGATGAAGAAGCCGTCGCGTCGTCCTTCTCGACGGCCTCCGACGGAGGGCACGGCGGCGGGGACGGTCGTCGGCCCCCATTCTTCTGCGACAGCGCCTTCAGCACGGTCGACGACGACGATGTGTTCCCCCTGGACGACCTGGCCTTGCATGAATTGCTCGCGACATTGGAGATGGTCGGTTTGTCCGCAGCGCAAACGGCGGTGGTGGGCGGGCGGGGAGAAAGGGGAGGCGGCGACCGCGGTAACGCGGCTCCCGAGACAAGGAATTCATCATCATCATCGTTATGCCTGCCATTTGGTTTCCGCGTGGTGCGGTCACCGCACGCGCACTGGCCGCAGATGGTAGCGTACAAAGCCGCCATCGACAAATGGTATCGTCTCGGAGGGGCCCTCCCGGCAAGACGCGGCGATGCGGACCGCTCCATCCCACAGAACGGCCGCAGTTCGCACGGCGACGTCGCCGCCGAGAAGCGTGATGGAGAAGGAGAAGGAGAGGAGCCAAAAAGCCGAAGCACAAAAGATAACAGTGAATTGGAGGATGACGAGGAGGCGGCAGCCGAACCCCGACGACTCGACGGATTCATGCGATCGCTGTTGGGTTGCGACGCGTATGCGGCGGCGGTGTTGACGCACCGATCACAGAATCCTCCTCGTGGGGCGTTGCTATTCGGGCCACCGGACATGCTGGCTCTCGACGCCGTCCGACACGTGGTCGTCACCAGCGCTTGGGAGAATGTAGGGGTAGCCCGGCGGCGTCGTGTCGGCGACACCGCCACCACGGCCGCTACACCGCTCGGCGAGGATCCCCTCGTCAATAGATCTAACACTAACACGGCGGTCGATGGGGATGGGCGCGAAGAAGGAGAACAACGGCGGCGGCGAATATTTTACCTAAGCCGCGCGGACGTCATGGAGCAATTCATTATTTCGAGCCGACTCACCACGCGCACGGATCAGCGGAAGCACCTTTGGAGGTTGTCCCGGGCCAACAAGCGCCAACAATGCCGTGAAGGACAACGGGGAATTCCGCCGCTCCATGATAGCCCGAGGATGGCCAAAACGGCGGCCGAACTGCTACTGGTCTCTAATGACGAGAAGCACGACAACGACTCCTCAACGGACGGAGACATCACCGCCCGTAGCTGCAACTCTACCGCCTGTGGAGGGGCGGGCACCACGCTGAGTCCGCTCACACCCGAGCCTTGTGGCGACGATGGGACCCCAACGACGACGCTGCCCTTCCCGAATGCGGGTGAGGCAGGTCGCAAGGTGGGGGGAGGGGGTGGTGGCGAAGAGGAGGAGAAGGGCGATGGAGAAAACGCTCGTGGCACCGCCTTGGCGGCGTACATGTCCACGCCACAGCTTCCAGCCACCGGGGCGACCAGTGGCACTAGTGCGTCGAAACGGCCGCAGCGACTGACGGATCCCCCTTCGTCGGTTGGGCCGGGATTGGCCGCGCCGTGGCTGCCGCTCGCGACGCCCGGCGCTAGCGGCCGCGGCACCCGAGTCGGTTCGACGACGTGTTACTCGTTGGTCGTCACCCCGAGTTCCCGCGCCCGGGGGGACGTGGATGCGGGAGGCGAGGGCACATCGCTCACCGCCGAAGCACTCGCGCGAGAGGTTCGCGGGCTTCCTGGTCGCGAGCTGGATGAGTTGTTTGTGGACATTGTGATCATGACATCGTCACAGCCGCTTCTACGCATGGTGCGGCCCGATGTGCCAAAAAGCCATCACTTCAACGACCACAGCAGCCGTGGGGCGGGAGGAGGAGGGGCCACCGTCGCCCCGGTCACGGGAGGAGGAGGAGCTGATGCGGCGACGACCATCACCACCACCGTGGGTCGAGTCGCAAGTAGCAAGTTTGGGTCGTGGGAAAGTCCCCTCGACGCTTGGAATCACGTCGTGTCGCTTGGATGCGTGATCGTCAAGGAAGGCAGCAGCTCGGGTTCCTCGCCTGGTGGGGGGAGCAGGGGCGGCGCGACAGTCGACGCCGATCCAACGGTCGCCGCGAGCCCACCGCCGCCGCGAGAGGGCGTAGCGGGCGTAAACCGCATTCTCCACAGCGCCTTGAGCGCACCGCCTGCGGAAACGGCGGGCCCCGCGGGCCAAGTCGCCAGCGACACACCACCCGCCGGCGCGCGGCACACTCCCTCTGGCAAAGGCTGGCATTATTGCGCGTCCGAATGGCTGCGTGAATTGCTGCCCCGTGGACTTTTAAACGCCACGGCCGTCAAAGTCGCGCACGACGCGACCGTCGCCGGCGCTCGCGCGACCGCGGGAACGGCAGCCGCCGCGGCCGTCACCGCAATCGACCCCGTCTCACAGCACCTCGCTCCGTTGTCACGAAAATTGCTGCGTGGCCGCGCGTTGCTCAAACATAGCCCGGTGTTCACACCACTGACTCCTTTTTACCCCTCGACGGAAGGAGCGGAGGGGAGGCGGCGACTTACGCAAGAAGAAGGGGGACGGCCGCTGCCATTGTCCTTGGTCGTGCCAGCCATAGGATGGCGACATCGCCACCGCGGCGGGCCTTCGTCTCCTCACAGCGGCAACCATAATGTGGCGAGGCGTCGGATCGTCGTTGTGGCGTCGCAGCCGACGGCCGCTGCAATCGCCGAACCGCCAACGGCGGTGGTGCCATTCCAAAGCCTCACTCACCCACTACGGCACCTATCCGAAGAGGGTAGCGATCGTGGAGGAGTTGGGGCCGCAGAGTCTGAGGAGGACTCCGCCAGCACCGTCAGCGATCACCACGGGGGCGACGAGAGTGACGGTGGTGGGTTGCGGATGGTGCGGCAGCAGACGTTGCCTACTGGGCAAACGAGAGTGCGGAAAGCAGTCGCCTCTCCGGCCGTGCCATGCAATCTTCGCGCTGTCGTCGGCAACCGCCTTCCCGCATTGGTGCACCTCATGGTAGCGACGGGCGCCCTTCAGCCCTCCTCGACGCAGCTATACTCCGCCTTCACCAGTTTTTACGCCATGCCCTTGACGGACAGCTTTTTCATGCGTCGGCTTGTGCTGGAGGCGTTTGTGGTCCTGCGCATGGCGACGACGAGGACCGTCCTTTCATTGCTCGCCGAGAATCCTCGCTATTGCGAGCTGCTATTCCAAACGCAACCGCCCGTATCGAGCGCGGCGCTCGTGACGACCGCGGCGTCCATGGCCGTGGCCGCCGCGACGGTCCCGACACCCTACTATCTCCGGAAGGCGAGTGTCCTCCGGCACTGTCATTGGTTCCCGCCGACACGGGTGCAGGTGGACCCGCTGGGTGGTCACATGGCGGCGATGATGGCCTTGTCCGCCGCGGCGGGTGGATTGCATCCCCCCACGTCTAGCGGAGCGACGAGCCGGAGCGAATCGTTTTCCTTGGCCGCTGGGGCTGGTGATCCCCTTCTTGCAAGTCCTCCAGGCGCTGGCAACGTCCACCTCGCCGCCATGGCAGCGGCTACCGCAGCGTCGGCCGCGCGGCAGCAGCAGCAGCAGCTCCCCATTCCCGAACCTAACAGTAGTGGTCATAGCAGCGGCGGCGCCGTAATGACCTCGTCATCTGTTGAAGCCAATTGCCGCTCGCCGAACCGTCGCGACCGATGGCCTCCGATGTCTCTCACCCGGCAGGTTGAACGACTGCTTGTTGGCTCTTCGCTACGGTGGATGCGCCCTACGACGATGAGGTCTAGTTCGAGTCGTCGTGTTGGTCGTCCAGGTGCTAACATCGTCCACGGGGAGTCCCCTGCGGCGCTGGGTTCCCGGCTGCTTCACGCGGTGATGGTATCCTTGCTCCTCCACGCGCGTCACATGGCGATGCTGCAGGACGACCGCACCTCTTTCGCCGAGCCGCAGCAGCAAGGAGGTGGAGACGCCTCTGCAGCCGACGACACGTCTCCGCTGGATCCCCTCATGGCATTCATTCTGCCTTCCACGCAAGGGCGGTACGCGTCGGCGGCGGACAAAGCGACAGTCGGGGTGCTGACCGCCCCGGTTCACGTCGCCGCGGTCGCGACACTTCAGGTGCTGCAGCAACTTCGATGCCTAGGGCCTGCGCCGCTGATCGTCCCTCCGCCGCAGACAGCAACACAGGGCGGTGTCCCCACCACACCTCCATCGTCGCCCACGCAGGTTGCGTTGACGAACAAGGGCAACTGGATCGCGGCTGCCTTGCTGCTCGCTGCTCCTGCCTACGCCTTGGACTCGCAAGCGATGCACCCGCAATCCTCCTTCTCGGTGGACCCTGCTGCATCTTCCTCCGCCACCGCGGCGACCAACAATGATCATAACAATGACGAACGGCATCGCACCGACGCGGCCGTCGCCACTGGCAAGACGATGCCAGGGAGAACGACACATGCTTCGACCACGTTGAGCGTATCGGCTCTGAGCTTCGCCTGCGGTTCCGCCAATGCGGCGTGGCTTGCGGACCGGCTTCTCGTCGTCGCTGAACTCGACTCCCTCGGTGCCATCACACCGCAGTGGCTGGTCACTGTGACGGCCGATAACTGCCATGCGACCGTCGACTTGCCCGCGAATCTAACCACGACGCTGTTTGGCCCCGCGGTCGTGAAGCCCAACGAGCTGCTGCCCAGTCCCGAGAGGATGGCAAGCCCCGAGGGCACGTTCAAGGCCGCGTCGATCGTCCTCGGCCGGTTAGCGCTTTTGGCGCCCGACGTTTGGGTGGCCCCCGCTGCCGCCGATGACGCCGTTTCCGATGGGCAAGCGGACTTGTCAGGGACGCTCGCGCGGTATCGCATCATGGTGGCGGCACCAAGCCGACTCGCGGCCGATCATGCCGGCCCTCAGCTGCCCGCGTTTGCGAGTATCGTGCGCGGCGTTCAGCGCGAATTGCGCTTCGCCACGGAGCAGTGTCTGCTGCGAACCGCAATGGAGGCGAGCCGCCGAAGCGCTCAGCGGCCGTCCGCCGCCGCGACGAAGCCGGTCGCCTCCCTCGGCGACCTCAGAGACAGTCAGGACCCCACCCCTGTCTGTATATCGATCGAGGCCAGTGGTGAATTGATGAGAGGCAGCCGCACAATGCAAAAATCACCGCAAGCGTCATCGACGTCCGACGCCTTTTCCGACCCGAACAGGCAAGTATCCACGAACCTGAGCATCAGTGGCCTGGCCACATCCGGCGGGGGTGGCGGCGGCGTTGATGCCGAGGCGGCCGCCGCGATGACGACGACACCGCAAAGCATTTCGCCGGGAGATAGCTCGGCGTTCGCGGTGACCCCTCCGCTAACGGCCGCCGCGGCGGATGGGCAAATGGTGGTGAACGGCGAGCGGCGTGGCAGTCAAGGAGGATCCACATTGACACCTCCAAACGCGGTGGTTTCGTCCGGCCGCTGTTCATCCGGTGGTGGTGTCGCCAAGTCGCTTCCGCATCTTGGCGCCGCTTCGCCAACTCGTGGCGACCCTGCCTTGGGAATCGCGGACCCGGCCATTGTGCTAGAAGCGGGGCGCCAGTGGCTGCCGTTTCTCTTCTCGATCTCGTACGTTCCCACGCAGATTTTGCACCTGGCCCTTGGCGTCATCAGGGCACGGGGACCGACCTCCGCGGCGACCGCTGCAAATTGGAAATCTACAAGGGCGGAAGGAGAACGGGATGAAGAGGGTTCGTCCGCCGCGATCGCTTTGCAGTTGGAGAGTGCCCTGTGCGACCCGTCGTTCTGTGGGCAAGTGTTCGCGGCATTCGGTGGGACATTGGTCGTGGTTGCGGAGGAGTGGATCGACACTGCCGGCACCGAGGCGTCCGACAAGGCGGCATCACCAGCGGGACGGCGCTGCCTCCTCGAAGGTCCGCTAGCCGTGCACGTTATCCTGCGTCACGCCGTGGCGTTTTGCCGAGCGGCGATTCGCGTCCTCCGCCCGTCTCCCGCGTGGGTGCCCCCTCTGCCATCGCAATTGCAGTCAGGAGGGGGAGGAGGAAGAGGCAACCATAATAGTGCCCACCGTCACCACCACCCCTCGCCGTCAAGTCAACCTCAACCGCCCAGCGGCGGCCCTGGGAGCAGCAGTGGTGGCAATGAAGTGTCGTTGAGGACGGTAGGTAGCGGCATCGACGATCGTGTTCGGGCCGCGCTGCCTCAGTTCGCCGTCCGGCAGCACTTCGACCGGTTGCAAATCGCGTCATTGTGGTTCGTTCACGAATGGGTGCGCCAGTCGTTGCGGTTTGACGTACGGCGTGTCAACTCACCCGGCACGACGAGCTATCGGGAACACGTGGACGAAGCCGTGCTCAACTGTTTGCTCTCTCTCGACCATAAGCAGCTTCAGGGTGGCTCCTCGTTATCGACTCTGGGGACCGCCGAGCAACAGCCACCGACAGAGGGCTCGGGAAGGCTGGACAGTGAGGCTGCCGGCTGTGGGCGGTGGCTCTTCGACTCACACAAGGACGTCGGGGAACGTGCGGCGACACTCCGTCTCGTGGCACGGCATTCCTTCATCATCGCCGCAGCCACCCGGCCGCCCGTAGCATCGACGACGACGATAACCGCCGCCCGCGCGCACGCCGGTGGAAGCACGAGAAGCATTGGCCATGGCGGAAAACCGTCGTTGGTCATCGACGTGCCTCCACAGTCATCATCAGCGCCATCGTCTTCGCCGACGGGATCCTCGACGCCGATGGAGCTGGCGACGTGGAGATGCATCGATGCGATGATCTCGCCTCCGATCGATGACGACGACGACGGCGGAGAAGGCCTTTCGTCGTGAGGCTCTCCCGTTGCTGTGTGGACACCACCACCACCCCCTTCGCGCGCCTTCGTGTGCGCTGTCTCCTGGCTCCGGGGTGTCAAGGTTCATATTGGTTTTCGCTTCTCCTCAACTTCACACGTGGTTCCTCCTCTCACTCCCCTGGGGCGGCCGATGATTATTTTGTGTGCGTTTTTTGCACCATGAGGAGGAGCCCAAAGGCCCCACTCTCTTCTCTCCCTCTCCCTCTCCCTTTTCCCGGCCGGCCCTTTCCCACTCCCGAGAAAAAAAACGCCCCCCACAGCGAATGAATGTACCACAGGATAGTATTGTGTCATAAACGTCCAAATGTGACGATCAGGCGCGGCATAGCGGCGGGAAGCCCGTTTGTTCTGATACATCGGAACACATGGACGGCTTTTTATCGGGAAAGCGGTCCGTTGTTGCGTGCTGGGCGGTATGGCAGCGCCACGAGGAAGCACCCCCAGTCACCAAGGCACCCTCCCCGATCTCTCTTTCGCTTTGCGCTTTCTTATCACCCTGCCGGTTTCAACCGTGATGATTATGGCATTCGATGAACCTCGTCGGCAATATGGTTCGGCGCCCTCCGTGGCATCCGTGGTGGCTCGGCAAGACCATGGCCGCCTCTCCCGCTCGGATGTTCGCATTTTCATCAACCTCTCTTCGCCCTGGGGAGATGTGAATGCCGAAAAGGGGGATAGTAACGAAGTGTTTGGTACGACGGAGGCGCCGATCGTCCCCCGGCGTGAAGATGAAGCCGTCGCGGCCACCCCGCGGT
>ERZ1292633.4954-Hain-H41-02um-R1-4954-length-12180-cov-6_pt1 | contig 12180 bp, 13 predicted proteins | sample MGYA00564406_ERZ1292633 | MGnify/ENA primary metagenome ERZ1292633 (study PRJEB36523, sample SAMEA6512639) | groundwater metagenome | collected 2019-01-08 | study: AquaDiva: Metagenomics assemblies of 32 groundwater samples
TCTGCTATCTCGATGAAATCGTCGAGGCGCGCCAGGACACGACCGTGGTGATCCATCCGCTCACCGATCACCGCCGCCAGTTGCCGCTCGAGAAGAAGGGCGAGCTGGTGAACGCGCATGCCGATTTTCAGATCGTCATTTCCTACAACCCGGGCTACCAGAGCCTGATGAAGGATTTGAAGCAATCCACCAAGCAGCGTTTCGGCGCGATCGATTTCGACTACCCCGAGGCCGGGGTGGAGGCCGAGATCGTCATGCACGAAACCAAGGTGGACAAGGCCACGGCCGAGAAACTGGTACAGATCGCACACCGCGCGCGCAACTTGAAAGGCCACGGCCTCGACGAAGGCATCTCCACGCGCCTGCTCGCCTATGCCGGGAGCCTGATCGCGCGCGGCATCGACCCGCGCGCCGCCTGCCAGATGACCCTGGTGCGTCCGATCACCGACGATCCCGACATGCGCGAGACGCTGGATGCGGCGGTGGCGATGTTTTTCCCGGGCACATGAACCGTCCCACGACCTACGTCGGGATTCACGCCGATGTTCACGGCGGCATGACCGATATTGGCCGGATGATTCGCGATGCTTGGGTATTCGGCCTGCTTCCCGAAACCGAGACTTGTGAAGGCTGGGATTTGCCGAAGTTCGATACCCTGTATGAGCAGGTGCACGTGGCCTGGGAACCCTACGGCCACCTGGTCAGCCGATTGCCGGCGGAGTTACGCGCGCGTCACGAGCGCATTTATAGCGAAGCGGTGAAGCGGGCGCGTGAACTCGGCTGGTCGCCCGAACTCGACGATGAGGATGAATAGAAGTCATCTCAAAAAACGTAGGGCGCGCCCTGCGCGCCGTTCCACGATTTAAACGAAACCAATGGTGCGTGGGACGCACCCTACGAAAGATGCATGCATGATTGAGCCATGACCATCGATCTCAAGGATTACCACGCGCAACTCGACGGGCTGGACCAGCACGTCCGCGACACGCTCGAGGGAAGCTTCGCCGAGGCAGCGCGCGTGATGTCGCCGCAGGGCCTGCACAACTGGCTCGAGGGCGCGAAGGGGCTGTCGCAGCTCGGACGCGGCAATGACCTGGTCGTGACCTACATCCAGGCGATGCCGGCGGTGGTCAAGGAAGTCGGCGAGGACGTGCTCACGAACTGCATCACCGGCGCCATGAAGCTCGCCTCCATGGTGAGCGGCGAGGTGATCCAGCTTTTATTCGACACGTTGCCGACGGCGGCCAACCGGCTCGGCGACGCCGAATTGCTGCGCGGCTATCTCAATCTGATTCACCAACTCTCGGCCAGGGTGCCGCGCGGGCTGCGCCCGATGCTGGCGCACCTCGACGAACTGTTCGCCAAGCTCACGCTCGGCGGCCTGCGGCGCTGGGCGTTGTGGGGCGCGCAGGCGCACCTGCGCGATTTCCCGGCGCAGATCGCGTATTTCGACCTCAAGAGCGCCGACAGCCAGGCGATGCTCCAGAAGGAGCGGCGCGGCACGTTGTTCATCGACAGCCAGCGCAAGCTGAATTTCTATCTGCGCGCCTTCTGGGGCCGCGATTTTTTCCTGCGCCCGACCTCTGGCGACTACGAGGCGCGCGAAGGCTACAAGCCGTTCATCGAGGCGCGCGTCATTCACCTGCCGGACGCCTACGACGATTTTGCCGGGCTGCCGGGCCGGGATCTGTACCGCGCCGCCGCGGCGCACGCGGCCGCGCACCTGGTCTACACGCGCGAACCGCTGTCCATGGAGCAGCTCAACCCGGTGCAGATGTTCCTCATCGGCCTGTTCGAGGACGCGCGCGTCGAGCATCGCGCGATCCGCGAGTTTCCCGGGATGAAACAGCTTTGGTCGCAGTTCCATGCCAAAGTCCGCGAGGTCAGCTGCGCAACCGATCCGGTGGTCGGTTTGCTCGAGCGCCTCGCCTACGCCCTGCTCGACGAGAATTATCATGACGACGATGGCCTGATCCGGGAGACGGCGACTGCGTTCCGCGCGGAGTTCGCCAAGCGTCCCGAGGACAATCGCCTCGCCTGGGACCTGGGCGTAACGCTTTACAACAAGCTCGGCGAGCGCGGTGGCATACCGTCGCTGCGCGTGCTCGAGTCGATGGCAATCCCGTACCGCGACGACAACCGCTATTGCTGGGCCTCGGATGAGATCGCCTGGCACGAGGCCGAATACGTCCCGGCGCCGAAGCAGGTGCGCAAGCATGTCACGACCATGGAGATGGTGAACGAACTCGACTGCGAACTGGCCGGCGACGACGCCCAGGAGATCTGGGTGCTGGACGAGCCGTTCTACCTCGACCAGGAAGGCTGCACGATCAACGAACTCGATGGCAAGGAGCCGGTCTCCGAGCCGTATCACTATCAGGAATGGGATTACTCCGTGCAACTGCACCGGCCGAACTGGGCCACGGTGCTGGAGAAACGCCAGAAGAAGGGCGATCCCGAGGAGATCGACCGGATACTCACCGAGAACAAGCCGGTGGCCGCGCGCCTGCGGCACATCATCGACGCACTGCAGCCGGAGGGTGTGCAGCGCTTCCGGCGCCAGGAAGACGGCGACGAGATCGACATCAACGCCGCGATCCGCGCCATGATCGACATGCGCATGGGCCAGACGCCGGACACGCGCATCAACATCCGCATCGTGCGCAAGGTGCGCGACTTGGCGGTGCTGGTGCTGCTCGACCTGTCGGAATCGACGAACGAGAAACTGGGCGGTTCCGAGAAGCCGGTGATCCAGCTGGCGCGCGAGGCGACGTCACTGCTGTCGTGGGCCATCGACCGCGTCGGCGATCCGTTCGCGATCCACGGCTTCGCCTCCGACGGACGGCACGACGTGCAGTACTACCGCTTCAAGGATTTCGACGATCACTACAACGACGAGGCAAAGGCCAAGCTCGCCGGCATGCAGGGCGGTCTTTCCACGCGCATGGGCGCGGCGCTGCGCCACGCGGCTTCATTCCTGCTGAAACAGCCGGAGCAGAAAAAGCTGATCCTGCTGGTTTCCGACGGCGAGCCCGCCGACATCGACGTGCGCGACCCGCAGTACCTGCGCCACGACACCAAGAAGGCCGTGGAAGAACTCGCCACCCGCGGCGTGCATACCTTCTGCCTCACGCTCGATCCCAACGCCGACGACTACGTGTCGCGCATCTTCGGCATCAAGAACTACATGGTGGTGGACCACGTCAGCCGCCTGCCGGAGCGGTTGCCGATGCTGTACGCGGGCCTGACGCGCTAAGGAACCTCTGATTAAGTCCCCTCCCCCCCTGAAAGGGGGAGAGGGGTAGGGTGAGGGGGTGCGGTAACATCTTGATGTTGCTCCCCCTCACCCCGTCCCTCTCCCTGAAGGGAGAGGGAGTTACAATTTATTCGACACTTGTTCAGAGCTTCCCTAGGGAAGCTCTGAACAAGTGTCGTTCGCCCTGAGCCTGTCGAAGGGCGATCCATACACGCCCATGATTTCATGTCTTCCTCCGTTCGTGCTTCGACGGGCTCAGCACGAACGGAGGACATAATCAGAGGTTCCATAGGACAACATGAAAGAGATTGACGATCTGGTCGCCGGTTTCCGGCGCTTCCAGTCCGCTTACTACGGCGAGCGGCGCGAACTGGTCGAGCGCCTCGCCCGACAGGGTCAGTCACCGAAAGTGATGGTGGTGGCCTGCTGTGACGCGCGCGTGGATCCCGCCATTCTCACCGATTGCGACCCGGGCGACCTGTTCGTGGTGCGCAACGTGGCCAACCTGGCGCCGCCGTTCGAGGAAGGTGGCGGCTATCACGGTACCTCGGCGGCGCTCGAGTTCGCGGTGCGTTGCCTGCACGTCGGGCACGTGATCGTGATGGGCCATGCGCGCTGCGGCGGCATCCGCGCGCTGCTCGGCAATATCCGCTTCGAGGACGGCGCCGGCCAGTTCATCGCTCCATGGATGTCGATCGCCGACGAGGCGCGCCGCGAGGTGGCCGCAACCCACGCGGCCGAAGGCGCCGATGCGCGCGCCGCGGCCTGCGAGCAGGCCGCCGTGCGGATTTCCCTCCGCAACCTCATGACGTTTCCGTTCGTGCAGGAGGCGGTCGCCGCGGGCCGCCTGCAGTTGCATGGCTGGTATTTCGATCTCGACGGCGGTGAACTGCTCGGCTACGACCCGGCAACCGGCGGCTTCGAATTGTTCGTGAAAGGTGTGGCGGGACAGCCGGCCAGTCAGCACACCACGCTGGAATAGACCCCCATCGGACATCCGCACAAAACCGGAAAATCCCGAGACCTGTATCCCCGTTACCCTGAGTAATCCAGAGAATTTATTAGGAATATCCGGGACTTTCGTTGCTTCAATCCGAGACAAGCGGCGCAACCACATTGTCCCCGGCACCCCGTGCGACATGAAAAATGGCACATTTTTTGCTTTTAATTTAGGTATATAGACAGCCAGGACGTGCTCACGGCGCAGGACGCGACAGGGTCCAGCGCCATTTTTTTACTTGTTCACAAGGGAGGAACAGGCGATTCGTTCGAGGTGACTCATGGGTAAAGAGAATGAAGAACAAACCGTTCGTGAAGACGATCGTATGACGCCGGTCGAAGCATCCGATCGACCGGCGATGCCTTGTATCGTGCACATCTCGGGCGCACTTACCGATACGGTCTACTGGCTGTCTGCCGACAAGGAACTCAAGATCGGGCGCGCGCCGGAGAACGACCTGTGTATCCGGGATCAAAGCGTCAGCCAATTCCACGCCCGCGTCGTCTTGACCCCCAAGGGCGCGGTTTTCGTACAGGATTTGGGCAGCACCAACGGCACATTCGTTAACGGCGAGAAGGTCGTGCGGCACACGCTGTGGGACGGCGACAAGATTCACGTCGGTCGGCAACAGGTGCTGAGATTCTGTTTCCAGGTGAATGCACATCCAGAGGCGGCTGGCATCGGCAAGACGGATGCAACCCGGGACGCCCTGACTGGCGTTTATGCCAAGCAATACGCGCTCGCGCGGATCGAAAAGGATTTTATCCAGGCCAAGATGCGGCACCAGGACCTGGCGCTGTTAATGTTCGATGTCGACGGCTTCGAAGAGATCAAAGAAGCGCACGGACCCGGCACGGGCGACATGGTGCTGCGCGAGGTTGCCGAGGTTGTCAGCTCCGTGCTGCGCCGGGAAGATATCTTCGCCCGGTATGACGAACACACTTTTGCGGTACTTCTGCGTTATCAGACTGAAGCGGCGGTCGTGGCGCTGGCACAGCGTATCGGCCGGGTCGTGAAATATCATTCCTACCCCCACGAAGGGAAAAAGATCCGCGTGACCCTGAGCCTCGGTATCAGCAGCCTCACGCGGAAAATGAAAAACGCGCTGGACTTGATCAGTGAAGTTCAGGCTTGCCTGGAAAAGGCCAGGCGCGCCGGGCGCGACACCATCAACGGCAGCCAAAGCATACGCGTCATTTACCGCCAGCTGGCGAACCGACACGTGGCTTGAGGCAAGACGCCGCGCTCTCGAAAGAGGTATCCATGAAGCTATGGCGCATGATGCTCATCAGCTTGTGTCTGCTGGTCTCGGCATGTACCAGCACGCGCGATTTCTACAGAGCGGTTTACAACACGCTGCAGCTTCACACCAAGGCCGAGAATCCGCCGGATAATGCGCCGTTTCCAGACCGGCCCGTGAGCTTTCAGCAGTACGAAGCCGAACGTGAAATGCTCCTCGAACCCCAAGGCAAATCAACAAAGCGGTCACCGTAGTCAAAGGGCTGGCAATATCGGTAAGTCATTTCTTTCGATACCAAGTAGGCTGCGTGGACAACGCCTGTTATAATTTCGGCGCCTCGTCTGATCAGACGACCACTCGAAACCTCCGACCCTAGCGATGCCATTCGATCCCAGCCACGCCGATTTACTCCTTCAGTACGTCCTGCTGGTCGCCGGGGCGAAAGACAAGCAGATCGACCGTCAACTCGGCCCGATTCACCTGATTAAGTATGTTTATTTGGCCGATCTCGCCTATGCACGGCGCAATCAAGGAAAAACCTTCACCAGCGCCCACTGGCAGTTCGACAAGTTCGGCCCCTGGTCCCAGGAGGTGCGCGAACGTATCGAACCGGCGCTCCTCGTGATTGGCGCAGACAAAAAAACAGTTCCCGGCAAATACGAGGACAAGGACGATGGGATTCGTTGGTCTGTGAGAAACGAACGATTATTACAGGAGCGGGAATGGAAACTTCCCGCCGATATCACCCTGTACTTGAAGCGCTATGTCGACCGGTTTGGACAGGATGCACCCAGCCTGCTGGATCACGTCTATAGCACCAAGCCCATGCTGTCGGCCGCACCGAATGAACACCTGGACTTTTCCCTGGCAGTGGAAGATGCGTCAAGCGCAGAGCCTGAACCGCGACCATTGATAATGGATACCCTCTCCGAGAAGAAAAAGAAAAAATTAAAAGAACGGATGCAGGCGCTACAAGAGAAACAAAAAAGCAGGAAATCGAAAGCGCTCAGGCTTGTGCCCCTGGTAAAGAATCCCCGGTACGACGCGGTTTACGACGCAGGTATTGCCTGGCTTGACGATCTTGCCGGCCAGCCGTTAACACCTGGCGAAAAAGCCGCCGAATTCTCGGACGAAGTATGGCAATCTTCTACCAGGAGGGGCGGCAATGTTTCCTGACGACTGCATTCAGTCGATCGTTGGACCCACCAATTGGTGGATCAAGAACACTGAGAAAAAACTTTGCCGGGGTGCGTTGATCATTGCTTTCGCGCCCCACGTGGACCAGGTTCCCTATACGCTTGAGCCAGTAGGACGAACCGACGCCAGTCGGCATGACAGCGCCATCCTTCGAGTGGCCCCCCTCAGCGTCAATCAGCCGCCCGAGAAAACCGATCTGCCCGTCGCCGCCATGCCGCTGCCAGACGGGGAGGTTTGGGCAGCCTATCGGGCCAAGAAGCGACCCTGTCTGGTCATTGGTTCCACTAATCCAGCGGTAGACCAAGTGGTGACCGAGGGAACGCCGAAGAACTCCACCGCACCAACGGTATTGGTTGCGCCCTATTATGGCGTGGACAGAGATGGCCGGCGCGCGGGCTACAAGCCCGATTTCGTCGAGCGCGTCCGGCATTGCGAATATCCTCAGTTCGTCTGGGATCGTTTGCCGATTGCCGGCGGACCCGACGAGTCGATTCTTCGACTGGATCACCTGCAGCCGATCGGCGCGCTTAACAATTCGTACAAAATAACCGAGTTCAAGCTCAGCGACGCTGCGCTCGAGATCATCGATGAGTTGGTTCATTGGCTGATCTGGGGTGGTGTTGATGCGGACGGTTTAATAGCGTTGTATCGAGAAGAAATCAAAGCCACTTTCGGTTCATAGGCGCCTCATCCCCCGGGAATCGGGACATGACCACCATGGGAAGCTATGAAAAAGTGCCGTTCGCCCTGAGCCCGGTTCGACTGGCTCACCGCAGGCTTCGACTCGCCGTTCGGTCTGAGCCTGTCGAAGACCGAACGGCTTGCTCAGGACAGGACACCCGAATGGTGAACACAGATGTCATCCCTGCGGACGCGCCATACGTGGGCGGGAACATCAAAACACCCCTAGCATTAAAGCCGCGTGACGCAGCCGGGACATCGCTCTAGAATGTCGGCGTTATGGAAACCGCCGTTAAAGATAAAAACAGCTTTGCCGAAGCGACGGAGTCGAAAGTATTTGATCCCGCCGATTTGCTTCCCCCCGAAATAGGCGAAATCACCGACCATCAGACGGATTTACCGAGAATCGCCAAGGATCCCAAGGCGATTGCTGCGATCGAGGCTCGGATTTCCCAGGTTCCCACGACGCACGATCTGTATAACCATGATTCGCGACAGATTGATTTCCTGCCGCCTAACAGCGTTCATCTCGTGATGACCTCGCCGCCATACTGGACGCTCAAGGATTACCGTGAACACCCGGATCAGATGGGATATATCGAGGATTATGAAGAATTTTTGTCCGAGCTGGATAAGGTTTGGCGAGCCTGCTACGACGCACTTGTTCCCGGCGGACGGCTCGTTTGTGTCGTGGGCGACGTTTGCCTGTCACGAAGAAAGAACAACGGCGAGCACGTGGTGGTTCCGCTGCATGCTTCGATTCAAGAGCACTGTCGCGTGATTGGATACAGCAATCTCGCGCCCATCATCTGGCACAAGATTGCGAATGCCGTATATGAGGCGAACGGAAACGGCGGCGGTTTCCTGGGAAAGCCTTACGAGCCGAACGCCGTCATCAAGAATGATATTGAGTTCATTCTGATGGAACGCAAACCCGGTGGCTATCGAAGCCCGAGTCTGGCCACGCGGATACTCAGCGTGATTCCCGCCGAGCGCCACAAGGTCTGGTTTCAACAAATCTGGACCGGCGTTACCGGAGCCTCCACAAAGAATCATCCGGCGCCGTATCCACCTGAGCTTGCGGAGCGGCTCGTTCGCATGTTCTCATTTGTCGGTGACACGGTGCTGGACCCGTTCCTGGGTACGGGAACCACCAGCGTGGCCGCGGCAAAATGGGGCCGGAACAGTATCGGTGTCGAAGTGGACCCGCACTATTTCCAAATGGCGGCAAAGCGCGTCAGCCACGAATCGCAGGAGCTTTTCTCTTCTTCGGTGGTCCGTCTGCATCAATCTGGAAGAATGCCAGGATTCCCTGCGTCCGAAGCGCCGCATCCAGTACTTGCCGTATTCCGTTGACGAGGAAATGGCCACGATTTCACCAATAAGGATCAAAGGCGACTGGGATGATGGTTATGCTTTGGATTCTCACATTGTCAAAAGCAGACTTATCGGATACGACGAGCATGGTCACGCACAGTGGGACACAGTTCGCACCGAGTTAGGCGAACTCCTGTACCAGCTCAAGTATGGCGGTGATAGATCGGCGCTGGCACCGATCGTTCTGACTGTAAGCACTTTCTTGGAATCTAGAAAATGGGAGGTCGACATAGTTGCGCCGGTTCCTCCTTCGATCATCCGTCATTTTCAGCCGGTCGCAGTCTGAACACAGTATCTTCTGCGCTCAAGCATTCTGGAGGAGCAGCGACAGTCTACGCGCTCGCCATAACCAAGACACGCACACTCCAATGAAAAAGGTTTTTTTTGGCGGCTCTCGGAAACTAGGCAAGCTTAATACAGACATTAAAAAGCGTGCCGACAAGATAATTTCCCAAGGCTTCCTCATCTTGGTTGGGGATGCCAACGGCGCCGACCGTGCAATGCAACAGTATCTGGCTGAGAAATCCTACACCCACGTTTTAGTGTTCTGCGCAGGAGATACTTGCCGAAACAATGTTGGGAACTGGAAGATTCGAACCATAGTAGTCGACAGAGGCCAGAAAGATTTTCATTACTACGCCACCCGTGACAGAAAGATGAGCGAGGAAGCCGATTACGGCTTTATGCTTTGGGACGGTCAAAGCAAGGGCACGCTAAACAACGTTATCAATATGCTGGAGCGAGATAAGTCAGTCGTTATATATCTATCACCCAAGAAACAGTTTTTTACCTTGAAGTCACGCAATGACCTGTCCGATTTTCTGTCCAATTGCGATCGTGCAACACTGGAAAATCTAGACAAATCGCTAAAGTTGAACAAGCGAATCCACGCTGACCAGCCGCAACTGAAATTTGGCTAATGACTGGCCGTACACGCAGAACTACGAGGAAGTTTGCCGCCGTTTGGTGCGGGAGCTTCTTTACGACGCGGCCTGTTTTTTCACGTCCAACGCCAAGTCCGGAAAGCGAGGCGAGTTCAAGCAGCCAAGCGAAGAACTGAGCATCAAGAACTTCGCCATCTCGCTTCATGCCCGCGCAGCGGCGTTTGCGAGAATGAAGTAATTTTCCTCGGAGCCTCGCCGCGATCATGATGGGCCTCTGGTTCACCGCGAACGCCATCGCCAATTACTTGGCCGGCGCGCTGGAAAGCCTGCTGACCGGTTCCAGCATTCCCTTGTATTGGTTTCTCGTCGGCAGCTCGCTCGGCGCCGGGGTATTGCTGCTCTTGATCACGCCGTTGCTCAAATACCTCATGCATGGCAAAGGCTGATCCGGACAGCTGTACTTCTGTTTGAATTCATCAGCCATGATCGTTGATCCTGGCCCCTTTAATTCCTTATCATGGTTAGTTATTGTTGTGTGCAATCTTCCAAGCGATAATCAACAAAATAATCCTTAATACAGACTGACGTACTTGATTCAATACTGCACAACAAGACAGTTGCATGAGAGCATGGGCCAGCGAAGAAAATTTTGATGTCAACTAATCGGCTTACCTTAATTAAGCATCTTCAAAATCCCTTTGTTCTTGATGGGCGCTATTCAGATTTCCGCATAGAGAACTGCGACCCTGTTACAGGTAATTTTATCGGAAAAGGCAGCTTGTCAGTTGTATTTCGTGCAAACGATCATAAAACGGGACAGACCGTAGCTGTCAAATTTTTCAACCCGGACCATCAAGGACTTCGCCCTTTCCGAGCTGATTTATTTCAGCGCGAATGTGATTTGCTTCAAAGGTTGGTCGGTAAACATAGGTTCGTACAACTTGTAGCGCCGATTGCTGACCTACCAATCACTGGATCAGACCCAACAGGTGCACCAATCACAATTCATTGTTATTACTTTGTCATTGAATGGCTTGAACGTGATGTCGCCGACTATTTTTATCGACAGGATCACATCGATGCTATTTCAAGACTTCGCTTTTTTCGCAACGCGGTGTTGAGCGTGGCAGCATTACACTACGAAGGGCTTACCCATAGAGACCTTAAACCAGATAACTTGAAAGAAACACGTCGGGGAACAACTGATACTATTGTCATAATTGATTTTGGAACAGCAGTCGATGATAAATCTTCACATATAGGAGGATCGATAGACTATTCTAGGCCAGTTGGCGCGACCGCATATGCGCCAATTGAAACACATTGTGGCCTTGCTGGAGTTCGGGGGATTTGTTATTTGAGTGATTATTATGCACTCGGCTGCATGTTGTTTGAGTTATTTAATGTTGATCATTTTGCTCACGTCCTTGCCCAAGATTCTGGCTTTAAGAATTGCTTTACTGAGTGTTACCATCATATCCAACGATCAGGAATCCCGTTTGACGACGACACAGCACTTACCGCCGAATGGCGGAAGGTAATAAAACAGTTTAAAAAACAGGTGACTATCCCCAATATTGATACTAAAGGAAATACTGTTCCTGCTGCGGTCTCTAATCAACTAAATCGATTGTTAAATGGACTAACAGCTGTTGATTTTGATGATAGGCTTACGGACCAAAACCGGATTATTAGCTTAATTGACTCCACGCTTCTCGTGTTGGCAAACGAGAAATCAGAGGCTCGGGAACTGGAGCGTCGGCGGAGGATCAGAGTAAAAAGAGCTGAAAATCTGCAGATTAAACAGCGAAGACTTGATGAGCACTTGGCTAAACGTAAAAGTTGATCCACACTTAATACCATGTTAACAGTAGATCGAATTTCAAAACTACCTGATGCCTCTGTCCGCGATCGGAAGGTTGAAGTTGAACTTGCTGACGATTCTAGACGGCGTAATCGTTTTTTTCTCCCTCCAATACGTAAGCTCGCTGACACCAAAAGGTATAAAGCGGAAAATAGAGAAATTACTCAACAAGCAGATGATGAGAATATAGCAAAAGCTTCCCGAGAGGAGTTTGAATCTCTATTTAGGAAATATGATCGATTTAAGACATCACCTATATTCCTTACTCGACTCGCCAATCTTTCCAAAGCTTGTGGCGATATAGAAAAAGCTCTTGAGTTTTCACGGCAGGCTGTCGAACTAAGCAAGCAACCCATATATAGCTTCAAATATGCTGAGGCCGCATTTAATGCTGGACAAAGGGAACTCGGTCACAAGCTATTAATGCAGCTGGAATCACAACAATACAGTGACGCATACCTTCGGCTAGCTGAGAATTTTATTAATGTTGGAAAAATCGATATCGCAGAGCAATACATCGGTAAAGCTCTTAATCAGAATTTAGATGATTGGAAAGCACGAATGGTTGCCGGCACTCTTGAGCTCGTAAAAGGACAACATGAGCGAGCAGTAAGGCATTATCGCGTTGCCTTAGACGGTCGACCGAATTAATACTTACTTTATACAAATATAGCTGTAGCA
>ERZ1292633.4956-Hain-H41-02um-R1-4956-length-12176-cov-20_pt1 | contig 12176 bp, 13 predicted proteins | sample MGYA00564406_ERZ1292633 | MGnify/ENA primary metagenome ERZ1292633 (study PRJEB36523, sample SAMEA6512639) | groundwater metagenome | collected 2019-01-08 | study: AquaDiva: Metagenomics assemblies of 32 groundwater samples
GTACAAAAGATCTCTGCCGAGATACAGGGCAACGAATCGCTTATAACCTCGGGGGGTGACACCGCACTTGCGGAGCTCGCGCAGGAAGAACTCGTTTCCTTGCGCGCACAGAAAGAAAAAACAGAAAAAGAGCTCGTGGAGCTTCTTTCCCCGAACATATATGCAAAATACAAATGCGCGATCATTGAGATCCGCGCGGGAGCCGGCGGCGACGAGGCGGCTCTTTTTGCCGGCGCGCTTTATCGCATGTATCTGCGTTATGCTCAGCGAAAGGGATGGGATGTTACGCTTATTGATTCAAGCCAGACGCCTCTCGGAGGCTTTAAGGATATCGTGCTTGAAATAACAGGGAAAGGCGTATACGATGACATGCGCCGTGAAAGCGGGGTACATCGTGTTCAGCGCATACCGGACACCGAGAAACAGGGGCGTATCCACACTTCAACGATCTCTGTTGCGGTGCTTCCTCAGGCGGAAGAAGCAGAAGTCACTATCAACCCGGTAGATATCAGAATGGAGACATACCGCTCCGGCGGTGCCGGCGGACAAAACGTGAATAAAGTGGAAACCGCTGTGCGTCTTATTCATATTCCGACGGGACTTGTCGTCGCTTCGCAGGCAGAGCGGTCACAAGCGCGAAACAAAGAGAAAGCGATGCAGATATTGCAGGCGAAAATAACAGAAGCACAAAAGGAAAAAGAGCAGGGAGAGCGCGGCAAGATGCGTAAAGAACAGATCGGCACCGCAGACCGGTCAGAGAAGATACGGACGTATAATTTCCCGCAAGACAGAGTCACCGACCATCGGGCAAAGCTTAGCTGGCACAATATAGAAGGCATCATGGATGGCGATATCGCCGCCATGCTTGATGATATTAAAAAGACATTAGCCGCTGAGGAGTAAAACCTATCTCGTTTACGAAGTAGGCTCCGGTTTTACGCTGACACCGGAAAGTATATCGATCTGACTCTGATAGTGTTCCGCCCAATCCATCACATTGTTGGCATACGCCTGTCCTACTGATTTTTTATAATTGCCTCCCGCGATATATTTTGCGGCGGCAGTGCGCTCTCCCTGGTACGTGTGCCCTCCCGCTCCATTGCTTACTAATTTAAGTCCTGACGCGATAAATGCGTCCTCAATGTTCCATGGTGATGGCGGATTATGTCCGGTAAGCGCAGCAACTTGGTCCGCATACGAAAGCCATGTTGATGGAATGAATTGCGCGGGCCCCATGGCGCCACCCCATCCATACCACGGCTTTTTAGATACCGGCATCGTATCCGGATCAAGCCCTAACGCGGTTGTAATTTTTAAAAACAATGGTCGTTCAGCTGGCTTCATGTCTTTTCGCCATGATCCTCCCCCGACATACGTGCCGAGGCGGGATTCCACTTGAAAAATGGCGAGTAAAAACGCCGGGCGAACTCCTGTTTTTTCTCCCGCAAACTTCGCCTTTTGGATCGCCTCTTCAAATGACATGGAGACGCCAACGCTTTCAAGCGTAAAGATCTGCTGACGGATCATCGCAATATCCTTCTGTGATTTTTTGATGCTTGCCGTATATAATTTCTCCTCTCCTTTTGTCTTTGCCAGTAACGTCGTTTTTTCTTTCTGTTTCTGCTCGAACGATGCTTTTTGCAGACTACTGAGGTTTTTGAGGCGGGTGATATCCGCTTTCTCATCTTCTAAATTCTCCCGCTCCGACTCAAGACTTCCGCGAAGACTATCGATATTCGCGATAAAATCATTGATATCGGCCTGAATACTTTTCACATATCGTACCTGGCTGAAAAAATCAGAGAGGCTCTCTCCGGAAAATAAAACGCTTACCCAATTCACGCTATCGTATTCCTGCAGTTGCCGGACCGAAAGCTGTAACAACAATCGCTTCTCTTTCAAACGGCTCTCGAGCGAAGAGATCTCTCTTTGCTTTTCACTCAAGTCAACTTCCACCTCCCGCAAACTGAGCTCGATCTCCTTTAACTGCAGTTTTTGCTTGTTCGCAGCCGCATCCAAGATCGCGATCTCGTTTTTTAATGATTTTTGCGCCTTCTGCGCCTCCTCAATGTTCTGCTGATAACTGCTGATCTGTTCCTGAACCTCCTTCAATTGGCTCTGGAGCAGTGTTTTCTCGCTCTCGGGCGTATTCTCTTGCGCAAAGAGAGGCGTTGCCATCACGCTTATAACCATGCCGAAAACACACAAAAGCCCCACGCATATCTGCGCTCGCGGGGCTTTTGTGATCATCGTAACTCTATTTGTAATTTGCACAAAAGGAAATAAGAAACCCATTTCCTGAGAGATTATTTTTCTCCTTCCTTCTCGGTGAGTTTCTCGGCATCGCGCTCTTTCTTCTTTTCTTCCGTTTCCACCTTCACCTCGTCCACTTTCACCTCGGCAACTTTTTCAAGCGACTCAAGCTCCTCGGTGGTGCGCGGCGGCATTACCTTTGCGACAACTTCCTTCGCATCGGCAAAAACCTTCACTCCTTCAGAAATAGCCAAATCGGCAATAGTCACCGTATCGCTGAATGTAATAAGTTTTGAAATATCAACCACAATTTCATGCGGAAGATCCTTTGGCAGTGCCTCGATCTCTATCTTATAGATATTCTTCACCAAAACGCCTCCGTCCGATTTTACGGCGGGAGATTCCCCATCAAACACAAGCGGAATGTGCGTCTTGATCTTCTCGCCCTTCTTCACCTCGTAAAAATCAACATGGATGATCTGGCCTCTGACAGGATCAACCGCGACATCATGAATGAGAACGTTTCTATCCGCGCTTTCCCCTTCGATCTGAAGATCAAGGACAGTAGTTTCTCCCGCCTTTCTATATATGTTCGTAAAAGACTTGCTATCAACGGTAAGATTCGCGTTCTTTACTTTATGCCCGTAAATCACCGCGGGAACGCCGCCCGCCTTTCGAATGCGGCCGACATGATCCTCATTATTTCTTGGCTGTGCCTTTATTTTCGTCATATATTTCCTAAAAATCCTTACAGTGCGCCATTATAGCACAGGCACAAAAGTAAATCAACCCCTCGTACACCGCACATGCTGCGCGTCCATATGTTTTTTTGCAATCTGTAAAAAATTTGACGCTATAGACTGCGCTGCACTATGCGATCTGGTTTGGAGGGGTTCTTCCTTCAAGCGCTTCAATAATGTTTTGCGCGGCAAGATCGGCCATTTTTGACCGTGTTTCTTCCGTCGCGGAAGCGGTGTGCGGCGTAAGAATCACATTATCCAACTCGGCAAGCCCCGGCGTCAGCTCCGGCTCTTTCTCATAAACGTCAAGTGCCGCTCCTTTGATCAGTCCTTCGCGCAACGCGACTACAAGCGCCTGCTCGTCCACGATAGGCCCGCGTGACGTATTCACGAGATACGCGGTTTTTTTCATCAGTTTTAATTGCGGCTCGCTGATAAGATGTCGTGTGGTCGGCAACAGCGGCACATGGATAGAAATGAAATCGGATTCCTTCAAAAGCGTTTCCAGATCGGCAAAGGTCGCGCCGTATTCCTTTTCGAAATCAGCATTCGGCTTTGGATCGTAATAGAATACTTTCATGCCGAACCCTTTCACCGCATGGTGCGCAACGAGCGAGCCGATCCGCCCAAGCCCCACCACACCGAGCGTTTTACCGGCAAGATCAGTGCCCAAAAGCAACATCGGAGCCCACCCCTTGTATTTCCCCGCCTTCGTGTAGGCATCGCCTTCTGCGATACGATGTGCGATTGCGAGCATAAGCGCAAACGTGTGCTCTGCGACGGTTTCCGTCAGTACGCCCGGGGTGTTCGTAACAATCATCGTATGGCGCCTCATCGCTTCGAGATCAATATTATCAAAACCAACGGCATAGTTGGCGAAAATTTTGCACTGGGGTCCCGCCGCCGCAAACACATCTTCATCGATCTTATCGGTAAGCAGACACAACACCGCGTCATATGCGCCTTCTTTGAGACGCGCAATAAGCTCGTCCTTCGTAAGGACGCCGTCTTTTTCGCTCACCTCGACCGCATACCCTTTGCCCTTCAACAATTCGATCCCTCGTTCAGGGATCCTCCTGGTAACAAAAATTTTCTTTTCCATATATGACAGCATACCACGTTGTTCATGCCGGAAGCAATAGTTCTCCTCTCTCTTTCGGTTCTTGTAGCGTATGGTATGATTATGTCATGACGATTCTGCGCAGAAAACTTTATTTCTACTTTTTGCTCGCGATATTCCTTATTGTATCACCGGCAGTGATCGCATACTCGCAAGGATACACGCTTGATCTTACAACATTCTCTCTCGTAAAAACAGGAGGGGTTTTTATTTCCACAACACCCAAAGGGGTGATCATACGCGTTAACAACAAGCTCGCCGCCACAACAAGCTCCTTACCGCTCACGCAAGGAAAATTGATCGCTCGCCTCCTTCCGAACGAGTATGCGGTAGCAATAGAAAAGAGTGGGTATTTTCCGTGGGATAAAAAGCTAAGCGTAGAGCCGCAACTCGTCACGGAGGCCCGCAACATCTTTCTTGTCCCGCAGGAACGCAAGATACAAACCATAGAAACCGAAGTCAGCGACATGATCATGTCCGACTCAAACGCGGCGATCGCGTATATAAAGGAAAACGGGATAGCGATCCTTGATGTCGCATCGCCAAAGATAATTCCTCTTGCGGCGCAAGAAGATGAGCGGATCGGAAAAGTGCGCTTCGGAGCAGATGAAAATTATCTTGTGGTTGAGAGCCTTCAAAAAAATAAAAGCAGAAAGTATCTTTTTAATATCGCGTCGAGGGAACGAACCGAGATCATTGAGGATGAGGTTGAACGATACGTTAAAATACGCCAATATAGCAAAGAGGAACCGAAAATAATCGCGCTTTCAACCACGAACACGCTGTATGCGATCGACCTTCGCGTGCCTCATGAAAAAGCAATTATTGCGGACAATATCATCAACTTTGAAACATTTGGAAATAAGGCGGTATACGCAACCACGGCTCCTACGATCCTTTATGAAAAAGACCTTCTCTCCGGCAAAACGAACCAGATCATCGAGACACCTCTGGACTATTTCGACACGGGCTCCCGCATCATCCGCTCTGCTGCCGGACACATTGCGATCATCGACTCGGGTAATGCGCTCTATCTCTACGACGGCAACCAGCTTGCGTTCAAGCATATCGCCGATAACGTCATCGCGACGGCGTTTTCAGACGACAATAAAAAACTCGCATGGCACAATAAAAATGAGATCTATGTGTATTATCTGAAGGATGTACTTATCCAGCCGAAGAGGAATGTCGGCGATACCGAGCTTATCACGCGTCTCTCGCGTCCCATTACCGGGATCACCTGGTTCTCGTACGATAATGAGCATATTTTTTTCACCGCGGAAAAAAAGATACGGATCATCGAACTTGACGGACGGGATCATCGTAATATGTACGACATCGCCGATGCCCCACAGGCGCTCAGGATGTCATACAGCAGTTATGACGATTACCTCTATTTTCTCGACGGCACCACTCTCAAAAAGGTATCTTTGTTTAAATTATAAAGATTACAGCAAATCATCTGCAACAAAACAACACCGCGTAAGCGGTGTTGTTTTGTTATAGAAACCATTAGCGCTTGCTCCATCGTGGTCCTTTGCGCGCTTTCTTGAGGCCGAATTTCTTTGGTTCCTTTCGGCGCGGATCGCGTTTAAGATACCCTGATCTCTTTAATCGTTTTTGAAAATCAGCATTAAATGCAACAAGGGCGCGCGCAATACCATGACGCACCGCTTCTGCCTGTCCATGTATGCCTCCGCCATTCGTTATCGCGCTTACCATGAACCGTTCTGCGATCTTCATTTTGCGCAATGGGCCATCCACGATCCTTTGGAGGTCGGCGTGCGGGAAATAGATCTTGTAATCTTTCGTATTCACGGTCATCCCGCTTCCGCGCGTAAAGATACGCACGCGCGCGGTCGCTGTTTTTCTCCGGCCCACCGCTTCATAATATCTCCCCGGCTTCGTGTCTTTCTCCTCCATCAGCTTCGCGATATCGAGATCCGCAATGATCTCTTCCGCGGTCTTTTCCGCGGTCGGTTCCGTTACCGGAACGATCTTTACTTCTTCTTCCTTCTTTTCTTTTGGAATGCGTTTTACCGCTGGTTTTGTTGCTGAAGCGCTCATAGTCTTTTATTTTAGTTGCCCACGATACATGGTAAGCCTCTTGATCATAGGAGCTCGTAATTTATTCTTAGGAAGCATCCCGTATACCGCAAGACGGAAAGCCTCGCCTGGATTTTTATCCATCATTTTCCCAAGTACCGTCCTTTTAAGTCCTCCCGGATGACCTGTGTGATAAAAATATTCTTTCTGCGCTTTTTTTGTTCCTGTTATTTTGATCGCATCAAGATTATACACACTGACAGCGTCGCCCGCATCAATATGCCGTTCAAATGTCGCTTTATTCTTACCCCGCAACAGCACCGCTACCGAAGACGCAAGTCTGCCGAGCGATTTTCCTGACGCATCAATTGTATGTGTTTTCCGTTCCATAGGCGTGTATTATACGAATTCTATCTGCGCGATCTTTGAGCCATCGGATCTGCGCTGGCCAAGCTTTATAATTCGGGTGTATCCGCCATTGCGCTCTTTGTATTTCACCGCAACCTCGTCAAACAGTTTCTTTGTCACGCTCTCGGCAAGCGTTTTCCGAATGAGGCGTATCGAGTTTATATCTTTTATCTTCGCCTTTGAGATCATTTTTTCGATCTGCGGACGAACCTCTTTTGCCTTCGCCTCGGTGGTCTTGATCTTTCCATTCGTAATAAGCGCGGTGATAAGCGCCTTCAACAACGCCTTGCGCTGTCCTGCTTCTCGATGGAATTTTCTGATCTTGGATAAATGTTTCATATGCTATTCCTCCTTCAGATTCACGCCTGATTTCTTAAGAGCTTTTTTAATATCAGTAACCGCTTTCGCTCCCATGCCTTCAAGCGCAAGAAGTTCTGTTTCTGTTTTTTCAGTAAGGGCGGCGATAGAGACGATGCCCGCGTCTTCAAGCGCATGCGTAACGCGCGCGGGAAGCTCTAATGCAGTAAGAGTGTTTTCCTCGGCAGAAATATCTCCTCCCGTTTGTTCATGCGCCTTTTCCTCCGCCGGTGAATAATCTTTCGTAAGTCCGACAAGCATCGAAAACTGATCCACTAAAATATGTGCTCCTTTCATAAATGCTTCTTCAGGGTCAATGGTGCCATCGGTTTCAATGATGAGACGCAATCGGTCATAATCGGTACGCTCGCCGACGCGCATATTTTCCACCTCATAGTTGATCTTTCGAATAGGCGTAAAAATCGCGTCAAGCGCAATAGTGCCAATCTCTGTTTTTTCTTTTTTCTTTTCTTCAACGGGCACATACCCAAACCCTTTTTCGATCGTTAATTCAACTTCAAATTCTGATTTCTTATCGGTAAGCGTCGCAATATGCGCTGTCGGATCAACAACTTTGATCTGGCTTGATCCTTTAATGTCGGCTCCCGTTACCTCCCGCTCTCCGTGGACATTTATCGAAACAACCTCCGGCTCGTTCGTCTGCTTAATAAACCGTAAGCGCTTAATATTCAAAAGCAATTGAACCACATCTTCCATAACGCCCGAGACCGTCGAGAATTCATGTGAAACCCCCTTGATCTTCACCACGGTCGCAGCCGCCCCTTCAAGCGAGGAAAGCAAAACACGCCGCAGCGCATTGCCAAGCGTCATACCGTACCCGGGATAAAGGCCTTCGATCTCGATAACAGCGCGAAACCCATCTTTCGTCACCACGCGGGGTTTTTCTGGTAATGTAATTTGCATGTTTCCAAAAAACTCGGCGGGAAGGTGTACCCCCCTCGCCAAAGTTATTAATAGTATTAACGCGAATAAAACTCAGTTATCAATTGCAGGTTGAACGGCACATCAAGCTCCTCCGCCTCCGGAGAACGCACCATTTCTCCTTTCAGGCTTTCTTTATCCATGCTCAACCACTGTGGCGGGTCATATTTTTTCAATACCGTCTTGATATCCTGGAATATCTTCTTTGAAGCCGATCCCGGGCGGATCGTGATCGTATCGCCTTTGGTAATATGATACGAAGGAATATCAACTCTTCTTCCGTTCACCATAAGATGGCCGTGTCCAACCATCTGCCGTGCCTGGCTCCGCGATCCGGCAAATCCGAGTCGAAACGCAATATTATCAAGCCTTGTCTCAAGCAGTGTCGCGAGTGCGTTCAGCGTATTCTCTTTCTTTTTTGATGCCGTCTCGAAATAGTTCTTGAATTGACGCTCCTGAATGCCGTAACTGCGCTTCACCTTTTGTTTCTCCGCAAGCTGGACGCCGTACTCGGAACCGCCCCTTCTTTTCCGCTTGGCTCCATGCACGCCCGGAGGTCCCGGACGGCGCGCAACCGCGCATTTTGCCATAGCGCAACGCTCGCCTTTCAAAAAAAGCTTTTCTCCCGCTCGTCTGCATTTACTGCATTTTGATTCCATAATATGTCGGTACGTTAGATGCGTCTGACTTTCGGAGGCCTGCATCCGTTATGAGGAATAGGCGTTACATCTGAAATAGAAATAATATTAAAGTTTCCCGCGAGAGCTCTCACCGCGGACTCTCTCCCCGATCCGATCCCTTTCACAAAGATCGCAACATCCTGAAGCCCCGTTTTCTTGACCTTCTCGACAACCGTGGAAACAACCTGGGACGCCGCATACGGCGTTGCTTTCTTTGCTCCCTTAAAGCCCAGCGAACCGGCCGAAGACCATGCAAGCACATTCCCGGAATCATCTGCAACCGTAATAATGGTATTGTTATATGTTGCCTGCACATGCGCCTGCCCCGCCTTCATGATCCGTTTTGCTGTTGAGACGGTTGGCGCCTTTTTTGCCGAGGATTCCTGTTCCTCGGTCTCTTTCATCAGCTGTTCTTCGTTTTGTGTTAATACTTTCTTCTTTCCCATGATAATAAATACGTTCGCTATTATTTCTTCTCAACTGCGCGTCGTCCTGATCCGGCGGTCTTTCTCACATTGCCGCGTCGTGTGCGAGAATTCGTTTTCGTTCTTTGCCCGTGCACCGGAAGCCCCTTCATGTGCCGAATGCCCCGATACGCTTTCACATCTTTTAAGCGTTTGATGTGCAACATGATCTCCCGCTTCAGATCTCCTTCTGTCTTGTAATTCTTCTCGATCGCATCTTTTAACCGGCTGGTCTCGTCGGCGGTAAGTTCTTGGGCTCGCTTATCCGGATCCACCTTGGTTTCCGCAAGCAACCTCCGCGCCCGCGTAGGGCCGATGCCGTAGATATAGGTAAGTGCTACCTCTATCCGCTTCTTATCTGGAATATTGACACCAACGATTCTTGCCATATTATTTCTGTCTTTGTTTATGCTTCGGATTTGCGCAAATGACATACATGCGGCCGTATCTTCTGACCGACTTGCACTTCGCGCAGATTTTTTTTACCGATGCTCTTACTTTCATATTATGTTGTTATTTCATCCGCAAAACGATCCGTCCTTTTGTCAGGTCGTACGGACTTAGCTCAACCGTCACCTTATCCCCAGGAAGCACCTTAATATGATGCAACCTCATCTTGCCGGCCAAATGAGCAAACACGATGGTTCCATCTTGAAGCTGTACGCGAAACAATCCATTGGATAGGTTCTCTTCAGCTATCCCATCGCGACGAATTCTCTCTTGTGGCATAAATATTAGTTATTTCTAACAAATTGGCGAACATTAGTCAACCCCCCGCGCTTTTTAGAGCGGAAAATACATAGTACCCTCACCTATTACTGCTCTACAACAACGATCGTTATGCGGTCTTTATTACTTGGGGCGAGCGATATCCAAAATGGCCAAAACGTCGCCTCCGCGCTTTCTATCGCATCATTCGCGCTCAATATTTGCTGAATATCAGCTTCCCCTTTTCCGGTGAGCATTTCCTTTACCTGCTGTTCATCTATAGATCCGACAACCAATTCACTCGCTTTTACCGTAAAGCTCAACGTTTCTTTGTTTGGGCCAAATACCACTCTCTCATAGGTGATGACGCGCGTTCCCGGTAACGCCTTTCGTGCGTCTTGTAATCTTTTTGAGAGATAATGCTCAGTGAGCGCCGCGATATCATTTTCAGAAAATGCGAATGCACTATACGCGACCGTCATGTACGCAGTGAACTTTCCTGCGATATCGGGCTGATCCGCGGAAAACTCGGGTGAACTTTGCTCTATTGCGTTCTCAAGAACAACAAGCCCTTTTGGTATGTTCGCCTCCACATATCCCTTCGACTCTTCCGCAAGTTTGACCTTTAACGATGCCTTTGCTTTCTCGATATCCTCCGCAGTCGCGACATACCCCTCTCCTGCTCCGCCACCCGTCATCATTGCTGAAGATTTTGCATAAAATCCGGAAAATTTTGCCGTTCCCTCAAATCCGGGAATCACAAACGCAGATGGTTCAATATTGTATGCAACCCCCGCTTCATCTGCGATCACCGTAGCGGTGATCGTTCCTGGAGCAGTTACTGCTCCGTTCTTCATGGTCGCTCCGGGAATGGTCACCGCTTCTTTCAACCGGAAAATTTTTCCGTTCGGCGCGCGAAGCCGGGTGTTTCGCACAAGCGGCTGAGCGGCTGAGCTAAACTCATTATACAGCTCCACTTTCCCTTCCGCCTTCGTCGCGGTGTTCTGTTTTGCTGAAGTGATAAACTCACCGCTCACCTTTTTTTCGATCGGAATGATCTGCCCGGGTATTCTTGATTTGTCCACATCAAGCGAAGATGCCTTGCTATCTGCCACAACGGCAAAATCAAATCGTGGTGATTCTTTCCTTGGTACTACGGTTACCGATAACCTCGGGGAAAGAGCAAAAAACGCTCCGCCGGCAAGAATTACCGCAACCATAAAAGAAATCATCACAAATTTCATCGTGAGCGTTTTCCCGCGAATCGTTTTTTGTTCCGAGGGGGGGGGGACGACTTCCTGCACAGCCTGCTCGCTGCGCTCGTGCGTGTCATGACCGTAGCGGCTATCGTCATCATCGCGCGGGGGGCTCATAAGTACTTCGTCGTACGAGGAAGGAATACGGATGTTTTCATCGCGTATGACGCGCACTTGCACTTCTTCTTCCTGCTCGCCGTTCTCTTCCCGGTTTACTACCGCGGGCGCGATTGCGGGCGATGCCGCCTCCGCCTCTTGCCGCTCAAATTCTCCGGCGCTTTCTGCAACAGTATCAAATGAAACATTGCGGGCCATTTCAAGCACCGCGGGATTCTGAGAGATAATGACGATGCGCTTTCCGAGCACATTCGCTTCTCTCGCCAAAAGCTTCATATTCACCGCATCGGTAAAAAGCGCAGAATGCTCATCGGCCGCAAGATACAATGCCTCGTCTTCTGTGTTCTCAAGCCGGTCAATGAGATACGCAACGCTTTCCTCAGGGTGAATATAAAGTATTTTTTTCATGGGTAAAATTATAACGATTGTGCGATAATATGATCAAATGGCGTCAAAAATCCGTTCTCTGCGCTTATCATGCGTAGTGTGGCATTTCGCTCTATGGGGAGCGATGCGAGCCATACGGGGGCACGGAACGCTTCGTCAAACTGCGCGATATTCTCCGAAGATACAACCCAAATGTTTCCGGGTAATAAACGCGTAAAATCAAGTTGTGCAACGGTTTGCGTGACCCCCGCGATCAACTCCTTGCCCGCATCGCCGCACGCATCCTGTATGCGCTCGGTGATTGTTTCATCAAGTTCTTTATTTGCGAATGCCCGCATGATTCCTTTTGCCTCTTCCCGCCCGACGGAAAAGATCTTTTCAACTGCTGTGTTCATTATACCATATCCGATGGGTGCGACACCAACACCCGCAACCGCGCGGTTGCGTGTCAGCACTGCGTACGTTTCATGCTCAAATACGCACAGCACGATCGCGCTATCATGGCCTTCTTCAAATAATTTCTTATATTTTGCGGCGGCATATCGCATATCAAGAAACCCTTTTACCGAAAATCCCGCCGCATTCGCAACAGACGAGAGGCTGGTCGTAAGAACATTTCCGCATGATACGCGCGCAATACCGACAACCAATTCGCCGCCATGCAAAGCAACGGGACTCTCAACCGCAAAACCATCAAC